>JAABUI010000406.1_pt1 | contig 34838 bp, 32 predicted proteins | sample 5559111 | NCBI WGS metagenome assembly JAABUI01 (sample SAMN10711870, study PRJNA513365) | rock metagenome | isolation source: Antarctica rocks | place: Antarctica: Victoria Land, Buttleship Promontory | reverse complement strand
GAGGAGGAGGAGGAGGAGGAGGAGGAGGGTCACTAGACCTAGTAGTGGTCGAGTTATTAGTCCTACGAGGCATTGCGACGATTGCTATACTAAGTTATCTATCGCCAAGAGCCTCACGATTGCCTAATTGGGATATATGGGTCAACTGTTGATGAGGTGGTGGTGGTGGTGGTGGTTATGGGGTTGATGGTCAAAGGTACCAGGATTTAAAAGCTCGATCAAATTCTCCACAAACACCAACATCTTCAGTCAACTGTGATAATGATTGAAAGCTAACCCACAGCCACCAAGTACTTCCTCGTAGACATGATGAATGATCTTTTGAACTCTCTCGCATAAGTAATCCCCGTATTCTGGCCTCCACTTCTCCCAATCCCATCCTCAATCTCAGACGAAAATGGCACATTCAACCCCACAACCCCCCACTACAGACTCAAACCTCCCCTACTGGCTCATCAACATCCCCGCCGACCAGCGCCCAACCCAATGTCCCGGTTTCCTTCTCAATATATCCGACAGAAACAAACAAATGATCAGTCTCCCGCAGTCAGAATACCACATTCTTACCTGGCCCGAAGTACAAGAACTCATCCGTACGTATTATTACATTCTCACTCTGCTGCACTTGTAATTGATGACAATTTATGGGAGGGAGACATAAACATGTTTAACATAAAGCCAGGAACAAACCGCATCGACAAATTCCGCCGCTCGCCCCTCTCCCACCGAAAATACCTATCTTACATGCACGACCTCAAATCGAACTACGGCTCCGTGATGGATTATGTGCGTGACGAGCGACTTCAGTGGACGGATATGGAGCCGAAAGCTGAGGCTTTCCACGATCCAGGTAGATCTACTAATCTGATGTCTCTCGTCTACTGAATCCTTATCCTAATGGCTCAGATGATGTTAAAATCCTCTACAATGATTGGCCCTACGGCATAGACAAGAAGAAAGTGCATTTGTGTGTTTGGACGAAGTTCCCGCTTGAAAACGACCCCAAGACCAATGACCTTACGCCAGAGATGAGACGGCAAATTAATGCGTACGTTGATAAGACCTTCAAGTCTAGAGTTCCTGCAGAAAAGGTGAGAGATTTGATTCCTCCAGTTGCTGCCATGAAAAAAAACTTTGTTTGAGCTGACGATGCGCAATATGAAGGTCATCTGGTTTAAGAACTGGAACTCGTTGAAATCGATACGTTCTATTGAGCATTTTCACGTCATGCTGCAAGATCCGGATTCGGATTCTGTGAGGGAGATTACGAATGGGGATGTGGCGGTGAGTCAGCGGGTTGGTGGGTAGGATGTAGGGATAGGTGTGCTTATTTGTCTTACTGCTAATGAGCGGATGGCGAAACGGATAACATGCCGATTTGTATCTAGTAATACCATCTCAAATGATGATTTACTCTGCCGCTCACTATATTGTCATTCTCGGCATTTTTTCGAGGAAGATTGAAGCTCTGGTCAAACGCCGAACGCGTATCAAGTTTTTCTCAAAAGACGCATGATCTTCCAGAACTCTTACTGAAAGTAGATTAAATGGTGATGTTATTTGAAGAAAGCTTTTGAAACCTCCGAAGCGAATATGATCATGATATACATAGCATGATTTCCCGTAGGTGTTCTCAAGGCGGGCTTGAGTTTAGGTGTACATTTAGCAGGCGAACCTCTTCACAAATCAATTTGAATTCAAACTCATACAGCCGATCAAAGTAGAAGAATCCGAGCAGTATCTTTCGCAGATCTTTCCATTGCCAAGAGAACCAACCCCGGGTCCCTTTTGCCAATTCGTAAACGAACCACGGACGCTTGGGCTGGCCAGTCGAAGTGTATACGCCGAACATGAATGCCCAGAGAAGGAGATCTGGGTATAGATACCAACATTGTTCCAGGTCCAGATAACTCAAGATTTCCCAAAGCTGGACTGTCTGACTCTCAACGACTGCGGTATTCCGGGCTAAAGCAAATTGATTTTGGACGAAGAATATCGGTACGACAATGGCACAAAGCTTCTGTACATGGGAATCCCTTCGAAAATGACGACTCGACAAAAATGAGATTAGGGAATGCCGAACGCGTAGGGCCATAATGTCGAAGAATTCGATCTCGGCCAAAGTAAGATCCTTGTCATTCTGCACGTGCGACTCTCGGAAGGCAGTGACTTAGCGAAGGTCATCGTAAGTTCTGACCATCACTGGATCGAGTAATGGCCTATACTTCGGCCCCAAGAGCCCCGAAGATAGCGAGCGGAGGTCAGGGTGTGTCTGAGCAGAGATGCGCTCCGCACTGACGCTTGAAGACGGCTCTCCTAATGCAGATATTGGAAAGTGGGGTACTGTAACTGAACGATGGATAGCAACGAAAGCAAAGTCAAGACTGCATGCGAAAATGTCAGAGATAAACCTTTGTAAGTGAGGAATAGACCTACAATAAGATCACCTGTGTCAAGATCAGTGGCAGCCATCAAACCCACCTCGCAGGTTGATCAGTTGACTCAATCCACTCAAATGGATCTGTATGGCCTCAGAATCTTTGTCAAAGGCTATCTGATGAAAAAGGAAATAAGTTAGATGGTGTCTATGAGAGCGGTATAGAAACACTGACCTCGTGGCCCAATAGCACGATGACAGTATACAAGGTGGACAGATGCATTGCATCCCAAATATTTTGAAGCTTACGGTTGATCATGGAAATTGCAGCCGCTTTATGTGATTGTTGGATCTCCATTTGAATTCCCAAAACATCTTTTCGTTTAATTGACGTGATCGTACCTGAGGCAATGCCCAAGAGCGCATGAAGTAATGCAGGTTCGACGAAGGCTTGCGGTATGATGGATTGATTCCAAGCTTGTGTCAAGGCTTGAAGAGGGAAGAACGAATATACAATTTCCTCAGTATCTGCTCAAGCAAGATCAGAGCCAGCGTTGAAGAGCTTGAAATTGCCCACAAGACGGCAAGAAGCAGATTTGTAGAATAAAGATACATTTGGCTTGACGCTGATTTAAATTGGTTGACGTCTTGGATTCTTGAAGATACTCACTTACAGAGGTTGAGCTGGTCCCGCCGCTCTGAAGTCATAGGTACAATAGACTCCGGGTATGGATCCATACTGGCGGTGCTTGCAAATGACCGTCTCTTAGGAGTATTCTATTCGAACGGAAATGCAGAAGGATGACAATCATCTAAACGCTATATTGTCCTACTCCCAATGGCTCCCTCCCTTTTATTTAGTCGTCCTCGTAAGGCTCAAGAAGTTCTCAATGGTTTCAAGGTTTCAGACTCTAGCATCCAGTACGAGATTCTTAGCCAGCTAGGTCATAGATCGAAAGGAAATGACACGCTTGAAAAGATCTTTACTACAATTAGATCTTCTCCTTCAGAACTCGATGGCAAATATTCCTCATGGCGCGTTAGAGAGATTGTGAAGCAGCAAGAAAAGTCACAATGGAAGGTAAGGGGCGGCATGTGGCTCTTTGGAGTCTGTACATGATCGCAATGAATGTGGAGTAGAGAGCTCTGAGATATATGTGCTCTGGGGAAATGCACAAGCACTTTAACAATATGTAAAGAACACGTCATCTTGGTTGATAGATACCTTTCCGTGACAGCTTGTCCAATTCATGACCGCAGCTTATCGGGATGCTTTCCGGAGCAGCCGGGGCAGCCGCTGTCTCGATACCCGCCTTGATAATGATGCGAGGCTTTGAGCTGGTGACTCTAACGGTCGTGAGTGGCAAACCTCCAAGTGGAGCATGAAGTGGATCATCAAGCGCCTGGCGCGAGCCACAGTGCCCAAGCCGACGTGCTGGGAAGCCTGAGAATGAGTTGAGATCTTTTGTGTTCTTCAAGTCCAATGTTCCTTGATAGAAGAGGTTGTTTGGGTGATATTGCTGTTGCGAGTCAAATTGAATACTGGTCATTATCCCGGCTGAATTTCTGAATCACAGCTCTTTAAAAAGCATCTGCAACAACTCCAACAACTCGCCGACCCAACAAAAACAGCCGTAGCCCCAACATCGGTAACCCCTGCTCATCACTCCCTTTACCTTCATACTTCGCTCATCAATAAACGGCTCCCAGAAACAACCATGCGACCCATCGTCCTGCTAAGTTTCATACATGCCATGCTCTCTCCAATAAAATCAGCAGACGGTCAATCCAATGATCTCACGCTCAGAAACCCCACAGACGATCTGATTACAAGAAATGTAGAACTTGTTGGCGTTGGGAATCAGCCTCAGCCCTATATGCTTGGCACGTAGCATGAATATGACACGTCTCCCATAGAACCAAATCAAGTCGTTTCACCTATTCCAAAGGTTGGGAGCACCAGACGGATGAAAGGCCCGTTTTTAGGGGTTGTGGATACTGGTGTCGATCGATGCGGTTGTTGGTAGAGTGAAACCAATCTATCGGGGCCTGGAGTGAAGTGGGTTATTATCGGTGGTGAGTTAGGGTTTTGTTGAGGAATGACGAATAGAGGCTTTCGGTGTTCAGAGATGGTGATACGTGAATGACGCTATAGTTCGAGGGCTGAGCAGGGGTAGCAGTGGACAGGTGTACAATAGTGCAGATCATGTGCTCACATATTTGCGAACTTACTTAATCTAATGATCCGTTTTCTCCCTCGTCTTCGCCTTACACCATCCACTATGGCTCCATCAAACGAACTCGCCGATCTCCATCTATAAATGTGCATGCCTTTTGTCTTCCTTGCGCAGTTACTCTTGCCGGCTGAATTTACGACACTTTTATAGATAGTCCAAGAAACTCGACGTGGTCCCCGTCTCTGCCATTATCCGTAGTGTCCTTTCCTCTAGGAAAATCAACATGGTCATTAGATAGGACATCGAGTGAAGCGTCGACTGAAAAGGCGACATCGCCGATAGGAATACCGTCGGTTGCAATTGCGGTGTGCACGCCAGTCCTCGAATGAAGAATAAATGATCCATATCTCCTGTACATGTGCGTTCTGGATCTCTCTACGGTCTTTCTGCTGTGCCTTTGAATTGAGACCATCTACGAAGTAGCATCGGAAGAAAGGCCTTTGTGGTCAGTGGCGACAAGGAGTCGGAGATGTTGGAAGATGCGGCCTCGGATGGATTTGCAGAAAGCCAGGGTGACCAGGGCGGTAGGCTGAGGTTTGGGTGTACAGTGCATCGATTTTTGACCATTGAAATATAGGCGTCGTAATTCATAGCCGAATATCTGGCGTTCAGGCGGACCATTGCGTTCCAATCTCTCGGTTCCGGAAGTGGCGATGGCCCATTCTGTAGTCGCCATCTGACTAACGCATCAACGACAACATTGCTAATGTATCTTTGGATAGGGTCGGCGTATTCATTGAATATGACAAAAGGACAGTTGCTGTGATCGGGGGAGAGAGGCTCTGTTGGGAGCGACCAAGTGTCCGGGCAGATGAGGATGTAGTTTTGCTCTTTAAGAACGAGAGCCTCGCGATTCGAACACATAGACATCATCGGAGGTGTAATGTCAGAGAAATGGGTCACAGATTCCGATGTCAGGCAAGCGAATTGAGGTGTTGAATAGCCTAGTGGCTCGTATCTGGCAATTTTGTCCAAAATTTGCAAGGCACCGGAGTGGGGGTCCTTGAAATAGTTTTCGAAACCGTAAACGCTCCCACTAGTTGCATCCCTACGTGTTATTCAGTCTCAGCAATCCCGTCAAGCAAGAAGGGTGGCGGCTTCAACAGGACCCAGCAAGTGGTACGGAGGCTTGTTTCCTACTTCGGCCACCATGATGCCTTACGATCAAAGCTTTTCTTTCTGAAGGAGGACATACTCATATGCTGCTTCGGCCCCTAGCCGAGCCAACTCTATTGAGAGAGCTAGGTCGTGATGATACTCCCATGGACAGTATCTAATAATGTACTTGTCAAACACGTTGGCATTTGTATTTACTGTTCAGTTTTAGCTTGAGATCTCATTTTGAACCTGACCACCCACTTCCTCCAATGCTAGAAGCAGGAAGCCCAAAACTTGGAGAAGCACAGAAAAGAAATGTAAATAGGACATAGAAGCAAGCTCCGATCGTAAGGCGCATTTCGGATGAGTGGAGATTAATGGCAAAGCCGGATTATTCTAATAATTTTGGTTGACTTTGCCTATTCCAATCCTCAGCAGTCCTTGAAGACATAAACGCTTGACTATATATGATTTACGGTAAGCCAAGGGCTGATGTCGACTAAAATGCATCATGTAGCATCACAAATAGTCTACTAGGGGATTTTTCACAAGGCAGAGCGCTTGTCGAAAGTTGGAACCGGGTTCCACGCGTTGCCATATTGGCAGGAAATCCTAATCATAGTCCAAGCTATTGGTTCGGGGCATTTTCGTGGCAAGCTCGGACTGTTTGTTGCGATTGATCGGCGATATTCATCATGCCCAAGCTCTAGATCCCTGGAGTACGATCGCTTAGGCGCTTAGGCGCAATCAAAAAGCCAGTCGAGAATTTAGCACTTGACAACTCTAATGGCGCCTTCATTGAGACCCCTGAAACAAAATGCTGCGAACGATCAAACGGTATCCCATAAAAGTTTAAGCAGCGGAAGCGCAGGACTTGAGTAGGAATGACAGGAATGCATCAATAGCCGAATCTAATGCTTGCAGGGTAGAGCGCCAGGGCTAGAAGATAATAATGGAAATCATACACAGCCAAAGAAAGAAGAGGTTTTGAGCCCCGGGAGCATTCATGTTTCGATTTGCAATCCAGGAAGGACATGTCATGCGCGTAGCAGCCGCAAACCCTCGTCCATATGTACAGCTGTGAGCCGCCTGCAAATATGGCGGAGAAAAGTTTGACTAGATTGATGGATGATGTTTGGATCTTTGCTTCTCAATCAAGTACTTCTGGACATGTCTCATTATGCAACAATCGTGGTCTTAATTAATGGAATTTCACCTAACCCTCGCGGTTCTGGCAATTCACTTGGACTAATCTCAACATTCACGAGGATCACAAGGACTCCGTTCACTGTATGCTGATTACTTCCACGGCGTCATGATGTGACTTCTCGTGTAATGGAGTGCCCAGAATAGCAAATTGAGTGGGATACGAGCGATGTATCTACCAATACATAGCTGATGTCCATGAGCTCTCCAGGATAGACAAAAGCCAAAAGTGGCTGCCGTGATGAGCTTTTCGATGAAGCGAAACGCGTGGATCAGTCTTAGTTCGATAGTGGCCTACTATTGGTGTAGATTTGAGAGGGCGACTGGCCCTATTAAGATCCGAGGACCTTGCATTCGGAATCACATCACAGGTCCTGTATTCTAAAGAATACTGCGGAAGAACATTGGCAGCCTGTATCAATCGTATCTGAAAGGTCAAAAAGGATACAGAGGTATGAGGAGGATAGCAAGGTAGTTTGCGGCTGTGGTGAAGAAACGCTAGAACTTGTGCTCGGTCTCACGATCCCACAAGGGGCTGTAGATCTTATTGATTTAAGCGCATCCATTCAATCGACGGTTGTTCAAGCGGATTCGGATTGCTGGCACGTGGGAGCACATCAGTGTGACCTCAAGCAGATCATCATGGCAGGAGACAGGTACTAAGTAGAAGTATTGCAGAGAAGCGCGGAAATTGCCAAGCGCGGAGAATCCGAATCCCTTTCACTTGGACGTCACTTCTCTTGACACATGGAAACAGTAGCTCGGAAGCCTAGAATAGAAACCGCAATTCATGATCTACATACCACAGCGACCGCAGAGTCAGCCTCGCCATACTGTTGAATCGTGTGTATTCATGAGCTTCGAGGTTTCGAGTGGAGCACCAAAAATCTCGAAAGCTCTCTTCCTCCTCTCTAGCTGCTGACACCTCAAATCCTTAAAATGCCGCTTGGTCACGGCCATGGGGACCATCGGCGCATGTCGCTGAGCTGTGAGTCTACACCTTTGATGCTGATTACACCAAAGCTTCCGAGGTTACACATTTCTTTGAGAAGTTTTAGCTGATGAGTGCATCGGGATTAGGGAAATCCGGCGACGATGGGAAAGCCGAACAAGCACACGGCGAGGACGAGACAGGTTCGGAAGCGATGCAGCACCTTCTCGACCGAAGCTGATGTCATAGTAGTCGTGGAACCAGATCAGGGCAATGGTCAGTCAGAGCCTACAGGGAAAACCGAACAGGAGAATTCGCACACATACTAAACCATGTCGCTATACATAGTGCTCTCACATATCATATCACAATTGCGGCCAGGCGCAGATCTGAGCAAAGTTACACTACCAACGTTCATCTTGGAGCCCAAATCCATGTTGGAAAGGATCACAAAGTGCGCTGCCTACATGATACCTGGTACTGCCATTTGACCGTTTTCTATAGCTTTATGGCGCATCCCGAGACCCTCCTACCCATGCCTGATATCGACGACCCTATCCAGCGTTTCCTTTCGGTGGTGAAGTTCTACCTAAGCGGCTGGCACATCAAACCACCGTTAGTGACCTAATTCAAGCGACAGTAGTGTGAGGTGACGGCAGGCTGATTTTGACTACAGCGGGGTGAAGAAACCACTCAATCCCATACTCGGCGAGACATTCACTTGTTACTGGGAATACCCTGATCATACCCGAGGTTATTACATATCAGAACAAACATCACACCATCCTCCAAAATCTAGTTATTTCTACATGGCCCCCGAACATAATATTCGAATAGATGGGACGCTCAAGCCGAGAAGCAAATTTTTGGGGAATTCTGCTGCGAGTATGATGGAGGGAATAGCTGTTCTGCGCTTCATGAATCGAGGGAGGTCAAGAGGCGGGGAAAAATAGTATGCAGTCATGAAGCAGACACGTGCTTAACTGGGTTTTAGCTAACGGTTCATGGCAACTTAGTTTCGTTACGCAGCCTAATATGTATGCGCGCGGGATTTTATTTGGAAAGATGAAGTATGAGCTTGGCGACCACAGCTTCGTCCGATGCCCAGAACTTGGCCTCGTGGCAGATGTCGAATTCAAGACTAAAGGCTATTTTGGCGGAACCTACAACGCTATTGGTGGCACGATCAAGAACGAGAAAACGGGTGACACGTTATTCGAGCTCTCGGGCATGTGGAGCGGAGAGATGGTCTCAAAGGATGTCAAAGTAGGATTAATAGTCCCGATAGGATTTCGAACACTAACACTTCAGTAGACCGGTCGCAAAGAAGTTCTCTTCAACGCGTCAAAATCAAATCATACCCCACCGATAGTCCGACCAATAGAAGAGCAAGAGGAACGAGAATCTCAGAAATTATGGTATAAGACAGTTATTGCTATAAAGGAGTCCAATCACGCCGCAGCCACCGAAGAGAAGAGCAAAATTGAGGACATGCAACGGGATGAGACCGCGAAAAGGGCCGAACAAGGTATCGAGTGGCAGCCCAAACTATTCAGGAGAGTCCAAGGAGGAGCAGGGAGCCCGGAAGAGGGAGAGGAAGACCTTGACTGGATATTAGACGCCAGCATGTAAGCGAATGCACCCTTTGATCATTGATGCCTCACTAAAATCTCTAGCGATGGTGGTACACCTCAAGAGAAGACCAAGCAAATACTCGCCCTTGCACCTATCGTCAAAAACCAATCTGCATCACAGCAACCCTCGGCTCCTCTGCCACAACAGCACCAGCAATACTCTCAACCTCCACCGCAACCTCAACAGCAGCCGACTGGCCATAGTGATCTCATTGATTTCGGACAGGCAGAGGCCCCATCGGCGAGCGCAATACCTGATCGGGGCTCCTCATTGAAGCACACGACGCAAGGAACAGCAGCCCCTGGCTTACAAGAACCACTTGTGCCCGGGACGCCGCTGAAGCGGGTGGACACTGCAACCAACGAGCTTGATGAGTTTGTCGATGCGAAACCTTGAATTTGGAAGCGGCAAGTGAAAGATGCGGAAAGTCGTTTCGGCGCTCAACCGTTCAGATAGGGGTGGAAAGTTCTTGAGTCCTTTGAAAAAGGCATGCATATCTTGGCGGGGATGCATCTTCAACGAATGATGTGAACCGGCTTCAGAAAAGGATAATGACTTTAGCATATTGAATGCAGACATCCTTCATTATATCCAAATTAAATTCCAAACTTCACCGCTTGTTTAAACTCCTTCCTTGCGTACAATCCGGACAGAACCATTTCCCCACCGGCTCCTGCTTCACCCCCACACAACTCCAATGAAACCACTCGTGCGGACAATCATCATTATCACACGCCACCATATTCCCATAGCTCACACTATGACAAATACAATACTTCTTATCATCCCCCTCATCTTGCTCCTCTTCTCCATCCATCTCCACATCCTCATCCTCCCCATCATTCATCACGCTATCCTCATCTCCCGTCGAGGCCGGCGTCCCAGACTTCTTATGCCCCCCTCCACGCCGGCGCGACGACCCTCCCTTCTTCGTGGCGGTAGGATTGAGATGGCCGATACGTTGGTGCGGGGGACCTGTACCGCGGGCTTTGGATTTCTGAGAAGGTCGCGTGGGGCCGGCGGAGGATTGACGGGATATGTCGCCGCCTTTGGGCGTGCCGGGGCCTAGGGATGACTGGCGTAGGCTTGAGGAGGTGGGTGGGATGGATAGGTGGTGTGGGTTTAGCCGTCGGCGTTTTAGGGGATCGGAGGAGGGTGAGCGGTTTGTGCCTGCGCGGGCGGGATTCAGGTGGGATGAGACTGTTGCTGTGGAGGCGGGGATAGCTGTGTTCAGAGGGGAAGGTTGTCGGGCTGAGGATTGGCCTACGAGTCGGGCTATGGGGTTGTTGGCTATGGTTGTGGAGGGGCCTGCGTTGCCGGAGAGGGGGAGCAGGGGAGTTGAAGCTCCGGTTGTGGATGCGGAGAGGGGTGGGAGACGTGTGTTGTTGGTGAGAAGCGAGGGGAGCTGGGGGTCGGGTTGAATGGAGCCTTCGTTTTGGAGGTCGCGAATTTTGAAGTCTAGGCGTTTGATTTGGCGGTCCAGCTGGAAGTATAGTCTTAGTGAGATCTGGAGAGTGACATGAAGAAAGGAAGCCTACAAGAATAGCAGCCTTTTCGCTCAAGCCGACCTTTTCCTCTTGAACTATTTGGGCTCTATCGAAATTGGCCAGGACGTTTTTACAATAGCTTTCTTCCTTGGGGTTTGCTTGGCCTGCTCCGTTCATTTTGAGGAATTTCTGGATACTATTGTCGCGGGTCTGGATGACGGTCCTGCATTCTTGGACAACTCTATCTTTGGCTTGGATTTCTTCGAGGAGATGTTGAATCTCAGCTGGTAGGTTTGCAACTGTATTGGATGTTAGGTATGGATTCCGCGCGAAACACTCTATTTTCCTTACCATCTTGGACGAATTGCTCTAGCACTGAAGCTGCATCCTCCGCCATAGTCATCATTCCGAACTAACAGTGAAATCAATTCACCAGCTGAGGATCTTTTGATAGCTGAAAGTTGCTAATAGACTTTGAGTAATATCTTTTGACTTCTCGACACGCTATTTGATGACCAATAAACACACACAAATGGGCTCAAATGCTAGTAGTAGAACGGATAACGAAAGGAGCGAAGGAGTCTTTATTGGGGTTATTTTTGCTTTCTTTGTTGAAGTAATTGGAAGCTGATGCAATAACCTCTTGGCCCTCGCAAAATTGGGGCTTTAGACGAATTCTGTGTTAAAGGTGTATTTTCGGCGCGCTACGCCTGACTTTCCATGATCGATTACGTGAATCTCAATATCCAGCGTTCAAGGAAGGAGACTGGTTCTCAATTTTGATGACTTTTCTTCTGATGTTCGAGATATGGATGAATGTATTGCTTGGACTGCGTTGACAAAACAAGGCCGCGATGGCAAAGTCGTAGGGCTGAGGGGACTCAGGGGCTACAGCCGATTTAGGGAAAGCTAATTAATCTCGGTAGATCCTTCCTGCGGGTACTCCCTCGTTCCTGCAGATCTTATTTGCGGATCATCTCCACCACATCTGCGCTTCACTCGAAGTCGCAAGCATATCGATCATGAACAGCAGTAGCGGTCTGCGGCCTGAGGTCTGAGGAAACACAGGCAAGAAAACGTAATGTCATGGCGAGAACATCTGTGGTACAAGACTACAAACACCCTCAACCTGGAGCAACCTCCACTCTCACCCTCGATGAAAAAGTGCAAAGGGAAATTCGAAACAATGGCATTCGTAGACCAAAGGGTTATACTGTTTCCTATCATGCCAACCCCGAGATGGAGAAGATGCATTTTGGGCCAAAACATCCTATGAAACCATGGAGATTGACGTTGACGAATAAGATTGTCCTGGCATATGGCATGCATGAAGCAATGGATCTATACATACCACGAGCTGCTACAAGTCAAGAGCTGAAAGAGTTCCACAGAGACGACTACATCGATTTTCTACAAAGGTGTGTACTGGATTTTGTCTAATATCTCGGACTGCTATGCTAACCGGGGTTTAGAGTTACTCCGTCAGACACCACATGGGATCCCGAGACACAAACGTATGCCTACAATACCGGCGATGACTGTCCCATATTCGATGGCATTTATGAGTACTGCTCTTCTTACGCAGGAGCTTCTCTAGATGCGGCTCGCAAGCTTACCAACAACCAGTCCGACATTGCAGTCAACTGGTCTGGCGGCCTGCATCATGCTAAGAAGACAGAGGCTTCTGGCTTTTGCTATATCAATGATATCGTGGTTGCCATTCTTCAGCTTCTTCTATACCACCCTCGCGTACTCTATATTGACATCGACGTTCATCATGGCGATGGTGTCGAGCAGGCTTTTTGGTCCACAGATCGCGTCATGACACTTTCATTTCACAAGTACGATAGAGCAGAGTTCTTCCCTGGTACAGGCGCCCTAGACGATACTGGTCCCCTCAACAATTCAAGCCCGGGTGCACATCACTCCCTTAATGTACCTCTCCATGATGGAATTGTGGATGCTCAGTACATTCGGCTTTTTGAGGACATAGTGAGGCCTTGTGTCCGAACTTATCAGCCCACTGCCATTGTTCTTCAGTGTGGTGCTGACTCGCTGGGTGGAGATCGCCTTGGCTGTTTCAATGTCGGCATCAAAGCTCATGCCGCTTGCGTAACTTTCGTCAAGAAGTTTAACCTGCCCCTTCTTGTCCTCGGAGGTGGGGGGTACACTCCCAGAAATGTTGCCAAAGCTTGGGCGTATGAGACAAGCCTTTGCATTGGCGCTGAGGTGCACCCTAACTTACCCGCGCACACGCCGTTTCTGGAACACTTCGGCACTGAGAACACTCTATTCCCAGATTTATCCTATGGCGGAAGGTATGAAAACAAGAACAGTAGAGTGTATCTTGAAAGCGTTGTAATGGGGATTCTCGAGCAGTTGCGTTACCTGCAAGGAGCTCCGAGCGTGCAGATGCAACACATACCACCGGATCTAGGAGGTTTCAGGGACAATCTCGAGAGGGAAGTCTTGAAAGAGAGATCAAGACAGAGATAGGATGCCAAATTCCTGCTCCGGACAGGAATTCTGGAGCGCTTTGTTTCATCTTCTGAGAAATGCCCCTCAAGTTCTTGGTCTTGAATGAAGACTTCTGCCCGGAGTGAATCCATATCCCCGTACTCAAAACCAGGCGGGATCACCTAGTGATATCACCGCATAGTCTAGGTTTCCATAAAGGTAAACCTGTCGACTGGTAAGCCACAATTCCTCATGGAAGGAGCCTTGGACTTCCTGGCGGAATGAACTTGGTTGGCCGCATTCGATCAGCGAGCTAGCCTTGTCATTACTATCGGGTGTAGATTGAAGGCTTGGGACCTGGCAATATTCGACGACCACGAAGAAGTTTGTCATTCACCTTCTAAGGACAGTGATACGTCACTGCCAGTGTTCCTTCAGTATCTACGTACATTCATGGATGCCGTCCGGATACAGGGTACCCTTGCTGGGTCAAAAGCAATCGACCGAGTTTATGGCAAACATCGGATTCTGTGACGACGCCTGTAAACCCCATACATACGACGACTCCACGCGCATCTGCCTCAACTCAATTCAAGAAAGTACCTTAACGGCAGTGCCAAATCCGCTGTTACACGGCTATGACTGGCTTTGAGAAAGATCATGCATGTCCGTCTACGGCGTCAGATTCGGGCTATCAACATCATGATACCTTATCGTTCTCACTATTTTGGCGGACTCTATACCCTCTCCCATCAGACATCAGTATCAATGCTTCACCTGTACATCTAAGCTGTCGATCCAGGGTGGGGTTTCTTGGGACAAGATGACTGCGCCTCATCCGCTTGTACCTCGAGCTAGTCTTGATCCATCCAATGCTAACTTGTCTGACATGCATATATTACCATTTCAGTCCCTATCAGAGAGTCTAGTTGCAATCATATTCGCCTACTCCAAGGTAGGCCAAGCTCAGGCCCCCAGATCATTCTTTTCTATCGTTTTGATATCGACGAGGTTGCTTCTACCTTGCTACGGCATCAATGTCTGGCTCTCTTCTGACCATAAGTAGAGTGCTAGGAACACTCGCTGCCATTTGCGGCAGACTCTACGATTGTGGATTTCCACTATTCGCTTGAAGAAGAGATTACAGTGCACGGGCAGCTTATGCAGACTCAAAAAGTTTCAGAGGCTATACCGAGACCGTAAGAAAACCATCTGAACGGTGGTAAGTGCCGCTAGAAGCTCTAGACTTCTCTGTCAAATTATCCGCCATGGAAAGGAAGCTCTTTCTGGGTGTGAGAGAGTAAAATGTGGTCAGTGTGGTCAATGTGGTAGATGTGGTCAGTGCCTGAACCTGAATACCTTAGCGAATTGATGAAGATACCATTGTTCTTTCTGGATGGTCTATGCTCGAAACATACTACCTGGAGCTGCGATCAATACGCGAGCATTCCAAAAGCGCCCACAGAATACAAGGCTGAAAGGCCCGACAACCTTATTTATACACATCCCAACCATTCTGCAGAGTGCGGTCATAGACTACAGCAAATCAACTTATCGATAAAGAGCTCCTTGGTAATGCGGAGTTCGATTACTGCCACAGTGGACAATAAGAAAGATCTCGCTTGCCATCCCACGCCATCCGATTAGCGCTTCCCGCATGATTCGTTCGAATACCAGCAAAGTTTCAATATAACCCCCAATGATACTCCTCCGCTACGTGAACACTCGATCTTTTGTGCTGTTCCAAGTTTCAGGGCTGGGCAACGCAAGATTCATTTGAGCTCTTATGTGAGACACCCTCAGCTGAAGAAATGCGGACGCGACATCTATTCACGCAATCGAATACGTGGATGCCTCGACTCTTGCTCATGGCTTGATGTCTCATTCAGTATGGCGATCAGGTTTGTTCTTGCCGTGAGCTAAGTTTGACCATGGGGGATCTCCCGTATACCCTTCGCTCTCGGTAATCTATTACTTCTCTCCGTACTTCATGTTTCGTATTTGGGTGTTGCTAGATACCCGCATTTCCCTCAATCTTTGCTCCACACTAGTTTGCCGCAGCCTCTGCTTCTTCTGGGGTAAGAAGGTTCAGTAGTCGGCGTCTATAGGAATTACCGCCATCCTCACTTAACTCGAAGCAGCACCCCACGGTCTGGAGCGTCTTCGGGAAACGGTGAAGCTGCAGCTCTGACTTCTACCGACATCCTCCTTCATTTCGGAGTCTGAGTCTCTTCTTGGGAAATATTAGAGATGCCATATCCCATGGCCAGACCAGATGACCCCGTACACCTGAAGAGCTTCGACCCGAAAACCTTCTACCCAGCCATTGCCCCCCGGAATGACTCCCTCTCCATCTACCCATCATCTTCAGTCTCTCAGGTCGCCCGCCCTCCTCGGCCTTCGCTTACACCCTCGTAAGTTCTCCACTTCCAGATTTTGAAGAGGTTTCGAATCAGAAAATCCCAGACTAATGTAAATGTTTAGTGACTCTTGGGTCCAGCAACAGCGCAGACGCACTCGGATTCGGATTTGGATGATCTCGATTTGTTTTGTGATCGTCCTGGCCATTATTGTGGCACTCTTCGCATGGTTGGGAGCCCATAATTGGTTCAAGGACAACAGCAACGAGGGCGGTGGGGAGTAATTGAAATGTTTGCTTGTTCAATCGATCGAGATACCCTAGAGAGGAAAGCCAGGAGACCATCGGGTGGCCTGGGAATATGCACGGCACACTTGGCGTTGAATCATAGAAAGCATTCAGAAGCACGGCGTATGGGATTGCAGCGATGCATTGAGATCTGAGCGAAGCAAAGGACGTAATGGAGTACTGTCTTTGGTCCTTTTTCGGACATTCATAACCTCTACTATATAGAGTACAATTTTTGGATTGAAATCCTATCGCCATATCATCAACGCCTCGCCATTCAAATAACACATTGCAGACGCTCGAGATTCTGCGTGTAGTCCATCAAAAAGAAATCCGCCGAAAGAACCATAATTTTATGGCCACACATGCTCACTTCCCCTCCTTCCTCTATATCCATCAATACTTCTTCCTCGTCGGCTCCGGACTCGGACTCCTCGACATACTCCGCTCATCCCTCCCCCTCTCCCTCAACCACTTCTTCGTCCCGAGTTCCAACTCCCGATCCAACTCCACACTCGGCTCCTTCCGATGTATGAAATTGCAGAAGCCGCCCCGCACGCACCCTTCGCCGCTGTTGAGCCGGCAGCACGCTTCGCGGAAGTCGGTGACGGGGGAGAGCTCGCAGTATATGGGGCGCGCGGCGTACCAGCGCGAGTTGAGGGCGTCGCAGGCTTTTTGGGCGGAGTCTTCGTATTTGAAGCGTGCGTAGACGTTGCCGATTAGATCTGATTGTACAGTAGCTATTAGCAAGTTCATGCCTCAGTGCAATAATTTTTTGCGAAAGGGAAAGAAAAAGTGGAGCGCATACGATCATTATTATTATCACAAACCACCACCTCCTCCGGCTCCCCATACTTGCACATCTCGCACCAGAAATCCTCATAAAACGCATCGAAGTGGTTCTGCAGCTGGCTCGGGTTCATCTTGTTCTTGGGGTCGTAGGCCGGGTTTTGGTAGAGGTTTGGTAAAAGGATGGTTTGCGAGTAGGAGGGTTTGACGTGCTTGCGGGAACAGCGGTCGCCGTGCCGGCAGGCGCCGATTTTGTAGTAGAAACTGCAGTTTACTTTGTCTTGTTCGGTGCCGAAGATGGAGGCTAGATAGCTGCGGGGGAGAGGGGGGGTGAGTGAGGGGTTTGTGGGGAGGGGGGTAGGGGGGAGCTTACTTGGCCATGATGGAGGTGGGTTTGGAGTAGAGGTTGGTGGGGAGATGTTGTTTGTGGGAATTTGGAGCTGCGAGTCGCAATGAATGTTTGAACTTGAGGCTCTGGGATCTTCGTTACTAGCGGCGCAGGGCTGGCTTACAAATCATCGCCAAGACTTTCCTTGAAGATGGTTTCTCGAGGGTTCTGTTCTTCTTATTAATGTTCTAGTATTTGCGTACGATGATGGGATATCTAGCGATTCTCATCGCTGCGTCAATCTCATCTGTACTCTCGTCTGTATTCCGCACGTCGATGTGCAATCCTTGAAATCGTGAGCTCTATTTACGAGTATCACCATCTAATCTTTGGGGTGTTCAGACCAAGAATTATAAGAAAGTAAATCTCGGGCGAGTCATAGGAGATTCAAATCAATAGAAAGACCGGGCTGAGGACATGTATTCTGCGAACATATCCTCGATCAATTCCGCATGATATCATATTGAATACGTGTTCGCTTCGAGATAAATCTCTCGACATCAATCTGTATAGCCTCTAGTTTGCCAGTAGACGCCGACCTCGCCTTCTCTTCCAGATTCACAGTTCTCGTCCTTTTGACATTCCTGAGCTCCCGAGCTATTTCCAACGCTTTGTGATCCCTAGCATCCGTATCCCCTAACGCAAAGATCCCATCCTTTGTCTGCCAATCCGGAAGCACTATGAAATCCAGAACCTTGGGTATATGTGGAGTCCCTTCGCATGGCAGCAGACTTAGGATCTCTAGTATCGCTTCCCCCGTAGGTGCGGGAAAGTACCCAGCCATGCTCTGAGCCCAGATCGCACCGCGGGAGGTCAAAAGCCTTATGTGACGCATTCGTCGGAGACACTTTGGGTGAATGACCCCTGGATCTGTAAAACCGGGCGGGGGCGGCTGCATCTGCTTCCTCCTTTTTGCTACAAGTGGGAAAAGCGATGGCTTAAGGCCTGATTCCGAGGAAGACCCAGAAGTCGCATCCCTTCTTAGCAAATCTGGGGGATCGAGAGAGTCGGGATACTGACGGATAGTGCACTGTTGTACGACGGGAGTAGCGAGGCTGATCTCGAAGATATTACGTTCATATAGTAGAGCGATAGCTTCATCGTAAAATTGTTTGTTGGCGGCTAAGATCGAGGGGTGGAGGTTCATAGGAGTTCGCCTGCCTTCCCTGTCGTGGTAGAGCTGAAGGGGCTTTTCGGGCCTTGGACACAGTAATTCCTCATAGATCTTGAGACGGAGCTCGAGCGGTAGGCTGAAAAGTCCAGGTCGTTGAGATGTCGCCATTCTAGTATGAGGATGAAGGATTGTGATCAGATTAGGGTATTCTATTCAAGCGGCAGATTAGCTTTTGGCAGTGGCTTTCACGAAACGCTCCTCAAGATTTCGAGACGATAGTTATGAAGAATCTCAGTAGAGAAATTCGGATTATCATAATACGCGCAGCATACAGACTCGAAAGACCACCTCGGTGGTGGAGCCGAGGAGCCTACCGTCGCCCCTAGACTTCTAACCCAATCCTAGCCCCTATTTATAGGGACCCCTAGCAAGGCCTCTGCACTAAGCACCACTGTCTAAATTCCCTACATGACGACGAGACATCATTCAATACGACTGCGAGATTGGATGAGGAAGGGTAAACACCATTCCATTCTGAAAAGCGTTAATCCTGTCATTACGCTCGCCCAACCAACAACCTCCCCTGCCTCATGCGACGACACTCCAAAACAACGCTGCTCATCCCTCCTCAACAGTATCAACGACAGGCGCTAGTTGGAGCCTAGCCATGATCACCCCTCCAGGATACGGCTCACACCAAGACACAACCAGCTCCGCCTTCTCCTCATCCGATGCCCACACATGGGGGTACATGCAGTACCTATACTTGTCCTTGATGTTGATCCCCTCCGTCGCGTAGACCTCTTTGAGGTCCCATGGCCCCTCCAAGCTCGCCGATGCCCCCATCATGATCTTGCTCGATCCCCACGCACCAACGCCGACAAACAGGTACGGCTTCCCAGGGCCGAAGAGCTTCGTGCGGACCACCGAACCTTGACTCAAGCCCTGGAAGACTACCTTCGCCTCCTTTGGATCAAGCACGTAGTTGCTGCCGTTCCAGTAAGTGTAGGAATACTTGTCATATATTATATCTTCTCTGTCGGGATCGGCAAGGACACGGGAAAGGACGATCTGGTTGTTCCCACTGTCTCCGTAAAGGTAAATATAATCTCCGACCTTGATGCTTGAAAATGTGCCAATTTTGGCGTCATGGGGCCCGAAGACCATTTCTGGGGATCGTTGTACGCGGAGGTGTCCATTGAGCCTGGGTGTGACTTTTGCGAGGCCCGTTCCGATGTATTCCATCAGTCCGTTCTTATGTGCCAACTGTTTTGAGAACCACACGCGACCAGTCCCGTCCTCCATCTCTACTACACCACCAAAAGCCCACAGGGCAACGCGCATGTCATCGTCTCTCTCCTCTATAGCAAGCTCATCTCCGGTCAGGTTGATGAAAGGTTCGACCCTTCCATTTGCCTCGGTCGTAAGGTATCTGCTCCTCGCTGGCTGGGATTCGTTGTCAATGATAGCCACTGTGTTGCTCACGAGACCAGCATACTGGTTGTAGCTGTCATGGCAAAAGGTGTCACCGAAGAGGAGGTAGTTCAGGCCGAAGAGGGTGAAGGGGACGCCGATGTCACGAGAATGAAAGATGCCACTGGTCTCGTTGACATATCCGATGATTTGAGCACTGGTGACGACTGGGGGGTATGCTGCATAGCTAGGAGCTGTGGCAAGATCGACAATCTCGATGTTCTCTTTGGTAAATTTGCTCTTCGCCTTCTTCTTTAGATTTTTGATTGTCTTTTTCGTCTGATATTTCTAGTCAGCGTACTGCGATTTATGGCCTGAACTTATCATGTGACTTACCAGGTTCTTGAGCCACACTTTCAATCCATGCTAAAGTTGAACAAGTCAGCTCCTTGATAGCTCGCTGGCAACAGGCTGTGAAGTACGTACCAAGAATGCCATGTCTGCTGATACAAGTGATGAATGTCTGACCAGCTACGATCATCAGCCTACCGAACATCGAAATGGACAGACACAAAGCCTTGAGAACACACCTAAGAATGCCTTCTTCTAGTGATGAATATCTATCAGGACTTCAGTCAGCTGAAGCACGCACTCAAATGCGAAGACACCCTGCCCGCGCAGCTATGCAAAGACCAGACTCTAGAGGCATACATACTCTCTGGTGTGCTGTCGATGTTGCGATGCTGCAAAGCAAGTAGGGGATGCTAGCGAAGATGGAGAAGGATGAGTGGATGAGAGAAGAGGATCAGATCGAGAGAAGTCTTTTATGTCAATGAGGATGAGAAGCAATCAGATCGAAAGAAGTCCCTTTACGTCAACAAGGGTGATGGTTCGTCTGGCAAACAAGTTCGGTGTCTCTCACTTGTTCGCCCTGTGCACCATATCCGAGTAAGGTTTGATATTTTTATATCGCTGCACTTGGATCTCTCAGTCGCGAAGGAACGCGTCGTAAGATTGGAGGGGGTTGATACTCTCGATCGGGTCCGGATCACACCGAATACTGTGGGTCTTGTTGATATTCACTTCGACATCCTTAGCCTTGAGTCGGTCATTTGATCCGGTGATCGGCCTAACATAAAGTAATGAATTGTGCACACTTGGTAACAGAGCTCTTATACTTTATTATGGCAGCATGTTCTTTAAAGCATCTGTAGTGTTTTACTGTCTGGCTGCCGTGGTACATTATGAATCACTGACAGTATAGTCTGGCAAACCCTTCTGGTCACCTATACATGCACATCAGCATAAAGTCTTTGACGCGATATCTCTGAAGCTTTCCGCTTTCTTCTTATCTGTGTTTCCAATAAAAGGACACTTGCAGTCTCGTGGTGACATACCCTGGTATCACATGCCCATAACTACTGCTTTGTGCTCTTCTCATCCAGCAAACCCCTAAAACCTTGCAGCAAATCATTCTTCAAATCTTCCCAATTCTCCAAGCCCACGCTGACCCTCAACAGCCTTCTATCAACCGTCTTATCGCTCATAGCCCTCCACTCGATCAAGCTCTCCACGCCGCCAAGAGACGTAGCATGATGGAATAATTCCAGCTTACTCGGCAGCCGTCTTGCCATTGCCTCATCCTTCATTGTGACTGCGAACACTGGCCCAAATCCATTGGGCATTTGCTTCTTCAGCCATTCCATATCTCCATGCTGAAGTGAAGCATGATGGACCCTCTCGACCACTTCTCCGAATCCTCCCTTCTCCCTCGCCAACCCATCCAGCCATCGAACCAACTGCTCGCAATTAGTGCTCTGTCGCGAAACCCTCACTTCCAGCGTTCTCAGACTCCTCACGCCCAGCCATCCCTCCAGACTCCCCATCACGCTACCCAAATAGATCCTTTCCTCCTTCAGCCCCTTCATCCAATCCTCATTCTTTGTCGCGAGAACACCGCAGAGCATGTCGCTATGTCCACCTATGTATTTGGTCCCAGAGTGCATCACTACGTCCGCTCCCCACAAAAACGGATCCTGCAACCCTGGTGGACCAAAGGTGGCATCGACCAGCAGCCACGCCCCTCTCCGATGTGCCTTCTCCGCATACTTTCGTATCTCAAACGCTTCACCTGTAGGGTTCACCGGTGTCTCCAAATGCACCACATCTCCCTCTTGTATTTCTTCGTCTTTGCATTCTAAAGGAAGAATCTTCGCGCCTGTGAGCTTCGTGTGGAGACCGAGCACGCCATGCGAGCCATGGTAGCCGTTACCGATGCTGACGCGTGAGGGGTTGAGATACGTGTAAATGGCGTGAAGGGCGGAGAGCCCACTGCTGTAGGTTAGGCAGGGGGCTTGCAGGACGGAGGTGAGGAGGGTTTCGAGGCGGGTGGAGGTCGGGGCGGTGTCGCGAGAATAGATGTGGGCGTCAATGGGAAGAGGTTCCTGTGAGAAGCGTCAGTTTTATATATATGTTATTTTGAAGAAGATTCATGATGAAGTACGCCGTGAGCAATCAAGAAGCGGACTCACAACTAGCTCAGCGGCCGTTATCAAATCGTCTGGAATAGACCCATAGCGAAAGGTGGTGGAGACGTGAAGGGCAGGTGAGACGTCTGTTGTGCGATTCAGATCGTCATCGGCATGGATGGCAAGGGTTGATTGATGGTGGTTTTTAGGAGGGACGGAAGATTTTAGAGGGGAAGCGTCGTTTATGACAGCGTCTATGCCAGTAGCTATTTGAGACATCATTTTCAATACCTTTGATAGTAGATATCTCGCGGGGCGCAAAAAGGCTTTGAGTCAGTTTGGTGACGATATCGGCGGTCCTACGGCCGAGGAATACCCGAAAAGTCAATTGGGAGAGTGTATAAACTGGATGGTATTGATTCCGAGGGCAGTGGTGTTGCAAATTCACACCGGGGTATTCTCAAAGCTCCACGCTATGCATATCGCAGTCTGTCGCTTCTCAACGTACCTCAGATCCAGATCACCACCAAAAGTATCGAACGCCATCTTGATTCTGGTTTTATCTTCGCAAAGAAGCCATTCTAGACATTTCGTTCACCGGAGCAGGTAAAGCCTTTGCAAAAAGATCTCTATCTATACTCCTGTCAGTGGATTGCTTGGTAAGAGACCACAATATCTCGCAGCGTACCATTTTCATTATCAAACCCAATCGTGATGTCATCATGCTCGCTGGGATACTCCGGCATGTCGAGACAAACAAAATCCCTGCTCTCATCATTTGACCCCTTAGGTAAAGCGAACTTGGCGTCCACAATACGCAGGAAAAGCAAACTGGCCTTGCTGAAGACCTCGAAGACATCGGTAATCTTGAGCACGAAATTGATGCAAGTACCATGACTAAAGTCTTTGAAGAAAGCTACTAGCTGAACTGTTTTGTCGTGCTTCAGGACTTGCAATCGCGTTGTGTTGGCTTCCCACTTTTTATGGACAGGGACGACCGTCCTACGACGGGAGATGGCGAAATTGCTTGCATGTCCGTCAAATAATACTGAGAACCCTGTGACCGCGGTCTCGAAGCTATGCAAATCTTCCAAGGAGCAAAAGTGGTACGTCCGTCTTGTCGTAGAAGTCAGCATGTTCTTCAGTGACATACATATTGAACTTATTTCCTCCTTCGACACCCTCTCGTCCGCTAAGGACCAAGTCATGCCCGACTGTGGTTGTCGCAGGAGCTTCATTTCATTGAAGTTATCGGTGCTCAGACCAAGTTGGAGCTCGCCGGGCGAAAAGTGTATGCGATCAGTAAGAGTACCAAAGTTCGAGTCAGCGAGTAATCTGAAGTTTTCCGATTCTGTCGGCGAGTGTTCATGACCACGGGAGGGTGGTCTGGTGCGTAATATTCGAAGCTTGTTCCAGGGGAGCTTGACGGCGCGAGAAGAATCTTTCCAGCTCAAAGGGTCCTCACTGGTTTGGTTCTCGGTGACAATTAGGTTTTCCAACCGCAACGACAGGAAATAATGATCTTCCTTGGTGGCTGAAGTTCCACTGAGCAGGTGACGGAACGTGTCTATATCTTGTGTTTCGGCAAAACAAAGTGATATCCTTATAGACGCCGGCAGAATCCTTAAGATCAGTCTAGAGCCCTTGTCGCCTCGATGAATGCGGAAAAGGACAGGGTTTTCTCTACCTAAATCATAATTTACTACACTCAACGATTTGATACGTGGTGGAGTTATGACTGTACAACGATAGCCGTTGTGCGTCGTGCGCTGAGCGGATTGCTCGGATGTTGTGCTCTTCCTCTCAAAAACGCGTAAACGGCAATCAGCAATGGATTCAGCTGGGAAGTGTGCGGCGTCGTCGCATTGAAAGCTTCGCAGGGTACGCTCAAAGATAAGCTCTTCGTCTTTGCGGGTCGCGAAGTTCTTCTTGGTTCTCTGCGTGTAGTCGCAAATACCCCATAGCGTTTTGAAGTCTTTCTCCGCAAACTTGATCTGTATTTTGATTCGGACTTTAGAACTGTCTGGTATTGTGAGCAGCATCTCATGAGACTGGATCTGCCATTTCACGCTTCTCCATGTCAATACACCAGACGTCTCATCTGCAATGACGAGATTGACCTGACCGTCTTGACTTGCTATTGTAGCCTGAACACCCCACTCGTTGCGATCGCGCAGCATAGACAATATGCACGGTATACGCAGGTCTGGTCCAGGGCTATCAGAAGAACTTGAGACTTCGACAAACATTCGACCAAAGTTAAAATGCCGTTCAGTGTCACCAATGGGGATTGGAAAGAATGGTTCCGCAGTATCTGGCGTATTCCCATCAAGACGCTCGAAGGAATTGTTGACCATGAGTCTAGCAAAATCTGATGGTAATCTGGGAAGCTCAAGTAAAACATGAAGATCGAGCCTTTGTAACTCGAGATCCGGTGGCGGAAGCTTTTCATTGCGCTTCATCGACATTGTCAAGGCTCGCATGTTTGCCACCAAATGGACATGGACCTCAGCTTGCTTTGCAAGAGTCTGGTCTCCAAAACTTTTGATCATTGCACAAAGAGAATTCATACTCGCTTTGCCATATCTTGCAATCTCAGGATGATTTGGAGTGATCTCCTTTACTATCCACCAAGCCTTTGCCAGATTGACGTACGCTTGCTTCAACGTTGAAGAAGGTCCAGTATGTGGGAGTTTGTCAGCATTACTTCGAACTTCCCCTTCCACACCCTGCCTGCCCTTCAAAAACCACCAGCAAGCAGACCTTATCCACTGCACAAATGACACCCCCATTAAATCAGTGTGAGTAGAAACGCCTAGTCGAAATATATCGTTGAAGCGCCGTACACGTGCATCGAATTCATCTAATGAGTCGTCTCCGAGGCCCTTGGCGACCTGGCGAAGCGAAAACGCTTTGGCCTTAGAACCCGATAAGGCTCCTGAGTCCACATGAGTTTTCGCGGTATGTTCCTCGGGCGCCATGGTGGGAAAGCCATAACTAGGAGGTTGAGCGTCGCGGTGTTCGTAGGACGCTTGAGGCGAGGGGCGAGGAGTGATGGAATTACCAGCCAATGTGTCCGCTGAGGGTATACCAAGATAGCTGGACATGCTGTAACCCGGCGGCCCTCCACTATGACCTGCATGATCTCCATCAGAACCGTACTCGTCATCAGTCAAAGGAGACACGTCTGGGTCTGCATCTTCAGGACCAGAGCTTTTGTTGTGATTCTGCTGATTTGGGATCTGATAAGGTGGTAGAGGTAGGGGTTTCCGCTTGGGTGGTGATACAGATGTGCTCATGGAGCTCGTATCAAAGTCCTGATCACGATGATCTAAAGCCTTTTCATCGAATATCTCGCTGAGCCCGGTTGGCGCTCTCTGCAAAGGCTTGGGCTGAAAAGTGGGATCATCGGGTGGGATTGGCGAGGATCCTCGACGGTCTCGACCCGATCCATCATTGGTCCTTGTTGGCAGGTCTCTGGCCCACAAATCCCCTGCTTGAGCAGCATGTTGTAGGGATTTTGACACATCCTTGGACGGTAGTTCCGCTTCATCTCCTCCCACCCCTATGATCTCTGGAGCGGCCGTGTGGAACGTTACATGTAATCCCTTATTCTGTCGAGATTTTGGTCTTCGATAGACGTCGACGATCTTTGCCGGCTCTGATATATCGGTAGCCGCGGGAAAGCGGGGAGCTGCAGCGGTATCAATGCGAGGCGCGAGATGGGCAGGTTGAGGTCTCTTTTTTCCATTTGGAGCAGCGGTCTGGAGGAAATTGGCAACATCATCGTCGGCGCTTTCCAAATCTCCAGCATTTCTGCCAAACCTTCCTTCGGTCGAGAACAGCTTTCCTCGCCATTTGTGTTTGCTAGGCGATCTAAGTTCGCGGCCGGTTTCTTGTGGTGGGGATCTATCCTCGGGCATAGTGGGGTTCTCATCGGTCCTGCATGCGGCCAGAAACGTGACAGCCTTGAGTTCGCAACTCAGTGGAGATTAGGCAGATAGGGCGCATGGTTACACGGAAGCATCCATGGAAATTCTTGGAGCGAGCGTGATACAACGTCCTCATGGCACACGAGCACATGGATCTTCGAGGGGGATGCCAACATGATCGACGCAGGGCTAGAGCCAGCGGCAGCGGGTAGACCAAGCATTCCCCGAGCACGCTAGTAGCCGCTGGCAAAAACCCCTGAATCAATAAGTAATAATATAATAATAGGGTATGCTGTAAGTCCAGGACCGCAAGAGGGATCTCACTCCTTCGTCGGAACTTCAGGAACAAGTTGCCTTGCCGACGCGTGGGGGCAGACGTCCCGGGAGTAGAAGTTCATGCATGGTGGGTTATAGCGGCAGCCGTACCTTCCTAATTCAGTCCCGTTATCGTCTCATTGTGAATGTGGCTTGTGGGGCGTTCCATGTGGAAGACACAAGACAAGATGGACTCTGCGGCTTCAGGGGGAACTTGGCCATGTGATTCCAGGGGGAAATTGTAACAGCTATCGTCAATGTTCGAACTTAGCAAGTAGTTCTAGACATCGCAAGATTGAAGAGATCAATTCCACCAAGGGAGAATAAAGTCCATCGCCAAGACCGGTTAGTCTGATCAGGCACCTGCGCAAAGGGTGCGGCGACCGAGCAATCAGAACACTCTCTGAAAGCCTCATTCTCTGATCGACGTACGCCTCCGATATTGCTCCTCGCTACTCAGCTGCTCCGCGAGCTCCATATCATGGAAGCAGCCCACAAGCCCTCATCTCAATTGCTACAGCGATAAGACAGTCATGACTATCTTCGAGGAAGAAACGACTCCAGCGCACGCCTCGCATTTCATCCGGAATACCGCCCGCAAATTTAGAAGATGGCACAAAGGTTTGAGCATCTCTCTATCCGTATTCGACATGCTGGCTTGACTGACCAGCGTTCAGGATCTCTTCGACAGCAGGTCGTGGTGATATCATGCTGGGCCTTTCTACTCTATCTGATCCTCCGTGGCTCGCAATCCATGAACCTCACCTTCTCTCTATCACCAGCCACCCTGCTATCTTGCAATTCGAATAGAGATCGGATCTCGCAATCGGTGGTTGTCCCTAAGGCTCCTAATAAAAAGATATTGGGCAAGATGTGGCAGTCGCTGCACAACAGTTTTGACCAGAATAAGCCGCAGCCTTTGAATCTTGGTCTGACAACGTTCGAGAGCATGACCACCTTCCCTCCTCTAGAGGCCATCCAGTCTCACACCCATCTCGAGAGAGTTGATGTCGAGGCAACCCGAAGAAGTCATATTGAGGTCGTCAAGAACATTCCTGCTTACCCCGAGGGCCTCTACAAAGGACGAGGGATTGTGATATTGGCTGGTGGCAGATTTTCACCATTCGCCACGACAGGAATGGGCATGCTTCGCGAGATTGGCAGCACTTTGCCAGTCGAGATCTGGATGAAAGATAAAAAAGAGGAAAAGCCAGGATGGTGCAAAGATATACTTCAGGATGGGATGGTCTGCCGACGGCTTAGCGATTACATGGATACATCTGCAATGGAATCGGGTTATCAGCTAAAGGTCACTTCGATACTGTTTTCTTCCTTTGAGCAAATTTTGTTCCTTGATGCCGACAACGTTCCAGTCCAAAATCCTGACTCCATTTTCGATGCCCCCGCATTCACTGATACTGGCGTGATCTTATGGCCGGATTACTGGAAACACTCCGGATCACCTTTTCTTCCTTTTGAAGTTGGCCTCAGCGATGATGCGTCCGAGATATTGAGACAAGACCAAACTGCGGAATCAGGACAGCTGGTGTGGAACAAAAGGAGACACTGGAAGGTGGGATATTCACTCTTATTACACGCCTTAACTTTGAGACACTGGTCAATCTTTTGCTGACTCAGGTCTAATTAGGCGCTATGTTTGGCAACTTACTACAATTACTATGGACCCCAACACTACTACACTCTCATATCTCAAGGCTGGGCTGGTTGGGGCGACAAAGACACATTCCCGATAGCATTGCGCGCACTGAAAGAGAATTACTACCTGGTTCCGCATCAGCTCAGGACACTCTTTGTCAACGGTACTACGGTTGGTATAGGAATGCTACAAGCTGATCCCACAAACCCCACGGAATACAAGCCGATGTTCCTCCATTCGAACATGATCAAATGGAGCATTCGGAATTTCCTGTGTATAGGATGTTCCGACGACAAAGAGGACCCCGTGCCCATGAGTTTTCTGGAAAAGCCTGATGCTCCCATTAACACCCATCTGAAAGAGCATTCAAGCATCTTCAATAAGGGTGAGATGAACTTCATGGGAATAGACCCAGAACCGTCAATCTGGAAAAGCATGGAACACACGGCCTGCCGAAGTGTATGGAAAGACGACGGTCTTTGCCTTCGAACGAGACTGCACATGTCAGAGACGTTTGGGCATCGTTTTGAACCGCCAGGGTTGATTGCTCGTGTACTCGGGTACGGGGATCGAATGTGCATCAAAGAGAAGACATGACGTGAGAGAAGTTCGCGTATACAGATGCAATATGAGTTAGCACCAGCATCAGACACGGGAGACCTTCGATCTGCATGAAATCGAGCTATATGGGATCTCCAAGGAAGAGTTTGGATATGTTTTAGCGCGGCGTTGGCGGTGGAAAAATGCATCTTTCCCACAATCCAGGGTGTTGGAAGAGAGGCAGCTGGCTGGGCGGAGAGGTCTCTTGACGGCATCGCATTGAGGATCTCTGGTTATTTAATTTTTGACTGTGGAAGACTACGCTTGGCCATTTCCAGCGGCGTGGGAGGGGACCAAAATCTAACAATAGAAAGATCCGCATTGAACGTCCGACTCGAAAGAGACTGAAATGCCGAGGATCGTATGGACAGCTTTACAATTTGCTCGACTTCTCCAAGTCTTGCCGCAACTTGGCTCAGATTGAAAAGAAACAACGTTGGTGGTTGAGCAAACGCCATGACGCTGCTTCTGGACGCTCAGACGATGGCCGTCCGAAAAGAGAAATTGCAGATCGCCTGTTCTCGCCTACACCTGTCGTATTTACGCCTCAGGAGACAATCATCGCTGCCTTGATAGGTGGACACCGACGATCACTGAACCAGATTATTCTCACTTGTTGCAAATCTCCAGGCATCTCACCTCGTCTAATTTGCCGAGTCGGCTTTGTTATCTTGGCGTACCAGCAGGATGCACAGGAGCAGCGTTTTGTAGCGAGAAGCGTTCTTAGAGTATCACCAGTAGATCAATAGAGACCATGATGAGCCCATCAACCATTGACGGGCTGTCGAGAACTCATTTCAATCGATCTCTGCAATTCCTCCCAAATCATCGACCTTTGAAAGGGTTCAGAGGCGCTCAGTGGCAGTGCCCAAGTGGGCAACGGCTACCCTTCCTACCCGTCCACTCCAACGGATTCTAGTGCTAGTGCCATTCTGCTTTAGCAGCAAGTGGAAGCTGCATCAGCCTTGTCCAAACCCACCCCAAACAGCCCCACGAACTTCCCACTTCCCAAACATCATCATCCCCCAAACACCCTAACATGCTCCCCTTCATCTGCCTACATGAGCCACTCGTTACTAATCGATTTCCTTGCGGCGGCCCATGATTAGCGACCACAGCTTCCAATTCGGCCTCCAATCCGATCTGACGAGAACAGAACCAGTCGCTGCCGCCTCACCCGCGGCTCAATCGCCTCGCAACCCAACCTTCCGCTTACACTCGTCCACACAACCTCTTCTGTTGTATCCTACTGAGATTCTCTCCGGGCTGCAGGGCGTCAGACTGTACCTGGGGTCAATGGAGGGGTGAAGGCATGGCCGAAGGGAGATGGCATGGTCAAAAACATCACACTCCGGGAATGGGCGAGGCGTTGGAGGCTACGAGATGGGACGACACTGGGTTTGTGACAGCAGGATTACCTGACGCTCTAGGGGAAGACGCACGAGCGACTGGACGATGCTCAAATACCTCGCGCTTGCTGAGGCCTCACTCGTGGCAATATTGCAGCACTGCCAGTCCTCCAGCCTTCGCCCTTTTGCAGATGGTACTTGTGGCCATATTACTTATGATCCAGCCTTCGGCTGCCGTCTTCATCGATTTCGATAATTGTCTAGGTCCGGCAATCACCAACTCAGACCCACAGCAATTGCAGTTTCAACCACTGTATGTCTGGGCGACTTTCAATTCCAGCGCTGCCAGTCACAACATCAATGTTACTGCGTATGGGAATGTAGCCGGAATCGCAACACAGCAGCCATATCCCCATTGGGACGACCCTCAATGGACGAACTCAAGTCAGACTGTTGGCAAGATTCCTGATACTGGAGGCCAGGGTGAACAACAAAAATACACGACATTCACTACCCAATTCAACGTGCTCGACTACACTCCATACGATCCACCGGCCGTCAGATTCTGCAACAGCTCATCTATAACCCAATGTCCGTTAGCGCCGGTTTTCAATTTCACGGGCAATGCGTAAGTCATGTCATGTTATGTCTACAATGACTGAAATCATCTACTGACGAATCAATGCTGGCTGTAGAAGTGACGCCACAAAACTACCTGCATTTACAGTTGCCCATGATCTGTACTCCAGCTACGCTTTTACTTCGATCAATACTGTGCTTCGAGTGATATCGGGAGAAACAAAGGCCCCTTACCTGGCATGCGTCGAAGCTAGTGTTACACCGGATCTTGGAAAGGAACTCAGCGATACCCTCACATACCTACCTCTTGTGGTGCTTATACTGGTTGCTATCGCCACTGCTTGCGCTGCTATCTTTAGCCCTTGGGGTTCTGCTGACGTGTTCAAATTTACAAGCAACTACGGCCGAGATGACGATCTTTTGAGGCTCGTAACGCCTGGTTTTGGCGATTGCCTCCAATACCTCCAGTTTATCGTCTTGTCTGGATCATTAAGCTTGAACTATCCTGGTTTCTTCCAACCCGTGGTAAGTCAGATCAGCTGGTCAGCGCTCATGTTCAACGATAGCTTTGTCACCCACAGCAATGGTTCGCAGAGTCTGGTCGATGGCATTTACGTGACGAATGGGTCATATGGCCTTCAGAGGATGAGCCAATTGGTTGGGATGACGGCCGATAAGGACATATGGGCAGGCATGATCGTATGGCTGTTGGTCATTGTGGTAGCTGTCGTCTTCCTGATACAGCTCGGCTTCGCTTCTCGATGGGTTTACCGCTCTATTTCTGATACTCAACAGGAGGATCTTCGGCAGAAAAATCTGCCATTCTCGATTGGTAATGCCATTAGGGTCATCTTCAACTATTTCCTCCTGCCGGTGGTATCGCTGTCGACATACCAATTGGTCATCGCTGGACGCTCATCGGGGGTGACAGTTGGTATTGCTGCAGTCTTTCTCGTCCTCTTGCTCTGTTTTGCTGGATTCGTCTTGTGGCTGATAGCTACCACACGTCCCCGCTCATACTTGTTCGACGATTTGCCGACCGTCCTTCTATATGGCCCTCTTTACAACACCTACTCTGATAATGCGGCCACGTTCGCCTTGGTGCCTGTGATGCTGACATTCATCCGAGGCATAGCCATCGGAGCAGTTCAACCTTCCGGGATCGCTCAGGTGGTTTTACTAGCTATCTGCGAAGTCATCATGATACTCACTCTCAATGCATTCCGACCGTTTCACTCGCCAACCTCGATGAACGCTTTTCATACCATCTTCGCGGTCATTAGACTTTTGGTCATCCTGCTAAGCGTGGCATTCCTGCCCTCGTTGAGCGTTAAGGATGCACCAAGAGGATGGATAGGATACATCATCCTGCTGATGCATGCGATGGTCCTGGTGTTTGGCTTCTTTCTGAACGCATGCCAAACGCTCATCGAAGTCCTGGCTAGATTAGCAGGCGCTGGGGGTGAAGAGGGTGTCGGAGGAGGAGCGGCTAGGGGTGGTCTTGTAAAGGTATAAATTCTCTCCACCGATTCTTTCCCGGTTTCGAAGCAAGCCCTCAAGTAAAGAATGCTAATTGCTCGTCATGACCTCAGGTTTTCGGAATGCGGCAACTCTCGAGAAGAAATCCTAGACGCGGTGATCGGGCTCGAGAAAGTCTAAGCTCCGACGCAGCCATGCTGGCTCAGGAATCGGATCAAAAATCTCTCCAATGGAACGGGGGCCGATCGAGGAGCATTTCCGGAAGTTCCGCTCTGTTGTTGAGAAGCCAAAATGCCGGAGACAATCGCCGAAGCGTTGGGCTCGAATCAGCTGGAAGCACTGGCGGAGCCGGAGATACGCCCATATCAGGCCGAGCAAGTGCCTTTTCATATCTTGCTGGCGCAAGTCAGGCTGGAGGCCAGGGTAGGTCAGGTGGGGGCATTGTCAACCTTCGAACAGCTGAAACTGCGGATCCATACTACCGCCCTCCAAGACCAAGGCGGACAACTCTAGACACGGACTCCCCTCCTGAGCGTGCACCAGGGTCTTGGGGAACCGCTGACTGGGCCAATAAAAGGTGGAGTCACCATAGTCCTGATCCAGAAGGGTCACCGAAGCCTAACGCAGAGGGTGCACCCGTTTCAGGACGTGGGACACCAATACCAGCATACCTGGGCGGTGTCCGGGATCGTTCCAACTCTGATGCTGAGGATCCTCGGCAGTCCAAGACTGACTACGCAACTCGAGAGGTAGATTTCTACTATGGTGTTAGAGGGCCTGCGCTTTCGAACCAGCCAACAAGAAGGCTGAAGACAGGTCCTGCCGACCCTACTGGGCCAGTATCTTCTGCATCCGGCTGGATCAAGAGTCTCTTTGGTGGCAAGACTAAAGAGAAGGGCAAGGGGTTCGAGGTCGTAAGAAGCTCCAAAGCACCTACCGTGGGGCGACGGACGCCTTCAGGAGCAGTCTTGCCCGACGAAGAAGCTCGTTACCTGGACGAGCCAGGAGTGGCTCAACCAGAACGATCCCGTGACCTTGCTCTAAGTGACGAGGGCGACGCCATTGGAGCCGGAACTAGACATTTGCCAGAGGACGATGCGCCGAGCCCCCTAACCAGTGATGGCGAGGCCGATGATCACGGCTCTGTATCCGACGACGATGACTGGCGGGAAAATCGGCATAGCCAAATATCACAATTTCCACCGACATTGCCGACTATTGAGACTCCTGGAGGTATTGAGTTGCCAAGTCGAATCGCCTCAAAAGCAAGTTCAAGACCTACTCGAGAGAGTACACGGAGAAGTACACGGACCCCCCACATCCCGCGGAAGAGCTCAAGGCGAGATTCTTCGACAGACCTTGACAAAGTTGGTGCAAGGCTTTCAACAGTAGCAGCTTCACCACCAATCACCCCGCAACGAATGACCCCCCGACCTGGCGCTTACTCACAATCTCAACCCTCGCTCCAGCTGCCCCCGGATCACACCCAGCGTCTTCCTTTTAGTTCGAAGCACCGCCCTTCCCGTTCACAGGACACTCACATGTCGACTGGTGGCGCTTCAGTCAACTCTAGCATGTTTTCGCCAGGAAGTCAGGGTAGCGATGGAGATGCAACGGGCCATGCAAGACACTCGTCTTCTGTTCTTGGATCATTGGCTCCGGATCTTCGTCACGACAGGCCTTCAAGCCTGGGGTACGTGCAGCAACATCGAGCTAGTGACAATATACATACGGCCGGTTTGGGCGATCCCCAACTGCTCGGGTCAAGCGCAGAGGTCGTCAACGATTCAGGCCGAAGGAGTGTCAGTCCAGAGCTGGGACAACCTCACGCGTTATAAAGGACTCCTTCAATATGATCTTTTAATAGTTCTTCACCTCGGCAACGAATTTCTTTTATTCGACGAAAAGTCTGGGGGCATCATCTCCATGGAGTCATCTGGTGCATACATTTAGCGTTGCATGGCATATGATCTGGTGGCTGGCGTTTCGAGCAAATCCGATGGAAATATGGGTGGATGTCAGGTCCAAAGGAGCGTTGTAGAATAGTCCCCTACTGCATCATAGGCGAGAGTCTTCAAGCAAAGCTACAAAGAACGCTTGAGCATGAGTTTCTATAATATTAAAGACATCAAATCAATCATGAAACCTGTCTTATTTTTGGTAGCACATCATTTCAGCGGGCGAATTGATCGCGTGTCTGTCGGTCTCCGTAACCGCCTCCCACCAGCCGCTCGATAGCCTCATTTAGCATATGCAAGTTTATCGGGATTCCTTGGCATTACCTTCTGCGGGACACGTAACCAGGATTTTGGTGGGTCCACCACCAAAATCCTAGTACCTTTGACCATCAACCCTATAACCACCACCACCACCACTACCACCTCATTAATAGTTGACCTATATATCCTAAAATTAGGTAATCGTAAGGCTCTTAGCGATAGATAACTTAGTATAGTAATCGTCGCAATGCCTCGTAGGACTAATAACTCGACTACTACTAGGTCTAGTAACCCTCCTCCTCCTCCTTAACGTCGCCGGCCTAGAAGAGGTATCACCTTCGAGGATAAGTAGGGCGATACCGCTACTACTCCGTAGTCGAAGAAGTAGTAGTAGTAGGCGACCCTAAGGAAATAGAAGGCCTAGAAAGTATAAGATATAGCTATTAAGAGGGCTCGTAAGG
>JAABUI010000405.1_pt1 | contig 34851 bp, 43 predicted proteins | sample 5559111 | NCBI WGS metagenome assembly JAABUI01 (sample SAMN10711870, study PRJNA513365) | rock metagenome | isolation source: Antarctica rocks | place: Antarctica: Victoria Land, Buttleship Promontory | reverse complement strand
GCACGTCGAGGTCGCCAAGGCTCCCTCTCCAAAATACTAAAAGTTTGCGCCGTACCCTGCCCCCCGTAGGACTCCTCCGCTTGGTTTTTCGGTTTGTCCTACCCGTAATTTTTAGTTGAGTTAGGAAAATTATTTAGATGTTCAAATGTTGAGACTTTATTTTTTTCTTATTTTTTATTATTTATTTATTACTTTTCAACTATTGTTGTGTACAATGCTCAAGAGTAAGCAACTGTGCACAGTATATAAATGCAGAATAAGATTGAGACATTTGAGCAGAATCTTTTAAAGATTTCGTGCGAACATTAACAGAATAACAAGCGAAGAAGCTGTTAATACAACTGTCAAACTTGTTGAATTCAAAGTTTTGTTGCAGTAATGAAATAAAGAGTTCAAGAAGTAAAGACTGTGCTTTGTTTAACTTATAAGACAGAAGTTTCTTATCAAAGTTTGTATTTGAATCATCATTTGATAAATCAGATTCTGAACTTGAAGAATCATTCTTTCTTCTTTCTGCAACAGTTGTTTCTTCATTTTTTGATTCAGATTCATCTGTATCAGAAAAAGAAGAATCAGATATACTGTTGAATGAAGAACTTGATTCTGTTGTAGAAGAATCAGAATCAGAAGATGATAAAGATGAACGCGAAACTTGCTTTCATTTCTGTTGTCGTTTATTCTTCTTCTTTGCTTCTTCTTCAACAAAAAGAATATCAACTTTGTCAGATTCAACAAATTCATGCAAATCATTGATCAAAGCTTGACTTCTATCAGATAAATGAAACAACTTTTTCAAAGATCTTTTTTCATCTTTTGAAGATGCAAGTTCAATTGCAGATGTAAAAGTCAGTTCTTTATTTGTAACTGAAGCAGTTCTGAATAAAAAACAAAAGAATTGAGTAAAAACTTTCGCATATTTATCAATAGTAGATAAATTCTGCGTAGCTTTGAAACTCTTGATTCGAATGTTATTTAATTCAAAACTGTTCAACACATTAAGATGCTGTCTTGACATGTATTGAACTTGTGAAAGACTTGTTTGAAAAAGCTGTTTGATTTGTAAAGAAAGTGCAAAAAGAATGTGTTCAGATGTTTTATCTGCTGATTGCACAAAAGTATTTACGAAAGAATAATTTCGTCTGTTCAAGAAATTCAAATACTGAGTTTGAATTTGAAAAGCAGAGAGTTCTTCTCGAGTATGTTTCAAATCAATGATCTCAGATTTTGCTTGAATCTTCTCAACTTTCTTCTCATAAGAAGACAGAAGAGTTGAAACAGCAAGATCAAATTGTAAATCATTGTTATTATCAGATTCAATACTTTGAATATCTGATACAACGTTTGAAACAACTGAGTTTAAACGTGCTTGTACTTGAAAGAAAAGATTATTCTGAAGTAAACATTGTGCAGTAATGAATGAAGTAACAGTATGTTTAAAATCACTTGCATGATCTTTTGTACAATGTCTTTTCATATTCTTCATATTTAACAAAACTTTTTTGCATATATTGCAAGAAAATGCATTATTATGTGTAACAAGCTCTGAAAAATCAGAAACTGTTGTCAAAGATTGTTGAATTAATGATAGTGTATATGAAGCAGTGAATAATTGTAAAGAAGAAATTCGTGATAGAAGCTTTTGCTGTTTTTCTTTTTCTGATGAACGTGAATAATGAAACTTGATATGAGAAGAAAACGTGTCAGAAAATAAAGCAATATGACATTCTGAGCAAAGTAATAAAGAAAACTTAGAATAATAAGATAGAAAAGACAAAGAAATACACTCAGCTGTGTTACGATCCTAGCTACGCACCTATGTTGGTAGCTATGTTGGTGGCTATGTTGATGACTATCGCCGGCCGCTCGCCGCTAGGCTATAGGGTTGTTCCGAGGCCAACCCTATTCAGGGTTAGCTTATGTTCTCCTGAGTCATATAGATAGCCGGCTCTTCCCTTCTAGATACTTTCCTTCCTTAGCATTTATATACTCGTTACATTACACCCATATGACTCGCTCTATGCTGGCCCCTAACAAGCTGCGTTCTGTGTATGTGATGTTGAGTTACTATTCAATAAATTAATATATAATGCTTTATTATTGCATGTATTATTATATTTACTTACTGTGATGCAGATCTTGCGCGTCGACTTCGATCAATTGCTGCGTCGTTGACGAGCTCGTTATGTACAAACATGTTGAATCATGTACATAAAATGTAACGCTGTAGATTCAATCTCAATTGATATATGTAACTTTGATAATCAAACACAAGTAATATGAATGCTGTAACAATGTTATTGAGTGCGTTGTATGTAACTTGTTAATGATGTTCTGACGTTGAACAAGACATGAAGTTGAAAGAAAGATGAAGCAAATTTACTAAAGTAGCGCTGAATTAAAAGCTTGCGCAGAACATTAAAACTGAACATGTATATTTGATCTTTGACATTTTGATTTACAACACAAGCAGTAAACTTAATAAGTTTAATATTATTTAAATTGTAATTGCTTGAATTAAAACTTTGTCATATAAAATTATTCTTTTAAAGCATTATTTATTGAACTGTAGTGATTCTACGTCAATTATGCAATGAGCATTACTATGTTGAACGTTGAACTTTAACATTCACAATACTTTCAATATTGATTATTATATCAAACATTAATATTATTCAATTATTTTTAAAGATCTGAATTTAGCTGATTCAAAGTTACAAGTATGTTTTAGAAAGTTTTGTCAAATAATGAATGCATGAAGTTCAGTATTGATTGAAGAATTGCTGTTATGCAAGAAATTCAATTGCTCAGTGCATCGAAATATTCTCAATCTCAACTGCTAAATTAAATCTCAATATCTTTTGATTATTTCTGAAGCGTTGAATTCAGCTCAATCAAAGCTACAATTATGTTTTTCAAAGTATGTAAGATAGTCAGCGCGCAGAAATTGATTCAAGCGAAGAAAGAATTACTATTAAATGAGTGATCACTCAGCGCAGTGAATCTTCTTAATCTCAATTACTAAATCAAATCTTGATATTTTTCAATTATTTTGAAAGCATTGAACTCAATTGATTCAGAGCTATAATTATGTCTCTCAAAGTATGTGAAATAATCAATGCACATAGATTGATTCAAGCGAGAAAAGAGTTACTATTAAATGAGCAATCATTCAACGCAGTGAATCTTCTTAATCTCAATTACTAGATCAAATCTTGAGATTTTTCAATTATTTTTGAAGCATTGAATTCGTCTGAATCAGAGCTACAATTATGTCTTTCAAAGTATATGAAATAGTCAGCGCGCAGAAATCAATTCAAGCGAGAAAAGATGATGAATGCTGAGTGATTGAGTAGTTAAAGTCATCAATATCTTCTCACTCATTTGCAGAGTTAAATCTGCGTCTTTTTTCATGATTTCTGAATTGTTGAAGTTGTCTCAGTCAGTTCAACAATTCGTGTCATAGAAAGTATCAAGCTCAAGAGCATCTAATAGATGTTCAAAGCTGAATATGAATCAATCGAAGAACTGAGTACAAATCAACGTGTCAAGCGAATTATCATCGAAGAAAATTAAGTGTATACTTAAAGTGAGTATGATTGAGAATAAAAGATAGATTTCTGCAAACTATAGAGTTCTGAAACAGATGATTCTTAATGATTTAAGTTTTGTCAAGCACAATACGATGAAAATGAACTTGATGAAAGATATCATGATTGTCACGGTTTTAGCATGTGTTACTCGGAAGATGTTGGGAAAAGAGATGTTAGGTCACTTAGGTGGTGTTGAACAATATTATAGGTGATGATAGACGTGAGATTATCAGTGATGTTATGGGGGCCCTTCGATACGAATGGTACCCAGCGTTCATGGGGTATAAGAACCTCTGAATGATCTCTTTCTTTCCTTTCTTCTTCGTGCAACGTCTTGTATCTAAAATCTAGTTATTAGAATTCCATCCTGGTTTCATTCAGCCCTCAGTCCGTGACATTACGTTGCACTCACTACATCATGAGTCAATCCGAGAATATCAGCAACACTCTGCCGTCGGCATCTCTAGCCCCGATCAACGAACCCATCACTGCCGCCCAGTTTCGAACCCACGTCAACAATGCTCCCGAAGCGTGGTACACTTTCCTGATCGAACTTCAAACTTGGTTCAACGACATCATCACTCAGTATATCAACTGAGTCTCAGCCTGTCAACAAGAACATGAGCAAACTCAGGTCGAACTTAAGCAGTCTCAGGCCAATAATGAAACCTTGTCAGAAATGGTTCAAGGACTCAAGAGCATGAGCAGAACCGATATCAAATCAGAGAAATATTCGGATTCAGAACTCTATATCGAAGAGCGAGGGGACAAGCTAAATCAGTTCATCTTCGGGCTGATCAGCAAGCTGAAGTTGAACGCGAATCGTTATTCAACTTCCGAGTCCCGCCTTCTGTATGAGTACAGCCGCTTATCGGGGAACGCTGTCGCTCAAGCGTTGCCGCGTATGACTGCTCAGCATGACAAGCTAGTCACGATTGAGCAATTAGTTGCCTTGTTAAGACAAGTCTTCGATGATTCAGACAAGCAAGGAACCGCTCAGCGATTCATTTCAGCCCTAAGAATGCGAAATCGCACCTTCATCGAATACCTGTTCGATTTTCAGCAGCACATTGATGCAACCGGATATGACGTCGTAACCCGAAAATTCAACCTGGAGAATGAACTATTCAGCGAGCTCAAAGCTCTATTGGTTCAGGTGAATGTCAGCAGTCTGAACTATGAGCAGTTGGTTATCAAATGCCAGCAATTGAATAGCCGATATCGCGTCACAGTACAGAATCTTTTCAAGCCAAAAGCAGTGATTCACCCTGCCTCTGTGACTTCTACAGTTCTCGCGTACCCCGTCAAATATGCGACACTCTCGGCAGGCTCGGAAGCTACGATCTCGGGCCCGGGGGATCCCATGAACTTATCGATCGCCAACATGAAGAAACGAGGCTCACTGACTCCCGAGGAGCGTCAGCATCGCATGGTCAATCATCTGTGCCTATACTGCGGTAAGTCTGGGCATCAGGCTGCGACCTGCAATTCAAAGTCCAAGATTCAGCTACGAGCCGTCTCATTATTCGCCCCCGCAACCTCTATCGACAATCTCGCTTTCGATACTCCTCTCGCCTTGGGAAAAGCCTAGTCTCTGCGTACAGTCGCTCGCAGAGACAATCGAACAGTCTGAAAATCTCTGCACTCTCAGTTAGCTCGATTCATCGATTAGAAAAGAAGATGAACAATGATCATCTCGTGCTCTCAGGTAATCTAGAAAGCAATAAAATCAATGTCAACCTTTCTGTTTTGATTGATATCGGCGCCATCGGTTATGCATTTATTGATGACTCTTTCGCGCAAAGACACTCTCTGCCCTGTTTTCCTTTGTCTGAAATCTGTACCCTTCAGGGGTTTGACGGTCAATCAGTCGTATTCGATCCAATCACTCATTACGCTCTTGTCAAACTTCGAGTCTCAAGCGAAGAGCTCGAAGAAACCCTCTTCTATGTCACTCAACTTTCGCAATTCCCAGTTGTCCTAGGCCTGTCTTGATTAAAAAGTCATAAAGCAATTATAGATCTGCATCATAATCAGCTCACCTTTGAACCTCAAGCCAACCCAGAATCCGTACCCGAAACTCTCTCGAGCACCTCGATCTCGACTGTGTCAGTACCAGCTCCCTCGACGTCTTCGCCCCCGAAACACCTGAAGGTCTACGCTATAGATAGTGCTTCGTTTCTGCGACTCGCTAGGAAAAAGAATCATGATCTGTTTGTCATATCCATGAGGAATATCGACAAAGCTCTGAAAATCACGTCTTCCGTTGACCCTGCCACGCTATTGCCCCCCGAATATCACGACTTTCTAGATGTTTTCTCTCGCGAATTGGCGGACATCCTACCTGAACGACGTCCCTATGATCATAAAATTCAGCTGCAGAAGGGCAAAACTTCTACCTTCGAGCCTTTATATGACATGTCTCAAGATGAGCTTCGGGTACTAAAGAAATACCTGAAGGATAATTTGGCCAAAGGCTTTATTCAAGCCAGCTCTTCCCCCGCGGCCTCTTCGATACTCTTTGTTAAAAAACCAAGCGAAGGACTCAGATTTTGCGTGAATTATCGGGGCCTGAACGCCATGACAGTTAAGAATCGATACCCGTTACCCCTCATTCGAGAAACCCTAGATCGGCTGGCTAAGGCCAAGTACTACACCAAGTTAGATATCATTGCAGCCTTTAATAAACTGCGAATGGCTTATGAAGACGAGTGAAAGACCGCTTTCCGAACACGTTATGACTTATACGAGTACAACGTTTTGCCCTTCGGACTCACAAACGAACCGTCATCATTTCAGAACTTCATTAATGACACTCTGCATGACTTCTTGAACGTTTTCTGCATCGCGTACATGAATGATATCTTGATCTATAGCAACAGTAAAAAGAAGCATACTCAGCATGTTCGTCAGGTACTGGAGCGACTTAGAGCCGTCGAACTACAGATAGATATCGAGAAATGCGAATTTTCAGTTATCGAGATCAAGTATTTGGGCCTAATAATCACCATCCACGGAATCAAAATGAATCCTGAGAAGGTCAATGCCGTCATGGATTGGGCTGCACTTCGAGACGTCAAAGATGTTCAGAGCTTTCTGGGCTTCGCCAACTTCTATAGGCGATTTATTAAGGAGTTTTCCAAGCTGGTCGGCTCGTTGACTGTCTTAACCAGAAAAGACCAGCCATTTAATTGAACTCAGAAGTGTCAATTCGCCTTCGATCGACTCAAGCAGACGTTCACCACTGCTCCTATCTTAATGCACTATAACTCGGACCTACCCGTGACTGTGAAAATCGATGCCTTCGACTATGTTGTGGTCGAAGTCATGTCTCAGCGAGATGATAACGAGCAGTTAAGATCTGTGATCTATTTCTCTTTCAAAATGCTACTCGCAGAATGCAACTACGAGATTTATGACAAGAAACTTCTAGCTATAATCAGAGCTTTTGAGAAATGAAGGCTCGAACTGAAAGGCACGTTAGATTTCGTTGAGATCATTTTCGATCACAAGAATCTAGAATATTTCATGTCAATCAAGTTGCTTAGTCGAAGACAAGTCAGATGATCAGAATTTCTCTCTCGATTTAACTTCAAAATCGTGTATCGTTCGAGTGAATTGAACACTCGAGTCGATGCACTTACGCGTCGATCAGAAGATCTTTTCTTGAACGAGAGAAATAGTCATCGAGAACATCAGTGACAGATCGTGCTAAAATCAAAAAATCTGAAAATTCAAGTCTTAATCAATGTTCTCGACGATAGTGACTCTGAAGCATTCAAATCAAGTGACTCAAAGAGCGAATCAATGATCTCTGAGCAGTCTGAATCATCAGAGAAAATGTCTATGAATGAGCTAGAAGAACAACTCTTCGCAGTCTATTTCAATGATGAATGAATACAGATCGTGATAACTGCGTTAAGAGACGATCAACGAAAGCTTAAAGAATTTTCGTTAGCGAAATGTACGCTGCGAAGTGATCGAGTCTACTATAGAGATAGACTATTGATATTCGAAGATGAGAAACTGCGACTACGTCTGCTTCAGTTAAGTCATGACACGCTTATTGCGAGTCATTCAGAAAGAGTCAAGATCTATGAAATACTCAGTCGTCATTATTACTGATTCGAAATGATCAAGACAGTAGCTCGCTTCGTACGCAATTGTCATTTATGCTCTTGAATGAAGATTTCTAGAGAAAAATATCAGAGAGCTTTGAAGTCTCTTGATGTACTCAATCGTCGCTGAAAAGACATAGTCATGAATTTCATCGTGACAGTATCTGAAAGTAAGAATCTAAACGAAAATTCAATAATCAATATTCTGATAGTCGTGAACAGACTATCTAAACAAGTGCATTACGAGTCTATGAGTGAAATTACAGCTCTAGATACAGCTCGAGTTTTTTATCGTGCAATATGAAAACATCATGAATTATCTGATTCAATCATCTCGAATCATGAAACTCAGTTTGTCAGTCACTTTTGAAACGAACTTTGTACTCAATTGAAGATTCAAGCTCGATTGTCAACTGCGTTTCACTCAGAAATGAATGATCAAATCGAGAACATCAACGACGTTTTGAAACAATATCTTTGAGCCTTCGTGTTCTTTATGCAGAACGATTGAACTGCATGACTGTCATCAGCTGAATTTGTCATCAACAATCACTTCTTCGAAAGCACTCAGTGCACGTCGTTTCTAGCTAACTTCGAACAGCATTCTCGAATGAGGTTGAAATCAAAGAAGATTCAGAAGAACGTTATTGAACATTTGAAATGAATACATGTTGATCTGTTTGTTCAGAAAATGAATCGAATCAATGAAATTCTGCGAGAACAAATGATCTTAGCTCAAGCATATCAGAAACAATTCGCTAATGTTCATTGACAACATGCTCTCAAGTATGCAATTAATGATATGATTTGATTAGATGCTCGCAATCTGATGATTCATCGATTCAGCAAGAAGTTATCTAATAAATTCGAGAAATCTTTCAGAATCATCAAAATTGTTAGTTCTCATTCTTATCAGCTAAAGTTGCTCAATGACTGATTCTGTTTCGATGTCTTTCATACTTATCTGCTTCATTCTGCGATCAACGATCTCTTATCTGAACAAATATCTCTCGCGTCGTTTTTGATAGTCTTCGTCGAAGAAGTGCTTAACTGAAAGATGAACGAAATATTGAACTTTCGAATAAAAAACTCTCAGCTAGAGTATTTAATTAAGTGAACTGAAATAGAAGAAAACAGTTGAATAAAGTTTACGAATGTGATGAATGTCATCGAAGTCATGAACGTCTATCACGCTCGAAATCTCGATCGTTCGAATAAGAATTCATGAATCGCTTACGTGCAAGAAAGCAGCGACTCTGAATATGAGTCAGAGAATTAAAAGTCTCGCAGAAGCTTCGACTTCAAAAAGAAAGATCTATTGTCACAATTTTAGCATGTGTTACTTGAAAGATGTTGGGAAAAGAGATGTTAGATCATTTAGATGATGTTGAACAATATTATAGATGATGATAGACGTGAGATTATCAGTGATGTTATGAGAGCTCTTCGATATGAATGATACTCAGCGTTCATGAAGTATAAAAATCTCTGAATGATCTCTTTCTTTTCTTTCTTCTTCGTGCAACGTCTTGTATCTAAAATCTAGTTATTAAAATTTCATTCTGATTTCATTCAGCTCTCAGTTCGTGACATGAAGACTCAAGCTTGAATGCACTGAACTACTCATTCAAATATTCATCAATCATCAGACTTTAAAAAATTTCATGAAAAATAAACAGTTAACTCAACATCAAGTCAATTATCTAAACATTTTATTTAAGTTTAATTTTCAGATCATATTTCAATCAGATAAAATAAACATTAAAGTTGATGCTTTAATCAAAATGTTAATAGCAGATATCTTTGAATCAGCACAGCGCACTGAAGATTGCTATCAGACTATTCTGATCTTTGATAAAGTAAATATTCTAGCTATTGAATCAGAAGTTGATCTTTATCAATGAATATTCATTGTCAATCAAATGAATGAGCTTTGCAATAAATATAAATAAGTTATAAGCGAAAACAAGCTTGAGTTTTATAGCACTGAACTAAAGAACTGCAAGATCATTGATGACATTTTATTTAAAAAAAACTTACTGTGAATTTCTGAGAATATGCATATGAAATTGCTGCAGAAAATTCATGATCAGTCGTTCATTTCTCATCTTGATAATAAAAGAATGATTGATTTAGTTCAGTGCTTCTATTATTAATCAAATCATTGAGTAACAATTAAACAGTACATTTGAAACTATCATGTTTATCAGCAAAGCAAAACATCTAGAAATAGTATTAATGAACTTCATCATTCTCTCTTGATTTTGCAGAAACGCTGAAAAGATATAACTATAAACTTCATCACTGAGTTATTTCTATCAGAAGAATACAATGTCATTTGCATAATCATATGTCATTTCATTAAGAAACATCACTATGTTCTTTGTCATTGAGAAGATGATGACATCTCAGTTGAAGAAATAATTTGAATCATGTTATGAAACATTTATCAACTTCATGATCTATTCAGTTTTATTGTTTTGAACAAAGACTCTCAATTCATATCAACAATGTGACAAAGTCTTTGCAAGTGATTAAGAATCACAGCTAGTTTAATAATAGTTTATCATTCTGAGATCAATAATTAATCAGAGTGAGTCAATCAAGATGTGAAACATGAACTAAGAATTTACTGCAATTACATGCAGAATGATTGAGCAAAATAACTTTCAATGATTGAATTCAACGAGAATTTCAATATCTTCTTAATCATCTCAATGATTTCATTTTACTTCAATAAAAAGTTTCATTCTTGAATGAGTTTCAATTCAGATACAATTAACTACAAGATAACTTGCAAATGTTTTGAAGCTAGAAAAGTCAATGATATTATCATTCAAATGAAAGAACTTCTTATTTTCAATCATCAGTAATTGAAAGATAAAGCGAATCATTGAAGCTCAAATCAATAAATATAAATGAAACATCATTTATGAAGTAAATGATTGAATTTGATTATTCTTCAGAAACATCAAAACAACAAAATCATGCAAAGATTTAAAAGATAAACAGCTAAAACTTTATTAAATCACTGTCAAAGTTGAAATTTTCTATCATCTTCATTTATTAATAAGCATGAAGTAACTGCATTTAATGTTCAGTTTGAAGTTATTATATTCTTATTTCAATGATCTTTTATTAAAATAGCATTCAGAATCATTTAAATCTCTCACTATCAAAGATAATAAATATTGAAAGATAAATGACATTTTGAACTTTAAATGCTATCGAGATCAAATACAATACAAGATCAAATAAACAGAATTAAATTGAGACAATGAATGATATTATGTCAATAAAGAAAAATTCAATGACTTCAAAGACATTTTGATTGAATCTCATAAGTTTTATTCAAATAAATCACGCTAGCGCTAATTTGAATTAATGCTTTATTAATCAGTTAATCAGAATTTCGCAGATTTGAGTCTGTAAAATCATGATTAATCAGACAAGTGAAATGAAACAACATTTATGCAAACATGAATTTTTAAAAAGAGAAATAATGTTATGAATGTGTCAGAATTGAATAAGATCAAAGATTTAACTTTAATCATTATACAATCAACGCTAGCGAGTTGATTATATATTGATTAAAACTAATCAAGATTTAGTTAAAATCTGATTTAAATCTGATCAAGATCTGACTCAACATCTTTTTCATTCTTTAGCATTTTCTAATCAGCTTTTATTGTCTTTTAAACAAATACACTTCTTTGTGTTACGAGTAGTTAACAGATGTTTATGATAAATATATTTCTTTGTGTCATAAACATCTTTTGAATCAACATTTTTCTTGTATTTTAACACGTTTTCTTTAAGACTAACGTTGAATCTGAGTAACTACTATATAGAGCGTATTCTTCTTATCTTTTGTATCTTCTTTCTTCTGTATTCTTAAAGTCTTAGTCATAACTATCTTTATAGATCAAACATTCTATTTATGCATGCTCTCTGATTAGTTTCTAGACACGATTTCAACAATAAACAGCTGAAAAATACATTATTTATTTATATTAGTAGATCAATAGTTATAAATAGAATTATCATCAGTAATATATATTACAGTACTTTTACTTTCTGAATCATTATTTCTTATTGCAAGTGCTTCATGATTATCAAAAAGAAGATGAAAGACATTGCAAATAACAGAAATTAAAGTAATAATATCATCAATTTATTCATGAATCATGAATACTATGAAATTAAAATCAGCGAAGTGAATACTGAAAAGTTGATCAAAATGTTTGCATACACAATTCTACGTGTGAAAAGAAGATCTCTGAGAGAATAATGAAAGAAGTTTCTCACTGAAAATTTGACGTGATTGTATTCTTATAGGCTTATGCAAGGTTTAATGTTACCTTCAAAAAGAGAAAGGCAGATGAGAGAGTGAATGATGATACTGAAATGGAACGAAATTTTAAATGAGAAAGAACGAGACTCAAGATAGAACGAGCAAGAATGGGACAAATACTCGTATGAGGGAAAGTAGACCTCAAGCCTATATAGGGTGCAAAGCGAACCAGACCTGTCTATGAATAGAGAGATATAGCCTATGAGATTCAGCCCACAATCTATTTTATGATCTATATGGTGAGTTAATATACACCCTAGCGCCAGAGATACTGTCGGAGATAGATCTCTTTACGCGCAGCAAGTCTCCTCAATCATCGATCGGCTGTAGAGTACCTACACGGACGGCGACGCAAGTATATTACATAATGATTGGTCAATTTAGAGGCACACATCAGAGTGCTTGGCTAGGTGACGATGGATATGGCGGTGGCAATATCTGCAACTGCTTGGATTCGCCTTACTCATGTCCCTGCGCAATACCTGCTATAACTACCTCCTTACTATGTTCATGCGGTAGATGGTAGACATCATCGTAGAACTTCATCGCTGTCTGACTTGTAGCTCGCGGCCCCCATTTCCACTTCAAGTCCGTCGGACGTTTTTTCCAGCGATGCCCACTTGAATTTGACTCTTCATCAGGATCGGCTTTGCGCTTGAGCGTCGCTTCCTTGGCTCCCTGTCCATTGCCTCGTGCATCTCTGGACGCTACACCTAATGGCCCCCTAGGTGATCTCTGACCACTGCGATCGCCAGTATTGCTAGCAAGTCTCTTCGTCGAAGACAGTGCCCTCCCATCTGTTTTATCCAGAGTGTCACCTTGGTCCTCAGAATTGTCCTCGAGATCGTCATCACCGTTTTCGGGATTGTCTTCGGTAGGCGGTGTCCTTGATAGCCGGCTGTCTTGGTCCTGTAAGTAGGTATCATTCTCGCAGTATAGGAGAGACAAGTCCAACAGCGCCTTGCGGATCTCCGAAGGAAATGCTGTAGGCTTAGCACCGACTACCCTGAAAGCTTTCGAAAGCGCTGTATTCGGATCACCCTGCCAAGGCTTATCATCCATGTAAGGACTCTTTCCATGGTCTATCTCAGGATGGCCAAGTTTCTTTCCCATGTAATGTCTCAACACATAGCATGTGTACAAACCCCCACAAGCCCTCTCTTCAATCAACCCATCCTGACTCTGGTGTTGTAGGTAATCTGTAGCGCTTGGAGAGACTCGGAGGAGCAGCTCGCCTGAGGACTTGTGAACGCGCCTACGACGCTGATAGTCGCGATGTTCGAAGTCAAGGAAGTACTGTATGTCTGTAGGTATGAAGACAAAGCCTGGGCTTGATGATTCGTCGAAGGCGTCATGGCAAAGAGGGCAGAGAGGTATAGCGTTTTCGATTTGGTTCACGGAGGTGATACTGAGGCGACCTTGAGCTTGGAGCTCGTTGAACAACTGCAAATCGTTAGCCATAGCCACCGCTATTTCCATCGTATTTGCGAAATTCCTACCACGGTCTCGCGCAGACCAATAACATGGGCGGTATGCGTCTTGGGCGCACTGCAATGCCAGCATTGGTCGCCGCCATTGTAAAGCACGGCTTGGTCTTTGACGCTCTTTGCAAAGCCGCCACTTGAGGCAGAGACTGCTGAGACTGCAACTGACCTTTGGCTGCGCTTTCGTTTTCCTAGTGAAGAAGTTGACTTTGATGGCTGGCTGTGAGGCAATGAATCTGCTGGGCCTAATGGTCCGTCAGGCAATGGAGGAGAGAACATTACTGCGACAATAGCACTGATGCTGCATAGAACCCAGAGACGATGTGTCACCTGTGATGAGAATAATGCGGCAGGAACGTGAAAGACAGAAAGAGCGAGAAAAGATGTGTTATGCCGTATAGATCTCTATGATTTGGAGGGTGAGGACAAAGTACTTGTTATAAGAAGGTGCTGTCGGATAATCTCTTGGCATTGAGCATTTCTTTTGCCAAGCGCCAAGTCTGAGTCTGAGTCTGTGCTTCTTGGCGTTGAGTAACTTAGGCTGCAGGCCACTCATCAGCCTCAGAATCCATACCAGCCAACGGAAATTCATCATCTGTAGAGAGAAGGCAGATATGGGAGATTTTGCGTGAGGAGGAGACCATGTTAGATAGGAATTACATTTTTCAGATCGATACTAGGTCTTGAGGTATAATGACCTAGAGAACTTTGAAGGAAGTTTACCTTGATTTGATGTTAGATGCGCAAGCAGAAAGCGTCCGATCACCTCTGCTCAACGCCGCCAAGTCTTGAAACGTCCGAGACCTATACTTCCCTTATCAAGAAGACGAAAGGGCTTCCTTCCAGTCATTGAACAGTCCGATACAAGTGCTGAAAGACTCTTCCAGTATACTACATTTGTGATGAAATAGAGTTCAAAGACATTCCCCAGCTCAAGCTCATTCACTTCCGGTCCATTATCTCTGTTTGATCTCATATGAATCCGCTCCAGGATCGAGACACATGAAGTCACAAGAGCAATTTATCGGGGTTTGAGCCAAACATGACTAAAGGCTAGCAGCGACCTCTTGCTCTTCGACTGGCTTACCTCTCCCTCCCCTGTTGACAAGCGGGCCAGAGTCCAAAATTGGCTGGCCAAGTATACTGCAGCTCAGGATCAGCTCCACCCTGCCTCTGCTTTCATCAAGTACACGGTCGAGATCGAGCAGCAGGAAGCAGTACTAGAAATCACATGGCAGGTACTGCGAGAAGTCACGGAACTCCAACTATGGCAGCCTGCCTACCCTTCTCTGAAGGAGTTTAAAAGCGCAAACAACTTCGACTACATCTTCAAGCGCATGTTGATCAAGCAGGGTATAATACGAGCACGACAGGTAAGCCATCCTGTCTGTAATTTTTTCCGCCTGCTCTTGCGTAACGGCTGACGGGCATCTTGTGAAAGCAAACCAACTACACCTCTATCTTCAACCGCTGGCAGCGCCTACCACAAGACCTCCTACCTCCAGACATCAGTTCTCCTAATTGGAGTGATGGTTTCCTGACGAAAATCTCTACTCTCTCCGCATTACCCCACTCCTACGACCGCTGCATCGGGTTGCTACGAAGCAAGCTCCGCAGTCGACTCGCGAACCAAGCAAGCAAGAAACACAACAATCACTCGAACTTCGCAAAACATGTTGTCCCATCCGATATTCAAGAGACTATCAGTTTCTGGCAGACCAATGGCTTTAAATTCTGTCAAGCGCCTATATAGATGGATGACTATCTTAGAACAGAAATGAGATTACATCGAGAGAAGACACATCCTACTCTCGATTACGGCGATCGAAAGCGCCGGCTTAGATTTTCTTTCTGTGTACGGCCAAGAGTCCGTTGGAAGTGGTTGACAGACCCAATAGGACCCGAGTCTAGGGTTCTTAACGAGTATAAACATACGGGCCTCGACAATGGTGTACTGACCGTCGATTCCGAGAATGGTCGAGATTGACCATATATATATTCACGTTGGCAACAGCACGCGTATTTGATGAAAGAGTTTGGTTTCTGGTTTAATGATAACAAGAAATCAGAGGTATTAGAACGGATAAAGCTAGCACATGAGCGGTTTCAGCGTCGAATGCCAAAAAGGACCATTAAATTTCGCAAGGCTGAGCGGAAAGGGCATGGAAGAATTCCTGGAGCTTGGATTGATTGAGCGGTTTCTTCCCATTTCTATACCTAGTGCGAGTGATGTTACACTCTTTATGGCTGTGGAGATTATCAAATCACAATTTGAAATAAGACAACTGTCAGTACCTTTAGCTACCGGGCTTCGAAGTTCGTTATGACTATAATATATATCTGTTTGGGGGAAACCTGGCGCCTTCATGAAAGCCTCAGAAGCGTTTAAACTTGAGTATCATCAAGAGTCGAGTCTAATTATCACGTTTGATTAAAATTCAATGATATCGAGGAACGTACTGACAAAGATGAGCAGAACACAAATTGTAATTTGAATGCGCTACATAGGTATTCTATTAATCTCAACAAAATCAGAGGTGGCATAGCAAAGATTAGTCGCGCAATGAAAATACAACCTTGTTCAAACCTGTCTCTAACTTTCGTTTCAATGAGATCAGAGAGCGGAAGAAAGCTTATAAGAGCAAGAGTAGAGTGACTTAAGATGAGCTTCAAAGAAACGTTCTTGAAACAACAAAGGATCAAGAGATTCGAAGAAGACAAAACTGAGATTCAGCAGAAGACAAGTCAATCGATCGTTTTCACTTCATTCTAGGATTAACAGCGTGTCTGTCACAAGTGAGCATGGATCCCGAAACAGGTGGTATGCGTAACGTGAATTTTACGTTTCACCAGAGCGGTAGAAATTTATGAGATGATCGTTGGCTTAATCACAGGGGATCAAACGTAGCGTAGCGATTGGCTTGTCACACTTTTAACCATGGTTTGACATGAGAGAACAGAAAAACATCCAAGTGCAAAACGCTGTATTCAGACGCTACCTCAATCGAGTTTCAAAAGTACCATTTCGACCCTCAGAGGTACTTTTCATATCCCCACACCCTGTGGATTCGAGAACACATTCCCCGGATCCACCACCTTCTTGATCCCCGTCAGCCTCGCATACACCTCTTTCGAATAATAAAGCGCATGCGCCTCCTGTGCACTCAGTCCGGGGTCCACATAGTTCAGATAACCTCCAAACGCCGTCCCCTGCATCTCTTTCTCCATTGCATTATTCATTCCATTGACGAAGGGGAGGATATTGGTGGAAGAAGAGGAAGCGTAATGCTGCACGACCCATAGAGCGCCACGGCCGCTGTAGGCGGAATTGAGAGCGGCGGCTGGGGGATTGTTGACGAGGGAGCCGGGGCCGCCGATGAGGTTTATTTCGAAGAACCAGAGGGCGGGGACGTGGGTTGCGTTTATTATGATGAAGGAGAAATAGGATTCTAGGGCTGCTGGCTGATTTATACTGAGCATGGTCTATGGTCTGGAAAAGGGAATGATACCGCTTACTGTCAAGGGGCTAGACTCAGGTACAAGAACGCTTTTGGCATAAAAGGTGTCGTGTGCATTGTAGCCGGTCAATGGCTCTTGAAGGGGACCGCCCCACAAGTCTGTCAGGGAGGAGATCCAATCCATACTTTTGATCTTGGAACTGGAAGGGCCGGGAAGGCCACGCAAGAGCTCTGGGGCAATCTGGCAATATGCAAATTAGCTCGATGTTTGAGTACTGTGCGGCTATTGTGTCGTTGAAGTACCCTATTTGAGAAGTCTGTCTGGCTCCCTAAGTACGACCCAATCACTGTGAGCGACAGCTTCTTTGAAGAGACGCTGAAGCCGATGTTCTTGTCAATCACAGAGGCGTTCATGGCAAAATTCTGGATATGAGAAAATGTGGCGGCTGCGGTGGAAGCGGAAACCAGCTGGTTGGGGAACGTGTAGGCCCAATTGACCACGGCGGAGGGGGCGGGTTGCGTTTGGAAGTAGAAAGCGGTGATGATGCCGATACTGAGGAGTTTAGCAGGATTCTACGATTTCGGATTGCAGCTAGATTACCTATCTGCTGCACCTCGAAGTGCCTATACATCACTCAGTATGGCCAATGTTTGTTTGGAAGAAATACTCTACCCAATAAACATCCGAATACGAAGAGCTACTGGCGTGAACAAAGCTACCATTCGCCAGCACGACGCCAAGTCCTACAATTTTATCCAGAGTAAGGCCCCATGCGCGGCTACTAAACCCTAGAATTACTTTAGCAATGTTTTCCCACCCTTCTAGAACAGACTTATCTCCTCTCACAATAGCCGCCGTGAGTGGCATGCCCTCCAACTCCTACCCCAGGGCAAACCCCATGTGGCAAGGCCCTCCCACCCTGCTTGGACAGGCCCAGAGCCAGATTACCCAGCCTCACGCCTCCTCCTACCATCGCAACACCAGCACCATTAACGGATATATTTTGAAATGACTCGAGACTGACAACCATACTGCCATCCTGGCCTTCAGAACTGAACGAAGCGTACGAATGTCCACCGCTCTTGGCCTGCACCTTGACGCCGAAGCGAACGGCGCACAGGATGGCATTGGAGATTTGCAGATGGGTTGTTGGGAGGATGATGACGGCTGGAGTGTACTGAAGACGGATGTTGTATGAGGATTTTAATTGGGTGAAGTTTGGGGAGGAGGGAATAGAGATGGGGACGTTGAAGGATGAGAGACAAAAGTTTAGAGAGTTTGAACGATGTTCGAAGAGCGATAAAGCACAAGTCGTACCTGCAAGAGAAAACAGAGTGAAAGAAGAGAGACGCATGATTGTGCTCGCGTCAAACGCCTTAAAGTTGAAGAATAACATGCGGGCAAGTCCCAATGTTATATCCAAACAGTCTGCGAGGCGAAAGCTCTGGACTTGCGGTTACATCGCAGCTTGGTAAGTGCAGACAAAGGAAAAAACCGACTTAAGGGTCGGTGCGAGAAGGTATCCACATTGAAGGACAGAGAAACAGTGCAAGGTCACTGATACGATACCAAGCAGGCTTGGCAACATGGGCCTTTTGGACGATCACAGCCGAGGTACCACAAAACTGCTCGTGTTGTTGTGACTTGTACGATGCTGAGATGTTCTTTGTCCGATCACCATCGACGAGCTAAGACAATCGTTGTGCAAAAGTTACGGGGCTGATGGGTGAAGCGAAATTGTTTGATCGGACGCTGGTATTAGTACTCATATCCCATACTTCAAACGAGCGGCACATGCTGGGATTGTTGTACTTGTTTTCTGACTTGCTTTAAGGGAAGCTTTTCAAACTATTCTCTTCCATATAGAATCCCGTTTTCCAGTAGAGCGCGTGAACCTGGCCATGGACTCAAAGCGGCTGTGTCCGTCTTTGACCTCCTAAAGGGTATCAATGTGCCCTAAAACCCATTGGATATGGCGGTATGTGACCCTCGGTTGGAATTCGGGTTGCATATGGCCACTCAAGTAGGTTTCGGCCCACATGAGTCCCCGCTCGTAGTGCTGCACACCCATGATTCCTTGCGGCCCATCCCAACCAGGGATCCCGTTCGCGGCAAACACAGCCGAATACTCCAAGTCGGGAAGCGTGATATCGATCGGTTTCGAAGGTGCAGAATTGAACCCAAGCTTCCCATTCCAAGTCATATTTTGAATGGCCAGTAGAGTACCATTTGTCAGGATAATCATGTCCAGATCGCCATTACTAACAAGAACGCGGTTGGTTGCTTCGATAACCTGGGGAAGAACCTTCTGGATTGGATCGGCCGAATTATCACCTTCACCCATTTCTGGACCACCTTTACCAATTATGACAGGGTTGACTGAGCATTCTGCCCAGTTAACATATTCAGGTGCGTGCATCGCCCGCTTCACATCGGTTCGATTGAAGTAGGTGTCAGCTCCAGCTGGGGTATAGACGAGTTGAGTTACGAAGCTCAGTACATCCCAAAGAAGTGGACTAATATATGTTGTAAGCTATCGGTCCATGTAGTCGTCGATGTACCAGAAGACTAGCTCACCATTGCTGGTTTATCTCATAGACGTCAAAGCATGGATTGGTCTCAAAGGCAAACTGATCGACCATGGAGAAGATATCACAAGCCGCTTGACTAGTATAATTGAAGTATACTGCTGGTTGAACACCGGACGCTGGGAATGTGAAGTATTTCTCACGGTAGGCAGCATATCCGCACGACTTGTCGAGACTCTCGAGCTCGGACATGAAAGATCCGTTGAAACCGAACATATTGTTGTTTGCCTGGACAAATGGTACGATTGGGACTTCCTCCTGTGCGTAGACGAATTGACCAATAACGGGGTCGTAAACCAAAGCCCCTGCAGTAGATGTTAAATTCAGTGGTTCAGATTGCGTCCGGTAATGGAAAGTCTAATATACCTTGTACATCATAGTATGTTTTGTCTTTTGCGTCCAACATGGCAGCAGAGATATACGGCACATATCTCCCTGCGTAACTCTCGCCTGTAACAAAAATCTTGAATTTTTTAATACCGAAAATCGTCTCAAAATTCTTGAAGAACTTGATGAAGTCTTGGGCGATTTCCTCTTGCGAAGTGGCAGTGACTTCTCCAATAGAGAAACCGGTACCAACAGGTTACTCAACCCAAAGCATGTTGGTCAGATTGGTCCAGGAATATGGGTTTATAGTAGGCTATTGTCAGACCGAGTCAGTGTTTTCTTGGAAACTCAATGAGAAGACGAAAAGAGATGAGAGCTTACCTGGTAAGTTCCCGGCCTCCAGAGGAACTTACCGTTTTCTTGGAAGAAGCCTTCCATACTGGAGCAGCCAGGCCCACCATTCAGCCTAGTGCATGGTTAGAGATATACCAACCACTAACAACAGCTTCAAAGTATAGCGAAACTACCATATAGTTATTTCATCGACAGGAGGTCCCTCTGTTTTAGGTTGAAATACGAAGAACAATGCTCTAGAAGCGTTCTTCATGTCAATCGGTACCAAACCCGAGTACATCTCGCCAATGTCGAAGGGAACTTCGGGCAAAGAGTGGACGCGATATTCTACCATATTCACAAACGGTTAGCTGACATATCTGTTTGACAGATTACCCGTGCACTGACTCTCCGAAGCTTCGGTGCTGAATCGAGGATCTCGGTCGCGTGGCTTCACTCTCTCTTCTTGTTGGGCTTGGGCTAACTTCGCAGCCCTTTCCGAACCCCTGCGGGCAATTTTGCCAAGTCTGCCATGTTCAAGAGTAGAGCCTCCCTCGAAGAACAAGGCGCAAGCTACGAGCACCCCCAACAGCGAATGCGTCAACATATTCCTTTGGCGATTCTACCCCGGAGCTGTAGTAGAAGGTATCAAACAAGATGTGCAAGATGGCTTTGCTCAGAGAAGTGGGGACAAACAGTACGGTGTGCAGATTGCGTATTATATACTCCTTGAGCTGCGGAGAAGCCCACTTTCGATCTACATTTGACGCATACATCGCGCCGTGAAGTGAGGGGGAGAACGGACAGCCGTAAATGAAATCAGCGATTGCGAAAGTGGCTTCTTTCGAGGTGAGTCAAGAGGGGAAGTGCAGGCGAAAAAGCCAGAGTGACTGCAGATAGCAAGATGCAGTGCAGCGATGTTGACTTGTCGGTGTGCAAGGTGGGAGTTAGTGTTCTTGAGGACCTTCTCGAAGGATGTTAGTGTTGCCTTAGTGCGTAGCGCCAATGGCCGTTATTGCATGAAAGCCCATCGCGAGCCTATCAATCGAATCAAGCTTTGTTACCAAGCTTTGTCGCCCAGACTGTCTTAGGAATAGGGTCGGTGGACCGTAGAAGTGCCCGTATGGCGCATGGGGCCTCCGAAGGATGAAGCAAGGTATGAATTGTTTGATGTCGCAGAATCACGAGCAATTGTACGTGCAAGAGATAGGAATTCCTGACAGATAATCTTTGGCAATCAAATCATCAGTATACTGAGATGAACCCAAAATCCAAGTTGGTGGACAGGAGTGCTATTTTGTACGATGTTGGGTGATAGGTACTGTATGTAGCTCTTAGCCTCGCAACCCTGACTTCTAAATGCCGGTCTTATCGCTAAAAATTTCCGCGTATCTAGCAAGGCAGGCTTCGGTAAAATCAAGGTAGGGGCAAGTCAAGGCCGCCATTCCGGGCTAGAGCTTTACAGGAAGCTCGAGGCAAACTCCTAATGCTCCAGTCGAGATTTTCCACGTTTGTAAATCCAGATCATATATATCCTGATGGGCTAGCAGGATATCCCGTCTCAAGAGCTTGAGAAGAGTATGAGGCTGCGCTAGGAGAGTATCCAGACCCATATTCGCCATCAGCACGCGCTGCAGCCTCAGCATAATTCCCTAAGAGACGAAAGTCATCATGCAGCCATCTCAAAAGAAGACCCTAGCATCAGGCGAAGAGTGGCTGACCTTGGCAAAATAAGTCCAAAAAAGCTGAAATGCCAGATGTTTTGATACCTTTGGGGCATGAGGTCTTCATGCAAGCTAAGACTTCTTTCTCAAGGCTGACTGAAGAACAAAGGCAGAGGAGTGCCGACGCACCGGTGGCGCAACCTTGTGTGGTTGTTAGATCTAGCTTTGTGTTGACGCAGGTTTTCTAGATATCTAATCAATGGGATAGCTCCATGAGCTAAATGTCCTAGAGGAATACGCACACCACAGGTTGGAAATTTGCTGCTCTTGGGGACATAAAAGGCTAGGCCTAGACTAGTAAATAAAACCATGATAATCGGAGTGAGAAACATGATGAACAATATGAATTGAGTATCGTCTGGTCGAACGAGCTCTAAGAGTTGGTGAGGATAAGAGGTCAAGGAGGTGGCTTTTATATGAAGCAGTGGCAGAACAGAAAGGTCAAAGATGTTTCCGAATCTTGAGGAAATCTTGTAAACTAATGAATGAATCGACAATGCAAGCTATTTAAGTATTTTTGCGGCTATATCCTAAACAAGTCAGCCTTCACCGAAAGATTTGAGGCTCAATCGCAAAGACACAAGCCAAAGCTTGCGCTTCTACCTGCGGCTGTCACATAAAAACTTGGGTTCACGTGCACTCACACGCAGAAAAGCTCCATATTTGAATGGATTTTCCATCTCAGTGTCCTGCTGTCAATGACTAGTATATACTGGAAGCCACTAAGGATGACTTAATTAGGACACTGAATCAGAAACTCTACCGAGTATAGCCACGTCGGAGCTTGGGGGGCAAGAATAGACCGCGAAATATGTAGAGTTGGAGGTTCGGATCTAGTATTGCGCGCTTCTACACTTATCTCTCGCGATTGGCGGTCCGCGATTGGCGATAAAATCATGATGCAATGTACTGCACCAATGTCTCCAGCTTTTCGTCAAGCTCTCTTGCCGCACTCAACAGCTCTGGGCCCTTATTAATTCCCGTAATCAACCCTGAAGGAAGCTGATAGACCACGCTGGTGGAGATCTTGTTCTCGTTCTCCAGCAGGAGCAACTCAACCGGCACTGCTAAGCCGGCTGTGAGATCATGCTTCAGCATCGTGATCGCAACCAAAGGATTTCCAGGAATGACCCGCTTGCTCCTACGGCCGCTTCCAATCCCGAATAGGGGAATCCAGGCACCATGGTTAAGTTCCTGGAAGATCATGAAGCCGTGAGACCCAGTGCTAAATCGACGGTAGTAGTGAACTCGGCTCTATCTTTGTCGCTATAGCGCTTAGTCGACTTGGCAATAACAGGCCAAGCGACATGCGAGGGCTCGCCGATCGAGCCGTAAAGGCGGGCACTCATATCGTCGAATTTGCTTGAGGACTGAATCGCGATGCGAGTGCCTTGATAGTTCTCAACCCTCGTCTCAGCCATGACTGCTTTAATAGGAATTGCAGTGTCAAAACACCACTTCCCGCTTACCCTTGACGGAAATCTAAGAGTCGGCTAATAGAGATCGAAGTGGATTTGAAGGGAGTACCTATCCTCCGAGGAACAAAAGTGAGGTGGGGTCTCAAGAAGCCATAGCCGAGTGTAGAGGTTCAGTAATCCTACAGGCAACCCCATGACAATGCATGTTTCCTTTTTGCTGGTTCAAATCACTGCGAGTTGGTAGCTTAGAGAAAGATTAATGATCAGCCATAGTATACCGAGGTCAACATCAGACCGATTCAGCTTTGTGAAAGCTTGACTAATTCCCCAACCAGCCTTGACGTTTTGCGCTGTCGTCAAGATCTTTCAAGACTACCATCGCCTCCCCAGTATGATTTACTTTTTCATCCATTCTCCCACATTCTTGACTCTTAAAGGTAGAATCTTATTCAGCAAAGCATAATCACGAGTAATGAGACCTTGGTTTTGCCCACTAGCCTTACACATGTTCCAAAAGCCCGTGAAGTTATCTCCATACGTCATGAGAGTGCGGTCGGCTTTATCAGCACTGTGCCTGAGTTTTTCGTTTGAGCTGCCAGCAATGGGAGCCGAATCAAAGTTTTCCTCCATTGTCACCGACTTATATTTGGCAAGCTTTCCCGTGGAGCCAGTGAATGTCTTGGCAAGATCATCCCAAGCTACATGCTCCGTAGCCACTTCTAAGTCCATGCCGCTCGAATTGGATGGGTTGTCGAGGATCCACAGAGCATAGGCGCCTAGATCATCCAGATGAATCAACGGAACCGCCCCGTCACCCAGTGGCGCCGCAAAGACGTAGGTTCCAGAAGCATATACGGAAGGTTGGAGATACTCGCAGAGCATTTCCATATATGGACCACTTGTTAGAATAGTCCACGCCATCGGATCTGTTGGCTGAGCAGATATGAATTCTCCGACTCTTCCCTTGCCATCATAGTGTCCGCTTCGAAACCTGGGGTCGTAGTTGGCTTTCTTCAGGCCGTAATCTAAGCTACCCCATACGAAATCCTTTACCCCTACTTCCCTCGCGAGCTCATAGATGCGTATATCCCAGTAAATCTCGGCTTTTTCACCAATCGCAAAGCCGTTAGTGTTGACGAAGGCAGATTCAACACCTTGAAGAAATTTGCGAAGAGTTGGCTCGTGGTATGTGTTACCTTCAATGAGCGAGACGTTGGGCAGTGAGGCGATCGTGATGGCGGTAGTGGACGTTATCGAACGTGTAATGGCTATGACCTCGTATGTCCCCGCTTTTGAGAGAGCTCGAACAACGGCAGATCCTTGCGCTCCAGTGCCCCCTACAACGAGGACTGACTCAGTTTCTTACCACAAGACGTAATGGAATATCAGAGCAAGACAGTCGATACTAGGATGCTATTGTCAGAGGTGAGAGTTTCGTCGATTGATATTCTAGTTTTGCCAATATAGTACTTAACAGTAACCTTCGACCGGTCCAACACTGTCACTTTATATTGTGGGAGCCATCCGGGTCAAGCCGTCATAGGCCCTGATTGTGATCAGTATTCACGCCCCCAGGTACTTCTAGAATACTGTCGGGCAATGTAGAGGAATAGAAACGATTTGTATATAAGCTTCATCGTGGGAGATGAGTAAAATAATTTTGGATACGTATCCTGTGTTACAGAAGCTAATCAGTCAGCTGAGATGTTGCCAGCTGCCCAATAGTAGGTAAATGTTGTGGCCACGGAGCCTCGGAAAGTCTGTGGCTCTTTCATAGAATATGATTGATTGGATAAAATGATGAGCCTGCTTTGCATTTCTAGAATAATGTCCTCTAATGTTTCCGACCTCTTTGGAACCATCATAGACACTTAAATTACGGAAACTCATGTTTCCATGGATCTATTGGCTGGATTTATTATGTTAGGGTTAAGAGGTGACCAACCATGATCACAACTCGCCACAACGTTCACCATTCCATATCTCTGCTACAGATAGTAGTATAGAAATAACCGATAGGTCTGAGATATCGGCAAGACTTAGGCCTGAGAAGATTGACCATCCAACCGAACGTCCAGCAAATGACGATACAGAGAGGGTGTTTTCTCAAATTGGAGCGAGCATATACTCTCGAAGGATTCGTGTCATGGTCCAAAATAAATTTAAAGACTTCGATTTGGGAGCTGGCCTCTACGGGCTCTTCTAGGAACAGATGTCCTTTTGGCCCCACCAATATCGTATTCCTGTTATTATCGTTCTGATTGCTGCTGTGAGACTCGGGGGCAGCAGCGTCAATTAGCGACTTAGCAACAGCTCCGTCTTCGTAAGCCGTTGGGCCATGTCCTCATTTTTACCCAGTACTTGATGAACGAGCGCATTGAGAGCGCCAACAGAGATTTGAGCGTCTTCAATAGAATTGCTAAAGCAGGTCAGCTGAACAATATTATCCCAAGGGCTAGTCTAGTAGAAGCCAACCAAGTTAATATTGTCAAAATAAGATTTAATGAGTTTTAGATGACTGAGTACGATGCAGAATACTATAAATTCAATTCTCCTTTAGTGTCCATTTGATTCGATTGGCGGTGCCCATTGGCCGGTCAAGCTTCATCGAATCGACATCGTGTTCTAGCTCGAAGAAGATTATGACGGTGTTTGCGAGGGTAACCTGAACTTCTCGCACCATGATAAGCGCTTTCCGAGACCTGAATCCTGCTCTCGGTACAAGTAGGTATTCTTGCAGCTGAGCGAGGCAAGTAGTGATATCGAAGACTTCCATAAGGACACGCTCAGCCGCCTTGGGTGCTCCCTTTTCGTTGGAAACGGTGTTATTTACAGTGCACACAACTTTGTCGCCGCCCCAAGGATTCCGACAAAAGACGCCGTTATCGATATGGTCCATCCCTTTGACCGTAGGCTTCTGTTGTGAGATTCCAGGGCCCATCTAATAGCAGCTCACCGATGGTGTAGGGATTGTTGAAAGCACGGCCTTGCCTCCGCAAGGCACACCTTTATGTAGCCAGGGAAAAGCATGCATGCCAGCTGGCCTGTTCACGCAACTTACAGCGACATAAGGGCTAGTTTAGAAAGTCAAGCAACCAGGCTTGGGAAACATAACTGCCTGAAGACAAGACATACCTATACGCACCAGATACCAGTACGAGACTTGTCGGGAGCAAAAGTTGTTGTTGGCAGTGTTGAGAAGCCAAGCTGCAGGCTGCTGATCGGTTACCGTAGATAAAGTGGTGTTCAAGCACTGTCGCCAGGTCAACAGCCCTTCACCCGAACCTTCCAAGACCCTCGATATCCATTCCAAATCATGACCTCCAGCATGATCTCTTGCCCTGCGTCGTTCGGCGCAATTAGATCATGGGGTTCCTGATGTGGGGCTCTCAATGGCCCACTGCAATCTAGATCTTCCCGAACCTCAAGCGCATTCTCATGGGCTTCCTTCCCCACGATGCACTAAACATACCCCTCCATGGTACATACTCATGCTGGAGTCACCATGCTTTTAAGAATGAAGCACCATCTCCCTTCCCTCCACTCAAGGGATTACTCTTGATCCAAGGTAACCTTCCTCCTATACACACGAGCCCTCACTCCACCATGGACATCTCCAACAAGTCAGAGAACCAGGGCGCGATGGCCGACAGGAATTACATCCACTGGCAAGCGGAGGGCGTGGAGAAGATCCCCCCAAATGAACAAGAGGATATCCAGGCTGTAGCGGACATGATCAATGCCATCCAGAAGGCACAATGGAACAGCCATCGCCACTGCTTTTCAGGTATGTAACCCTCGGATTCTAAGCAGCTGTTGCTTACCAGTTTCAGGAACACATGCACGTACACAAGGATTGGTCAAGGGCAAGCTCATCGTGGAGCACGATCTCCCCAAGCACCTAAAGCAGAGCCTGTTCGCTGATGGTGGAGAATACCCTGTTTTCTGTCGTTACAGCAGTGAACCAGGTGACCCGGGTCTTGATGTCATTCTACCTGAGCTCCTTCTACCCCCCCCCCATGAATCTGACACACAACAGGACCGCATCCCACAACCCCGTGGCTTTGCCATGAAGGTGTTCAATGTCAAGGGCGAGATGTTCGATGCTGGCAAAGATGTCCCAACGCACGATATCGAGTTCAATTCTACCCCAGCCCTAGACTTGGCAGACGCCAAGACAACACGGGAGATTATTGACTTGAGAATCAAGTACGGGAACAATCAGCCGGAGCTCTACAAGCATCTAGAGGCGAGAAAGGACACGGACCTACAGAAGTTCCGAGACACTGTCCGAAACACACATTTGGAGTCTACCAGACAGTACTCGCAGACCGCATACCGCTTCGGCGACTATGTTTGCAAGTATTGTCTGGTACCGTCTTCCGAGACCCAGAAAAAGCTCTACGATGATACTGTGAAACCCGACAAGCATGACTCGGACATTCTCAGCAACTGGCTGAAGAACTTCCACGGCGCTCATGACGCAGAGTACCTCCTACAATTTCAGCTGTGCGAGAACCTCGAGGACCAGCCAGTGGAATATGCCGGCAAGGTGTGGGATCCGGAGAAGTACCCATGGCAAACAGTGGCTAGACTGGTTATCCCCAAGCAGGATTCCTTCAACTACGAATTGAAGGCATTCTGGGAGGACAGATTGCGCGTCGACCCCTGGCTGGGACTGAAGAGTATGCAGCCTCTTGGGTCACCGAACAGGCTTCGTCGCACGGTGTACCCTGCCAGTAGTGCTCTCCGCCGCAAGATGAATGGCACCAGTGAGATTCATGTCAAGAGCATGGACGAGATCCCGTAAGTCAAACCTCAATGAACTCTCGTTGCAGAGAATGTGCATTCCTAACTCTATAACAGAGGGCTTATCCCGCGACCGATGCAAAGTGCGCGTTAAGGGCAGATCACCAGCCGTTGTGGATGTGAGTCTAAAGGTTGCCACTACGGACATGGGCTCAATTTCATACGCTCCAAGTGGCCTATCAGCGTCTCTTGAAGGTATTGCTGTCTCCGTTTGGGTTATTGGATTATGCCTATTTCTGTAAATATATCTTTTCTACAGCAACAAACATACTTCTGAGGCGACTATCCCTTTGGTGAAATTTTCCGCAACTCCCCAGAAACGAAATAGTGTAAGCCGCTATCGATGCAGCTCATGCTTTCTAGAGACAAGCAGTTGTTCTCTCCGTGCGGAAAGATGGGGATTCTGACCTTGAACCACAAAAGAAGCCCCGACAGGAACCGAATACTTATAATCGATTAGACGCTTTAACTAGTTCTAGACTCTAAAAAACCAAGAACAACTCCCCTCTCCTGCAGCTGACCTACTCCGCCCCTAACGACCCAAGTCCCTATCCCTCTCCCCACTATCATCTTCCACCATACATCATCCAACGCCACATACATGATGGGGAATTTACAAAGGTTTAAGAGATCTATCGTGCCCCGCCTCTCCTTTTCACTGTTCTTCATTGTACTTTGTACCGCCTGTCACTGTTCCCGACCCAACCACGGGAACCAGGACATCAACGCAGAGATCAGACTATCTAGACAACGTAGTCAGTCACATTCAGTCCTGTATCAAGAAGTAGCCGAAGCCAGTGAACGAAAGAATTATCGGTTTCATGTATCCCTGCTGCTCAATCCCTCTTATCGCACATTCTTGCTCTTTTGAGGAGATGATGAGGTTGTTCGGGGATTTGGATCTTGATGGAAAGGGGATGTTGGGTTCCGAGTCTGTGGGTTCGAGCATGCAGTATTAGGAGTATTAGAGGGTGGTTGTTGAGTTTGGTAATGGATTTTGGTATTGCGTCTATGGCTGTTTCTAATTCGCTACTCTCCATTTTGTTCCTTCTGACATCCGTTCTCGTCATCTCAACCTTATTCAAAACCATCAGTGATCACGATCATTAGCACCACGTCTACAGCCATTCTCCATCACCCTCCAGTCTTGTCCCTACGCAAAACCACCACTCTCCTCTCCCCACCCCACCACCTCCAATTTGGATCCCCCATCCACGTGCACCCCCCTCACACGCCAGCATCGAGCTACCCGACCAATTGGTCACAGCATGGATTGCACTCTGTATCTGTGCTTCTATTAGGGGCCTTGACCCAGTCGTCAGGGGGGGGTGAGATTACTGATGCCCGGCCAAGGGAAAGGGCGCTGGTGAGATTGGAGAGGAAGAAGAGATGATTGGCGAAGTTACAGAGATGGACATTTTGATGGCTTGGGGTGATGGATTCGTGAGAAGGTTTGGAAGGGGTTTTTGGTGGGAACAGAAATGAAAAAAAATAAACAGATCTGTTACGCGAAAATAAATCTCAAGAGACCGAGATCATTAAGAGGATGCTCTTGTCGAATACTCAGACATATCTCCGTCATGTGGTCCACCCACTTACATCCCACAGAGTCCACAGGCCATCCCACTCTAATAAAGTTTCAAACCGGTATGAGCATAGCCTACGGAAAAAAGCTCTCTTAGTCATGTAAAAATCAAGATTAGAATCCAGAGTTTGTAGAGCCGTAATTAATAGGGGGTTTGTTTAGGTACAGTAGGGTGTATGAGGCACACGAGCCATCGATATACCAATTCCACCAACAAAGGACCCATTGACAGATCCCACCCCACGGGATGAGGACCCCGCGGGATAAACCCCCCCCCCCCCCCCTATCGACAGTGTAAATCCCGACGGCTTGTGGTCTTCTGTCGGTTGATGGGAGTGCATAGAAAACATGCAACAAACCCCTTTCCGATACATGACAACAGAATTGACTGCAGTCTTCAGAAGTAGGTATTCAGAGAGTAGTACTGTATGAAACGCAAGACGATGATCAAGCACAAAGTCTCGAATGCGTGCTGGTAATTTGAATGGAAAGTGTGCGTACCGCCTAGGTAGTAGCGCATTGAGGAGTCAAGAAACGATGATGATATCGACAGAGTCGGTCAACTTTTCCGCTCTGTCATAAATGGAGGGTTCGTATGAGGAAGGTGTGCTAGAAGGAAAGAGATGGTTTCCATTCATTTGGCGATATGAATATTAAAGGATTTGAAATTTAGCATTGTGGACTTGTCAATTCTTCACAAAGACTTTTTCCAATATTATCAAGGGATAAACTATAGATACCTCGTAGTCATCTTTCATTAAGTCATGACTGAAGATGGAGAACGATCTTAGAATATCGTTCGTACAATTTCCACAGATCGAATCTCATGACATGAGTAGATTCACTTACCCAAGACTTACCCGAGACTTACCCTGAAATTTTCCCATTTGTAGCTTTTCATTTCTTCATTCCAATCATATATCACGTTCCTGTATGCATAACTTTCATACACCCTCCAAGCCTTTAAAGAGATCAACGCCCCAACCCTCACTCGGATTGTTGAACCTCTTAAGATTCTTTCTCCCCATCTCCTCAATAATATCCAAATCCTCAGCCAGTAGTTCACAGCTCGAAGCCTTGTAATTTTCCACAATCCTCTCTGCATGCCCGCTTTTCGGTATCACGCTTGTGCCTCTATGCATTCCCCATTTTAATGCGACCTGCGCAACCGTACACCGCCTCTTGTCTGCGATCTTCTGCATCACTTTGTTCTCTAGTAAAGGTGGTGGAGCGTCGCTGGGAGAGCCATAAGTAGGGTTGCTATTGGCGAGGGGGGAGTATGCGGTAACATTTATACCGTAGGCTTCATGCAAGGCTACCCAATCGCGTTGCTGCAGGTAAGGATGAAGTTCCATTTGGTGCACAGCGGGTTTCACGCCAGTGGATACCATTAGACGGTACAATTGGGTATGGGCAAAGTTAGAGACACCGATATGGCGGACTTTGCCTGAGGGGAGGGAGGACATGGCTCGCCAGGTCTGTTTAGATTGAGAAATATAAGCCAATTGAAGTTTCCTGTAGTGGAAAGGAAGGACGAACGTCAACGTAATCAATCTCGTTGCCGCCATATGGAGAGGGAGCGACGGGCCAGTGCATTAAATAGAGGTCCAGATATTGAAGGCCAAGGTCTGAGAGGGTGTTGTCGAGAGCTTTTTCCACTAGTTCCGGGTCATGGCTGTGATGTTGTCAGTCGTGGAGTCTGGGTAGAGAGAACCACGAGAGAAGTGGAAGCCCACTGGTCATTCCATAATTTGGAAGTCACCCAGATATCCGAGCGCTCAAGTCCAGCCTTCTTCAGCCCATCGGCAATACCTTTGCCAACCTCTTTCTCATTTCCATAAATTGCTGCGCAGTCAATATGTCGGTAGCCTGTTAGGATCGCAAGGGATACGGCGTCTGAGTTGTTCGATTCTTTCAGATTCCAGGTCCCGAAGCCTGATAAGGGTATTGTGGAATCCGCGGTGGGTTTGAGGGGGATTTGGTTTTGGCTGGCTAGAGTGAGATGAACAAATGCCGCCAATGCGAGGTGCGAAATGAGAAGCATGTTCACAAGCTGTTGATTTGGCTTTTTGATATATACAGCAATACTCCGTACAGTCGCCAGATCAAGCTCAGTGCTGGGTGTAGCGTGCGTTCTGCGCTCGAGAAAGATCTTCTCACCGCATGATGTCATCAACCGATTTCAGCGGAGTTAATACGGATTTAAAACGCAGTACTATGATGACTTCCATTGTATAAGATGCTCAATCTATATTACTGGAATAGCGGCTTATTCTGATCGTTCAATGCCAAGTGTTACATCAGGTGACCCAACATCAAAACTTTTCGAAGTCGTTTCTTTCCGCTTCAACTATCATTCTTTCGCTTCAACTACCCTCACAGAGTGTTGAAGTCGTTGTACGTCAAGCGTTACATCAGGTGACCGAAAATTACCTGACCGACGATTGAAATTTTCTTTGACCTGTTTACATGTTTACCTGTTTACCCGTACACACTGTATGCTTCGTACATGCTTCATAGCACATGCTAATTAGTTCAATAGAAAGCACTCTTCATGGCTCGATACCAAACTCCCTACCAAACTCCCTACCAAACGCCCTACCGAATTCCCTACCAAACGCCCTATCAAAATCCCTACCAAACGCCCTATCGAATTCCCTACCAAACTCCCTACTAAACTCCTTATCGAGCTGTCTATCGAACTCCCTACATGCTTCAAAATACGCGTCGGTCGGGCGCATAACACACGTCAAACAGTGCTTCAAACAATGCTTTCTACATGGCTTCCTACCTCATTAGCTTCTTCATTGCTTTCCCTATTTACACCCCCGTTTGCTTCCCCATCGCAAAGCTTCATCGAGTTCTTCGTCTTACCTGTTTCATAGAAGAAAGGACTACATCAACTATTGTTATGGAGAAGAGCTTGGAATAACGATAACGGGTCCCCTACATTCCATTGACTTCCCCATTGACTTTCCCATTGGCTTCCCCATTGGCTTCCCCATTGGCTTCCCCATTAACTTCCCCATTAACTTTCTCATTGACTTCCGATAGCCCACATATGGAGCACTGAATAGGCCACATATGAAGCACTGGGTAGGTCACATATGGAGCACTGAATATACCACATATGGAGCACTGGATATATCACATATGAAGCACTGAATATATCACATATGAAGCACTGGATAGGTCACATATGGAGCACTGGGTAGGTCACATATGAAGCACTGGATATACTACATATGAAGCATCGGAAGGGCAGTGGGGTTGATTTTACAAATCTGTTTCTTATTTTGCACTTTTAGAAGATTCGCCACTAAATTTGGTGAGGCTCTCGGCAAATTCTAAAAAACGGCACAGGTTTCGCAATCAACGATACCTAATTAAAAAGACGTAGTGCAAAGCAGTTTCCATCGGAAATGGCGATCCCCTCGTCCAACTCGTATTGAGACTCGAGCATTCTATAACTGTCCAACTCCGACCAAATGCATCCATATTCAGAAGAGACTGTAGACCGCCATGACACTAGAAAAATGCACCGCGACGAGGTTGCTGGACGGTGTCAGCTGGTAAAATAGATCGTGGTGTATTCTTATCATCACTATGCTTGAGCACTGAGTCTAGGCAACTTCAAAGTGGCCATAGCAAACAAGTGTACTGTGTGCATCCCAGTCCGACAAACGAATTTTAAAGGCCAAGCGCGCGCACTTTACTAGAACCAAAAATACCCACGGTCACCCTTGGATAGTTGTCAAGAGACTCCATCAGCCTGCCTTTACGGCTTCAATCAAACCCTCCGACTCCTCATTGACCTTATGAAACTTCACCACCTTTAGTCCCACAGATTTCAGCAATTCCTTCCATTGTGTCTCTGTTCGTTCCAATCCCGAGAGCATAGCCATCATTTGAATATCCTGCAAAGCTGGAAATACGGGTGTATTCACATCTGGTAGAATCCACTCGTTGATCAGGATCTTGGAATGCTCCGTCATGGCGGGAATGGTATTGCGAAGTATTTCACGAGCTTTGTTGTCGGACCAGTCGTGGAAGACGGTGCGGAAGTAGTAGGCTCGGGCTCCTAGGGCTATGTCAGTAGATCCCTGATAGGGTAGAACGGGCGACATACCTTTGATGGGCTGTGGAGTAAAGAAATCATACTTCATGGGCATGATGTCTTTGTGCAAGTCAGTGAGACCGTCGATTACCACCGGCAAATCTTGTAAGATTAAGCGCCCACGAGCATGTGGAAATCGAAGTCGGAACGCTTCGAGATCGTAGCCTCCGCCACCCGCGATATCCACAATAAGAGCGGCATCCCTATCCACCTCAGGTCCGTGAAAAAGTATGTCATCGGTTGAGAAGGAGTTGAACCACACAGGCCGCAGTTGTCGGTGACCGACCATGAAAGTATTGAAGGCGTTCAAACGCTTGGGATCTTGATGTGTTCACTCGAATACGTGGGATTGGGTGTTGTGTGCGTGCTGGAAGATACCTTTGCGTCCGTCTTCAGGGTTCTTGTACTTGGTTATAGCGAGGAATTCGGGCATTTTGATGAGTGACGCATCGGAGGTATCAAACCTGGATTATTAAGCACGCCATCTATGAGGATCAGAGTAGGACATACATGTATGTGAATGCGCTCTTCAAGGCGGGATCCCCGAGAGTTTTGGATATTGGGGTTGCAGCATAAGTGTGATAGCCTATCTCCTTAACAACATGTGTGGCGGCAAGTGCTCTCATGATACGAGCTGTTTAGCCAAGTTAACGCCGAATGCCTAATCTTGGGAAGACAACGGCCTTCGTACCTACGAGTGGTTCGTCGCACGCTGTATTTGTAGCCAATTCCCTGGCGGTGATACGGTGGTTACTCTTGTTAAGGCTCTCGATCAAGCCCATGTCTATTGCCGTCTTTAGCGAGGCGCTCTTAGCAGGCTTACAGTACCCCGCACTAAGTCTTCGCGTAAATCGCGAAAACATGTTAAATCGCGTACCTTCAAAACAACTCATCTTCTTCAACTGCATCCACAATGCTCAGAAGGGCTCCGTTAACTTCAATTTC
>JAABUI010000404.1_pt1 | contig 34894 bp, 27 predicted proteins | sample 5559111 | NCBI WGS metagenome assembly JAABUI01 (sample SAMN10711870, study PRJNA513365) | rock metagenome | isolation source: Antarctica rocks | place: Antarctica: Victoria Land, Buttleship Promontory | reverse complement strand
GTGGTAGCCACCGCACCCAGTACCGCGGCCACAACGAGCACACCCACCTCGAGGCGACGCCCACCGACAGGCCGCCGCACCAGCACAGCAGAACCCGGTCGGAGCCGTACAGCGCTCAGTGCCAACATCCACTCCTTAATTTGCGCGGCACGGCGCCGCAGTCGGATCGAGTCGATTCGGCGCCAACTAGGCCTTTAGTCTCCCAGCACATGTTATGCAAGGCTGCGTTGGACACCCTCCGAGGAGCGCGACGGCGTGGCTGGCGGCGCACCGCCGCCGGATCGGGACCAGGGCCGGGCGCCGGGCCGCTACGGTGTGCGTGCAGGCGAAGCCGGTGCTGCGCTGGTTCCGGGACGACGCTTCGTTGCGGCAGTTGGCTGGTGAAGCGCGGTTGCCGATCCACCGCCTACCGCTACCTGCACGAGGCGATCGGGGTGATCGCCGAACAAGCTCCTGGCTTGCAGGAAGTGCTGGAGCGGGGCCACAATTGGGTTGGCCGCATGTGTCCCTGGATGGCACATTGATCGAGATCAACCGGGTCGCAGCCCGCAACGAGCACGGCCACCACGAGTGGTACTCGGGCAAACACAAAACCCAAGGCGGCAACGTGCAGATCGTCGCCGACCCGACCGGGTTCCCCATGTGGTCCGCCCCGGTCGAACCGGGCAGCGTCCACGACATCACCGCCGCCCGCACCCATTGCCGCGGCGCGCTGTACGCCGCTGCGGCCGCGGACTGCCCACCCTGGCCGACAAGGGCTACGCCGGCACCAGAATCGGTATCCACACCCCGATCAAAGGCCGCCACCTCGCCGTCGACGACACCAGCTACAACATGCTGCTGACCGCCGTGTGGGCCCTCGGGGAACGCGCCAACGCCGAACTCAAGGAACGCTGGAAATGCATACGCCGCATCCGCCTGTGCCCCAACGCAATCAGCGACATCGTAGCCGCCGCCATCGTGCTCTCCACACTTCAACGCGGTAACTACTGAGAAAACCTCAGTATGTCGATGGTCAACGAGGTTCGCGGCGATTCGCCTGACGGACATCGTCATAGACACCACCGATTGCTACACCAAAACCAGCGGCTAACCTGCGGAACCCAAGGCGGCAACCTCGGGCACTGCGACGTGGTACACGTGCACGTGCCCGGAGGAAAAGGCCGGCGTCAGCCCCGGCAGGCCGGTGAGCTGAGTCAATCCCGGCGCGACGGTGTAAGGCGCGGGGCCGAGTCGGCCCTGGGAGTTGTCACCGATACCCGGCGCCTGGGTATCCACGTACACCCAGGCGATGTTCAGCGTGCGGATAAGGGCGCGGATGTCGGCGTCGCGCGGATACTGATCAAAGCGCGCCAGTAGATTAATCGTGTACGGATAGTCCAACAGGCCCATGGAATGGTCGTTCACGATGGGCAGCTCGTCGAGCACGTAGCCGAGGGTGGACCCGTCGTTGGCGTTGTTCATGATGCGTTCGCCGGGCTGTACCCGTCCGCGCAGCCAGGCGATCGCCGCCGTGTCGTCGGCGTCGTAACGCGTGAACTGCGGGTCGCGGTAACGCTGCGCGATGAGGTGGGCATTGAACTTTGCGTAGTCGGTCAGTGTGGGGGCGCTGAACACCGCAAGGATCACAGCCGCGAGAACCAGTGCTGGGACTGCCCGCCGGTCGTGCAGGCCGGAGCGCCGCGGAACCCGCACCGTGCGGACAGCTAGCGCCAGCAGGGCAACGGCACCGAGGCCGATGAGCGCCGGGGTGAATGCGTAGATGTGCGCCGAAATGCGATTGGACGAGCGGTAGTAGAAGCCGCCCACGAGCGCGCCCAGTCCAGACGTCGGGGAAAGGCGTGCGGCAATGGTGACGACGACCCACAGCAGCCATGGCGCCACCGCCACCCATCCCCTGCGCAGGAGCAGGGCGACGACCAGGGCCGCGATGCTCAGCGCACCCATGGTGAGCTGGGAGAACTGCGAGGTGGGATCAAAGTACCCGCCGTAGGCAAATGTCAGGGTCTGCCCGACGGCTCCACTCGGTGACTGTGCCGGGAAGTCTGGCAACCAGTTGCTCGCCACTCCGCTGGAGCCGGCGGCGCCGAGCAGCGTCGGGATCGACAGCACCAGCGCCGCGGCGGCGGTGAGCGACAGGGGCCAGACGACGCTGCGGAGATGGGCTCGGCCCGAGGCGCGGAACGCCATCCCCACCCACACCGCCGCGGCGCACAGCGCAAGGGACACCGCGGCGCTCGGATGGATCCACACGACGCCCGCGCAACCAACAGCGACCGCGACTGCCGTGGACCACTTTCGGTTCCGAACGGTGAGCAGCGCGGCGATGAGTCCCGGCACCATCACCAGCGCCACCGCGTTCGGCAGAATCCCACCGTCGTGCGCAAAGGCGAAGCCGGGGCGGTAGAGGACGGCGGCGATCAATGCAGCGGTGCCTGCTGCCAGATCGGTCCAGCCTCGGCCGTACCCGGCAGTGCGGACCGCTACGGCCGCGAATGCGGCGGCACTCATCGGCCAGGCGACGGCGAGCGCAGCAACCAACATGAGGTTCATGCTGGTCATCGGATTTCCAAGGAAGTCGGCGACCAGCGCGCTCAATGCGGGGAACCCGGCAGGATAGAACGACACGGACCCATGACTCGCCAGGTCGACGGGGAGCACCTGCCAGGGCGCGGCGTTGCCCGTGTAGTGGATGTAGGCGGTGGCGACACTGTGCAAGACCGGGTCGTGCTCCTGGGAGGGCGTGGCCCAGGTGCCCATCCCGCGGAACCAGGTGAGGCACCCCACGCCCACCGCGCCGAGTGCACACACCCACCCCACCACGCGAGCGAGCGGCTGGGCAGCACCCTCGAGGTCGGCGCTCGCCGACGGTGGGTCCGTCTCGGCCGCTGCGTCCCCGCGCCGCCGGCAAACATGCACCGCAACGCCCGCCGCGAGGAGCGCCAGCACGGTGAATACCGCGAAAGATGTTGCGTGGAAGGGAATTCTCAGCACTGCGAACATCATCGTCGCGAGCAGCGCAAACCCGGCGGTGACCGGCCCTGCTGCGCCGACGAGGGTCACGCGATCACGGACTCCCATCGCCAACAAGAAAGCCACGCCGGGTGCAAGCAGCATGAGGACGGCGAGGGCAAGCTGGGCGATTGAAATCACGTGGAGAATTCCTATGCTCGGCGCTGACGTACGCAGGACGCGCGGACCACGGTATCCGGGTCGGAATCGGGGTGTCGCTGCGATGGGCGAGCTGTCGGTAGGCGCGGAGAACAACCTCCGGTCCGTTACCCTAGTATCCTGTGACTGTCTCCCCTGGCGTACCCGGTAGTGCTCGCGACAGATTCGATCTCATCATCGTCGGGTCCGGCTTCTTCGGGCTGACCATCGCCGAGCGCGCCGCCAGCCAGCTGGGCAAGCGGGTGCTCGTGCTGGATCGGCGCCACCACATCGGGGGCAACGCCTACTCCGAGCCGGAGCCTGAGACGGGCATCGAGATCCACAAGTACGGCGCGCACCTGTTTCACACCTCCAACCAGCGGGTGTGGGACTACGCCAACCAGTTCACCAGCTTCACCGGTTACCAGCACCGCGTGTTCACGGTGTTCAAGGACCAGGCGTACTCCATGCCGGTGAACCTGTCCACGATGTGCGCCTACTTCGGCCGCTACCTGACGCCGGACGCGGCCCGCGCCCTGGTGGCCGAGCAGGCCGCGGAGGTGGACGGCAAGCAGGCGGCCAACTTCGAGGAGAAGGCGGTCTCGCTGGTCGGCCGTCCGCTGTACGAGGCCTTCTTCCGGGGCTACACCGCCAAGCAGTGGCAGACCGACCCCACCGAGCTGCCTGCGGCCATCATCAGCCGGCTGCCGGTGCGCTACACCTTCGACAACCGGTACTTCAACGACACCTACGAGGGCCTGCCCGCTGACGGCTACACCGCGTGGCTGGAGAAGATGGCCGCCCACGAGCTCATCGAGGTTCGGCTGAACACCGATTGGTTCGACGTCCGCGCTGATATCACCGCCGCCAACCCGGACGCGCCCATCGTCTACACCGGCCCGCTGGACGCCTACTTCGACAACTCCAAGGGCGAGCTGGGTTGGCGCACCTTGGACTTCGAGCAGGAGGTGCTGCCGGTTGGGGACTTTCAAGGCACCCCGGTGATGAACTATGCCGACACCGACATCGCCTACACCCGCATCCACGAGTTCCGCCACTTCCACCCCGAGCGGGACTACCCCAAGGACAAGACGGTGATCATGCGGGAGTTCTCCCGCTTCGCCGAGACCGGGGACGAGCCGTACTACCCGATCAACACCGCGGAGGACCGCACGAAGGTCGCCGCGTACCGCAAGCTCGCCCACGCTGAAACCCAGCGACGAAACGTTCTGTTCGGTGGCCGGTTGGGCACCTACCAGTACCTTGACATGCACATGGCCATCGCCAGCGCGCTGTCGATGTTCGACAACACCCTCGCCCCGCACTTCACCAACGGGCGGGCGCTCGCCGCGACTGCCATTTCGGAGGACTGATCAGTAGATGAGCACCACCGTGCCCGAGACCCAGCCCAGCCCGACCCAACCAGGACTGGCATTGACCGAAACAACCGGCGTCAGCCAGGCGGTATCGCTGTTGCAACGGGTGATCATGCCGCGCGTCGGCGACCCACTGAACTTGCGGGCGCTCTACGTGGAGGAAGACGCCACCAACCGAAAGCGTTCGCGCTCGGTCGGACGCACGACGCTCGAGTTGCCGGTGGACTCCGAGATCTCCTTCGCCACCTACTTCAACGCCTTTCCAGCCAGCTACTGGCGCCGCTGGTCGGTACTGGACTCGGTGACGCTGCGGCTGGAAGTGGCCGGACCCTGCCGGATTGACGTCTACCGCTCCAAGGCCGACGGCACGCAGATCCACGAGCAGGCGGAGACGGTCGCGGGCTCTGCGCCGAGCGTGCTCGAGTTCTCGATCGACCTCGCGCCCTTCGAGGACGGCGGCTGGATCTGGTTCGATCTCACCACCGAGGAAGAGGCGGTCAGCCTAGTCTCCGCAGGGTGGTACGCCCCGCAGGCACCGGCCGTCCGGGCCACGGTCGCCGTCGGCATCTGCACGTTCAACCGTCCGGACGATTGCGTCGCTGCCCTCGCCGCCATCGGGGAGGACCCAGTGGTGCTGGAGTCGGTCGGTGCGGTCATCGTCGCCGACCAAGGCACCAAGACCATCGACGGCAGCCCGCAGTTCTCGGCTGCGCAGGCCGCGCTGGGTGACCGACTGTCGGTGCATCGCCAAGGCAACCTCGGGGGCAGCGGCGGCTTCTCCCGGGTGATGTACGAGGCGCTGACCAGTACCCATTGCGAGCAGATCCTGCTGATGGACGACGACATCGTGATCGAACCGGACAGCATCCTGCGCGCCGCCGCCTTCGCGCAGTTCGCCGAGCGTCCCACCATCGTCGGCGGGCAGATGCTCAACCTGCAGAACCGGTCACACCTGCGCTCCATGGGTGAGGTCGTCGACCGGCGGAAGTTCATGTGGCGGGCCGCCCCCGGCGTGGAGTACGACCACGACTTCGCCAAGAAGTCGCTCCGTAAGACCGCGTGGCTGCACCGCCGGATCGACGTCGACTACAACGGTTGGTGGATGTGCCTCATCCCGCGGGTGGTCGCCGAGGAGATCGGGCTGCCGTTGCCGCTGTTCATCAAGTGGGACGACACCGAGTACGCCCTGCGGGCCAGCGAAGCCGGTTACCCCACCGCCACGGTTCCCGGCGTGGCGATCTGGCACATGCCCTGGTCGGACAAGAACGACGCCACGGACTGGCAGGCGTACTTCCACCTGCGCAACCGGCTCGTCGTTGCCGCGCTGCACACTCCCTACCGGCGTGGTGCGGCGCTGGTTCGTGAGGACATGAAGGCGGTGCTGAACCACCTGATGTCCCTCGAGTACTCCACCGTCGCGCTCAAGACACTGGCGATCCAGGACTTCCTGGCCGGCCCGGATGTGCTGTTCGACTCACTGCCCACCGCGCTCGGCGAGATCCGCACCAAGCGCTCCGAGTTCACCGACGCCACGGTGTTGCCGTCCTCGCGGTCGTTGCCGCTGCCCTCGATGGACGCGGTGAAGGCCGAGCAGTTCCTGAAGCCCCCGGTGAACCCGCTCGCCATCGGAGCCACCCTGGCTACCGGGCTGGTGCACAACGTGCTTCCGCCAAAGGCCCAGCACCACAGGCGTCCGCAGCTCAACATCGCAGCCAGCGATGCGCACTGGTTCCTGCTCGCCCGGCTCGACGGGGCGACCGTGGCCACCGCGGACGGCCGCGGGGTGTCCTTCCGCAAGCGCAACCCCAAGACCTTCTGGACGCTGCTCAGCCAATCCGTCCGCGCGCACGCACAGCTCCGGCGCGAGTTTCCGCGGATGCGCAAGACCTATGCCCGGGCGATGCCCGAGCTCACCTCGCACGGGTCGTGGCGCCGCGTGTTCGGTCAGGATTGACCTGCCGGTGACGACCATCCCTGGGCCCGTCGGGCGAGAGCTGCGCGCCCTGGGCGCTGTGCAACTGCTGGCCGCACGGCCCGGGGTGCTGCCCGCCGCGCGCGGGCTGTCGCACTTCGGTGAGCATGCGCTGGGCTGGGTTGCGGTGGCCGCCCTGGGCGCGGCGCTGGATGCGCCGCGCCGCGGGCAGTGGGGCACCGTCGCGGTGGGCGCCGTGGGCGCGCACGCAGCATCCATCGTGCTCAAGCGGGTGGTTCGGCGTCCGCGCCCGGACCATCCCAGTGTGCGGGTGGGGGTGGCCACGCCGAGCAGGCTCAGCTTCCCGTCCTCGCACGCCACCTCCACCACCGCCGCGGCGGTGCTGCTGGGCAGGCTTACCGGTGTACCGCTGGCCGCCGTGCTGGTGCCGCCGATGCTGCTGTCCCGTCTTGTCCTCGGGGTGCACTACCCCTCGGACGTCCTGGCGGGTGCTGCGCTGGGTGCGGGATCGGCTGCGGCACTCCTGCTGGTGCAGGATCGATGGGGGCTTGCAGGAGGAAAAACATGACCGCGTCCGACACCAAGGCCCCACAGGTACCCAAGAACCTGCCCGCCGGGCTACTCAAGGCCGTCCGCCCGCGTCAGTGGGTGAAGAATGTGCTCGTGCTGGCCGCTCCGGTGGCCGCAGGCAAGGTCGGCGAGATCGGGGTACTGGGTGACGCGGCGATTGCCTTCGTCGTCTTCTGCCTCGCGGCGTCCGGCATCTATTTGGTCAACGACGCGTTGGACGTCGAGGCCGACCGTGCGCATCCCCGCAAGCGGTATCGCCCCATCGCCGCGGGCGTGGTGCCCATCGGACTTGCCTACGCGCTTGCCGTGCTGCTGCTGCTGGCCGCGCTCGCGCTGTCCCCGTTGGCGTCTTGGCAGTTGTTGGTGGTCATCGCGGTGTACGAGGCGGTTCAGCTTGCCTACTGCTTTGGTCTCAAACACCAAGCGGTGCTGGACATCTGCATCGTCGGGTCCGGATTTCTGCTGCGGGCCATGGCCGGTGGCCTGGCTGCCGGGCTGCCGCTGTCCCAGTGGTTCCTGCTGGTCGCGGCGTTCGGCTCGTTGTTCATGGTCTCGGGCAAGCGCTACGCCGAGCTGCGGGTCGCCGAGCAGACCGGAGCCAAGATCCGGAAGGCACTGGAGAGCTACACCTCCACCTATCTTCGCTTCGTCTGGACGTTGTCGGCCACCGCAGTGATCTTGTTCTACGGGCTCTGGGCGTTCCAGCTCAACGAGACCAGCCACTCCGTGTGGTCGGTGATCTCGATGGTGCCCTTCACCGTGGCGGTCCTGCGCTATGCCGTGGATGTGGACGGCGGCGTGGCCGGTGAGCCGGAGGAGATCGCCTTGAAGGACCGCGTGTTGCAAGTTCTGGCGCTGGCCTGGCTCGTGGCGATCGGTATCTCGGTCTACGTGTAACACTATTGACATCTGCGTCGATTAGGCTTGTGCCGGACCGGTGCAGCGGCTCGGCGACACCAAGCAGGCGGAGGACACAGCAGTGACGAACTCGAACGCGCCGCGGAAACGACGCTGGGTGCTCGGCCTGGCCGTCCTCGTCGCCGTCGTGCTGGTGGTGGCAATCGTCGGGGTGCTCCAGTCCGGGCCGAAGCCCCCGACCGTGGGCCAGGGTCCCACGACAACTGCGCCACCGACGACCACCAAGCCCAGCAAGCCGGCGGGATGCCCGGACGTACAGGTGATCTTTGTCCCCGGCACCTACGAGACCAACCCGGGCGCCGACCCCGCCATTCCGGTCGGCCTGCTCAAAGGGGTGGCGGCCCCGCTGGCCCAGCGCTTCAAGGATCAGCCCGGGCGCTTGGCCGACTACTTCACGCCCTACCTGGCGCAGTTCTACAATCCCACGCCCTACCCGGCCAGCGAGCAGGACGGCGTCCGGGTCGCGTCGGCGGCCATCGGCGCCACCGCCCAGCGCTGCCCCGCCGCGCTCTTCGGCCTGGTCGGATTCTCTCAAGGTGCGGCGTCTGCAGGTGACCTGGCGACATCCATCGGTCAGGGCAATGGGGTGATCCCGCCGGACAAGCTGATCGGGGTGGGCCTGGTCTCCGATCCGAACCGCAGCCCCGCCACCGAAAAGCTCATCGGTCCGCCCGTCGGGGGCGCCGGCATCCTCGGGCCGCGGCCCACAAATTTCGGTGCGGACGGCGACCGAATCGTTACGTTCTGCGCCGCAGGGGACCTCATCTGTGCAACGCCGCCGAACGCCGTCAACCTCGCGAATCTGCCCGCGACGCTGGCGCTGGTGCAGCAGTACCAAACGAGCGGGGTGCACTCCTCATACGGCAGCTACCAGGTCGGGCGCGGGCAGTCGGCCACCCAGTGGCTGGCCGGCTGGCTGGGCGACAAGATCGAGAAGGCGCCGAAGGGATGAGCGCCGGGCAAACGGCACGGCGCACGGACCGGCCCGTTCGCCGCTGTAACATACCGCGGGGCGTCGCCGTAGGAATGTGGGCCAACGCAGCAAACGTTGGTGCACCACTGTCGGGTGCAGACCTACGGCTTGACCGCCGCGGGCGCGGCAGCCGGAGTTACGCGTCGACGATCTCGAACAGCATTATCGAGGAGGTTCCATGACGGGGCAGATCGCCGCACAGGAGATTGCGCCGGCGGACAGGGCGCCGACGGATCTGGTTTCCGGGTTCGCCCACGGCACGGTTGTCGACCACCTCGAGGCGATGACGAGCCTGCGCGGGGACGCTCCTTCCTTCACCACGGTGGACTATTCGTTCGACAACGACGGCGCCCGCACCACCTTGAGCTACCGCGAGCTGGGCGTACGAGTGCGGGCCGTTGCGACCCGCCTGCAACAGGTTTCGAAGCCGGGTGCGCGGGTGGCGATTCTCGCCCCGCAGGGGATGGAATACATCGTCGGATTCTTCGCCGCTGTGCACGCCGGGCTGGTGGCTGTGCCGTTGTTCGATCCGGAGGAACCCGGCCACACCGATCGACTGCACGCTGTGCTGGGCGACTGCTCGCCCACAGTGGTACTCACGGCGAGTTCTGCCGCCCCCGGCGTGCGGAGCTTCTTCGAAGACCTTCCGGCGGCGCAGCGTCCGCGCATCGTCGCGGTGGACGGCGTGCCGGACTCGCTCGCCGAGTCGTGGACGCCCCCGGCGGTGAGTCGCGACGACGTGGCGTACCTGCAGTACACCTCGGGCTCCACCCGGGTGCCCGCCGGCGTGGAGATCACCCATGGTGGCGTGTTGACCAACGTGCTGCAGATGGTGACCGCCTACCAGGTACCCCCGGAGACGGGACGCGGCGTGAGCTGGCTCCCGCTGTTCCACGACATGGGCCTGCTGGTGGCGATCATCCCGGCCATGATCGGACGCCCGTGCTCGGTGATGACCCCACGGGCGTTCGTGCAGCGCCCGCTGCGCTGGATCAAGCTCCTCGCCGAGGCGCCGGGGGTGATCGCGGCAGCACCGGACTTCGCCTACGAGCACGCCGCCCGCCGCGGCCGCCCAGCTGAGGGCAGCGAGATCGACCTCAGCGGAGTGGTGGCGCTGATCAACGGCAGCGAGCCCGTGCGGCCGTCCTCCTTGCAGCAGTTCCAGGACGCTTTCGGGCCGTACGGTCTGTCGCCCTACGCCCAGCGCCCGTCCTACGGGATGGCGGAGGCCACGCTGTTCGTGGCGGCGAGCACCGCAGGGGAGCCGGCGCGGATCAGCTACTTCGACCGGGACCGCCTCGGCGCCGGGCAGGCGGTTGCGGTGCCCGCTGACTCGCCGGCGGCGAGCATGTATGTGGCGGTCGGCGAGATGGCCGTTGCGCAGCAGTCGCTCATTGTGGATACCGAGACGTGCGTGGCGCTGCCCGACGGTGCAGTGGGCGAGATCTGGCTGCACGGTGCGAACATGGGCGCCGGCTACTACGGCCGGCCTGAGGAGACCGAGGAGACCTTCCGTGCGGTGGTCGCCGGTACGGACGGGACGAAGCGGTGGTTGCGCACCGGCGACCTCGGCGTGTCCCTCGATGGCCAGCTCTACATCACCGGCCGGGCCAAGGACATGATCATCATCGGTGGGCGGAACCACTACCCGCAGGACGTGGAGCTTTCGGCAACCGAGGCCAGCAAGGTGCTGCGGTCGGGTTTCGTGGCCGCCTTCGCGGTCCCTGCGCCCGAGGGCGCCGTCGGCTCCGCGGAGCAGCTGGTGGTGGTGGCCGAGCGTGCCGCCGGGCAGGGCAAGGCCGATCCTGAGCCCGCCGTGGCCGCTGTACGTGCCGCCCTGGCTCGGCGGCACGGGCTGAGCGCGCGCGAGATTCTGCTCGTGCCCGGTGGCTCGATACCGCGAACTTCGAGCGGCAAGCTCGCCCGGCGGGCCTGCCGCCAGCAGTACCTGGACGGCACCTTGCGCGGCGCGCCTCTTCCCGCGGCCTTCCCAGACGTGCAGGATGGGGCGCACGAGTCTGATGAGACGCATGAGAATGAGACACAGGTGACCGCATGACTGGTGTACCAGTCACTGTCCCAGGGTCGGAGCCGCCACTGAGCGTCGGCGCTCTGCGCTCCTGGCTGGGCGACTGGGTCGCCGCTGCCACCGGGCTGCCCCGTTCCGACGTGCGCGACGATCGACCGCTGGAGGAGTTCGGCCTCGCCTCGCGCGACACCGTCGCCCTGTCGGGCGAGCTCGAGGAAATGCTCGGCCAAAGCCTCTCGGCCACGCTGGTGTGGGAGTACCCGACCATCGCCACGCTCGCCGCCCGGCTGATCGAAGGCGAGCCGACGCTGCCCGAGCCCGATGGCGGCTTCTACGACCATGGGTCCGCCAGCACGGGACCGAGTGCCTACGACGGGGAGGTCGCGATCGTCGGGCTTGCCGCCCGGCTGCCGGGCGGCGTGCGTTCGCCCGAGCAGCTGTGGGACGTGCTCAGCCAGGGCGTCGACACGATCAGTGCCGTACAGCCAAGCCGTTGGGCCGCCTTCGGCGCCGACCCGGGGCAGGCCGCTGTGCTGGGCAGGACCAACGTGCTCGGCGGTTTTCTGGATGACGTCGAGGGCTTCGACGCGGAGTTCTTTGGCATCGCCCCCCGCGAGGCTGCGTCGATGGATCCGCAGCAGCGGCTGGTGCTCGAAGTGGCCTGGGAGGCGCTGGAGCACGCCGGCATCGACGCCGATGACCTGAAGGGGTCGGCGACCGGCGTCTACGTCGGCGTCTCCACCCATGACTACGGGCTGATCACCACCTCCGACCTCGGTGAGATGGACGCGTGGACGGCGACGGGCGCCGCGGGCAGCATTATCGCCAACCGGTTGTCCTACCTGCTTGACCTCCGCGGACCCAGCATGGCGCTGGACTCGGCCTGCTCGTCGTCGCTGCTCGCGGTGCATCAGGCGGTGCGCAGCCTGCGTTCCGGCGAGATCGACGCCGCGTTGGCCGGCGGCGTCAACATGGTGCTGGCGCCGACCACCACGGTGGTGTTCGACCAGGGTGGCGCCCTGGCCCCGGATGGCCGGTGCAAGGCCTTCGACGCCGCCGCCGACGGCATCGCCCGCGGCGAGGGCGCAGGCATGGTGATGCTGAAACGTCTCGGTGACGCCGAGCGCGACGGGGACGAGGTGCTCGCGGTCATCGCGGGTTCCGCGGTCAACTCCGACGGGCGCTCCAACGGGCTGATGGCGCCGAACCCGGGCGCGCAGGCCGACCTGCTCCGCCTCGCCTACCGCGACGCCGGGGTGCACCCCAACCAGGTGGACTACGTCGAAGCCCACGGCACGGGGACGCTGCTCGGCGATCCCATCGAGGCCAAGGCCCTGGGTGCCGTCCTCGGTGCCGGGCGCGAGGTGGACAGCCCGTTGCTGCTGGGTTCGGCGAAGACCAACTTCGGACACCTGGAAGCGGCGGCGGGCATCACCGGGCTGATCAAGGTGGTGCTGGCGATGCAGCAGAACAGCCTGCCGCCGAGCCTGCACTTCGAGACGCCCAACCCGCACATTCCGTTCGAGGCGGCCCGACTCGAGGTCGTGACCGGCCCACGGGAATGGCCGCGGCACAGCGGCCACGCGGTGGCCGGAGTCTCCGGTTTTGGGTTCGGCGGCACAAACGCCCACCTGGTGGTCCGGGAAACGCCGGTGCGCGCACAGCCGAGCGAGGACTGCACCGGAGCAGGCATGGCGGTACTCGCGCTGTCGGCGCCTACCCGCGCGCGGCTGCAGGCCGCGGCCGGTCAGCTGGCCGACTGGTTGGTCGACCCGATGGGCCGCGAGGACTCGCTCGCCTCCGTCGGCCGGGCGCTGGCCAGGCGGACGCAGGGCAGGCACCGGGCCGCGCTGGTGGTGCAGAAGCACGACGAGGCAGTGCAGGCGGCCAGGGCGGTCGCCGAGGGAACTCCCGGGCCGGGGGTGCACACCGGGGTGGCCACCGACGTCAGCGGTGCGGTATGGGTGTTCTCCGGTTACGGGTCGCAGTGGCACGGCATGGCCCGTGACCTGCTCGCCGGTGAACCGTCCTTCGCGCAGGCGTGGGACGAGCTGGAACCGTTGATCGAGCACGAGGCCGGGTTCTCCCTCCGGGAGGCAGTACTGGCCGAGGAGCCGGTAACCGGTCTGGACCAGGTGCAGATCGTGCTGTTCGCCGTGCAGATCGGGCTGGCCGCGGTGCTCCGCACGCATGGCGCCCGCCCCGCAGCGGTACTCGGTCATTCGATGGGCGAGGTTGCTGCTGCGGTGGTCGCCGGCGGGCTGGACCTGCAGACCGCCGTGCGCGTGATCGTGTCCCGCTCCACCCTGCTGGGCGAGCTCGAGCAACAGGGTGGGGGTGCGATGGGACTGGTCGGGCTCTCTGCTGCCGAGCTCGCCGAGCTCGCCCCGCGCTGGCCGTCGGTGGGCGTCGCCGTTCATGCGGCACCGGCGCAGACGACCGTGGCCGGTGACCGAGACGAGGTCCGCGAGCTGGTCGCGCACGCAGCGTCGATGGGCAGGCTCGCCCGGCTGATCGAGGTCGGTGGTGCCGGTCACACGAAGGCGGTCGACCCGATGCTCGGGGAGCTGACCGCCGAGCTGGCCGGGATAGACGTCTCCCCGTGCAGCATCCCGCTGTTCTCATCGGTCACCGGAACCCAGGTGGCCGGGCCGGGCATGGATCCGGTGCACACGGGCGACTACTGGACAACCGGTGTCCGTCAGACGGTGTTGTTCGCCGAGGCGGTAGAGGCGGCGGTGCGGGCCGGGTTCACGAGTTTTCTCGAGCTTTCGCCGCATCCGGTCACCTTGGCCTCGGTCGGCGCTACGGTGGCCGCCGCGGGGGTCACCGATCCGCTGCTGGTCCCCGCCCAGCGGCGCAAGACCGACGGCGTGGCCACCTTGCGCGGAGCACTCGCCGAGTTGCACGTGCACGGGCACGACGTCGACCTGCGCACCCTCAACGGTGCGGGCCCGCGGGCCGAGGTGCCCCGCACCGCGTGGCAGCACACCAAGCACTGGACGCAGTCCCGCCCGTCCGGCCCCATCGGCTCGGCGGGCGAAGGTGCCGCGCCAGGGGTGTACGTCGCGATGCCCGACGGCAGGCACGTTTGGCAGTCGAGCGCCGGCGCGGCCACGGAGGTGCTGGTGGCCGCGGCCGCCACGCAGGTGCTGGGGCAGGGGGCCACCGTGCGCACCCTGCAGATCCACCAGCTGGCCCCCGCCGCAGGAACTCCGGTCACCACGATCCTGGTCCCCCATCCGGGCGGGGCCTCGGTGCAGGTACACGCTCGGCTCGACTCCGGGGTGGCGACTCCGGGCGGCTTGCCGACGCCACCGTTCTGGGTGCTGCTGGCCGAGGCCGTGGTGCAGTCGTCCACGCAGAGCGAGCCCGACGGCCCGGTGCGCGAGGACGGCCAGCGCGCGCTGCAGACCGGGATGGTCGACGCACCGCTGCTGGACATTCCCGCCCCGGTCGAGACCTTGCGGCGCATCATCGCCGAGGTACTGGGCTACGCGTCGAACAAGCTGCCCTCCGACGTCCCGCTGACCGAGCTCGGGTTGGATTCGTTGATGGCGGTGCGGATCAAGAACCGGGTGGAGCACGAGCTCGGCACCCCGCCGGTCGCGCTGGAGACGCTGCGCGGGGTCAGCCTCGGTGACCTGCAGGCGCAGCTGGACGACTTGATCAACGGCGGCAGCCCCGCAGGCTTCACCGGGCTGATGCAGGGTTCCCCGCGGGTGCAAGCCGTCGCGCCACGAGACGCGGCCGAGCGGTGGGCCGCAGCGCAGTGGGACGCCGTGATCGGCATCCCCCTCGCCGGGGTCACCAGTCCCTTGCCCCCGCGTACTCCGGGGCAGAGCCTCGACCTGGCCACCGCGCTCGGCGGGCGCTGGGACGGCGGCGTCGACGAGGGTGCCGTGGCGACGGCCGGCAGCCTGGCCGAGCTCGCCGACGAGGTACGCCCGCTGATGGACACTAACGGGCACGGCGTGGTCCATGTACTCAAGGCTCCCGTCGTTGCTCCTGGGCACCGCGAGGCTGCGCCGCTGTTCCTGTTCCACCCGGCCGGCGGATCCTGCTCGGTGTACGAGCCACTGATCCGGCTGTTGCCCGACGACCAGCCGGTGTACGGGGTGGAACGGGTGGAGGCGCCGATCGGGGAACGTATCGAGACCTACCTACCCCTGATTCGTCAGCACGGTGGAAGGGGACCTTATCGCCTGGCCGGCTGGTCCTTCGGGGGTGCACTGGCCTTCGAGATCGGGCGGCGCCTGCTCGAGGAGGGCGGCGACGTCGAGCTCATCGCCATGCTGGACACCGTGCAGCCCTCGGAGCGGGTGCCCGCCGGCGCGGAGGAGTCCCTGGCCCGCTGGCAGCGTTTTGCCGCCTACGTGGAACGCACCTACGGTCAGCCGGTGCCCCTGCCCGAGCGAGAGCTGTTGGCCGCCGACGACGACGAGCAGATGGAGATCGTGCTGGCGTTGCTGGAGACGGCCGCGGTCGAGGCGGGTGCCGGCGGCATCAGCGCCGGGGTGCTGGAGCACCAGCGAACGTCCTGGGTCGACACCAGGGAGCTGGAGCAGCTGCACCCCAAGCCCTACGACGGCAAGGTGGTGTTGTACCGCGCCGACCGGATGCACGACGGTGCCATCGAGATCGAGCCGCGCTACACGCACGTCGACCCGGACGGGGGATGGGCGCAGGCCTGCCCGCAGCTGGAGCTGGTCAGCGTGGGCGGTGACCACCTCGCCATCATCGACGAGCCCGTGGTCAGCAAGGTGGCCGAACACCTGTCCACCGTGCTCGCCGGCGGCAACCGGTGACGGCGGTTCAGCAGGGATCAGCCCCTGCGCGCGCCGAGACCACAGCGGACAAGCTCGCCGGTCTGCACGCGATGCAGCAGGCCAAGGCGGCACAGGGTTCGCCGCGGGCCGTCGCGGCGCGGGCCGCAGCTGGTCGGCTGAACGCCCGTCAGCGCATCGAGCTGCTCTTCGACCCCGGCAGCTTTGTGGAGACCGGGGAGCTGGCTCGGAAGTCGGGCGCGGAGAACCCGCTGGGTGACGGGGTCGTCACGGGCTACGGCACGGTGGAGGGTCGGCCGGTGTGCGTGTTCTCCCACGACGCGACGATCTTCGGCGGCAGTCTCGGGGAGGTCTTCGGACGCAAGGTCACCGACATCTATGACCTGGCTCTGCGGGTCGGGTGCCCGGTGGTCGGGATCAACGATGGCGGCGGTGCCCGGGTGCAGGAAGGGGTGGCGGCGCTCGCCTTCTTTGCCGACATCGGCCAGGTGATCGTCCGGGCCTCCGGAGCGATTCCGCAGATATCCATGGTGATGGGCGCCTGCGCGGGCGGTGCCGTCTACGGGCCGGCGATGACCGATTTCGTGGTGGCGGTGCAGGACACCTCCTACATGTTCGTCACCGGGCCGGACGTGCTCCGCTCCGTCACCGGGGAGGACGTCACGCTCGAAGAGCTCGGCGGAGCGCATGCGCAAGGTGTGGGCGGCAACGTCCACCATGTGGCCAGCGACGACGCCGACGCCATCGAGTGGGTGCGCGAGTTGCTGGGCGTGCTGCCCAGCAACTTCAACGACGTGGCGCCGGTGCAGCCAACGGATACCGGTGCCGAGGTCACCGTGCGCGACCTCGAGCTGGACGAGTTGATGCCGGACGCGGACAACGCCGGCTACGACATGCACGAGGTGATCGCCCGGATCGTCGACGACGGACATTTGTTGGAAACCTCGCCCCTGTACGCGGGCAACCTCATCACCGGCTTCGGCCGGGTGGACGGGCGATCCGTCGGGGTGGTGGCCAATCAGCCGCTGAACTTGACCGGTGCGCTGGACATCGACGCCTCGGAGAAGGGCGCGCGCTTCGTCCGCTTCTGTGACGCTTTTGGCATCCCCATCCTGACCGTGGTCGACGTGCCCGGCTACATGCCGGGCGTGGCCCAGGAGCGCGGTGGGATCATCCGCCGGGGGGCGAAGCTCATCTTCGCCTACTCGGAGGCCTCGGTGCCCAAGGTGACCGTGGTGGTGCGCAAGGCCTATGGGGGTGGTTACGCGGTAATGGGCTCCAAGCACTTCGGGGCCGACGTCAACCTGGCCTGGCCGACTGCGCGGATCGCGGTGATGGGCGCGGAAGGTGCGGTGAGCCTGCTGCGCCGTCGTGAGCTGGCCGAGGCCGGCGACGGGGCGGCGGTGCTGCGCAAGAAGTACATCGACGCCTACAATGAGCACGTGTCCACCCCCTACGGGGCGGCCGAGCGGGGCTTCGTCGACGCGGTAATTCCGCCCTCGGCCACCCGGCAGCAGGTGGCTGCGGCGCTGCGGGCGCTGCGCAGCAAAGACGAGAGTCAGCCGCCGCGCAAGCACAACACGATGCCGATGTAAGGGCGCCTGTGGGTGAGCTGGCCCACGTATCCGTTACCATATCCAGGGTTCTGTCGTTAGCAGTGCACTAGGTCGTAGTACAAAGTCAACGAGTCCGATCCGCCTCGGGGGGCGGATGACGCTGTTAGAAGGAGTTCTCTCACATGTACATCACCTCCTCGTGGCGCAAGCCGCTCGTGGGCATCTGCGCTGCTGCGCTGGCCGTGCCACTCGCCCTCGGCGCCGGTGTGGCAAGCGCCGCGCCGGCCACACCGGCAAAGGTGCAGACCACGCCGCCGGTGCCGGTCACCCCCGCTGTTGGTGCCGGTACCGCCACCACCGCGACTGGCGGTGCTTACCTCGACTCCATTCCCGTGATCGAGGGGCAGACGTGGAAGTTCGAAGTCCACTCACCGTCGATGAACCGGGACGTCCCCATCCAGATGCTGGTACCACCCGGGTACAACGTGTTGGGGGGACCGTCCTATCCGGTGTTGTATCAGCTGGACGGGCTGCGGGCGGACCCGAACATCACCGACTGGTCCCGGAAGGCGGACACGCAGGCCTTCTTCGCCAACAAGAACCTCTTGGTCGTCCAGCCCATCGGCGGCTACGGCAGCTTTTACCAGAATTGGACCACCAACGATCCGGGCATCCTGAGCAAGTCCATACAGGGTCCACTTGGTGCGCCGGGCACCCTGAACTGGGAGACCTTCTTCACCGGGGAACTGCCTGGCTTCATCAACACCATCTTCCGCGGCAACGGCAACAACGCGATCTCCGGGCTGTCCATGGGTGGGTTCTCCGCGTACGACTTGGCCGCCCAGCACAAAGACTTGTACAAGGCGGTGGCGTCCTACAGTGGCTTCCCCAGCACGCAGATTCTCGGACTGCCGGACTTCTTGAAGTACGTGCTCAACAGTGAGAGTGGCGCGACGAGCGCCGACAACATGTGGGGCGCTAATCCGGCCAACGCCACGTGGACGCGGAACAACCCGGCGGTCACGGCGAACATCAGCAACCTCGCAGGGAAGAGCTTGTATCTGTCGGCAGGTACCGGCGGTAACGGCCCCTACGACACGCCGCTCGGTTTTCTCGGGCTGAGCAGTAACTACGTTGGCGCCCTGCTTGAGGTGGTGGCCAACTACTCCAGCCAGGACTTCGTGCAGGTCGCGCACGCCAACAACATTTCCGTCACCACTGACCTCACCCATCCCGGTGTGCACGACTGGGCGTACTGGAGTGACCAGTACAAGCAGTCGTGGCCCCAGTTGTCGCAGGCCTTGGACGTGACCACTGGCTTCACCGTGCAGGGTGCGATCAACACCAAGTGGAACCAGCTGGGTGCTGCTAAGGGTTTCCTCGGCAACCCGACCAGCAACGAGTTGGACGTTGCGGGCGGCAAGGTCAGCCACTTCCAGGGCGGCGACATCTACTACTCGAATGCCACCGGCGCGAACTCGGTGCGGGGTCTGATTCGGGACAAGTATAACGCACTCGGTGGGCCGGGCAGTTCGCTCGGGTTCCCCCTCACCGACGAGTACACCACCCCGAGCCCGGATAAGGTCGGCAAGTACAACCACTTCCAAGGCGGTTACATCTACTACTCGGGAGGTCCCGCCGCCTACGAGGTGAAGGGCGCGATCCTCGACTTCTGGGGTTCGCAGGGCTACGAGCTCTCCCGCTTCGGGTTCCCGCTTTCCGACGAATTGTCGGATGGGGGCAACGGCGTCATCCAGAACTACCAGGGCACGAATGGACAGTTCCGGACGATTCACTACGTCTTCCCAAATATCGTTCCCTGAGCCGCGCCACCCTGAAGGTCTGAGCAAGGTAGGCCCCACCCTCCCGGGTGGGGCCTTCCTTGCGCATACAGGCACCAGTGACGATCGCTGTGGATCTGTGCGTGGTGCCCGACCTCGCCGAGGTGGGATGGGCAGACGTGACGCCGCATGGGCGGGTGGCCTGTGCGTGAAAAAGGCCCGCCAGTGAACACTATTCGCGCACGGGCGGTCACGCTCCCGTCGGTATTCAGGACTTGCGGACGATCACCGCGAACGGCCCGACGGAGGTGGTGGTGAATGCCGGGTCGGCGAACAGCGACTTCGGCAGGGTGACGTCGTAGAACTGGACGTTGGGATAGGCGGGGAACGCGTCCCGGCTCAGGCCGACCGTATAGTGGTCGCCGGCGTCGCGGAGCACGAATGCCGTCGGGGGCTGCCAGGGGCTGGTGTCGAGTTGATGGAGCAGGTCTGCGGGGCTCGTCGCCGTCGCCCAGCGGGCGATCTCCGCGTTGCGGTCGGGGTAGTCGGCCAGCGGATTGGCGTAGTGCGGGGTGAACATTTGGAACCCGCGGTAGGGGTAGAAGCTGAGGAACTTGTAGTCCGTGCTCAGCACGACGACGTCACGCGCCGGCTTGTGGGTCTGCGCGCTCAGGGTGGCGTCGAGCGCCGGATAGAAGCTCGCGTCCCCTGCTGGACCGCCGTCCCCCCGCACCCCGTGGCCGTTGGCGTCGGTGTACGCCTGGTTGATCTCGAAGTTGACCCCATCGGGGATGCCCTGGGCGACGGAGAAGGCGCAGAGCACGCCCACCGTCACCACGCCGGCACGCCACGGGACGGATCGCTCGACCGGCCGCGTTCGCCACCAGACCGCAACCGTACCGGCGGCATCGATCACACCCATCGCGCCTGCCGCGGCCAGGAGCGCATCCAGTGGCACGCCGAGCCGGAAACCCAGCAGGGTGGTGTGCGCGAAGATGGCCAGCAGCGACAAGGCCAACCACAGGTAGATGCAGAGCACGCCGATGCCCAATGCCTGAGCAACGACCGAGGTACGGGCGCGGACCACCATCCACACGGTGCCGATCAGGGACAGCGCACCCACCACCGTCGGTGCGGTCATGGGGAACAGAAATGTGGCCCCGGAGGGAGGCAGGTACCGCTGCGCGGCATTGGTGGTCTTCTGCCCGCCGAACAGCTCCACCACGTACGGCGCCCACACCAGCAGGGCGATCGCGATGGCGATGACGGCGACCACACCTATCCTGGCCAGCACGCGCACTCCGGCCGCGTTGCCGCGCGCGCGACGCTCGAGCCAGGTGGCGAGCAGCGCCATCACCACGACCATGAGGGTGGCCAGCCCCAGGTACAGGGTGTAGAAGGTGGCTGCGACCCCGAGGAAGAGCCCGGCTCCGACCAGCGATGTCCGCCACCGTCCGGGCTGGGCTCGCAGTCCGGACCAGGTGAGCACGAGGACCGGCGGCAGCACGAGGGCGATGACCGCGCCGTAAGGCTCCGGCGCGCCGGTGGACACACCGACCACCGTGCTGGCCACCGCAACGAGCAACGCCTGGTCCGTCCGCAGCAGCCGTGACCACAGCACCACGGCCACCACCGCCGCGACCGCGAGCGATCCGATCGCGTAGGGCTTGAGCGCCTCCCAACCCGTCATCCCGAGCAGGTTGGCGACTCGCCCACCGATCCAGAACCACCCTGCCGGATAGAACGACTTGATGTTCGCGTAGTTCATGTCGGTCAGCGCGGCCGAGTCGGTCAGCCTGGTGAAGTACTGCGTGCGGAACAGCTGGTCGAAGGACACGCCGTTGAGGAACAGCGAGCTGCCTCCCAGAGGCACCGCAATGACCACGGTGATCAGCGCGGACACCGAACCCCAGGACAGCACCGTGCCCGCTCTGCGCCAGCGCAGGGTGCGCAGCATGAGGTACGAAGCCGCGAGGGGGACAAAGACCGCAAGGGTGAAGACTGTGGTGACGTCACGCTGGGCCGGTGACGTCGTCGGGGACGAGGTCGGCAGGTGGCCGGCGACCAGCTGGACGATGACGCTGGCGATGATGGCAACGACGGTCGCCAGCACGAGCAACCCCAGAGTGGGCCACGCCGAGCTGCGGCGGCGCGGGGGTGTCGAGGCGGCTACACCGGCAGGCGCCGGAAGATCGGCCGCGGAATGTGCCGCAACGTGCTCATCACGGCCCGCAGCGGTGCCGGTGCCCATGCTTGCTCCTTCTTCTTGCGCACGACGTCCAGAATCACCTGCGCGACGGCTTTCGGTGTGGTGGCCAACGGCGCGGCGTCCATGCCCTCGGTCATCCGGCTGTGCACGAACCCGGGCCGCACCACCGCCACGTGCACCCCCGCGGGGCGCAGCGCCTCGGTGAGCCCGGTGTAGAACGCGTCCAGCCCCGCCTTGGTGGAGCCGTAGACGAAGTTCGAGCGCCGGGGACGCTCGGCGGCCACCGTGGACAGCGCGACGATCGAGCCGTGGCCCTGCTGCTGCAGGCGCTCGGCCAGCAGCACACCCACCGACACCGCGCCGACGTAGTTGGTCTCGGCCAGCGCTACCGCGGTGTCCACATCGGTCCAGGCCTGCTCCTGGTCGCCGAGCAGCCCGAAGGCCACCAAGGAGACATCGACATCGCCACCGGCGAAGCACTCGGAGATGGTTGCGGAGTGGCTCGCGGTGTCGCGGGCGTCGAAGTCAACAATGTCCACCGTGCAGCCCTTGTTCTGCACCGTGTCTCGTGCCGCGTCGCGCCGAGCGGACGGGCGCGCGGCCACGATCACCCGCAGTGGGCGCTGCTCGGCGTACGCGGCGGCCGTGGCCAGGGCGATCTCCGAGGTGCCACCCAGTAGTAGCAGGGTCTGGGGGTTGCCAACGGCGTCGATCACATGAGCTCCAGTCTTCGGGACATGTCCGAGGCGAACACGCCGTCGGGGTCAACGGATCGGCGTACGGCCAGCCATTCGTCGATACGCGGGTACATGGCGTGGAAGGTCCCCGCGCTGGTCCGGGAGTCCTTCGCGGTGTAGAGGCGTCCACCGAACTCCAGCACCCGCGCGTCCAGGCTCTCCGCCAACGCGTGCAGACCGTCCTTGATCGGGAAGTCCACGCAGATGTTCCAGCCGGGCATGGGGAAGGACAGCGGTGCCCGGTTGCCCTCGCCGAAGCGCTTGAAGACGTTGAGGAAGGACACGTGCCCGGACTCGGCGATGTCGCGGATGATGCGTCGGAACTCGCCCTCGGCCTCCAGCGGCACGATGAACTGGTACTGCAGAAAGCCCCTGGGGCCATAGGCCCGGTTCCACTCCCCGAATAGGTCCAGCGGGTGGTAGAACGCCGTCAGGTTCTGGATCTTGCCGCGCGCTTGTTTAGGCGTTTTGCGGTAGTACGCCTCGCCGATGGCACCGAAGGTGAGCTTGTTGGCCAGGCCGTTGGGGAAGACGTCCGGCAGGGTGAGCAGCTGCGGTGCGTCGAAGCGCAGTGGGTCGGCCTGCAGCTTCGGCGGCAGCTGGTCCAGCGTGGCCAGCGAGCCGCGACCCAATGCGGCGCGACCGAGCCGGTCGTCGGTGGAGATGGAGTCGAACCAGGCCGAGGAGTAGTCGTAGCGCTCATCGGAGCCGTCGGAAAATCGCTCGATGGTCTCGTCCAGGTTGGCGGTGCGGTCGAGGTCGGCGATGAAGTAGGCGGTCTCGGTGTGCGTCATCCGGATGGTGGCCCGAACGATGATTCCGGTGAGCCCGCAGCCGCCGACCGTGGCCCAGAACAGGGCCTGCTGGTCGCCATCCGGGGTGAGGGTGCGGATGCGGCCGTCGGCGGTGAGCAGGTCCATGGACACCACATGGTTGCCGAAGCTACCCGCGCTGTGGTGATTCTTGCCGTGGATGTCCGAGGCGATCGCGCCGCCCACGGTCACCTGCCGGGTGCCGGGCAACACCGGTACCCAGAGCCCGAAGGGCAGCGCGGCCTTCATCAACTGTTCCAGGCTCACGCCCGCATCGGTGTCCACCAAGCCGGAGGTGTCGTCGATGGAGTGGATGCGCTGCACGGCGGTCATGTCGATCACCAAGCCGCCGGCGTTCTGCGCGGGGTCACCGTAGGAGCGGCCCAGTCCGCGGGCGATCACGCCCCGCGCGCCGGCATTGGCGACAGCATCGGCGATCACGCCGACGTCCGGGGTGCGCAGGACTTCCGCGGTGGTGGGGGCGGTGCGCGCCCAGCCGTTGAGCGACCGCCGCTGGGTCGGGGTGGCGGACTGGAAAGGAGGGCTGGGCATAGGGGCTCAGGCTACCGTGCGTGGTGTGCCGTACCCGAGGACCTCGATTGGTTGGTGGGGTACTTCTCTAACAGCACAAAGGCCGCTACTGACGGTGCGTTGTTCACCCCGGTCAACCCCGGACGCGTTGTCGACACCCGCGCGCCCGGTGGTCAGCCGATCGGAGCGACCAGCAGCCGCACTGTGAAGGTTGCCAACGTCGCTGGCATTCCCGCTCAGGTCAACGGCAGCCCCACCGCCGCGGCTCTCAACGTGACGGCGGCCAACGGAACGGTGAACAGCTTCCTCACGGTCACCCCGGATGCCATCACGCCACCGGCGACCACGTCCGATTTGAACTTCGCCGCCGGGGAGGTTCGCGCCAACGCTGACCTTGCAACCCTGTCGACGACCGGAAACATCAGTATCTATAACCTCGCTGGACAGACCGACGCTGTTGTCGACGCTTTCGGGTACTTCACCTCGGCAGCTTCACCAGCCATCGGCTGAGCCCCAACTGGTAGCCGGACGCGGCCCAGCAGCGATTACCGCTGCTGGGCCGCATCTGTCTGTGCAGCCCTGCGTCGCTAGGGTGGTGCCTGTGACGGAGATCCCGGTGATGGCCGAGCGCCTTCCGCTGCGCATTCAGCTGATCCGCTTCGCGCTCACCGGTGGGCTGTCGGCTGTGGTCGACTTCGGCACCTACCAGGTGATGCTGCACTTCGGGGTCTACATTCACCTGGCCAAGGCGATCAGCTTCGCCCTGGGCACCACCACGGCGTATCTGCTCAATCGTCGGTGGACGTTCCAGGCCACAGGTGGGCGCAAGCAATTCGTCTCGGTGTTCGGGCTGTACGCGCTGACCTTCGCCGTGCAGATCGGCGTGAACGCTCTGGTGCTCACTGGCGTTCCGGAGAACCTGTGGGGAACGACCGTGGCCTACGTCATTGCGCAAGGGACCGCGACAGTGATCAACTTCCTGGTGCAGCGGATGGTCATCTTCCGCCATCCCTCACGGGACGTGGGCTAGCACCACAAACTCGTTGTAGGTGAATGCCTTTCCGGCAAAGCGGGGAAACGGGAACGAGTACACCCTGTCGACGGGCAGCCCCGCCTCAGCGCAGATACCGCGCAGACCCGCGAAGTCGAAGAACGTGGTGTGGGTGGCGTCGGTGGCGAAACCTCGCTCCTGCGGGCAGATCAGCACCACCGGCGACCCCGGGTTGATGTAGGGCAGGTGCTCGCGGAGCACACCGGCCTCGGTGCCGGGCCGCAGGTGCTCCACCACGTGGGCGAGCAGCAGCCCGTCGAAAATCCCGGGCTCTGCGGCTGCAAGCTCCTCTGCGGTGTAGGCCTGCAGACCGAGCGAGAGGCAGTGCTCCACCGAGTGCGCGTTGTGGTCGACGCCCACGCTGCCCTGCTCGAGAGCGACCAGGTTGCGGCCGATGCCGCAGCCCACGTCCAGCACCCGCCGTCCGCCGAGCAAGCGGCGCAGATTCCACCGGTAGGGCGCCTGCACGTCGAGTCGTTGCTTCCAGCCCGCACCGGAGAGCCGGGTCAATCGCGAGGTATAGCTGCTGCCGGTGGTGTCCTCATCGCTCACCCGGCCAACCTATCGCGACGCACTCCGTACCCTGCTCCTGTGCCTACCGACGCGCCTTTACCCGCCATCGCCGCACCGACCGTCGGTGTGGTGGTGCTGGCCTGGCAGGACGAGCAATGGTTGTTCGAGTGCCTCGATGCGGTGATGGCCAGCAAGGACGTCGATGTCCGGGTGGTGCTCGTCGACAACGGCTGTACGCGCACGGACCTCGGCGCACTCGTCTCAAGAGTCGGAGTGACGGTGCTGACACCGGGGGAGAACACCGGTTTCGCCGGCGGCTGCAACCTCGGAGTAGACGCTCTGACGGCATCGCCCGTCCCTCCTGCATACGTCGCCCTGGTGAACTCGGACTGCATTCTTGCGCCGGACGCGCTGGGCCAGCTGGTGGCCGAAGCCCGCAAACCCGAGGCGGGCCCGGTGATGGCCAGCGTTCGTCTGGCGGACTGGCCGGAGCTGATCAACAGCGCAGGAAACCCGGTTCACCTGCTCGGTGTGTCCTGGGCCGGCGACATGGAGGAGCCCGAGTCGCGCACAGCGCCGTTCGACGTGGCCGGGGCCAGCGGCGCGGCATTGCTGTTGCGTCGCGGGCTGTGGGAGCGGCTCGGCGGCTTCGACGATGCCTACTTCGCATACCTTGAGGACACCGAGCTCAGCCTGCGCTGTGCGCGGCTCGGCCTGCATGCCCGCTGCGTACCGACCGCGGTAGCCAGGCATCACTATGAGTTCTCCCGCAATGCCACCAAGATGTATTTGCTCGAGCGCAACCGCTTGATGCTCCTGGCCACGATGTGGCCGGCCCGCGCCTTGGCGCTATTGCTGCCGTTGCTCTGTGTGCTCGAGCTGGGCATTACTGCGCGGGCGGTCGCCCAGGGCTGGGGTAGGCACAAGGCGCGGGGATGGCTCTGGTTGTGGCGCAACCGCTCACACGTTCGCGCCCGACGCACCCAGCTGCAAGCCGAGAGCGTGCTCGCCGATTCCGACTGGATGTGCGTGCTCACCGCCCACCTCGATCCGCGGGTGATCGGCTCCGCCCCGGCCACCCAGGCGGCGAACGTGCTGGTCGGCGGCTACTGGTCGGTGGTACGACGCTTGCTCTGATCGTCACCGTTCATGCGCTCCTGCAGGCGCTCCAGCTCCAGGCGAAGCGATCCGACCTCCTCGGCCAGCGTGCGGGTCTGCTCCTCCAGCTGGCCGACCTCCCCGGACAGCTGCAGCGAGATGGACAACAGCACGACCAGCGACACCAGGAACAGCAAGTTGCTGGGCGTGCGCACCCCCAACAGGTTGGCGCCCGAGTACAACAGTGCGGGAAAGACGGACAGCACCATGGTGCCTGCGGCGACGGCCACCCAGATCGCTGCGTACTTCTCCCGCAGACGACGACGGCGGAGCAGCTCAAAGACCAACAGCAAGAGTGCGAGCGCCAGCAGCAATGCGCCGACGGTCAGCCGACTCATGCCTGGCCCCGGGGGAGCAGGTCGCGCGAATCGGTAGCGGGTACCTCGCGAACCAGGGCGAGGACCACGGCGATCGCGACCCTGCTCAGGTACGCGGTCGCCCGGAGCGGGCTCTGGCTCGCCGTGCCCGTGGTCCGGGCGCGCATCTGCACGGGCACCTGCGCCACGCTGAGCCCCACCCGGTGCGCGATGACCAGCGACTCCACCGTGTCGCCCAGGTACTCCTCGGGGTAGTGCTGGGCGAAGACGGGAATCGCTCGTGGGCCGGCAACCCGGAATCCCGAGGTGGGGTCGGTCAGCCGCGTGCCTGTTACTTTGCTGAGCACCATCGCCAGCAGCCGCATGGCCCATCGTCGCGGTCCGCGTGCCTGGTAGCTGCCGCGGCCGGCAAAGCGCGCGCCCACCACGACGTCGGCGTTCTCAGCGGCCTTGAGCAATGCGCCGATCTCGCCCGGGTCGTGCTGACCGTCCGCGTCTACCTGTACCACGTACGTCACGTCGTGCGCGCGGGCGTAGCGAAACGCCGCCCGCATGGCGCCACCGACCCCGAGATTGAACGGCAGCCGCAGCACCTCCGCGCCAGCACCATGGGCGACGGCTCCGGTCCGGTCTGTGGAGCCGTCGTCAACCACGAGGACCGCGGCATCCGGCTGGGCGGTACGCACCTGGGCGACCACGTGCGCCACTGATTCTTCTTCGTTCAGTGCGGGCAGGACTATGAGCACCTGGGCCAAGTCCCCGGCGGGTTGCGCCACAACCACACCCCTTGATTCCATTGGCATCACTGTCCGTACGGTACCTAAACGGCCTGCGCAGGCTCCGGTCGGCGCGCCGAAAACGACGGGCGCAGGCGTGCGCATCCGTATCCTGATTCGGTGAGCACTCCCGAACTGTCCCCGCCAAGAGGCGCCGGACGCTCGCGGATCGGTACCGCTACCCGCGTCAGCGGCAGCCAAATTCTGCTCGCGGGTTCGGGGTACGTCGTGTTGGCCATGAGCGGCCATCTGCTGAATCCGGCGATGTTCGCGGCCGCCACGTCGTTCTACCTGTTGCTGAACACCGTGGGCCGCGGGTTGTCCGCCGCGGTTGAGCTGCATTTGACCCGTGCGGTGGCGCGCGACCTGGCCTGTGGACGTCCGTTGGCCGCTGCCCAGCGGGTCGGCGCCAAGCAGACTGCGGTCCTACTCGCGGTCTCGCTGCTCGTCGTGCTGGTCGGCTCGCCCGTCATCACAAAAGTATTCGCCCACGACGGCTGGCTCACCGTGCAGCTGGCGGTATCCATGCCGGGTATGGCGTATGCCTACATGCAGCGCGGGTTGCTCGCGGGTGCGCGCCGCTACAACCGGTACGCGCTCAGCTTTGCCGTCGAGGCGATCACCACGCTGGTGGTCGGGAGCGTATTAATGATCACCGGCACGCATGGCACGCACTGGTGGGTGTTGGCGTTTGTGCTGGGGCCGGCGGTTTCAGTCGCGGTGCTGTTGCTGCTGCACGGGCGCTCGCGCCGTCGCGTGTCCTACGCCGGTACTGCGGCTACCGGGGCCGGTGATCTGGTGTGGTCGGTGGTGGTGCTGGGCTGCGCCCAGGGTGTGTGGAACCTGGCGCCGGTGGTCCTGACCTGGCGGTTGACCGCGTCGCCGGGGATCGCCGCGGGCTTCACCTCCATGGCCCTGATCCTGCGCATTCCCATCTTGTTCTTCCCCGCTGCGCAAGCCCTGCTGCTCCCGGTGCTCACTGCCAGCAGTGGCACCGTTGGTGCTCAGGTAAAGGCGTTGCTGCCGAAGCTGCTCGCCGGCACCGTCGTGGTGGTGGCGCTCTGGGGTGTCCTGGCCGCGGTCGTGGCCCCCGTCGTGGTTCGCGTGGTATTCGGCCAAGATGCGGTGCCCTCGGTCGCGGTGGCACTCATCCTCGCGGGAGCTTCAGTGCTCGGTGGTATCGCGCAGCTGTTGCAGACGGCGCTGGTGGCGAAGGGCGGTTACCGGCGCTCGGGACTGGGTTGGATTGCTGCGCTGGCGGTACTAGTGCTGCTGGGAACGGTACCCCCGGCCAGCAGTGTCTTTGCTGCGACCTCGCTCGTCGTTGCTGCCGCCGTTGCGGTCTTGTGGTTCGCTCCCCTGCAGGGCCGTCGGACGTTCAGCCGAACGGATTGAACGCGGACGCCGGCACCGGCGGGACAACGTCGTAGATATAGAACTCCTGAGACCCGCTGACGAGGGCCTGGCGCACCCTTACGCAACCGCTGTCGAGTAGTCGCGCGCTGAGGACGTGCTTGACGCGCTTCTGCACAAAGGAATCGCACCCGTCGATGGCAATGCTGAACTGGTCGGCGGAGTACTCCACGAAATGGGTAGGTCCTGGGTGCAATTGGAAATCGGCGAAGCCGTAGCGGTTGTAGCGCTCGGAGTGGGCGCCGGTGGGGTCCAGCTCCCGCCAGAGCTCGATCTGCGGGTAGTTGTAGATGACGCTGTAGCTGTGAATCGCCTGCTCCGTGAGCACGCCCATCGGCAGCCGGTTGAGTTCCATGATCCAGCCGCCGGGCGCCGCGCGGTCGACCATCGCTACGGCCGTGCCGATGGGCAGCTCCTCCGTGGTGGACACGCCCACCGAAATCGGATTCACCGCGCCGGTAACCATAAAGGAGAGCACGAGTAGAAGTGCCGCACCGAACTCAGGGCGCCGCGTCGTCCAGAGCGCGACTGCCGCGGCGATGATCGCAGCGAGTAGCACGGCGATAACGAGTGACCCGACAAAGACCGCGTGACCGACATGCAGGTAGAAGGTGAGGCCCAACAGCACGATGAGTGGTGCTCCGAAGGCGCCGAGGACGACCCGCCTGGAGCAGCGAGGGGAGCTGTTGACCTGCCAGGCGATGGTGACGAGCAGGACGTCGGAGAGCATGCCCAAGGCCAGTAGTAAGCGGTTCGCTGGCACCCGATCAAGCAACGTCACCTTGGACAGCAAGCTCATGTCCGGGACAAACAATTGCACCAGGAACAGCCCGAGCACCGCGAGTAGCAATACGAGCACAGGGTTGGGGCGTTGACGACGACGGATGCTTGAGATCACGAGCCATGCGAGTACGGGCAGGGCCAGCAAACCGGCCAACAATGGGCTCGATGCTTCACTCTGGTTCACGTCGATTGATTTGGCGGCAGCTTCCGAGGTGAGTCTATGGTCGAGGAAGCCACTGAACAGCCGCGATACCGAATACCCACCACTCTCGACCGTCCGCTGACCGGGGTAGACGCTGGAGGCGATCGCCTGTACGGCAACCCGGTGATCAAGCAGGAACAGCAGCAAACACGCACCGGCAGCCGCTGTGCAGGCGAACACCACGCCGAGTCGAAGCAGTAGCGGTCGCCAGCCCGCACCCCTCGTCGCGACGAGCAGATAGCCGAGGCAGAAAGCCAGCGCCACCAGCGCGCACGGAAGCTGGAACGGCGGGTACAACAGCAGCGCAAAACTTGTCAGCACCCAGGCCATCGACACCGAGTGCACTGCTAGCCACCGACGCGACGGTGCAGTGAGTATGCGGATGAACAGCGCGCAGGCGAGGATCGCAAGTGCTTCCGGCAGGAAGCTCCCTGCCAGGTACCACCACTGCATGAACGGCGAGAACACGGCCGCCGCACCGATCAACAAACCGAGCGTGTTCCGCCCGGGCAACAACGTCACCGTCAGCAACCAGAGCGCGAAGACGAGCAATAGCGCCGGGAACCACCAATGGAAGGCGAACCCTTGGGCCAGCGGCATGACGAGGAAGCCCCAGTGTTGGGGGCGGAACAGAGCCCACTGGTCGGCAACGGGAACGTCGTAGGAAAGCGCCATGTCAGCACCGTCGCCCATGAGCGGCTGGATGCGTGGGGAGCCGGTACGCACCTGCATGATGCTCAGCGGCGTATTGATCGCCCACTCGTCAGCTCGGATCCACCGTGGGCTGCCGGCGAGCAGATGTGGATCGCTGCTCACCTGGCTGCCTAGTTCCGCACGGGTGGCAGCGGTCGAGGACCCGTTGATGCCGCCGACCGTCAACCCGGCCAGCAAGGCCAAGAGCAGCAGCGGGACCCAGTGCTGGCGACCGAACCTGCGAGCCGGTGCGCTGCGAGAACTTCTGCGTGAGGGTGCAGAGTACTGAGCACGCACAGGCGCGGTGAGTTCGACTGCTGTCACGAGCAGAGCCTATGTGGCGCCAGCCCTAGTTTGGCGCCACGCCCCGCGACCGGCGTGTGCGCTTGGGTCGCATGGGTCACAGTTGATGTCCTGGGTTCGCGGCGCTCATGGTCGGCTGAAGCGTTCTTTGCGACCCAGCGTGCGCAGCCGGAACCACTCGCGCAGTCCCGCCGGGTGATCAGGAAGTACCAACCGAAGCGCAGCCACTCCTGCGGCAGCAGGTGGCGCATCCCGGGCTGGGCCATCAAGTAGCCGCGGTTGTGGTAAGTGAAGAAGCGCTTCGTGTCGTCGTCGGGGTGCTGTGTGTGCATCCGACCCCCGGGCCCCCGGGGGGAACGATGAAGTGGGCGGTCTCGGTGCGGGTCATCCTGATCGTGGCCCGGACGATGATGCCGGTGAGCCCGCAGCCACCGACCGTGGCCCAGAACACTGCCGAGTCCTCGCCGTCTGGCGTCAGGGTCCGGATGCGGCCGTCGGCGGTGAGCAGGTCCATGGACACCACATGGTTGCCGAAGCTACCCGCGCTGTGGTGATTCTTGCCGTGGATGTCGCTGGCAATGGCGCCGCCCACGGTCACCTGCCGGGTTCCGGGAAGCACCGGTACCCAGAGCCCGAAGGGCCGCGCGGCCTTCATCAGCTGTTCCAGGCTCACGCCCGCATCAATGTCCACCAGGCCGGATCCGTCATCGATGGAGTGGATGCGCTGCACCGCGGTCATGTCGATCACCAGGCCAACGGCGTTCTGCGCGGGGTCACCGTAGGAGCGGCCCAGTCCGCGGGCGATCACGCCCCGCGCGCCGGCGTTGGCGACCGCATCGGCGATGACGCCGACGTCCGGGGTGCGCAGGACTTCCGCGGTGCTGGGGGCGGTGCGCGCCCAGCCGTTCAGCGCGACCGCCGCTGGGTCGAGGTGGCGGGCTGTGCATGCGAGCTGGGCATAGGCGCTCAGGTTACCGTGCGGGCCGCGCCGCACCGACCGCTAGTGTCGGTGTCGTGACGGAGATTCCGGTGATGGGCGATACGCGTCTGCCGCTGCGCACCCAGCTGATCCGCTTCGTGCTCACCGGCGGTCTCGCGGCGGTCGTCGACTTCGGCACCTACCAGCTGATGCTGCACTTCGGGCTCTACATTCACCTGGCCAAGGCGATCAGCTTTGTGCTGGGCACGACGACGGCGTACTTGCTCAACCGGCGGTGGACCTTTCAAGCCGCCGGTGGCCGCAAACAGTTCGCCTCGGTGTTCGGGCTCTACGCGCTCACGTTCGCGGTGCAGCTCGGGGTCAACGCATTGGTACTCACGTTCGTGCCGGAGAGCTTCTGGGGTACGACGATCGCCTACGTCATCGCGCAGGGGGCGGCCACTGTGATCAACTTCATCGTGCAACGCACGGTGATCTTCAAACATCCGGTCGGCTGAAGTGCTCCTTGCGCCCCAGCGTGCGCAGCCGGAACCACTCGCGCAGTCCCGCCGGGTCGCGCCGGGTGATCAGGAAGTACCAACCGAAGCGCAGCCACTCCTGCGGCAGCAGGCGGCGCATTCCGGGCTGGGCCATCAGGTAGCCGCGGTTGCGGTAGGTGAAGAAGCGCTTCGTGTCGTCGTCGGGGTACTGGGTGTGCATCCGACCCCCCAGGATGGGGCGGAACTCCGCGGAGCCGTCCGGGTGCAGGTACGCAGTCTGCAGGCAGGTGCCGAACGGTAGCCCGGACCGGACCAGCCGTCGGTGCACGTCCACCTCGTCGCCGCGGACGAACAGCCGCAGGTCCGGCACTCCGACGGCGTCGACACAGGCAGCGGAGAACAGCGCGCCGTTGAACAACGACGCGTAGCCGGGCAGTAGGTCGCCCGCCCCAGTTTCCCGGCCGCCCAGCTCGCTGCGACGCCGGTGCCACACCACGCCTTGGCGCACCGGGAACGCCAGGCGGTCGGGATCGGCGATGTCGCAGACCACCGGGGAGACCGCCTGGAGTGCGTGCCGGTGTGCACAATCCAGCAGCGTGGCCAGCACCTCGGGCCCCTCGGGGCGTCCGTCGTCATCGGCCAGCCAGATCCAGTCCGCGCCGAGGCTCAGTGCGTGCAGCATGCCCAGCGCGAAGCCGCCCGCGCCACCGAGGTTGTGCCGGGAGCCCACGTATGTGGTGGGTAGTTCCTGGGCCTGCACGAGCGCCCGAACCGAGTCCTCGTTGCCGTTGTCGACCACAACGAGGTGATCCACCGGGCGGCTCTGGTCGGTGAGGGACTGCAGCGACGAGGCGAGCAGCTCACGCCGGTGCCGGGTCACCACCACCGCCACGATCCTCGCGGACTCGTGCGGCCCGCTCACCCCTGGGTCGCCATGCCCAGCGCAGCGGCAGCTTTCGCCGCCTTGGCGTCCTCCTCGGCGATCTTCTCCACCGCGCGGTCGATGTCCTTGCCGGCATCGGGGCCCTTGTACCCGATGATGACGTCGCGGATGGAGCCCTGCTGGCGCACGGTGCCGTGGTCGATCCACATCGCTGAGCTGCACAGCTGGATCAGGAACTCATCGGAGTGGCTGGCGAACACCAGGATCCCGGACCGCTTCACCAGGTTCTGCAGACGTACCCGCGCCTTGGTCATGAACTCCGCGTCCACCGCGCCGATACCCTCGTCCAGCAGCAGGATCTCCGGGTCGATGCTGGTGACCACTCCGAGCGCGAGCCGCACACGCATGCCGGTGGAGTACGTGCGCAGCGGCATGGTGATGTAGTCACCGAGCTCGGTGAAGTCGATGATCTCGTCCATCTTGGCGACCATCGATTTGCGGGTCTGGCCGAGGAAGAGCCCGCGGATGATGATGTTCTCGTACCCGGAGATCTCCGGGTCCATGCCCACTCCCAGGTCGAACACCGGCGCCACCCGCCCGCGCACCGTGGCGCTACCGCTGGTGGGCTCGTAGATGCCGGACAGCAGCCGCAGCAACGTCGACTTGCCGGCACCGTTGTGGCCCACCAGGCCGACGCGGTCGCCGTGCTCGAGCTTGATGGAGATGTCGCGCAGTGCTTCCACGACAACGACGTTGCTCTCGTTACGCCCGACGGCACCGCCGGCCTTGCCCAGGAAGGCCTTCTTCAGCGAGCGGCTCTTGGCATCGAAGATCGGGAAGTCGACGCAGGCACCGAAGGTCTCGATGCCGACGGAATCGGCACCCGAGGAGTCAGACATGGTTGCTCACACCCAGTAGGCCACGCGGGCCCGGTAGTTGCGGAGGAAGAACAGGGCCAACGCCCAGCCGGCGACGGTGATGGCCAGCACGATGTACCAGTGGTAGGCCTGCTGGTCTTCCCCGAGCATGGGGGCGCGGATGATGTCGAGGTAGTGGTAGAGCGGATTGATCTGGGCCAGGTTGGCGCGCTCGGCCTGCGCGCCGCCGTTCTTCAACAGGATCTTCTCCGACCACACGATGGGCGTGAGGAAGAACAGCAGCTGCACCATGCTGCCCAGGATCGGTGAGATGTCCCGGAACCGGGTGGACATGATGCCCGCCACGATGCCGATCCACACCCCGTTCAGCGCGAGCAGCGCCAGTGCCGGGAAGGCGGCGATCACCGTCCAGTGCAGCGGCTTGGGGAAGATCACGAGCAGGACGAAGTAGATGATCAGGTTGTGCGCGAACAGCAGCACCTGCCGCCACACCATTCGGTAGACGTGCACGCTCAACGGCGCCGGCAGCTGCTTCATCAGGCCCTCGTTGGCGACGAACACGTCGGCGCCCTCCAGGATGCAGCCGGAGATCAGGCCCCACACGATCAAGCCGACGGTGAGAGAGGGCAGGAAGTCGGCGATCTCCTGCTGGAACAGCTGGGAGTACAGCAACCCCATGGCCAGTGCGGTGACGCCCATGGAGATGGTGATCCAGATGGGACCGAGGAACGAGCGACGGTAGCGCTGCTTGATGTCCTGCCAGCCCAGATGCGCCCACAGCTCACGCTGCTCGAGCCCGGTAGCGAGATCCCGGAAGGCGCGCGCGAAGCTTCGCGAGTTGGACTGCGGCGCGACGACGGGTCTGTCGACGCTGGCTGTGGATGGCACGGTCGCCCAGACTACCTGCCGCGGCCGCGGGTGACAGTGTTCCGCGTCGCACTCCGGTAACCTGAGGCAGCTTGCATTTGTCTAGGTGAGGATTCTTGGTGGCACTCTCTGCGTTGACCCGCACATCCATCACCGGCGCCACGGTGGCTGTCGCGGCTGTTGTGTCGCTGGCCGGCTGTTCCAACAGCGGTTCGGCTACCGCTCCGGCGCCGATCACCACTGCCGCGCCGACATCAAGTGTCGTCTCCCCGGCAC
>JAABUI010000402.1_pt1 | contig 35163 bp, 38 predicted proteins | sample 5559111 | NCBI WGS metagenome assembly JAABUI01 (sample SAMN10711870, study PRJNA513365) | rock metagenome | isolation source: Antarctica rocks | place: Antarctica: Victoria Land, Buttleship Promontory | reverse complement strand
GCCATGTTTAGGTCATAGGCGTCATCGGCGCCACAGTCAAACACCTGGACCGGTGTGTCGCAAGGGGAACCGCGTCAACTCACACAGCGATCAGCAGCCGAAAATCCCTGATCATCGGAAACTCAAGGTAGGACCTGTCGTAACCGCCGTTGTGCGAGGCAGGCACTGCCCCGGAGATTTCGAACACCCAGACGAAGTTGTCGCCGTATTGCTCGCCCCAGCGAATGTCGTGCAGTGTGGTGGCCGGGTCAAGTCCCATCGCGGTCCAGAGCCGATTGGTGATGAGGGAGTCGACGGCAACGCCTTCGTCAACTTCGTTGAAGTGCGGTAGGGGGGCGCCGGCGTACAGCTCGCGGGAACCGTCCCGGCTGGAGACCGGTGGCCGCTGCACGTTGTTGAGAAGCCCCTCTGCGAGGTCACTGGCCGGCACGGTGTCTTTGAGGCCTTGTTGGTATTGGATTCCGATGGCGTCGAGGCCGAAGTCATCGGCGATGCGGAGGGCGGCGATGTACATCTTGAATTGGCTGTGCAGCTGGGCGTCGGTCAGCTCGGTGGCCTCGTCGGTGCCGGTGTGGAAGCTCAGGCCGGCGCCGTCGAGCCAGGCGCGGACAGCCCGGGCCTCCTCGTCGCTGACCTTTTTCATCTCCGCGACCAAGGCGCTTTGGGACAGCCGCTCCTTGTAGATGCCGAGCGGATTGATCAGCTCGTCATCGAAGATCGCGTTGTACATCCCCATGCAGCCCTCGTCGAAGACGCCGATGATTGCCTTCTCGGTGGACAGTTGCGTGGCCAGCGCTGTGCCCAGGTCTGCTTCTGGGCTGGCCGGCAGGGAGGGTAGGTCGCGTACGTGACTCTGATCGTGGGTCAGCTCTCCCGTCTCAAGCCAGGTCTTGAGCCCCTCGGCCGCCCACTCGTCGGTGAAGTCTTTGCTCCACAGCGCGGAGTACGCTTTCGCGGCTTTGGTAAGGCTGCCGGTGAGGTTGAGCAGTCCGACCAGCCCGGGGTACTCGCCCGCCCAGTTTGCCGCGATGAGGATCGGACCCCGGTGGCTACGCAGTCCGGCGAGTACGTGGTGGCTGTACTGCCAGACCGCCTCCGCCACGATCAGCGGGGCGTCTCTGGGCAGTGTCTTGAAGATCTCGATTCCTGCCCGCTGGCTGTCGATGAAGCCGTGCCCCTTCGCCTCGTTGACCTCGTGACCACGCTGCAGCTGCCAGCCGAGCGCGGTGACCGCCGTGGCCAGGTCGGACTCAAGTTTCTGCTGGGTCGACCAGCAGGTTTGGTTCGCGCTCAGGCGCAGGTCACCGTTTGCCACCAGGTAGACGGTGTTGGTCCGGGTCCTGCCGGGTTCGGCGAGGACGGGCATGGGGTAGCTGGTCATCGGTGTGGGCTCCTTCGTTGGCGATTGCGGCGGGTTGTCTCTCGGTGCAGCCCTCAGCGTTCCTGGCGGGCTGCGAGGGTGTGCGCGATGGCGCGCGTGCTGGTGTAGAGCTCGAGGTAGGACGCGTACAGCTCGTCGTACCTGTCAGCGAGTTCCGGGCGTGGGTCGCGGGTCTCTGTAACCGGGTTCCATGCTTCGATGGAGAACTCGCCGACCGTCTGCGCCGCCAGGAACGCCCCACCGTAGCTGGCGCCGATCGTCTGGGAGGGGATCTCCTGTGGCCGTGCGGTGATGTCGGAGACGATCTGGGTCCACAGCGTCCCCTGGGTGCCGCCTCCCACGGCGACGATGCGCCGCACGTCTCCGCCGGCGGCCTCCATGGTCTCGATGTTGTGGCGCACCCCGAGCCCGGTTGCCTCTAGCGCCGCGCGGTAGAGGTCACCGCGGGTGTGCGAGAGAGTGAGGCCCGCAAGCATGCCACGTGCCTCGGGGTCCATGACCGGCGTCCGTTCTCCGGCGAAATACGGCAGCATGAGCAGCCCGTTGGCTCCCGGCCCCGAGTGTGCGGCGAGCCGCATCAGCTCGGCATAGTCCAACCACCCGAACAGATCACGCAGCCAACTGGTTATGGCGCCGGAGGTGGCCATACCGCCAGCGAGGTTGCGGGTGTCCGGCAGCGCACCCACGGTTCCCCACAGGGACGGACTGGTCACTAGGTCCGGGACCGTATTGATCAGAAACATCGTCGTGCCGTACATCAACATCAGGTCGCCGACGCCTTGTGCGCCGACGCTGATGGCTTCCGCCCACGCGTCGATCGTGCCGGAGATCACCGGGATGCCCGCGGGAAGACCGGTCAGCGCGGCGGCCGCACGGGTGGTGGCCCCGGCGAACTCGCCCGGCCAGCGCAACGGGGGCAGCGACAGGTCGGGCGCGATCAGCTCGACCCATGGCTGAAACCACTCGCGCTTGCCGATGTCATACAGTGGCGTGCACTGGCTCGCAGAATGCTGGTCGAGCACGTACTCACCCGTGAGCTTGAAAACGAGCCAGGAGCTGGGCATGAAGAGGCGGCGGGCACGCGCGAAGATCTCCGGCTCGTTGTCAGCCACCCAGGCCACTTTCGCGCCGCCGGCCTGGGTGGACATGGCCGAGCCGCACCGGTGTCGGATCTCGTCCTGGCCGAGCTGATCGTTCAACCGCGCGATCTGCGGGGTCACGCGGGTGTCGATGCCGTAGAGGATGGCGGGGCGCAATGGCGTACCGGCGTCGTCGGTGAGCAGTACGCACGGCCCCATACCGCTGACTCCCACGGCGGCGACCTTGACGTCTGACGGGCCGAGGAGCTGCCGACTGAGGTCGACGAACTCCTGCCACCAGACCTCGGGGTTCATCTCGACCCAGCCGGGCCGGGGACGGTCGACGACATGCTCGCAAGTGGCGCTGCGAAGCACCCGGCCGTCGAGGCCGACGAGCACCCCTTTACTGCTCGAAGTGCCGATATCCACACCAAGCACCGCTGAGACTGCCATGCCCTAGCGTTTCAGCAATCGATTTCAGCGTCAAGATTCAGAGCTTTGGCTTACTCGGTCTCCAATCGTTCGGCCGGCGTCGGTCGCGAGCACGACCGTCCGGGCGGCCTGCGCGTCGCCGTTGATGCGCTCGATCAGCAGGGCGGCGGCGGTGACGCCGAGCTCACGTGCCGGATGGTGCACGACCGTGGCCCCGGCCGAAGTCAGGCCCCCGAACGGGTGGTCACCGAACGCGACCATGCCGATGCTCGGGGGAGCCTGCCTGAGCTCGCGCAGGCACTGTAGTGCTCCAACAGACATCAAGTTGTTGGCCACGAATACCGCGTCGGGAGGCTCGGCCAGCTTCATCAGGTCCGCCATGGCCGAGTGGCCACCGTCGACGCGGTAGTTCGCGAAGCGAAGGTACTCGTCGGCGGCTGTGTCGACGTTATGGGCGGTGAAGACCTCACGCCAGCCCGCCGCTCGTTCTTGGGCCGTCTCCACGTCGGGCGGGCCCGTGATGCAGGCGACACGAGAGAACTTCTGCTGGTGAAGGATCCGGGTCGCCAGCCGGCCGCCGGCCACGTTGTCCACCAGCACCGCGTCGACCGTGTATCCGTGCGCAGAACGGTCCACGGCCACCACGGGTGTCTTCCGGGAGACCACGGCGTCGAGGTTGGTGTGGTTGGAGGCCGGCGCCAGGATCACACCGGCCATGTGCTCCGACAGTGCGATCTTGAGGTACTTGGCCTCCTTGTCCTGACGTTCGTCGGTGTTGCAGAGGACCACCGAGTAGCCCGCTGCCTGCGCGCTGTCCTCGACACCACGGGCGAGCGCGGTGAAGAACGGGTTCTCTATGTCGGGGATGATCAGCGCGATGATCTCCGAGGAGCGACGGCGGAGGGTGCGCGCAGTGCGATTGGGCGTGAAGTTCAGTGCCTCGGCTGCCTGACGGACCTTCGCGGCGTAAGCCGGGGACACGGGGACGCCGTTGAGGACCCGAGAGACGGTGGCTGGCGAGACCCCGGCCAGAGCGGCGACCTCGTAGATGGTGGGCATGGTGCTGAGAGGGTACTTCCGCCGACGTCGTTGTCCCTCCAGGCTTGTTGCTAGTCGCGCTACGGCGCTGGGCGCAGGCGGAGGTCCTGCATCCCGCCGTCGACGGAGAGCCCGACGCCGGTGGTTGAGCCGGACCTCGGGCTGGCCAGGTAGGCGACGGCATGGGCCACCTCCTCGGGGTCGACCAGCCGACCATGCGGCTGACGGGCGTTGAGTGCGGCGCGCTCTGCCGCCGGGTCTTTGGCCGTGTCCAGCAACCGACCGATCCAGGGCGTGTCCGCCGTGCCCGGGTTGACGCAGTTCACGCGGATGCCTTCCCGGAGGTGGTCTGCGGCCATCGCCCGGGTGAGCGCAAGGACGGCGCCCTTCGTCGCGCTGTAGAGCGCGCGCTGGGGCAGTCCCGCAGTTGCCGCGATCGAACCGGTATTCACGATCGAGGCGGTCGGCGAGACCCGCAGATGGGGCAGCGCAGCACGGCTGACGCGCACCACCCCGAGCAGGTTCACGTCAAGGACCCGAAGCCACTCGGTGTCGTCGTTGTCGGCGACCGTGCCCTGGGCACCGATCCCTGCGTTGTTCACCACGATGTCGAGGCGCCCGAACCGTTCGGCGACCATGTCGACAGCGTGGCGCACCGACGCGTCGTCCGTGACATCCGCACGCACCGGTAGGACGTGGTGGTCGCCGACCCCTGGTTCACGGTCGAGCGCTGCCACCTGCGCGCCCAGCTTGCTGAGGACACTCGCAACCGCGGCCCCGATGCCTGATGCGCCACCGGTGACCAGCGCCACCAGTCCGTCGAACTCTGCTGCCATCTCGATTTCCTGTCCTGTCCTAGACGAAGATGAAGTCCGTGCGCTATCGGCCGAGACCGTTCGGTCCCCATTTCGACCACATCATAATTCTGCCGTCCAACATGCTGCCATCATGGACCGTCCAGCGATTGACGGCCCTAAACGCGGTGCTTATGCTCAGGCACGATGACGACGACCTAATGAAGGACCCGTCCTTTGACCAGCATCATCGCCTTGGAGACACACGACGTCCGGTTTCCCACGTCGGATTTCCTGGACGGATCCGACGCGATGAATCCGGACCCGGACTACTCCGCGAGCTATCTGCGAATCCGCACCGACAGCAGCGACGGTCTCGAAGGCCATGGCTTCGTGTTCACCATCGGCCGGGGTAACGAGGTCCAAGTCGCGGCGATCCGCACGCTCGAGGGGCACCTGCTCGGCCGGAACGTGGAGGAGACGCTCGCCGACCTGGGCGGACTCTGGCGGGTGTTGGTGCACGACTCGCAGCTGCGGTGGCTGGGCCCGGAGAAGGGAGTCATGCACATGGCGATCGGTGCGGCCGTCAATGCCCTGTGGGACCTGAGGGCCAAGCGCGAGGGCGAGCCGCTGTGGCGGGTGCTGTCCTCGATGGCTCCCGAGGACATTGTCGAGCTGGTGGACTTCCGTTACCTGACCGATGCACTCACGCCGGATCAAGCGCTGGAGATTCTTCGTCGCGCTGAGCCCGGTCGCGTCGGTCGTGTCACCCAGCTGCTTGAGTGCGGGTACCCCGCCTACACGACGACGCCAGGCTGGCTGGGCTACGACGACGAGAAACTGGCCCGGCTGTGCCGTGCAGCCGTGGCAGACGGCTTTCGGCAGATCAAGCTCAAGGTGGGCGCGGACCTGGCGGAAGATGTCCGCCGCTTGGGAGTCGCACGCCAGGAGTGCGGGCCGAACATCCGGATCGCCGTGGACGCCAACCAACGCTGGGACGTGGCCGAGGCAATCACCTGGATGGAGGAACTCAAGCCCTTCGACGTGGCCTGGATCGAGGAGCCGACCAGCCCTGACGACGTGCTCGGCCACGCCGCGATCGCGCGCGCCGTCGCCCCGTTACCGGTGGCGACGGGGGAGCACATGGCCAACCGCGTGATGTTCAAGCAGTTCCTCCAAGCCGATGCGCTCCAAGTCCTGCAGATCGACGCCACCCGGGTGGCCGGCGTCAACGAGAACATCGCGATCCTGCTGCTCGCCGCCAAGTTCGGTGTGCCCGTCTGCCCGCACGCCGGCGGTGTCGGCCTGTGCGAGGCGGTCCAGCACTTGTCCATGTTCGACTTCGTCGCCGTCTCGGGCAGCACCGAGGGGCGCGTGATCGAGTTCGTCGAACACCTGCACCAGCACTTCGTGACGCCCGTCGAGGTTCGCGGCGGCTGCTACCGCGCACCCGGGGCCGCCGGCGCAGGTACCGAGATGCTGGCCGCGTCGGTCGCCGAGTACACCCACCCGCGCCATGCCTGATCTGGAGTTCGGTCGCTTGTCCTACGGGAGCGCCAACGTGGGCAACCTCTACCGTGCGCTGACCGACGATGAGGCCTGGATACTGCTCGAGACCGCCTGGGACTGCGGCATCCGGTACTTCGACACCGCACCGCACTACGGTCTGGGCCTAGCCGAACGGCGGCTTGGTGCTTTCCTGGCCACCAAGCCCCGTGCCGAGTTCACCTTGTCGACCAAGGTCGGGCGGTTGTTGTGCCCCAACCCCCAAGGTGGCGGCCAGCTCGACGACGAGAACAACTTCGCGGTGCCCGCCGATCTGCGGCGGGTCTGGGACTTCAGTACCGACGGTGTCCGTCGGAGCCTGGAGCACTCGCTCGAGCGACTGGGGATTGACTCCGTCGACGTGCTCTACCTGCACGACCCCGAGGAGCACGACCTCGACCTGTCGCTCGGAGAAGGGATCCCGGCGCTGTCGAGGCTGCGCGAGGAGGGTCTGGTGTCCGCTATTGGGGTCGGCTCCAAGTCCACCGAGGCGTTGCTCGCCGGGGTGCGTACCGGGGCGTTGGACCTGCTCATGGTCGCCGGACGATTCACCCTGGTCGAGCAGCCGGTACTCGACGAGGTGATCCCCAACTGCCGAGCGCGCTCCGTTGACGTGGTGAACGCGGCTGTCTTCAACTCGGGTCTGCTGGCGTCGGAGCCCCCCTCAGCGGATACCCGGTACGAGTACGGCACGGTGCCCGACGACGTGCTGGCTCGAGCCCAGTCGATCGCGATCGTCTGCGCCAGTTTCGGGGTCGAGATGCCGGCTGCCGCGCTTCAGTACAGCCTTCGGGAGCCGGTAGTGCGGACCGTCGTAGTTGGCGCAGCCACTCCCGAGCAGATCCGACAGAACACCGCACGGATGCGCGCCAAGATACCGGAGGAGTTGTGGACGGCCCTCCGCGAGGAGAGGCTCATTCGCGCATGACCCCGGTCTCGACGGCGACACCGAGCGTTGATGCACACCTGCATCTGTGGGACCTCGACGTGAGTGACTATGCGTGGCTCACCCCGGAACACGGCGAGCTCCGTGCCACGTTCACCGCCGACACGGCACGAGCGGAGCTGGACGCAGCGGGGATCGAGCTCGCCGTGCTCGTGCAGGCCGAGGACTCCGAACGCGACACTGAGTTCCTCCTGGGCGTGGCCTCGGACCATCCGTGGGTCGTCGGCGTCGTGGGTTGGGTACAGCTCGACCACCCCGGCCTGACGGCGCGTCAGCTCGACCGGTGGCAACAGCACCCGGCTCTCTGCGGAGTACGCCACCTAGTACACAACGACCCGCGCGATGACTTCCTGGCAATTCCACGCGTGCGCCGATCACTCGCGATGTTGGCGGAGCGAGGACTGCCATTCGACGTACCCGACGCCTGGCCCCGGCACCTGGCCGCGACCACAGCACTGGCAGCAGCACTTCCCGAGCTCCGAATCGTGCTGGACCACCTCGGCAAACCACCCAGGGGCAGGGACGACTACGACCAGTGGCGTCAAGAGCTCGGCGCCTTGGCCAGGTGTCCCAATACGGTGGCCAAGTTCTCCGGCCTGCAGATGCCGGGTGAGCCGTTCACGGTGGCGGCGCTACGACCTGTCTGGGAGACCGCTCTCCACCTTTTCGGTCCGGCCCGGCTCATGTATGGGGGCGACTGGCCGCTCACCCTTCGCGAGGGCAGGTACTCGTCCATGTGGCACGTCGTTTCAGAGCTGATCAGTGAGCTGACGCTGCCCGAGCAGACACGGGTGCTGTCGGGAACGGCTGGTGCCGTCTACGGGCACCGGCTAATTACGCGGCAACGGTGATAGCAAACTATTGACGCGTCCTGAAGCCCGACTTATACTCCTGAAATCGATTTCTGGAGGTCCTCCAACGTGCTGACGGGAATAGATCCGATTCTCACCGGGGAGCTGCTGCGTCACCTGGACGCCATGGGGCACTCTGATTCCGTCGTGCTCGCCGACGCCCACTTCCCCGCGGAGCGCCTCGCCGAGCGGTTGATGGTCTTGCCCGGGCTAGGTACCCCGAGAACGCTCCGCGCGATCCGTACGGTTCTCCCGCTCGATGACGCACCCGTGCTCGATCTGATGTCATCGGCGGACGAGGCCCGGCTGCAAGTACAAGACGAGCTGATCGAGGCCGCCGGAGCAGGTGAGGAGATTCGGTTCCTGTCCCGGCAGGAGTTCTACAACACTGCCGCGACGGCGTTCCTGGTCGTGCGCACCGGCGAGACCCGGACCTACGGCAACGCTCTCCTACGTAAGGGCGTCGTGACCACCAGCGACACCGGGAGGCAGGAATGACCTCGGCGGCGGAGAAAACCACCACTGGCGTTCCGCTGCTCGAGGTGGAGGGCGTCAGCAAGAGCTTCCCTGGAGTCAAGGCACTGTCGGACATGCGGCTGGAGCTGCGCCACGGGGAGGTCCTGGCACTGGTGGGAGAGAACGGAGCCGGCAAATCCACGCTGATGAAGCTGCTCTCGGGCATCTATACCGCCGACACCGGACACTTCCGGTTGGACGGCAAGCCCTTGCACGCCACCAACCCGAAGCAGGCAAGCGAGCTGGGTATCAGCGTCATCCATCAGGAGTTGAACCTGATGCCTCACCTGACGGTGGCACAGAACATTTTCATCGGCCGGGAGCCCTCGACTGGAAAGTTCCTGCTGAACGAGCGGGAGCTGAACACGAGGGCAAGGGACCTGGTCGCCCGCCTGCAGCTGCCGCTGGACGTGAAGCAGCTTGTCGGCAACTTGAGCGTGGCCCAGCAGCAGATGGTCGAGATAGCCAAGGCCCTATCCTATGACGCCAGGGTGCTGATCATGGACGAGCCGACTGCAGCGCTGAACGATACCGAGGTAGCAACGCTGCACGAGCTGATCCGGAGATTCGTCCGCGAGGACACCGGAGTTATCTACATCTCGCACCGCATGAACGAGCTGAAGGCGATTGCCGACCGGATCACGGTGATCCGGGACGGCAAGTATGTCGACACCGTCGACACCCAGGCCGCCACCATGAGCGAGGTCGTCTCGATGATGGTGGGCCGAACACTGGCCGCCGATGCCGGGCCTGAAGGGGTCTGCTCGGATCGCGAGGTGCTGCTGTCGGTGCGGGGGCTGTTCACCAAGTCGCTGCTCAAGGACGTCTCCTTTGAGCTGCGGAAAGGCGAGATCCTCGGCTTCGCCGGCTTGATGGGGGCCGGGCGCACCGAGGTGGCCCGCGCCCTGGTGGGTGCGGACAAGCTCGATGCCGGGGCGATCGAGCTGCACGGGAAAACGGTCAAGATCGCCAATCCCGCCGAGGCGGCCAAGCACCGGATCGGCTATCTGTCCGAAGACCGCAAGCACCTCGGGCTGCTCCTGGAGCAGGACGTCAACGCCAACATCGCGCTCAGCTCCCTGAATGCACTGTCCACCAAACTCGGGTTCGTGAAGAACCGGGCGATGCGGGCGAAATCCCAAGAGTACGTCGCGTCGCTGAAGATCAAGACGCCATCGATCAACCAAACCACGAAGAACCTCTCCGGCGGCAACCAGCAGAAGGTCGTGATCGCCAAGTGGTTGGTCAAGGACTGTGACATCTTGATCTTCGACGAGCCGACGCGGGGCATCGACGTGGGCGCCAAGGAAGAGATCTACGGCCTCCTCAACGAGCTAGCGGCCCAGGGGAAATCGATCATCGTGATCTCCTCGGAGCTGCCGGAAGTATTGCGAATGGCGCACCGGATCGTGGTGATGAGCGAGGGTCGCGTCACCGGCCTCCTGGACGCGGACGAGGCCACTCAGGAGAAAGTGATGCACTACGCGACGCAGCGGTGGGATGAAGTAGCAGAGCCCACAACCGAGCACCCCGGCAGGGAGGCAGGACAGCAATGACAACCCTGAAGGAATCAGCGCAGGAGTCCGCGACCAATGGGGTCAGCTCATCGGTCAAGGACCGACTGCAGCAGTTCTTGGCGTTCGCCGGCCTGATTGTCATCTTCGCGTTCTTCTCCTTCGCGAGCCCGAACTTCTTCACCTACACCAACGTCACTAGCATCCTGTTCTCCGCCGTGGTGATCGGGATACTCGCACTGGGCACGACGTTCGTGATCATCACCGGCGGCATCGACCTGTCGATGGGAACCGGGATGGCACTGTCCGCCGTGATGTCCGGTGTGTTCATCGTGAACTTGGGCCTGCCCCTGGGAGTGGGAGTGCTCGGCGCGATCCTGTTCGGTGGGCTGATCGGCCTCGTCAACGGCTTCAACGTCGCGGTGCTGAGGATCCCACCGTTCATCGCGACGCTGGCGATGATGCTTGTCGCACAAGGGCTGGCCCTGGTGTTCTCCCACAGCGCGCCGATCTACTTCAGTGCCTCGCCCGGCTACGTCAAAATCTCGTCGGGAAACCTGATACCTGGGGTGAACTTCCCCAACGCCGTCGTGATCTTCGCCGTGGTAGCCGTCATCGCGGCGGTTGTTCTGAACAAGACCGTGCTCGGTCGGTACACCTACTCGATCGGCAGCAACGAAGAAGCGACCGCGCTTTCGGGCATCAACGTGCGGAAATGGAAGATCATCGTCTACACCTTGGCGGGATTGTTCATCGGTTTGGCCGGCGTGTTGATCTCGGCCCGACTCAGCTCGGCGCAACCCGCGACAGGGCCCGGCTACGAGCTGCAGGCGATCGCCGCGGTCGTGATCGGCGGCACTTCGCTGGCCGGCGGCAGGGGATCGATCGTCGGCACCGTCATCGGAGCGCTGATCATCTCGGTACTCAACAACGGCCTGCAGATCATGTCCATCCCCCAGGAGTGGCAAAACGTGATCTTGGGTGTAGTCATCCTCACCGCCGTCTATGCCGACATCGCCCGCAAACGTCAGGTCTGAGTCCGCGTAGCACCTTTCGCGGCCGGGCAACGCTCAACCGGGTTTTTCGAGTATTCCCAACCAGGAGAGGGAAGTCAGGTCGACATGAACACACGACGAATCTGGTCCGGCCTCGTGGTCGCAGTGACGGCTCTCACCGTGGTTGCGTGTGGGTCCTCGAGCAACGGAAGCGGCAGCGCGAACGGACCCTACATCGCTATCGTCTCCAAAGGCTTCAGCCAGCAATACTGGCAGGCGGTCAAGAAGGGGGCCGATCAGGAGGCGGCCAAGGAGGGCGCCAGAACCAGCTTCGTCGGGCCAGCGACCGAGTCCGACGTGGAGCAGCAGTTCGATATGCTCACCAATGCGCTGGCCAAAAACCCGAAAGCACTCGGGTTCGCGGCGCTAGACAGCAAAGTCGCAGCGCCGCTGCTCGAGCAGGCAAAGTCGCAGAATATCCCCGTCGTCGCCTTCGACTCCGGGGTCGCCTCTGACATCCCGGTCACCACCGTGGCGACAGATAACAAGGCCGCCGCCGCTGAGGCCGCCAAGCACATGTCTGAACTTCTCGGTGGCAAGGGCACGGTGGGCCTGGTCGTACAGGACCAGACCAGCCGCACGGGCATCGACCGCCGGGACGGCTTCACCGAGTGGATGAAGGCAAATGCCCCTGGTATCACGGTGCTCGCTGCGCAATACGGCGCTGGCGACCAACTGAAGTCCGCTGACATCACCAAATCAATCATTACCTCCCATCCTGACATTGCTGGCATCTACGGTGCGAACGAAGGCTCGGCGACCGGTGTCATCACGGGTGTCGAGGAAAGCGGTAAGCACGGCATCAAGATCGTCGGTTTCGACTCCGGCAAGGCCCAGGCCGATGCTATCAAGAGCGGGGTGGAGGCCGGAGCAGTTACTCAAGACCCGATTGCGATCGGCGAGGGCGTCGTCAAGGCCGCCATGATGGCGCTCCACGGCGAGAGGCTCCCGAAGGTCATGAATACCAACTTCTACTGGTACGACAAGAACAACATCGAGTCCCCCAATATCCAGGCCGCGCTCTACCAATGACCGCACCTCGGACGGAATGGCTCCTCAGCTGGTCTGGTGTCCGTCGACGGTCGAGGAAGCGGAGGAGCGCGTGAGTAGGTAGGAGTCCGGGTCGAAGTGGTTGGTCAGTTGGCGGTATCGCCACGTCCAGTCCGGCCATAGCGTGGTGTTGCGGCCCGTGTCATCGAGGTACCAGCTGCCGCAGCCGGAGTTCCACACAGTGCCGTTCATCTGGGCGTCGAGGGCGGTGTGCAACGACTTCTGGGCGTCGGCGCGCACTTCGAAGGTCGCGATCCCCCGCTCATTCATCGTGCGCAACGCGTCGACGTTAAAGTCCAGCTGCGACCCGCTCATGTACACCATCGAGGTGTGTGCACTGTGTCCCCGACGACCGTACTCCACCCGGCTCGTCCGAGCCGACACCGTGATCACGCTCCCGGGAACGCGCCATGTCACCGCCTGGACCGCGGCACTGAAGCCGTCCAACGACATCGCGACCGAGCGCAGCACCTTGCCGATGACTCAGCTCTTGTCGACGCCACCCGAGTGACAATCCAAGTCGGCAGCCCCGCAATCGCTTGGCTCCGGGACAACCAGCTCGTGACCGTCTTTGAACTCGCCGACCCTCGAGCCAACGATTACAGCTTCCACACGCACCCGGATCAGGCTCCGGTGCCGCTCTGCCGTGCGGGTCGAGGCGTACACCGGGGCGATTCCCGCCGACCAGCGCAGGTCTCGGCGAATGTACGCGACCACCTCCGCCCGCACCTCATCCAACGCGGGGAATACCCCAACCGGTTGAACGCCTTCAACTGTGTCACCAGGGCAACAGGTGCTCATCCAACCCCGCGACCCCATGCGCCCACAACGATCTCATTGGTCTGCGGGGTGTAGAACACGTGCAGCTCCCGCGCCGACAGGCACCGCTTGAACCGCTTGAACCGCGGATAAGCGGTCCGCTCGATCGAAGCCACCGCCCCCACCCCACCCGAGACACGAGACACGAGACACGAGACACGAGACCCTATACCGCCCGAAAAAGCGGGACTGACCAGCCGCCGCTCACCCAAGACACCGGGCCGGTTACCAGCGACGCTCAGAAGGGCCAGCGGTGTTCGAAGCGGGCGGCGAGGGTGTGGTCGAGTTCGGCGGTGCGCCCGGCGGGGACGATCGCGAGGAGCAGGAGGGGGAACAGGTCCAGCGGGTATTCCCACAGGTAAGTGTTGGTGTGCAGGAGCATCAGCCAGATCGGGCCGATCAACACCAGCGCGCCGAGCGCGGCGAGGCGGGTGGCGATCCCGAGGAGCAGGCCGATCCCGATGGCCAGTTCGGCGGCGGTGAGCAGAGTTCCGAAGAACCCCCAATGGGCCAGGGCCACGTCGCGGCGAGGACGTCGCCCGGACGGTCCACCTCGCCCGGCAGCTGGGTGATCCACTGCCGATCCCGCCCGAGTCGGTGGACGCGCTGTTCACCCGATACCAGACCTTCTACGGCCAGCCTGCTCCCGCCAAGCGCGATGGAGCAGAACCGGACTGAGCAGCCGACGATGTCATGCCGCGCGCGTCACGAGCCGCTGCTGCGCTGCCAGAGGTTGATGCCACCCTCGACGGCGAACGTGTCGATCGCCTCCAGTTCGTCGGCACTGAACTGCAGGTTGTCCAGGGCAGCGACGTTGTCCTCGAGCTGACCCACGCTGCTCGCCCCGATCAGTACCGACGTGACGCGGGGGTCGCGCAGGCACCACGCCAGCGCAAGTTGAGCGAGCGACTGGCCGCGCCGGGTCGCAAGATCGTTCAGTCCGCGAATGTTGCTCAGGTTCTGCTCGTTGAGCAGATCCGGCGACAGCGACGAGTCCCGGGCCATTCGTGATCCCGCCGGCACGCCGTCCAGGTACTTGGACGTCAGCATCCCCTGCGCCAGGGGCGAGAACGCGATGCAGCCCGCGCCGACCTCCTCGAGGGTGTCAAGCAAGCCGCCCTCGATCCAACGGTTGAGCATCGAGTACGACGGCTGGTGGATCAGCAGGGGTGTTCCCATCGACCGCAGGATCGTGACCGCTTCCACCGTGCGCTCCGGCGAGTACGAGGAGATGCCGGCATACAGGGCCCGCCCCGAGCGGACGGCGGTGTCCAGGGCCCCCATCGTCTCTTCGAGCGGAGTCTCGGGGTCGTCGCGGTGGGAGTAGAAGACGTCGACATAATCCAGACCCGTCCGGCCGAGGGACTGGTCCAGGCTCGCGAGCAGGTACTTGCGCGAGCCCTCGTCGCCGTAGGGTCCGGGCCACATGTCGTAGCCGGCCTTGGATGAGATGAACAGCTCGTCGCGGTAGGGACGGAAGTCCTCGGCGAAGACGCGCCCGAAGTTGGTCTCGGCCGAGCCGTAGGGCGGACCGTAGTTGTTGGCCAGGTCGAAGTGGGTGATGCCGAGGTCGAATGCGCGGCGCAGGATGGCGCGCTGGGTGTCCATCGGCCGCTCGTGCCCGAAGTTGTGCCAGAGGCCGAGTGAGACCACCGGCAGCTTGACTCCACTACGTCCACAGCGGCGGTAAGTCATCTCGTCGTAACGGGAATCGGCGGCAAGGTATGTCACATCAACAGCGTAGTACAACAGCAGATTACGGTATGAGGGACCAAGCGAAAGCCAGGAGGATTCGTGGCACCGCGACCGCACACGGTGAGCGCGGAACACCCCCGCGCCTCGATCTGTTGGCCCGTCTTCGTGCGGACTGGCTTGGACGGGGCGGTGTTGTACGGGGCGTGTCGACGGCGCTGCAGAACTGAACGATTCCGGCGCGTGAAAAGTGAACAGTTTTGGGCAGTCTAGTTCTCGGTTTCGGCGGTGGTGGTGCGGATGCTGGGAAGGCTGTCGAGGCCTCGGCCGCGGAGTCGGTAGCTGGCTCCTTTGAGGGTCAGGACGTCGGTGTGGTGGACGATTCGGTCGATCATCGCCGCGGCGACGGCTTGGTCTCCGAAGACGCCGCCCCACCCGGAGAAGGGCAGGTTGCTGGTGAGCACGAGCGATGCGTGTTCGTAGCGCGAGGAGACGAGCTGGAAGAAGAGGTTCGCGGCGTCTTGCTCGATCGGGAGGTAGCCGACCTCGTCGACGATGATCAACCCGTAGCGGCGTAGCCGTGCCAGTTCCCCGGGCAGCTTGCCGGCGCGGTGGGCCTCGGTGAGGCGGGTGACCCAGTCGGTTGCGGTGGCGAAGAGCACCCGGTGTCCGTGGCGGGCCGCGACGATCCCCAGTGCTGTCGCGAGGTGCGTCTTACCCATTCCGGGCGGGCCGAGCAGCACGACGTTGCGTGCCTCGGTGAGGAACCCACCCGAGGCCAGGGCGGCGACGTCTCCTCTGATGCTGGGTTGGGTGTCCCAATCGAAGTCCTCGAGAGTCTTGCGGGCGGGGAATCCTGCCGCCCGGATCCGTAGCTGAGCACCGGAGGCGTTGCGGGCACTGACCTCACGTTCCAAGACCGCCGCCAGGTAGTCCTCAAAGGACCAGCCCGCGTCCCTGGCCTGATCCGCCAGCCGGGTCGCGGCCTCGATGATTCGTGGCGCCTTGAGCGCACCGGCAAGGTAGTGAAGCTGTTTGACCGCTTCGGTGCTCTTCACAGGCGTCTTCTCGGGTGTCGTCGAGGTGGCCATCAGCTGACCTGCCCGTCGTCGCGGACCAACCCGAAGGCGCGGTCGTAGTCGGTGAGGTCTCGGGACAGATCCTCACCACCGCACGCGCGGGGTCGGCCGGTGTTGTCGTGGCTGGCCACCCAGGACGGCGCCGACATGTTGCTGGTCCCGACCAACAGTGCCGCCGCGTTCGGACCGGAAACCGTGGACGTCGTCAGCTACTGGGACCAGCTGCTCAGCTTCACCGCACGAATGCAGCAGTGCTGGGTTGTCTTCGTCAACCGCGTCGGCACCGAGGTCGGCGCCAGCTTCTGGGGTGGCTCCAAGGGTCATCGCCCCCAACGGTGAGGTTGTCGCCCAGGCGCCGCTGTGGGAACCGTCGTTGACTCTGGTCGATATTGACATAGCCGCGACGCGCCGCCGGCGGCGCGAGGGGGTCGCGTTGACCGGTGAAGCCCGCCTCGGCCTCATCGAGCGGGAGGTCCACCGCCTCATCGCTGAAGGTGGTGACGCGTGAATGTTTGACTTACACGTGCATGCGCCCGACGTGGTGGAACGCGCAGGCGACGACGTCCAAATACTCCGCTGCTATCGAGAGGCGGGCTTCACCGGCTGCGTGCTCAAAGCGCACTACGACGCCACAGCCGGACGCGCCCACGCCGCCAGCCAAGGACTGGGGATGCGGGTCTACGGTGGCCTGGCTCTGAAGCAGCAGGTCGGCGGCATCAACCCCGCCACCGTCGAAGTTGGGCGGACTCAGGCGGTCGTTGCAACGACGGGTAATTAGGATTACACCTGGATCAGCAGCTCGCCGTGCAGCATGCCCAGCCACCCGTCGTTGGCCGCCGCCCAGCGCAGCCAGGCCGTGGCGACCTCGTCCAGCTCGGCGGGGGTGGCCAGCCCGTAGCCGACCGCCTGCTCGGCGAACGAGGACGCCGTCGCGCGACCGGCCCACGAGTTCCCCCACCAGTCGCGCTCGGCGTCGGAGGCGTAGCACCAGGCCGAGGTGGTGGCCGTGACATCACGCAGCCCGGCGGCGTGCGCCCAGGAACGCAGGCGTCGCCCGGCGTCGGGCTCGGCCCGGTTACGCCGGGCTACCTGCGAATACAGCCGCAGCCAGCGGTCCAGTCCCTCGTCCGCCGGAAACCAAGTGGGCGCGGCATAGTCGACGTCGCGTACCGCGATCACACCACCGGGCCGGCACACCCGGGCCATCTCGCGCAGCGCCCCGACCGGATCGGTCAGGTGCTGCAGCACCTGGTGTGCGCGCACGACGTCGACCGCGTCGTCGGGCAGCAGCAGGGCGTAGCAGTCTCCGACGGCAAACTCGATCGGGACGCCCTCCCGTGCCGCCAGCTCGCGGGCCTCCCCCAGCGGCGCCTCGGCGAGGTCGAGTCCGATCACCCGGCCCGGCGCCACCCGGCGGGCCAGGTCGACGGTGATCGTGCCCGGCCCGCAGCCAACGTTCGAGCAGGTCGAGGCCGGGGCGCAGACGGGACAGCAGGTACCCCGCGGAGTTCTCCGCTGTCCGCCAGCGGTGGGACTGTAGGACGGCGTCGGCGTGGCCGTGAGTGTAGGTATCCGCTCAACTATTCCGTACCTGCTCGCGCTCACCGGCCCGCACCTGGGCTACCCCGCCGGCCTGCTGCTGCTCGCACTCGCCGCCGCGCTGACCACGCTCCTGCTAACGGTGCAGGGCCGACGCCACCCACCCCCGGCATGACAAAAAGAAGCCACCACAGAACACCGAGGTGTTGCCCGCGGGATGCGGGTGCTGGTTACCGCCGTCGTGCTGGTGGGGCTGCGACCGCCGGGGTCCGGTCACTACGGCCCGCTAGGTTCGCGCCATCGCTCCGCACCCGGGTCGCCGCGGTGCAGCAGGCCACCTACCCCGGTGGGCGCAGGGCTTCTGGTGGCTGGATTAGCGGGTGCACCACCGGTCGAGCAGCACGGCGTACACCTCGACGGCGGTGTCGACCCTCGACGCCGAGCACCACTCGTCGCGGACGTGGCACTGGTCGGGCTCGCCCGGCCCCAGCACCACCGTGGGGCACGGGGCACCACCGGTCCCGAGCAGCGGGCCGAGCACGGACGCGTCGGTGAAGAACCGCGCCGGCGGGGCGGGCTCCGGGTCGAGCCCGCCGGCCCGCAGCGCGTCCTGGACCAGCAGGCAGAACGGGTCGTCGGTGGCGGTGTCAACCACAGGCAGCACCAGGTGGTCGCCCACCGCCACCCCGTCCCCGGCGAGCGCGGCCACGGACGCCCGGTGGGCGTCGGTGTCGAGGCCGGGGACGGTGCGGGTGTCGAGCAGCATGCTGGCGGCGTCGGGCACCACGTTGGGCTGCACCCCGCCCGCGAGCACCCCGACGTTGGCGGTGACGGCACCGAAGGTGTCGTGCCGCGGCCAGCCGGTGTGGTCGTGCAACGCCACCGCTGCCCGGGCGAGGCGGACCACCGCGTTGTCACCCAGCTCGGGGGCGGAGCCGTGCGCGGCGCGGCCGGTGGCGGTGAGCTCGAGCCAGTGCACGCCCTTGTGCCCGGGGACCAGCCGGTTCGCGGTTGGCTCGGCCACCAGCAGCGGCCCCCCGGTCGCGAGGTCGGCCGCGCGTAGCGCGAGCGCCCCGGTGCAGCCGGTCTCCTCACCCGCGGTGAGCACGACCTGCACGCCGCGGCAGTCGTGCGGCCGGCGGGCGTGTTGCGCTGCGGCGACGAGCAGCGCGGCGACCCCGGACTTCATGTCGCTGGTGCCGCGGCCCAGCACCCGTTGCCCGTCGCGCTCGGCGCCCCACGGGTCGGCCGCCCACGCCGCCGGGTCCCCGGTGGGCACGGTGTCGAGGTGTCCGGTCAGGGTGAGCGGGGCACCGATCCCGGAGACGGACCCGGTGCGGGCCACCAGCTGCTCACGGCCGGGCTCCCACCCGGGCACCGCCACGGTGAACCCGGCGTCGGCCAGCAGGTCCGCGCAGCGCCGCGCCGACGCACCCTCGCGGGCCCCGACAGTGTCCGCGCGGACCAGCTCGGTCAGCAGGTCGACGGCGGCGCTCACCGCAGCGGCTCGTGCGCGGTCTCGTGCAGCGTCAGGATGGTCAGGAACGCCACGACCGCCCCCGCGGTGACGTAGTAGAAGAACCAGTCGGAGTGCCCGCGGCCTGCGAGGACCGAGATGACCAGCGGCGCCGTGCCGCCGAAGAGCGCGACGGTGATGTTGTACCAGGCCCCGATGCCCACCCCGCGCAGCTCGGTGGGGAACAGCTCGCTCATGATGGCCGGCGCGATCGAGGCCATCAGTGCGTAGAGCCCCAGCCCGACGCAGAACACCACCAGCAGCTGCGGCAGACCCGCCTGCGGGGTGATCAGCCGGGACAGCGGCACCACCGTCACCGTTAGCAGCCCCGCCCACACCAGCAGCTGAGGCTTGCGCCCGAACCGGTCCGAGAGCCATCCGCACGGGTACTGCAGCAGCACGAACAACGCGGTGCCCACGCTCAGCGCGGTGAACACCGTCGAGCCGGAGATCTTGTTGGTGCCCACCGCGTACGGGGTCAGCGCGGCGAAGAACGTGTAGTAGTTCAGCGTGTTCAGCACGGTGATGCCGACCAGCGTCGCGACCGCGCGGGGGTGCTGGGTCAGGGTGGTCAGCAGCGGACGGCGGATCCGCTTGGCGTCGTCCTCCCGGGCCTGGAACTGCTCGGTCTCGGCGATGCTGCGCCGCAGCCAGAGCCCCAGCAGGCCGAGCACGCCGCCGAGGATGAAGGGGATGCGCCAGCCGTAGGCGCGCAGCTGGTCGCCGTCGAGCACGTTGGTCAGCAGCACGCCGAGCAGCGACGCGGCCAACAGCGCCAGCCCCGTCGAGGTGTAGAAGAACGACGAGTACCGCCCGCGACGGCCCTGCGGCGCGATCTCGGCCAGGTACGCGGAGGCGTTGGAGACCTCCCCGCCCAGCGACATGCCCTGGGAGATGCGGGCGAGCAGCAGCAGCAGCGGGGCGAGCCACCCCACCTGCTGGAAGGTGGGCAGGATGCCGATGACGAACGACCCGCCCGCCATGAGCAGCAGCGTAAGGATCATGGCGGCCTTGCGACCCCGCACGTCGGCGAAGCGACCCAGCAGCCAGCCGCCGATGGGCCGGAAGAAGAATGCCAGCGCGTAGGTCGCCGAGGTGCTCACCAGCGCCAGCGTCGGGTTGGTGCCGGGGAAGAACTGCGTGGAGAAGTAGACGAGGAACGTCGCGTAGACCGTCCAGTCGTACCACTCGAGCGCGTTGCCGACGCTGGCCGCAACCAGGGTGCGCACCGGCAACCGGTGCGCCGCCTCCTGATCTGGTGTCGTGATCGTCTCGGACACGGGCCCTCTCCCCACCCCGGCCCCCGCGGCCGCGGACCGGGGCAACAATACCGCAACGGGACCGTCGTTGCACTCTGTTCGTGTGGACGTACCGGATGATGACCTGTGCTTGCTGCCCGCGACCCGGCTGGCGGGGATGCTGCGCGCCCGCGAGGTCTCCGCGCGCGAGCTCCTCGCCGCGCACCTGGCCCGGGTGGACCGTCTTAACCCGACGGTGAACGCGCTGGTGACCCTCGACGTTGAGGGGGCGAGCGCGGCCGCGGCCGCCGAGGCCCTCGCCCGCGGCAAGGCAACCGTTGATTGACCGACGTGTATGGCACCGCCAGTGTGGATGCGGTGTCGTTGTTGGAGTCGGTGTGCAACTCCAAGCCGATCCAGGTCCGCCGCCCGAAGGCGGAGATCGAGCGGACCGGGGGCGCTGCGGTGGACATATCGGCCACGTTCGCCGCCCAGGCCCAGGCCCGCAAGCTGACCGAGAAGTTCACCGAATGGGTGTGGAGTGACCTGGACCGCACGGTTCGGCTGGTCACCTCCTACAACGAGAAGTTCAACTCGCTGCGCCCGGCGCGTTACGACGGGGCGCACCTGAACCTGCCGAGGTTGGGGGATCACTTCACCCCGCACGCCTACCAGCGCGACGCGGTGGCCCGGATCATCGCCGAGCCGATGGTGTTGCTGGATCACGTGGTTGGGGCCGGGAAGTCGGGGTCGATGCTCATGGGGGCGATGGAACTCTAACGCCTCGGGCTGGCTTCGCAGCCGTGGATCGTGGGCCCCAACCACATCATCGAGCAGGTCGCCCGGGAAGCCAAGCAGTGGTACCCGGCGGCGAACGTGCTCGTCGGGGCGGGGGCCACGAACGCCGAGGGGCGGCGCCGGTTCGCGGCGCAGACCGCGACCGGGGACTGGGACATGGTGATCGTGCCGAAGTCGGTGTTCACCGCGATCAGGGTGTCCCCGCAGCGCCAACGCGCGCACCTGGAAACGGCCCGGAAGGCTTTGGAGGCGGCGTACAAGCAGTCCACCGACCCGGCAGGCACCAAGCCGGCGGGTGAACAGGAACCGCAGTGACCGATTCCGCCGAACTTCAGCGCCACCCAACCCTATGGGGCGGTCTCTGTAGGGTGATTCGCATGGACGTGGTCGAGTTCACACCGACACGAGCGCATTATGCGTACACGTTCGGCGGGGTGGCGCCGGTCATGCGGGTCGCACCCGGTACGGCGCTGCGGCTGTGGTCTGATGACGCCTTCGGCGGGGCGCTGCGCAGTGTGGACGACCTTTCCAGCGCCAAGATCGACCTGCGGTTCGTTAATCCGCAGACGGGCCCTTTCTACGTGGATGGCGCAGAGCCAGGCGACACGTTGGCGCTGCACTTCGTGGCGATGGAACCGGCCCGGGACTGGGCCGCCTCGGCCGCGATCCCGTTCTTCGGCGGCATGACGACGACGGATCGCACCGTTTCTTTGCAAGAGGCACTGCCGGACACGACGTGGATTTACGAGCTGGACCGCGACCGGGGCGTGGTCACCTTCGCCGCCCGGCACAGCGACCACCGCATCGCGCTTCCGGTGGCGCCGATGCTTGGCACGGTCGGTGTCGCTCCGGCCGCCAATGAGGTGCGCTCATCGTTGGTGCCCGACCGCTTCGGCGGCAACATGGACACTCCGCAGATTCGCGCCGGAGCCACGGTATTCCTCGGTGTCAATGTCGAGGGGGCAATGTTCTCGGTCGGCGATGGGCACTACCGGCAAGGCGAGGGAGAGGCCTGCGGTACGGCCGTTGAGGGCGCCATGCGCAGCACGCTGATTGTCGATCTGCTCAAGGGCGGCGCACCCGGTTGGCCCCGGATCGAGGATGACACGCACTGGATGGCCGTAGGTTCCAGCCGTCCGATGGAGGATTCCTGGCGGATTGCCAATGCCGAGATGATTCGCTGGATCAGCGAGCTCTGCGGGCTGCATCCGATGGATTCCTACCAGCTGCTGTCGCAGATCACCGAGGCGCCCATCGCGAATGTCGTCGACGCCAACTACAGCGTCGTGGTGAAGGCGGCGAAGGATTTGTTGCCGGCCGCCGAGGCGTTCGGGGGCCTGCACCGCGACCTGCGTGCGCGAGCCCGTTCCCTTGGGCAGGTGTAAGTCCTGTTCTCCCGGAGCCACCCAGAGGAAGGCGCTCGCCATGGACCTGCGACTCACCGGTAAGCGTGTCCTGGTCACCGGGGCCACCCGCGGCATCGGCCGTGCCATCGTCGAGACTTTCCTCGATGAAGGCGCCCATGTGGGTTTCTGCGCCCGCGACGCTGAGGAGGTCGCCGCAGTCCAGGAAGCGCTGCAACCGCGCGGCACTGTCATCGGCGCCGCAGTCGACGTCGCCGACGGCCCGGGGCTGGGTGCCTGGGTACGCAGCGCAGCGGAGTCCCTCGGCGGCCTCGACATCGTCGTCGCCAACGTCAGCGCGCTGGCAATCCCCGATACGGAGGAGAACTGGGCAGCCAGCCTTAACACCGATGTGCTGGGCACGGTCCGTCTTGTCAACGCCGCGTTGCCTTATCTCGAGCGCAGCGAAGCGGCCGCCATCGTCGCCATCGCGAGCGTCACCGGTCGTGAGGCCGACTTCGCGTCCGGGCCCTACGGCACAGCGAAGACGGCGATCATCGGATACATGCACGGACTAGCACCGCAGTTGGCCGGCAAGGGAATCCGAGCCAACACCGTCTCACCGGGAAACACCTACTTCGAGGGTGGCATCTGGGAGAACATCAAGCTCACCAACCGCGAGCTCTACGAGACGGCACTCGCGCTCAACCCTACCGGTCGCATGGGCACCCCGCTGGAGGTGGCGACCGCGGTAGCGTTCCTCGCCAGCCCACGCTCGAGCTTCACCAGCGGCACGAACCTCATTGTCGACGGTGCCCTTACCCGGGGTATCCAGCTGTAGTCGCCAACCATCTCAGCACAGCCGCACCCGTTCCCTCGTCAGCTCTCGCCCAGGACTCGGACGACTATCCGACCGGGTCGGCGGCACGACGATGATGATGCGCTGGGTATCGCTCCGACCGTCGTGGCGCTCATGGTCATCGGGCTCGGCGTCCACCGCACGGGTGTGGCCCACAGCGACGCGACGATCACCGATCTCTCGCTGGATGCGACGGCGGAGGTGCCGTGGTGGCGGCCGGAGAGCCGGACTGTCACCTTGCACCGGCTGCTGGTCCACGTCGCTACCGAGACCCACCGCCACGCCGGTCACGCCGACCTCGTGCGCGAGCTCATCGACGGTCAAGCCGGCCTACAGACAGCAGCGCCCAACCTGCCCGACCAAAACCCCACCTGGTGGGCCGCCTATCGCAATCGCCTCCAGGCGGTCGCCGACGCCACCGGGTGAGCATGGCGAGCAGGATCCCTTACGGGCACATCATGGGCTTCCGTATCAACGGACCGTGGATAATTCCCACTCGTGCGGTGACAACTTCACGGCTCAGCTCAGCAACCGAGAGCGGGTGTCCGGAGGAAATGGGTCGTCTTGCGAATACTCCTCATTCAGGGCGAGAGACGGGTTCGGCTCGGTCGGGATCGCGGCCCAGCAGGTCGTTGATGCGGCGGCGCAGGTCTCGCTGCGCGTCCGGGTCGTGGACGTTGCCGAGGAGCTCAGCGAGGGTCCGCAGCGCCAGTACGTTGACGTCGAAGTCGTGCTCAGCCTTGACCCGGTCGCGTTCGGCGGTGCGGTTCTGACTGAGCAGGATCAGCGGCGCGGCGTAGGCCGCCTGGGTTGAGAACAGCAGGTTGAGCAGGATGAACGGGTACGGGTCGAACTCGCTGCTGTGCAGGTAGTGCAAGGCCGCGTAGCCGTTGTAGCCCAGCCAGAGCATGATCAGCACGCTCTGGGTGACGATGAACCCCCACGACCCGAACACCGCCGTGACCTTGTCGGCGATGCGTGCACCCAACGGAAGGTCGTCATGGCGGACCTGGTTGGCCGGTGCGCGGTGGTGTCGCGGACGGTCGGTGTAGGGGGGTCGGTGGGGACTCGTCGGCGACGGGAACGGTGACGTCATGGGGACACGACCTTCAGGTGGGCGGACGGCGGCTCGGCTCGCGCTGATGTAAGAGCACCTCGGTGTCATTCTCGTGGCCGCCCCGTCGCTCAGCACCAATTGCGACAGGATCGCGGCCCTGCCTATGCGACCTCGCACGCACGCAGTTAGATACCTCAACCGCCACCGCGGCGCCCGGTCAGCCATCGGCGAGGGGGACGCGTCGGGCGTTCATCCGCTGAGCTTGTCGAGCCTGTGGGTCAGCGTGCACCCGGTGCGCATCAGAACGGGCGTGGGTAGAGACTGCTTTCTTGGCTGATTACGGGAATCAGACGGCGTTGATCGTCGTGGACGTGCAGAACGACTTCGCCGACCCGGCCGGTTCCTTGTCTGTCTCCGGCGGCATGGAGGTGGTCGCGTTCGCCAACGACCAGATCTCCGCCGCCGAGGCGTCCGGCGCGTTGGTGGTGTTCACCCAGGATTGGCATCCACCGAGCACCCCGCACCTTGTGAAGGACGGCGGGACGTGGCCGGTGCACTGCGTCGCCGACAGCTGGGGTGCCGAGCTGGGCCCGGGCTGCGCGTGCGCGGGCCGGTGATTCGCAAGGGGACTGGGGGAGAGGACGGCTATTCCGGTTTCACCGTGCGCGACCCCACCAATGGTGTCGAGCAGGACACGGAGCTGCTCGGCCTGCTGGGTGATCGGGGAGTTGAGCGGGTCGTGGTCATCGGCCTGGTTACCGACTACTGCGTGAAAGAAACCGCTTTCGACGCGCTGCGCCGCGGTTTCCCCACCGTAGTGCTGTCTAAGGACGTGCGGGCTGTTGACCGCGCACCGGGCGACGGTGACCGTGCCCTGGGTAAACTTGCTGACGCCGGAGCACAGCTCCTGGCCCGCTAACCCGGCGGAAGAGCGGGTCCTTGAGGGCGCCACCTATCGGTTGGGGATCGTCCAGCGGCGCAGGGTTGTCCGCAGACTGCGGTCGTTAGCGGTGGGAAGACGCGCCAGCCGCAGCGCCACGTTGTCGAGGCCCCCGGTGACGTGTCTCTGTCATCGGTGTGGCCAGGATGGAACGGCCACCCATGGTTTCTGATGAGCCCTCGAGTGCACGCACTCGGCCTGCGCAGCATGGGCACGGGCCACGATGTCAGACTCGATCACGTGCGGCACATCCTGTTGACGTGGAATCCGGGGCCAGATAACGACGAGCAGCGGTCTTCTGAGGAGTGGCGGATCAAAATGGTCGAAGGCACCTCGGAGGGTCGTACCTACGGTCGCGGCCAGCGCCAGTGCCAGACCCGGGACCGGACCTACGCTGTCCGACGACCAGCCCCCCCCGACCGAACGGCTTGGCGGCCGAACCGTCGTTCTCGTCCCGCCGGTGCCGGTGCTGGTCACCGGGTGCCAGACCCGCGGCGACGAGCAGCAGCACGGTCACCGCCACGGCTAGACCCCCGAGGCACGCCCGCCACCCGGCCACCGCCACCAACCGCGGTCCGACGGCCCCCAGCAGGATTGGTCCGGCCGCGTAGGCCGCCACCACCACCACGGTCACCGCCCCACGCCGCGCCGCCGGAGCACGCGCGGCCACCCCGGCGGCCACCCCGTAGGCCAGCCCGTTGGCCGCGCCGAACAGCAGACCCACCCCGCACCACAGCGTGACGGGATGCGGCGAGACGGCGGGCCAGGCCCAACCCGGACCCGGCGGCCGCGGCCGCGGCGACTAGCACGAACCGGGGAGCCGGCTGCGGGTCCAGCCGCCCGACGGCGAGCAGCGCGCCGGCGAAGGTGGCGATCGCGGTGGCGAAGACGGCGGAGGTGGTGGTGCCGGTCGCGCCCACGTCGGCGGCCGCCTGCTCGGCCATCAGGCTCCACGCGAACAAGGTACCCACGGCCAGGTTGGCGGTGGCCCCGGCGGCCACCGCTCTGCCGATGGCGGTCACAGCTGGTCCAGGACCTCGAACTCCAGCCCGTCGGCCCGTGCGACGTACACGGGCTGGCACAGGTGCCGGTCGTGCAGGTGGACGGCGCCGCGGGGCCCGTCGTACCCCGTCTGGTCCGCCACGGCGCACAACGACGAGACGTGGGTGTCCCCGGCCCGGCGGCACAGCTCCGCGAACAGCCGGAGGCCCTCGTAGCAGGACTCGCCCATGCTGGTCGCCACCGGAGCCTGCGGTTCCTGCTCATACCCGAGCAGAACCGCAGGCTGCTGTCGGTGCCCAGGGACGTGAAGAAACCGGCGGTCGCGTACAGCCCGGCGGTGCCCTCCGTCCCCGTCGCGAGCAGCATGCTCTCGTCCATCAAAGGGCTCAGCCGCACGATCTGTTCGTGCAGCCCACGGGCGGCGAAAGCGCGGTTGAACTGGACCCCGTCCGCACCGACGAGGAGCATCAGCACGCCCTCGGGCCGGCTGCGCTCGACGGCGGCCAACGACTCGTCGTAGTCCTCTGCCCCCAGCCGCACATACACCTCGCCGCAGATGGTGACCCCGAGACGCTCTGCGTACCGGCGGACCGCCCGGGCCGACGCCCGTGGCCACACGTAGTCGTCTCCGACGATGCACCACCGACGCACCCCCAGCTGCTCGGCCATCCACCGCATCGCGGGGAAGAGCTGTCGGTCCGGTGTTTCACCGGTTAGGAAGACCCCGGGCGTGCGCTCGCCTCCCTCGTACAGCGCGGTGTACACGTACGGGACGCGTCCAGCCGTGCGCGGGGTGACCTCGTGGCGGACCGCGGAGATGTGCCAGCCGACGACGGCGTCCACCGCGCGCGCCGAGACCAGGGCGTCAACCTCGTCGGCGACCCGCTCGGGCGGTCGACCCCCATCGACCACGGCCAGCCGCAGCTCACGCCCCAGCACCCCGGACCCGGCGTTGATCTCGTCGACAGCGAACCGCGCGGATGCCTCGCAGGAGGGGCCGAAGATGCCGGCCGGGCCCTGCAGCGGGACGACCAAAGCCACCTGCAGCGTCTGGTCCCGCGCCCGTCGTCGCACAGCGCGGGTCAGCGCGGCAGACCGGGACGCGGGATCACCGGGCGGGTGCACCAGAAGAACCTCCGGGTCACGAGTACACGTCGGCAGTGCGTGCGCTGCGTCCGAGTCCTATCGTGCACAAGCACGTCCGACACCACCTACCGTCGTATGACGGTAGGTCCGAGAGACGAGGAGTGCAATGCCTGCCACCCCCCGCGGCCAGTCCCCGCTGTTCCTCATCACCTCGGTCGAGCGGCGCCTGACCGCCGCGCTGGCGGCGGACCTGGAGCGCGAGGGCGTCAGCGTCGAGCAGTGGCGCGCCCTGGAGTGCCTCGACCTGCGCGAGGGTACGACGATGAGCGACATCGCGGGGCGCGTGCTGGTACCGGCTCCGACGCTCACCAAGCTGGTGGACAGGTTGGTGGCGTCGAACCTCGTGCACCGTCGCGGCGACCCGCAGGACCGCCGCCGGGTGCTGGTGCTGCTGACTCCACGCGGCGGTGCCCTGCGCCAGCGGCTCGACGTCGTCGCCCAGCACCATCAGGAGTGGCTGAGCGAGGTGCTCGGCGAGACGGGGTTCCGCCAGCTCACCGAGCTGGTGGGTTGCCTGCACTCCGAGCCCCTCCCGGCCGAACCGTTCCCCTCGGCGTCCTCCCGTCCGCCCGCCCCGTCCCTGTCGAGCCCAACCGGGTCTTGACGAATTGGTACCGGATGAATTAGTTTCCATAGACAGTGATGCACGTCACAGATGCCGACACGGACGGGACGGTGCAACAGCGCATCTCCCCGACTGACGCCGTGCTGAGAGACCCAGCGCCGCGTCGGCCGGTTCCGTTGGACGAGGAGGCCGCCATGAGTGCCCTGGGATTGTTGTTCGTCGGGTCGGTGCTATTCGTTAACGGCCTCGCCCTGCTCGGACGGGTCGACCCCCGCTCCGCCGCCCCGATCAACCTGTTCGTTGGCGCGCTGCTCGTGGTGGTGGTGCTGTCCCTGGCCCTGCCCGCCACCAAGGCGGACATGACGCCGGTCTTCACCGCGGCGGGCTTCCTGCTCTTCGGCTTCGTGTACCTCTACGTCGGCATCCTCAACCTCACCGGACACGCGGTGACCGGCGCCGGGTGGTACTGCGCGTGGGCCGCTGGTGTCGCGTTAGTCATCGCGCTGGTCAGCTTCGTGCGGGACGACGACGTCAAGTTCGGTGTGCTGTGGCTGCTGTGGAGCCTGCTCTTCACGATGTTCTTCCTCGTCCTGGGACTGGGGCTCGCGAGGTTCACGGTGGTGACGGGCTGGATCACCCTCGTCGAGGCGGTCATCACGGCCACCATCCCGGGCCTGTTGCTGGTGCTCGGCAGGTGGGCGGACGTACCCGACCTGCTGGTCGTCGCCGTGGCCGCCGCCGCAGTGGTGCTGTTCTTGCTCATCGGGGCGCGCACAGCACGAGCCGAGCCCGGTCGCGCCGGCCGCGTCGTGGAGGAGTACCGCCACGAGGGGGCGACCCCGGGGACCTGAGCCAGGACCACCTGAAACGACCGACGAGCCGGCTCCGCGCACCCCTACCCGCGCTGCGCGGAGCGGCCCGAGCCCACACCGCACCACCCACGCACACCAACGAAATGGAGCCCACCGTGCCCGAGGTCATCTTCGAGATCAACCGCGACCTGAGCGTGCCCATGGCGCAGCAGACCGTCCCCGGCCACAACCGGTGGCACCCGGACATCCCTCCTGCGGCGACGATCCGGACGGGTTCGACGTACCGGATCGAGTGCAAGGACTGGACCGACAACCAGGTCCGCAACACCGACGACGCGGACGACATCCGGGACATGAACATCGACCCGTGCCACATGCTCAGTGGGCCCTTCGCGATCGAGGGAGTCGAGCCCGGCGACCTGCTCGTCGTCGACATCGTCAACATCGGCCCCTTCCAGGAGCAGGAGTGGGGCTACACAGGTGTCTTCGCCAAGGAGAACGGCGGCGGCTTCCTCACCGACTACTCACCGCAGGCCTCGAAGGCCATCTGGGACCTTGACGGCATCTGGACCAGCTCCCGCCACGTCCCCGGGGTCCGGTTCATCGGCAACTCCCACCCTGGCCTCTTCGGGTGTGCGCCCTCACCGGATCTGCTCGCGGAATGGAACCGCCGGGAGCAGGCGCTCATCGACCAGAACCCCGACCGGGTCACCGGGGACATCCCACCGAACCAGGGCGACGTGCCGGGTACGCCCCAGGTACCGGCCCTGGCCCTGCCCCCGCTGCCCAAGGGCGCCCTCCTCGGCTCGCTGAGCGGTTCCGGCTTCGAGCGCGCCGCCGCCGAGGCCTGCCGCACCATCCCGCCCAGGGAGCACGGTGGCAACGTCGACATCAAGGACCTCGGCGTCGGCAGCCGGGTCTACATGCCGGTCTACGTCCCCGGCGGGCTGTTCTCGATCGGTGACCTGCACTTCGCCCAGGGCGACGGCGAGATCACCTTCTGCGGAGCCATCGAGATGCCCGGCTTCATCGACCTGCACTTTGACGTCATCAAGGATGGGATGAACCGGTTCAAGACCGACATGCCCTTCTTCAAGCCGGGCCGCGTCGGACCCAACTACTCCGAGTTCATCACCTTCGAAGGCATCAGCGTGGAGGACGGCCGCAACTACTACATGAACGCCACGGTCGCCTACCGCCGGGCGTGCCTCAACGCCATCAACTACCTGATGCCGGCCATGGGGTGGACCTTCGAGCAGGCGTACCTGTTCTTGGGCGCGGCACCGATCGACGGCCGCCTCGGTGGGGTCGTCGACATCCCGAACAGCGCAGTGTCGCTGAGTATCCCGCTGTCGATCTTCGACCGGAACATCCTGCCCGAGGCCGCCGGGGAGGGACGCGAGCTGGTGGCCGACTGAGCACCGGGTGGCACGGCCCCGGGTCGTTGCCCGGGGCCGTGCCATCCTCCGCGCACCCGGCCCGACCGACCCAACCTGCACCCCGCCCGACCCGCCCGACCCGAGGAGCCCCCGTAATGGTGTTGTACGAGTATCGATGTGCGGCGTGTGGCCCTTTCGACCACCGGCGCGAGTCTCAGCACGCGAGCGACCCGCTGCCCTGCCCCGAGTGCGCCGCACCTGCCCGGCGGGTGTTCACACCGCCGGGCACGCGGTCCCGCTCGGGGCCCCTCGGTGGGGCGAGCTCGGTCGAGCAATCCCGGGTGGACCGGGCGCTGACAGGGGAGCCGACCATCACCTCTGCACCTCGGGGCAGGCGGCTGCCCAGCCGAGGGCATAGCCAGTGACCCGTGCCAGGTGGGAGACGGGATGCGGCGGGGGGCCGCTGATCGGGACCAGCACGGGACGCGCGCTGCCGTCGGGCCGTTCGTTAGTGGCGTGGTCAGGGGCCGTCGACAGGGTGGGGCGCCGGTGGGTCAGACCTGCCGGCCCCGGAGTCGTGTGTGAGCTGACACGTCCCGGGGCCGTGTGCCAACCCCGGTGAACGGGGGAGCGTCGGGACAGCAGAGTGGATCTGAGTGCGGTGACCGTCGCCGAACCGAGAAGCACCGCTGCGTCGACGGTCGCGCGATGGGCGAGCCCGGATTAAGCGAGAGCTCGCCGATTAGCAGTGACACCATGAACCCGATACCGGCCACCCCGCGCCCGCCCGCTAGCCATGCCCTGCCACGTACCGTCCCCCACGCATGCCCGGTCGGGGTCACACTCGAGGTGACCCCGACCCGGGTGGGAGGTCCACGGTGGTGACCTACGAGTACCGCTGCGCGCAGGACGGTCCGTTCGACCTGCGTGCCCCGATGGGCCAGGCGCCGTCGCGCGCCGTGTGCCCCGACTGCGACGACGAGGCACCCCGGGCGTTCCTCGCCCCATGGTTCGGGTCCGGCCGCGGTGACCTGGTCCGCGCCATCGACCGCACGAACGCCAGTGCGGATCGGCCCGATGTGGTCTCCCGTCCACCGTCGTCCGGGCGGCGCGGCACCCCCGTCACCACCAACCCGCTGCCCCGTCCCTGATCCCCACCTGCCCCTGACCTCACCGTCGACCAAGGAGCGTCCACCGTGCCCGAGCTCGTCTTCCCCCTCGACTCGTCCAAGCCGTTCACCGAGCAGCGTTACACCGGCCACAACCGCTGGCACCCCGACATCCCGGCACCGGTCACCGTCAAGCCCGGCGACACCTTCCGGGTGCACTGCCGGGAGTGGTTCGACGGCGCCATCCACAACGACGACTCGGCCGACGACATCCGCGACGCCCCGCTCAACGGGGTGCATGTGCTGTCGGGGCCGTTTCACGTCACCGGGGCCAAGCCGGGTGACCTGCTCGTGGTCGACATCGTGGACCTCGGCCCCATCCCGCAGGAAGACTCGGGCCCGCTCGCCGGGCAGGGCTGGGGCTATACCGGCATCTTCCCCACCCAGAACGGTGGCGGCTTCCTCACCGAGCAGTTCCCCGACGCCTACAAGGTGATTTGGGACTTCCGCGGCCAGCAGGCCACCTCGCGCCATGTGCCCGGGGTCAGCTTCACGGGCATCGTCCACCCTGGACTGATGGGCACCGCGCCCTCGGCGCAGCTGCTCTCGACGTGGAACGCCCGCGAGGGTGCCCTCATCGCCACCGACCCCAACAGGGTGCCGCCGCTGGCGCTGGCCCCGCTCGCGGACTCCGCGATCCTCGGCTCGCTCACCGGCGCGGAGTTCGACCGGGTGGCCGGCGAGGCCGCCCGCACCGCCCCGCCGCGGGAGAACGGCGGCAACCAGGACATCAAGAACTTCACCAAGGGGACCCGGGTCTTCTACCCGGTGTTCGTCGACGGGGCGAACCTGTCCATGGGGGACCTGCACTTCTCCCAGGGAGACGGGGAGATCACCTTCTGCGGGGCGATCGAGATGGGTGGGTTCATCGACCTGCACGTCGACGTCATCCCCGGCGGCATGGACACCTACGGGGTCAGCGAGAACGCCATTTTCATGCCCGGCAACACCGGCCCGCAGTACTCGCAGTGGCTGGCCTTCTCCGGCACCTCGGTCACCCTTGACGGCGAGCAGCGCTACCTCGACTCGCACTTGAGCTACCAGCGGGCCTGCCTGCACGCCATCGACTACCTGACGAAGTTCGGCTGGAGCCCGGAGCAGGCGTACATGATCCTCGGCGCGGCACCCATCGAGGGCCGGCTCTCGGGCGTCGTCGACATTCCGAACTCGTGCTCGACGGTGTACCTACCCACGGCCATCTTCGATACCGACCTCGCCCCGTCGGTGAACGGCCCCGCCCGGATCGACCCCGGCATGGGCGTGCCCCGCTCCAGCTTCTGACCCAGACCCGTCCGGACCACAGCGAGGAGATTCCCCAGTGCGACACGGAGACATCAGCGTCAGCCCCGACCCGGTGATCGCGGCCTGTCCCTTCGACTTTTACCGGACATGGGTCACCGACCCGGTGCTAGCGCAGAAGCAGGTCGAAAAGATCACGCGGCCCACCATCGGCGCCGAGGTCACCCGAGTGTCGGGCATCCCGAGGCCCCGGCAGTGAGCGCCCCGCTGCACGGCTCCCGGGACTCCTTCGACACCCTTGCCCTTGACCGGGTGGAGCTGCAGTGCGGGCTCACCCTGCGGGACGCGACGCTGGCCTACACCACCTACGGGGAGCTGAACCCGGAGAAGTCGAACGCGATCGTCTACCCCACCTGGTACTCGGGGCGGCACTGGGAGAACGAGTGGCTGATCGGGTCCGGCCGCGGGCTGGACCCCGAGAAGTACTTCATCATCGTGCCGAACATGCTCGGAAACGGGCTCTCGACCTCGCCGAGCAACGCCGCTGAGCCCTACGACCGGGACCGCTTCCCCGACATCACCATGCACGACAACGTTGAGGTCCAGCACCGGCTGGTCACCGAGCACCTCGGCATCGAGCGGCTCGCCCTGGTGCTCGGGTGGTCGATGGGCGCCGGGCAGACCTACCAGTGGTGCGTCAGCCACCCGGAGATGGTGCCGAAGGCGCTGCCGTTCTGCGGCTCCCCGCGCACCGCACCACACAACGAGGTCTTCCTCGAGAGCGTGCGCGCCGCGATCGAGGCCGACGCGGCGTGGGCCGGCGGACGGTACGACGTCCAGCCGAAGCGGGGGCTTCGCGCTGCGGCCCGGGTGTACGCAGGGTGGGGCTTTTCCCAGGCGTTCTACTGGCAGGAGCAGTGGCGCAGCCTGGGGTTCACCTCGCTGGAGGACTTCCTCGTCGGCTTCTGGGAGGGTTTCTTCCTCGACGACCGCGACGTCAACAACCTGCTCACCATGCTGTGGACCTGGCAGCACGCCGACGTCGGGAACACCCCCGGCTTCGGCGGGGACACCGAGGCCGCGCTGCGCTCCATCCGGGCCAAGCTGGTCGCGATGCCGGCGGAGAAGGACCTGTACTTCCCGCCCGAGGACGAGCAGTGGGCCAGCCAGTTCATCGCCGACGGCGAGGTCCGGGTGATCCCCGGGGTATGGGGACACTTCGCGGGGGGCGGCGCCAACCCCGTCGACACCGACGTCATCGACGCCGCGGTCACCGAGCTGCTCGCCGCGGAGGTGTGACCCGGGCCGCCCCTACAGGACATGTTCGGTGGCTTCCATGGCGTTCTCGTGCTGGGCTAGATGTGTTGTCCAGGCAGGTTGGTCAGCCTGGTGATAGGAGCGAGATCAGTCTTGCGCACGGTCGTTGCAGGAGTCGATCGACACGACCACCCCGGGGGGCCGGTTGGTGTTCCACATCTTCGGTCGTTGGCGGAGTTCGAGCGTGACCTGATCCGGGAACGGACGATGGCCGGGCTCGCCGCCGCCCGCCGGCGGGGTCGGGTCGGGGGCCGGCCCACCGTCATGACGGCGGCCAAGACGAAGCAGGCCACCCAAATGGTCACCGCTCGCACCCCGCTCGCGGAGGTCACCGACGTGTTGGGGGTCAGCCGAACCACCCTGTACCGCCACCTCAAGACCACCCGCGCCGACGGCACCGTGGCGGCGGTTGTCCCGCCGCCGGTGGTGGTGCGGTCTGAACTTGATCTTTAACCCGTCACTTTCTCGCCTTGCTCGCGGCATTGTCCGTTCCGCCGGTTTTCCCGACAGGATGGTGGGCAGCGCGGCGTGTGTTCTTTGAGCCAGGTGGGCGGCCGGGGCCGGGTCGGGAAGGTTTCGGTGCGCTGGCCGGGGTCGAGGTGTTCGCGCGGAGGTTCCGAAAACCCGCGGCGGACCCGAGCCGGTGTCAGCCGGCCGGGTGCAGCGGGCTTCTCCCAGGGTCGGCGAAGGTCCTCGGCGAGGGGGCGGGCGAGGCGCAGTTGAGTGTGCGGCGATGATCAGCCAGGTCCAGCGGTCTCCGGAGGTCGGGTTGCGGATCCTCGGCGCGGTCCAGCCCAGAGTCTGCTTGAACAGCCGGAAGGTGTGCTCCAGGTCGAACCGGCGCAGGAACGACTGCCACCACCGGTCGACCTCGACAGCGGTCGCGTCAACGGTGGAGGACCACAGCCATACCGGCTTGGGGTCGCGGTCGCCGGGCAGGTGTTGGACCTGCGTCGGATGAAGGTGCCGGCGATGACGGGCAGCTCGCCGGGGTGCTCAGCCCAGCAGCCGCGATGGGTCAGTCGCGGGTGCAGCCGGTCCCAGCTGGTTGCGGTCGCAGTGCCGTAGCGGGTGGTCTGGTTGAGCGTGACGTGTTGCGGCTCGGGCCAGGTTGGCGGGGCGTGCAGGGCGAACTCCGGGCCGTGCTTGAGTAGCCGGCCGGTGGCGCCGGCGGGTCGTGGGGGCTTGGGCAGCCGCAGGACCCGGTCGCAGCGGATCCGGCCGAGCAACTCGACTGGCAGGTCGGTCAGCACGAACGCCAGCCGGGTGATGTCGTAGCCGACGTCGGTGACGATCAGGATGTCCGGGTCACCCTCGCTCCAGTGCCTAGAGCGTGTCTGCTAGTTGCGGACGTGGTGGTGGATGATGATGGCGGCGAGGGTGACGCCGCCGAGGTAGGTCAGGGCGTATTTGTCGTAGCGGGTGGCGACGCCGCGCCACTGTTTGAGCCGGT
>JAABUI010000401.1_pt1 | contig 35194 bp, 34 predicted proteins | sample 5559111 | NCBI WGS metagenome assembly JAABUI01 (sample SAMN10711870, study PRJNA513365) | rock metagenome | isolation source: Antarctica rocks | place: Antarctica: Victoria Land, Buttleship Promontory | reverse complement strand
AAGGAAAGAAGTGGGCGAAGGGTAAATACCCATCCACTAGCGCCGGATTAATGCGGAGATTGCTCCGCCGGATCAATGCGGAGATTCCTAACCACAGGGGTAACAGTACTGTTCCCTGTTTCCAACAGAGTGGAGGGTAACCACCACCACCGGAAGCGCCATATCCGCCCTGGATATTCTCCATAGCCATAGTCTTGCTGACCACCAGGAGGCGGTGGAGAATTGAAAGGTTTGTAGATTGCAGCAGAAGTGAAGGTGCAGTGGCTGTGGTTTAGGACTAATCCGAAGCACGAGCCAGGCCGTTCTCGCAGGCAGGCCAACTGTCGGGCGTGGAGGGGCAATCATCCAAGGATATGGAGCTACCTAAGATTCCACGCAATGGAGAAAAGAAACATAACCACTACACCATTGTACTAGCGCCATTAGGAATCGAACCTACTATCGGCACAATAGCGCCGTGGTTTTGTTTCTTTTCTAATGGCACTCTATATGTAGATCGATCAAGTGTTAACTTTACGAATCGGCCAATATGTGAACACACTTTGGAACAATCCTATTCAGGTATGTATAACATATATCAATAGCCCTCGTGGCATCTGTCTCAACAGCCTCTGCGCAGACCTATCGAGGCTTCAATTATGGCTCCACCTTCACGAATGGTTCGGTCAAGGTTCAATCTGACTACCAGAACGAGTTTTTCACAGCCCAGAACCTCGTTGGTATAGATAGTATGCTGTGCTTCATAGCCTTTGGCTGCATAAGCACGTTAAATGAAGGGGAAAAAGAAAAACTGATAGCTATTCATCACATCTCGACATCTGTCATCAAGTTCATTTCGAACCTTACAAAGTTCTTCGCCATCTGACACGTTGTGCAGTCTAAGGTTTACCCTTGTGTCCTCTTCCCTGAGAGAGTAAAGCAAAGCAAAAAGGGACTATGAGCCACAAGGGGAAGGCCATAGTTTACCTGAACATACCATTGAGTGGAAATCCCTAATGAATATCAGTATTAACCCACACGGGAAGTCACGTTACTGTAAAAAATTGCACCAATCGAACGGATGATACAGAACTCTAGCATTTTCTATGTTTTGCCGCGCCCTGGCACGCCTGGCATTTTATGACCTCAGAGAAATCTTTTTCAGCCTCTGACTTCATTCTAGTTGTCACCATCTCCACTTCAAACTCTAAGTCATTCATAATCTTTACTATTCCTGGTTCCTTCCTATACTTTTGTGAGATGATAGTTTTCATATTATCAAGATTCTATTGAGTCAAGCTAGCATTTTCGATTTTTTTCGGCGTCTCTTTTTTGGGGGGTATTTTTGAATTTTTGCCTCGATCTGAAGATGGCATTGTGATAATTGGAAAGTTATCCTAAGATGTATTGTTAAAACTAAAGAGTAGCCTGAATATATAGTGAACAGAAATATGCGTGACAGTCAGCGAGTGTTTATGGTTTCTGATAATCTTTGCTGACAAGATCTTCGTTAACATAGACACATCAATTATCGTATATCTCATGCTTTTCTCATCGCACGAATGCTCTCACTTCGCGCATCATGTCTAAAAGAAAAGATCTCATGCCACAGCCAGAAACTATGTTGCGAAGTTAACGTAATCAAACCAAGAGAGCAGGGGTTTGAAGACGCAAGGAAAGGAATTCACAGCAGCACTACTCTGAGAGCCCACTCTCTAATAGTGGGATGCGGCTACCGGATAGTCCGTCTACAGGAGCAATTATAGCTTTAATGTGAATTAGTTAAGCATATAAGTACCTCCTCTGTCTCCTCGCTAAGTGCTACATGCTTTCCATAGTAGCAAATAAAATGAACACAAGGCCATCACACGATCGTCATTTCCTCATGCCAGTCGCCAAGAAATCTATTGACGAGCCTGCAACTCTTCAAAGCTCATTATCCTTATTAATGTCAATCTGATGATCTGCGTGACGTCCCTAGAAGTGACCTTGGCGTATCACAATAGGCCTTCAGCTAGGTAAGGGAAAGCACGGAGGCAATATGAACAGGCAATCGATGTGTCTGATCCTCGAGGGTGGGCGTTGAACATACGAGATGTTCGACATAGCGGCGATGACTCTGATAGGTTCAGACAAGCACAGCCATGGGGGATCTCTCCAATGTCTACACCCCCCAGACCGCAGATACAGGAGGGAATTTTCGATAGCTTCAGATTTGGATTGAGCGTGATGGACATGAGACTGGAGGGTGTTGATATTGAATGGCTGGTAGAAACCCAGATAAGACGGCGGTTCGCCCCAAACTTGGAAAGCGTGTCCCGCCCCACGTCTTCCGCCTTAACCTTGAAAAACCCCTCAAAGGCACCCACAGGGGTTTGATGTTGAAATACGAGGTCATATGGGGGCATTTAGTATATGGGGTTGAAGCTTGATGGAGTCTATCTAGGAGCGAGCAGGTGAAAACTCTACTAGCGGGCCCCAGCCCTATCAGCCCTATGAAGGCGGGGATTACCATCCCCTATTTCCAACATTTGAAATGTGCTGTTTGTATTGGTATATGAGGGTCAGAGCGAATATGTGCATATATTGACTATCTAGTAGGTGAACTATAGAGGAAGGAAGAAGTGGGAATCAGGTAAATACCCTGAATCCCCTGAATCCACTAGCGCCGGATCAATCCGGATCAATGTGGAGCGGAGATTACTAACCACAGGGGTAACAGTACTGTTCCCTGTTTCCAACAGTTTGGCGGCGCTGGGATGTGCGTGGTGAGGGGAGCAGCGGGAGGGTTGTGTGAGGTGCGGAAGAGTGTGGACTCGTCAAGCCGAGGTGGAGGTGGAGGTGGAGGTGGAGGTGGAGGTGGAGGTGGAATCAGGAGATTGATGGGGGCGAAGATGGTGTGAGGCCTGGTGGTCTATCCTATTATGTTCGGTCTAGCTCCATGGCTTTCTTGAGACTGCGCAAGCTCTCGAAGCAAGCTTCTACGTAATCGAATATGCTAGCATTGCCTCGATCGCCTTCTCCAGCCAGAGGCATACTTTGCCTAACGGTAATACTTACACGCAACAAAGGCCCCACTACCCATGACTTTGCAGCCGTGGAGTGGCTCCACCATCTTTCATCGAACCCTAGCGCTTAACTCCCACGTCTGTCAACCATGCTTAGGTTGAAGGAGAGTGTCCAGCGAGCGTGTTGTAAAGCTAACTGGCGAAATGCGCGCACGTGAGTTCCAAGTCTCAGACCCTCCAGCTGGCTCCTCTTTGCGTCCTTCGCTTCTTCCTTCAGCGAGCTTTACTTACTTCTATGGTCGCGTAGGACGATGTATTTTCGAGGTAGCAGGGTTTGGGGCACACTAGGTACTTCATAAACGAACTTATGGACCTACGGATCCTTCGCATTGCGCCTGGTAGGCAGATTGATCGAAACCACTTCGGCTTTTTATTGACAATGGCTAAGTGCTTTTGATGCTGCAGCTGGATCCCCGGCTCTGCCTTTCCCAGCTTACTTGGAGTTTGCGACTGCTCTGCGGAAGGAGGCTTCATTTTCATGCAGCGAGAGTGTGCTCGGGGGAAGCTGCAGCTCGTGTGGCTTTGGACCTCGCGTTGCAGGGCAGTCACGTTGGCGCCGGTGGCGGTGTCCTGGTTGGCGCTGGCTTTTTGTTGATGGCTTAGGGCGACGGCGAGATTGATGCTGCTGGGGGAGCGCTTTTTGACCAAATCCAATGAAGGGTCAACGGTCCATCTGGATCGAGTGTTGGGAGAACGATTCACAACAACCTCTTCTTCCCTTCATTTCCGCAACATATCTTTGTCCTATAAGGATTGGATGGTGGGTAGCTGTGCCAGCGGTTGATTGAATATGCAGGGCGGCCATCGACAGTTGGTGGACAGGTGAGGTAGCCTCGGACTGCCTGACACGTATAAGAAGCACAACGAAGAATGCAAGCAAAAGCTGGGCGTAGATACATATTGAACGACACTAGCGGTACTAATATATAGGGAATAGCACGCGCAGAGATTCCCGACTTCTGCAGAACATTTGCGCACGCTGCCCATCTATCGCCTATCAAAAGATGACGACTATGTGATAGTTGTTGGAATATTCTATACAGGATTGTTCCAAAGTGTGTTCACATTTTGGCCGATTCGTAAACTTAACAATAGTTCAGAAAAGCCAGTTTGATGCAAATGTGGGTCGATCGAAGTATCTGAGAAGTATAAATTCCACGTCACCTGAAGACGATAATGTCGCCAACTCTTTGACCATCATCGATAGCGCTTGACGCACAGCATGTGTTGTTGACCAGTCAACGCCCACGACATGTGCCATAACGATGTACTTCGCGCCGTTGAGGTTGGAACTGTCATCGCTTCAATTGAGGATTCTAGGCACGAGGAGCGTGATATGCGATCTTACTGGTCACAGTAAATAACGATCAGTAGCTGCAACGGATCTCGATGGGAACAGATGGTTACCCGACCAGTGTTGGCATTTGTACGGTCTGCGCCTGTGAAGTCCGCTCAGTTCGTTGGACTTCACGTAGCGAATCTTTGATTTATCTAATCCTGGCCCGCCTTGGTTGGCCGGTGGGGTGAGTCGGGTTGAGATAGTAAGGACAAAGGGGGGAAGCGGACGATGTGAGTCTGGGTGGTGGTGGTGGGAGAGCCTTATTTCAGCTTTCAGGCTTGGCTCTGCCACAAGGAGAGAATGGGTTTGAGAGATCTGGTGGGGAAGGCAAGGGAGGCGAGGCGGTAAAGGGGATTAGGATGATGGGGGATGATCGAGCGTCTACACTCGCCTCGTCAAGCTTGATGAAGGGTTGTATTACACGTTCAGAGCTTTAGTAAATGCTTCAAAAATTGGACTGATCGCATGCGAAAATAATACTAAACTTTCTATATGTGTACTGTTCTTGAAGTACTTTGCGACCATTGTACACCTTACAAGCGCACCGCATTATACTACAGTATGCTCTCAATCAGATTTTTTTCTCGCCGCGTGCACAGGGGATTTTTAAGTGAGTGGATATAAAGCCTGCAATATGACGGATAGTTAATTTCGATCGTTTACCGTAAGGAAGCTTAGGAAAGTCGATCTCACGGACGACCACTTTTATCTTGCCCGAAGACTTATGGACTTCTTTTATTGCGGGGACTACTCCGACCCTACCGAAGGTGACGAAGGCAAAGAGGAGCCATTATCAATGTTGGAACTACACGCTGAAATGTATGCACTTGGTGACAAATACCAAGCCCCTGGGCTCTCGAGACTTGCTACGCAAAAATATGAGGGTAGATTGAAAAGAGATTGGGTCCCGCAAGTCTTTCTACGATCAATTGCTAAGGTGTACAAGTTGACTCCTGAATCTAATCGAGAGCTTTGGAACGCCACGTTTCGCCATGCGAGATCCAACATTGAGCAGTTTCAATCAGACGATGCGATGCGAATACAGTTCAAAGGAACTTGTCTTGACGTTCCAGAATTTGCGGTAGATCTAGACTGTAGCCAATGTGGTCGCCGTCAGCCAGTTGAGCCGACACAGCTAAGGTGCCTTAAGTGTGGAAAGGGTGGGGCACGGTGAGAATATGAGAAAGACTTATGGATATGGCATTTGTATATGCTTTGTAAACTTAAGCTCAAAACTTCCACCGAAACGAGGCTACGCCATGAGACTGGCCTGAAGTTAGATTTGCGTGAGACGAAATTGCAGAGATCTCAAAAGACGAAAATTGATGCCGATGAAGAAAATATGAACAAGGATAAACACCAGAAAGAGACGAGATCAGGATATTATTGATGATTCTGGAAGCGATAGCGTGTATATTTTTGGATGCATTTGGGGTTACTGACGATTGAGGTCACCGGGCACGAGAACAAGTGTTGGTCAGGAATTCAAAATTATGTAGAGCTGCAAAAGTGAATCCAAGACTAGGCTAAGCCCTCGCGAAAATGTAAGGTTGGAATTTACGCTTGTCTCCCGGCTTCTCTTGCTCTTGGCTACTCGTGTTTCATTTCGGATCGTTCTTGGTTTCGCATCACTCTCACTGGAGTCAGGTTCGAGAGATTACCAACGGCTCATCAAAAAAAAGATTTGTGTAATCAGCCCTTCGATATTTAAAGCCGCGTCTTTGCAGCTAGGTTTCTGGCCGAGGTCTTACGCTCGCTTGGACCAACTGCTTCTTATCAAGATCTACAAAATGGTGGGCACACAAGGGGATGGTGAACAAGGTTCATCGTCGGGTCCAGCTCTACCCTCTAGACCCATGTTCGTCACTGGAGTCGTCCTGCCTCACATCTAATCTGTCCCTTTGATAGCTTCCATCATTTTCGTAGCCTCACGCATATCACTTGCTACTCCTCGAAGCACGGAGTCAGCATTTCGAAACAGCCGCTGCACCTCATTCAATTCTCCTCCCGCTAATTCCTCGAGACGATCCATGGAAATAGTTTTGGCGACATTCTCCAACGATTCCTCGATGCCGCTCACTCGCTTAATAACTTCGTCGACGTGCTCGAACTGCTCTTGTGGAAGGCTGATAAGTAGGTTGACTGCTCGCTGTTGGAGCTCGAATGCTGTGCTGCTTATACCGCGGATGTTTTCATAAAGCCCGACCCCGTACCCGGTGAGAAAATAGCGCATCATCTTCGATGCGGCGCTTTGCTTGCAAATCTCCGAGACACGGGCGTATAATCTACCCACAGGGGTCTTTAAGAAGGCTTTCCTTTCTAGTAATTTGGGATATTGAGATCGCCAGAATTGCTGGATTCTCTCAACTGCTTCCGAGCGACGCAAGTCTTGCGCCTCAGTCTCGTACGGTAGAGCCTGCGAGAATTCGCGAGACGCGGAAGTTGTGGGAATGAGCTCAGCTAGTGAAACGGCTCGTACGCCGGGTTTCTGTAGCTTGCTCTCAGCCACATGTTTGCCATTCGTCTTCCTGACGAACTTTATGCAGTCCTTGCCATCGTAGGCTCCATAGGATTTGACGAGTTTCTCTAAGAGCTCTGGTATGTTATTGTGTTGAAGATGAAGGCCCCTAATGTAGGGAAGGGAGAAGACCTAGTTTGATCATAAGCTGCATTGGCAGACCTAGGGAATCGCACACACCTGACACACTCTTCTCCACACTTCTTTGAAGCCCTCCACTCCGGCGTTGCTGAGTCCCAGATTGACAATGACAAGAGCAAGGAGCTCTGTGTTTCGCCGATGCAGAAGGCGAGACGGATAGCTGCTCACACCGAGACGGAAACTGGGGCCCGGGAGCGAACCAAGGTGTGACAGAAGCTGGCAGTAGCATGTGGTCAACTCAAGTAAGCTACTTGCGTAGGTTCGCAAGTCACGGTTTGATATCTCTCTTGTTAACGGAGATTGCCCAACGTGAGCAAACCAGGGCAAATGGATGCTTATCCAGGACTGCGGTATAAGGACTGCAACAGGACATGACCGGAAAATCAGATAGGTGGTGAAAAATTCGAAGACAGCCGTCATGGAATGGAAAGACGAAAACTGATTGATACTCGCAAGGGGAAGCTGGAATGTGAATTTCCGAAGGCTTTCCTGGAATGCCGAAGCATCTGGGTTTCCCATGTTGTTTTCGAGATTTTGAAGTGCCCATAGTTGGCGCCGTTGGAATTGCAAGTCTGCAGATCTGAATAGCTTGTAGGAAAGACATCGGGCGAATCGGTCCTGAACATTATAGCCTAAACCAAGTCAGTTGGTTTATCGTCCTCAAAGGGATGAACAGAGGTCGATGTACCAAGAATTTGTGAGACTTGGATCTGTTCGAACAAAGAAGAGAGATCATTTCTCTCCTTCCAACCTTTGTCCAACCTGTGAAACAGGAGGCCTTCAATACTGGCTGCAAGGACGAAAAGTCTTTTGTTCTGCCGTGGATTTTGTCTACTACTTAGAATCTTCGATTGAGCTTCGGTGATAGTCTGAGCACATTGTTCGAATGAGGAAACGAATGTCAATTCTCGAAGGAGGCTCTCGAGCCAATGACGTCTGAGCCCAAAAAACTTTTCCTGGAAATGTTCTTCCATGAGTTCCTTGCGATGCGTGACTGTGAGACTGCAGAAAGTGGCGTTGATTTTGATCAAGGATGACATCTTTTTGTTACAATCGGATGCTTTAACTTTCTCGTGCAGGTAAAGACAGCTGCGGTCTTTGATGCGATCGCAGAATCCTCGAGCCAAAAAATATGCACATCTCACTGGCCACTCGGATTTCCATAGCTTCCTTAGTATTGTGTCCAGCGCAAGCATGGTACGTCCCAGTTCACGCAAGAACCATTGCTTTGCTAGCCTTGGATATTCATCGGCGTTGGCATTAGCCGCACCCTCGTGAAGAGGAGACCAAGGGAGTAGGACAAATGGCTTTGTCTCATGGTCGAATTCCATAATCCCAGTGAGCAGCAAGATGAGTGGATCGTGGGTGCTTTCGGGTTGCGAGGAAATAATCTCGGCCTTCCTGGAAGCTGCTTCAATGGCTTCGAAGGGGATTCCATTCAGGGCCGATATGCTATCAACCAGTCTGAGATTGAGAAGTGTGTGAAGCTGAAGGAAAGCTTTTACTACTCCGTCGTTCATAGCTTCTACCTGTTCGAAGATGGGATTTCGCTGCTTACTTGTGATCAACCGCTGGGCGTTTATCCAGTCAGAGTTTGAGGATCGAAGCTGAACTGGAACGTTCACGTCATCGAAACTTGGACAAACGATTCGGCCGGCAAAATAGTAGTTCTGGATTGTTCGGATAATATCTTGAAGATTTTTAGTGTCAGAGATATTAAGATCGCCAACTGCCTTCAATGCACGACCAAGCTTTCCGGTTCTAGAGAGGAGTAGGAGACGCTCTTTGAACTTCCCCTGATCTGCGTAGAGGTCCCCAAGTTGATCATGCATCTCATACCCAATGAAAGCATGCTCCTGTTCGGTAGGAGATCCAAGCAATTTAATTGCCGGTGCAAGGAGATTAGAGCCTATCTTTCTTTGCTTCAGGAGGAGGATACAAAAACGGCTGTGACTTTGAAAGCTCTTTAAGCTCAGCTTCTTTTGATTCGTTGTGACATACGATACCAACTCCTCAGCCAAATCGCCGTGCCGGAGGGTATCTGCTGCCTTATCATAGCTAAGAGCTTGGTGGTGGTGGTCTGAAGCTTCGCTAAACATGCGTGCTTTTGCAAACAACGGTGCTGCTTTACCAGGCTTCCCATGTCGAGCCCACAGCCAAGCTGCTTCTTTGTACTCTTCCATTTTCTCAAGATTTCGGACCGCTTCTGCGACCATTTCCAAGTCCATGAACTTCTGAGCCGCAGACCTGAAGCAATCTCGGGCTGCTTCGGCATCCTCTATCGAAGCTAAGCGCCTTCCTTTCTCCTCGAAGATATAAGCTGTGGCGCAAGTCTCTCCGCGTTCGTCTTTGGCTCTGCGAAAGCAGATGGCAGCATCTTCATACTGCTTGCGCTGCACCAGCTCCCATCCTCTGTCCGACCATCTTTTAGGATTGTGCGAGATAGATCGTAAAGAGATGAGCTCCTTGAGAAAATCTGGATCCGACGACGTCGTCACTTCAACCAAGGGCGATGACACATCCTGTTTCAGGAGGTCTGCTACTCGTGCAGCCAAGACTTCTTCGCTCTCAATAATTGACAGGCGGATGCGTGCTCTGGTGATGACGACATAAAACTGCTTAAGCTCGGAGCACATTCCTGCGTGCTTCGTAGAGTCAAAGTTTCCCGACTTGGTCTTCAAGGTATCCAGACACCTCCAACCACTAGGGTAGGGAGAGTCGGTGAAAAACTTCCACAGGAAGACATCTTCAAATTCCATCCCCTTGCTTTGGAGGACGGTAAGAACCAGAGCCTTGCCCTTGAGTTCCGCTTGGAGTCTGGCTTTAGTACTCTGGTCACGCACGATGATTGCTTGTTCGGCACCGAAGTCAAGAGTTTGCTTAGGCTGGTCGGCGGAACGCGTATCACTCGATGCCAGCATTTGGACGTTACAACTCAAAAAAAAGACAGGGATCGGCCCGTGAATCTGTCCGACCTCAGGCTCGAGTTTGTCAACGGTCTCCGGAAAGCCGTTCCACAGCATCTCCATTACAAGGGATGCCAGACCGAGGATGCCTTGGTGCGAGCGGTAATTTTTCGCCAACATAAAGAGCTGAGGTCGCGCGAGCTCAGGCTGGTTCATCAGCGAGGCTGCAGCGGCGAAATGGTCGTAGAATAGTGCCTTGATGTCCTGAAAGCGGAAGTGTGAATCTTGCGAGATGGTTTGTGCGGTATCCCCGGCGAAATGAAATGCACGACCTTCGTTGATTATGCTTAGCAGCAATTCGATATCGAGGCATCGCAGATCTTGTACTTCATCGATGTAGATCTCATTGAACGCAACTTCAAGATAATTTTTGAGTCTCTGATTTTCCCTCACCGCCCTGATCAGCTTTATCACACGGTCTACGCCGTCTAATTCCTGTCGGCGAAGCTTTAAGGCGTGATACTTCTCGAATACGTCATATACTCGGGACTTTTCACTTTCAAGGGTGAAAGTTGGGGCCACTCTGCTGCTCAGCTCCAAGTATTCTTTACGGGAGAGAGGTTTGAGCGTGGCTCGAGATGATATAGAGCCCTTGATTACTCCCATGATCTCGGCGAAAGCAAGTTCAGTTGGAAGATTTCTGACTAGAGCGGCTGGGAATCTAGGCCAGTAATCCAATCTGAAAGACTGGAAGTCAATAAATTGAGTGATCGCGTCCCTCGCTGGTGGTTGCCACTGTGGATATTCTCCTTCTGACGAGTCCGACTGCTCCGACTGCTCTTTTTGCAGGGCATCATCGTCATGGTCTGTGGCAGGGAACCCTTCCTGATCCACACTTTTAATAGTGTTCTCCAAGAGTTGTAAAAAGCGATCAAATGTACAAACAAGGGGGAACGAGTCGTTTTGCAGTTCAAAGACAGTGTCGCAACGGTCATCGTCATCCTCAACAACTGGCGACGGGAACTCTCTCTCCTGCTGCTCGCCTTGGTCTATAGTGTTCGCTCTTAATGTTCTCATCAGCCTACTAATGTAGTCTTTGAGCTTAGTAGCGAGCTCGGATGATCTCGTGAGAAGCAACTGTCTTGGCGATCGTTCCTCTGTGACGGCACAGCCAGCTGCATACTTTGCGAGTAGCTTAAACACAAGACAGGTTGTCTTTCCTGTACCGCTCCGACCTAAGATTAGACTGGATGTACCAACATGAAGAATGATGCGTGTTTCGTCTCCAGAAAAGTCAAATGGGAACTCTGCCCAAAAGTCGTTGGCCAGAACCGAGCGAATCATTGGTTCGGTGAGTGTGTAGGAACGGTTGACCATCTCGAGGACTTCTCGGTCAACCGTTCGGATGTCCAGTCCTTGCCGTCTCGCTCCAGGCTTCGCAGTATCTGGACAGCAAGGGAAGAGCGTTGGAATGGATTTTCTGTCAGTATCCTCCCGTGGTTTCTGGCGACATCGCGCGACATGTTCGATCGCGTATGATTTCTGGAGTAGGATCACACGGCCGATGGACTGCGACACTTCTGTCTTGGTGCCGATCTCCCAAACCTTCACCAGCTGGCTCTCGGTCTGGGTCGCATCGTCCAATGCAACATCGATTTGCCACAGAATCAAGATTTGCGAATTGCATTGTGTGGTGGCAAGATGAACTCTTAGCTTCTTCCTCTGCTGTTCAGTGCCGGCGAGATGGCAAGACCACGACCCGGAGGCCAAATCGCGCAACTTCTCTTCGATAGGTCCGAAATTCCCTGTTCTACTTGTCAGCACTGTTGGTTGGGAGGTATCGGTGTATAGGAAGGACTTAACCGGAACGACCCAAGCTCTGGATGCTCTTGAGGGCTTTTGGGGAGAGGAGAACCTTCCAGTTCCCTAGCCTTTTCCCCAAGATCTCAAGTCCGGGTTCTGGCATTTTAGAAAGCTTGAGTGAGTGAATTCTGAAAACGTGGGTAATGCAGCACAGGCCAAAGAGTTGTATTTCAGAAAGGTCGGAAAGAGGCAACCTGGGAAGCAGCTGTCACGCCTGGCACAACATCCTCCCCAGTCTGCCTAAGATAAACACCTGTATCGATGTGAGCCTTCTACCATGAACATAACAGAGCTGAAGATTTTCTTCATGTCTTATTACGTAAGGCGACAAAGATTCATGATTGATGCGCTGAGCAAGAAGCGGGGAACTCTGTATCGGATTGGCTGGTGCAGAATTCCTCGTATTCATCTGCATTTATCTAGTCGTATAGACTTCAATCGGTAGATGGCCACCTGCCATTCTTGTCCTTCTGTGCAGATGGATCACAGCCTCAGATTGGCACAGGTCTTCGTCATTCACTGCGCAGCGAGCGATCCTTCGAAGCCGCGTGCGAAAGACTTTATTCGTGAAATATTGGAGTTGCTGGTGACGGCCAAAGTTGAAGCTCTGATATTCAAGAAAGCCATCTCGCTCAGCAGAAGTAGGCTTCGCACGTACTGGAAGTGGACGGATGGGATGATAAGAAAATGCTCAAAGCATTTACAGCATAATGCTCCTTTTTCATCTCGTATGAGAGAGGCCGAGGTGCATGTCGGAGGCCATCTGGGAAAGTAGTGACGCCCGCTGTCTTCGCTCGATCAGCGAAGGTTAGTAATGAAAACAGCTCCAGCCACATTCCACATTTTGTCCTGGAAGCTTCTTCAACCAGAGCAGACGTTTTCTCTCCAGGTTGCTCACATCGATGTTGAACCTTAGGAATGTGGGACAAGATTTGTTAAGAATCAGTGTATATAAAAAATTCCAATTTGACGAAGATTTCGTTTTTGAAACACCATCACCACCATCACACCAACCGAGGTCTTTATTACTCGGTAAGTACACTCTCCTAGTCTAAGCCGCGACAAGGAAAGATCATGAACTAAGATGACTTCGAATAGAACATGAAGTTTGGAACCTTTCGAAACGAACACGGAAAAGCAGAGTTTGCAATACAAGTCGTACGAGATGCAAAATACATGACGTGGACGCCTGAGACCGTAGTCGCCCGAATTTGTTGTAACCACTGATTTGAAGAACAGGCCAGAACACTCTGTGCACGAGGGTTTACAGCCTGGACCGCGTTTGTGTAATTCAGTGCTCACATTGCTTGCCAGAGCCATCGCAGACAATGCATTTAGGGCTACACTATTATGGAAGAGCTTTTGGCGAAGCCCGGCTCTGCGTCAACAAGCGGAAGCAGTAGTTCGCGCAGCGGAGGAGGAGAAGAAGAAGAAGGAAACTGAGGGCTATTGGTGTCTGTCTGGTAGGCTTCCAGTGGATCAAGTAGGTAGAAGGCTACCAATGTGCTGGAGGTAGTCACTTTGTTTCGGACAGTCAACTTGGTGATATGAATATGATCGAGTTCATTACTTTCGGTATAACATGGCAAGGGGCTTCCGTTTTTCGTAACATGTAGTTATCGATGTGTAGGCAGAGACATGGATGTAGTCATCAACCATGAATCATTCCATTTGGTATAGCTATTAAACTAAGAAAGACATTATTTCCAAACTGATAAACCACTATTTATAGCGATTAGATCTCACACACCGATTCAGATCTTTCAGTGCCTCGGAACTTCATACTTTGCTTCAGAATCCGCAGAATCCGAGGCTTCATCTTCTGGGGTTCCTCCTGCCAAGCTTTCTGCAATCGACGACGCTTTCGATGATAGACCTGATGATAGTCTTCTCTGCCTGGTTATCGGCGAATCTTGTGGAGCTCGGACTGTATTTGTGAGCGGAAGAGTTTATAAAAGGATAGGATCTGACAGTGACTGACCAGAAGTCACACGATGGGCATACTGTTTGCAAAGAGTGTTGCCAGCTTCCAAGGCCTTGAGCTTTTCGCTTATTTTTTGACGTTGAAGTTTCTTGTCTTCTGATTCTGAGGCAATCTTTGTCACTATGTAGTGGTCCATCGCAAAGACTGACTTGGGACAAAGCATAGATGTCAACTGGGAAGCGATAATCGCTCGAACGACCAGATTTGGCACATTGTCGATGAATAGTTTCATCGAAACCTAAAGTTGGAAATTATTAGGAGAGCATTAACAGCATGAATTCCGACTTTACTACCTTGTAGAATGCCTCCATTGCATTGTATGTGGATTCGGCAGCAACAAGGTCCATATTAGCTTCAGGCTTCTGCTGCAGCGTAGCCACAAGAGACGGAATGTCATCTTCTGTTATCTCGCTTCGATGTGCAAATGCTTTTTTAAGCACATTGGTGGTCTCGGTCTCAGATTGCTTTCGTTGAAGTGCGTTGTACATATCTGTGAAGTAGTGATTTCTTGTTTCAGGGTGCTCTTTGTGAATTGAAATCAACTCATCAAGTTTAATATAAGCCAACTTCAGCTTATTATCCATGATGGGATCGAGTAGGTACCGTAGTAACGCATCGCTAACCGTGGCGTCTGTTAAATACTGCAATGCTTGCTCCACGACACTCTTAGTGGTGTCCCAGACGTCGTTGATGTATCGGCGCGCCAAACCTTCCCAAGGCCCACTGTACCCGCGGAAGATTTCACCAACTAATAATGGATTTGGGAAGCCCGGCAACTAACCAAGCACCTAATTAGTGCATATTGGGTATCCAAAATGGAAAGGAGTTCGTACTTCACGTCCACGACTCATTCTCAACAACTTGCGCACTTCTTCAATTGCCTGCCCCCGGGTCCGGCAACCTTTCTTACGGCTTGCACTCTGTACGATCTCCCACCGTGTTCCTTTCGTCCGGATCTTTTCTTCGAAATCCATTCCCAAGTTGGCGATCATAGCTGAGAGACGTCTATCAAACAGGGACCGGTCTGCAAAAAAGTCATGCTCGTAGTCGCCTTTGATCGCAGCGTCGCAGAGTTTCTGGAACTCATCGCTCAGATCAACTAGAAAATTCTTCTGATCATCGAGAGTTATACGGGCAGGGCCTAGCTTTTCCAGCCCCCGGTGACAGCTCGATATGCCAGATTCGATATCTTCGATTAATTGTGGAAGCTCGGCCTTGATTTGGCCAAAGAGGACCATGCTGAGTCGTTGGCGTAGATGTTCGATACCAAGGTTTGTGGCCAAGAGGGACCGAAAATTGCTCTCGGCGAAGAATTGCTTCTCGATTACATCTCGGTCTTGGGTCCCGCTGCTCGCCCCAGTGTCCGGATTCCTGACTACATGCCAACCCAGATGGAATTCAACTTGCTCGTTCCTGGCAAGACTCAAAAAGATCTTCTCGCCATCAGTGCCATTTCCAAGCTGATCTGGCTTGGTAATGACACCTAGAGTTCGTAGACCTTGAGGATCAACCTCTCTAGCCCGTTTGAGAATCTAGAAAGCAGATCATGTTAAATATGGTCAGGGAGATAAAATTAGGAGTCGTACGATTTGGTTTGGGAAGTCATTTTTAGCAGAGACCACTGCTAAGATAATACTCCTTGGATTTGCCATGTATTTGGCAACCAGGCTCGTAACAAGATTTAAATCATGCTCGGTTTGATGCTTTCCATGTGAATGTATCAAGCGAGGAAGATCAACAATGGTTAGCTGTGGCTGTTTCGGTCCTGAGATTTCGATTCGTAAAATATCTTCGGAGAAAGCATTTCCACCAACACACAAAAGACCCATGACATCTTTAGCCTGCTCGAAGAGTGTTACAAAGTCATTGTAGGAAGATACTTCTTGTCGAAACCGCCAAAGGCGGTCTTGGTCGGCCCACGATCTACTCTTCCCTGGCACCTATACAACAAAGGTTAAATATATGGTTTTTTGATGGGGCCACAAACATACCAGAGAAACTGTGATTTCAGAGTCCGAAGCCCGACGTAAGATGACTTCTGTCGCGAATCGTGTGCAGAGATTATCGCAGGGAGCTCTTGCCGCTTGATTGGTCTCCACAGACGATCAGCTGAGGTAGAGCTGTGAACTCACTCAAGCCTTCCGCACGAAGAGAGTCGACCAGATCTAGAAGCTGAATTTGTTCAGCTGTCCGAAGACTCTCCGTAGAATGCAATTCCTGGATAGAAGACATTGCGGGATGAAAGTATCACAAGTTGTGTCGTTAGCAGAAGACGGATATAGGGACAGATAAAGAAGATATGGTCGGAAAACGATTGGAAGCTGCAGCCAAGGCTGCCGATTGGCAGTCTAGAAAAGACTTGTTGTCCAAACGGATATATCCCTGTAGACGCATTCACAACCGACCACTCAAATTCGTCACTCAGTCAATTTCAGCTGCACAATCAGTCTCCGAGCCCATCCAGTCCATAGTCATATGTAGCAGACCCATTCTGGACCACGTCTCGTTCTATGTCGGGCACTCGTTATGCTAATCTGAAGACCCCGCGCTCGTGTTACGCAGCTGAGCAAAGATGTTCGCGTTGGATCTCCGTATGTCGAATCAAAAAGCCTTTGTCTTGAATGTACATGAGTGGGCACTCGTGTGATCAGGAAGCTCGTTGGTCTAGAGCCATTATCGATTACCACGGTCCCAACTGACGAAAGGAGAGCAAACGGATGATACGAAGAGGTTAATAAAAACAGCATATCTTTTCAAATCATGAAGGCACTTTTCTACCCCTAGGATTCCGCTAAATCAACCCTAATCAATCAAACAGCTCTATAAATAGTACGTCACCATCACCACGACGAAGACGGCCTACTACACTTAAGAAGCCACCTATATAATTTAGCAGCCTCGATCAATTGCTAAAGTGAAAACCATTGGTTTGAAGTCAAACCGACTAGTCCATTAGAATTGTGCTTGCTGAATTGAAGTGATTACTCACTTCATGATATCGTCAATCATTGTGATCCTCCTGCGATTGTCAATGCTTTAGTTGAGGAATGAGAGGAATGATTGCCGGGAAAGGTATTACGTGTATTCGTCGGATTAATACAGCTTGCTTCTTTCCCACGGTCAGATAAACATGACCTGAGAGCTTGGCACTCGTACGTACGAGATAAAGACGTAATCCCACACCGGTCACACCTCCAAAGAAGAATCTGAGCCTCACAGCAGACTTAGGAACGAAGGTGTTCGAATATTACAACGATAAACGCAGTGCCAGGGGCTGGACGCCAAGAGGAGAAGTTCGAATGCTATTGGAGGCTTTGTCTTTCAAGCCTAGCCAATCTCCAAGCCGTCTTTCTTCTAGGTTAAAACAACCCTATAGATTGAGGATGGTTTCGGGGTTGACACAATATATGTATGTCCACAACTCAGAGGTGGGAACAGATAATAATGAGTCAAGCGTACATGACTGGAGACTTTGGACGAATCTTTAGGTATTCTGAATTGTGGGTTTTCGTATACGAGACGCATTGCGGGCATCTTGCTTTGTCATTGGATAGGCACTTTATGCCCGTTCATTTGTCGATCATAAACGCTTTCGTTAGACTCGGTGAGGAAAGCTGACATCTTTTCGACGATATGCATAATCAAACGCGACGCTTTCTTGAACTCGTTCGGCTGGTTATCCATAACTGCGTTCTGATGCTTCAAAATGAAAAGAGACAACGCAAGAATCCGACGCCTCGAATCGTATCAATCGATCCCCGTTTCTCGCCCGATCGTTAATTTTGAGAAGAGAGATTCTGTCATCGCACCTTCATTTTGTCAACATATTAACAAATTGAGAGCTGTATTGTTCAACAAAACACGCACGTGTAAAGTTATGCAGACCGGATACCAGAGGCGTAAATTGTGCCTTTGGCGTACCTTTTTAGTGCCTTTTCCAGTCCCACGATAACAGAGATTGTATGTACGAACTCGATATGTCGATCCTGAGCTAAATCGAGCTTAGGAATCACCGTATCATTTGCCTGTCAATCTGCTATTTAAAGACTTCGAGAATGAGTTTCGTCCTGCATTGCATGGCAATGTCGACGGAGGCCGGCAAATGCTTGGTATAATATATCTTGCTGTTGTTCCAGCGCGACGGCGCAATCAATCTAGAAGCACCTCTCTTCCTTTTCATTGTAGGCTTTCACGTTCTTATGCTAGTTGTGTCATGGTTTAAGCATTCAATGAAATTATGACAGGAATGAAAGTGGGCACGCGTTTGACCCTGAACAGGTGGCTCACTTTTTGGCTGTCAGTCACATGAATATAAGGTTTTTAAATAGCAACAATTTCAAACTTATAAATAACTAACTTGTATGAAACGACTTGACGGATCAAGCTAAGGAAGTTTTTTGGGCGCGCCCAGAGAACTTCCGTCACGTGACCTAGCATCCTTTCCATCTCTGGTAGTGATGCAGTTTGAATTATCATCAAGCTAACCGGGATGTAGGCATTTAGCGAGATAGTGGAGATTCTCTTCCAATACTCAAAATCTCATTCAAGAGAGAAGTACAGAACAAATGACTTGTGGCCGTCGCATTTTAGTATGGGTGTAATTAGGCCCAGACAATAAAAGACTAAGATCAAATCGAAGTTTCTAGAATCTTCGCAGCTTCTCTACTGCCTGGCGAAGCACGGAAGGTGCCGAGCTAGCCTTTTAGTCTTGCGCTATCTCTATCTGAGTCCGACTCGAACTTCTTGGAACTGTTCCCTGGCAAGCGATTCTCCGTGCAGAATTCTACCAATGTGAGACTTTTGGAAATTCTGCCCTTTCCTTCTCAACGCCATCAGTATTCTCAGAAACCCAACTGGACTGACCCTAAAAGGACATTCTCTCTCCATGACTGCGTCAAATTCTGGCCTGCTTGTTGGACTGATGAATCCATCGTAGGCGACCTCAACCTGCGCATACCGCGGGCGAAAACACAGTCCTAAGAATTGACAGACCGAAAGATACTCCTCGTAGCTTCTCAGATAGAGCTGACCGGCAAATAAATTTAGCTGCATGACGAAAGGGGGTGGGGCCCAACATTTGGATACCGCAGGAATGGCGCAGAATGAAAGATCTTCTAGTGTACGCACAGACATACTGACACGAGGTGAATACATGTGTAGGATGACGGTGTTGTGCTGGCGTATATATGGCAATAATTCGTGAGCTTCGTACGGGCTAAGCACCACGCAGTCGACCGCGTTGCGGTTCTTTCTGCTCGCGACCCATTGAACAGGCCTAAGAAATGAGTCCAAAAGCTGGTTTCCTGAAGCGTGTACCGTCTGGGCAAAGTCGGCCGTGATCAGCAAATGCACCGGCCATGTTTCCTTTTCAAGACATTCGATGGCGCTTGTGTTGCCGAAAAGCTCGAAGGCAGGCTGAAAGGCGTCTGAACAACGGTCAAGGATTCCCTGGTGAACAAAGCGCTTCACGTCTGGATGAACACTGTGATTTTTGGGTGTAAGCGCCGGTGGACGTTCAACTTGTCGCTCCTGCTCGTTCTCTGGTGACAGCTCACGCTCCTGCTCCTCCCGAAGTGTTGCGTTGTTGAGCGATGTCAGTCCAAATTCTCGACATTTGGCCCGAATGGCTTCCACTTGCGTCTCACGTTTTGAGAGTGCTACTTCCTCCACGCCATGTAACAAGACTTGTTCTTCCGATCTTCGTCCTCCCAATCCGTATCGATCCTGGAGAGTTTGCGCCTCAGCTTCGAGCAATGACTTTGCGATCTCCAAAGCAGCGCCTTTGCCTCCGTCGTTTGAAGACTCCGAGCATGCTATATGGCGACGCTGATGCCGTATCCCTTGTGTCGCCCACAGCGGAATGCATTTTTTTGTGTTGATGCAGGTTTCCGAAATACTCCATTGTAACACGTCGGCTACCTCGATGGTGTCGCACTGGGTTTTGCCGCTGCAGTGGAGAATTTTACGTTCAACTTCCATGGGCCCGCAAAACATGACTGATTGGCCTTTTCCTAGCTTCCGCATTCGCATGCACGCTGTTTGAGTTAGCAGTGGGAAACAGAATTGATTGGATCAGGTCATACCCTGCACAAGTCGATCCTTGGTAAGGTCAGGCCCCAGAGTCACAACGGCCCGGTAATTCGTCGGTAGCTTCAAGTCCGTCCCTCGGGTATGAGCCTCGTCGAGGTACACTAGGCACTGGTCCATCTGCTTCGCAAAAGGGGAAATCATCAGCGATTCCGCGATACCGTCACGGCTCAAGACTGATAGATCGTTACGATCATCGAAGAATACGGCTGCCTGTGCGTCTGATGCCGGAATGCGCAAGAGCCATGTACGTGCGACTTCCTCGTTCGTCCACTCCAAAACTTGCGCTCCCACATCGAGAATTACTCGCACGGGCGGCTCCGACCCGACGACTATTTGCAGTAACGATTCTGCATCGAGGCTTTCCTTTCTGGACTCCTGCATGGCGTGCTTAAAAGAGTTTTCGGGCCGTAGCAGACAGTCGAGCACTGCAGCATTCGTGTGAAGCTGCGGCGGGAGATCACACTGACTTATGGACAATGGTAACATGTATCTGCTGTCATTTGTCCCACTGAAACCCGTTGTCGGGTGAACTTTCGCTCGTGCGATGTCCCAGCCCGAAGAAGACAGCTTGTGTGGAAATTCTTTCATCTCCTTCGGAAAGACAATACGTGACATGTAGAAGTCGATTGCACTTTTGGCGAGCCGTAACGAAGGGAAGACCATCTGAGAACACTGCGCAGGATCGCTCAGATTGATGCCAGTCAATTGTCGAAACACGACCGGTAATTCAGAAGCATCTTGAACCCAGCATTCATATTCCTCTTGGGCATTATCGCACAAAAGCAGCTTTTCGAAAGCGGTGTGCAACTGCTCATCCGAAAGACCACCGTAGTAATAACTTAGACAAGTTAGTACGATGGTGGCATCGGGGTGGCTGAACTCAGCTCGCGTTGCTGGATTGTCCTTTGCGCGATATGGTACAGCAAGCATGGTCCGCGAGAGGTCAAGTCCGTAGTTAACGCGCCATCGCTTCTGCTGCAGAGCAAAGGCCAGGACCCCCCCAGCGATCAGGCCTTTGAGAAGAAGCAAGCTCCTCCTCATCGAGTCAACACCAAAAATGTAATGCTGCAACGGCTCGGTCTCGGCTTCGCGCATGTCAGGATCCGTAAGAAACCTAAACAGGACCGCTCGCACGTGTTGGGGGAAATGCGATACGCGCACTCCCGGCAGACCTTCTTCACACACCTCTCTTGCCACCATCTCCAGAAGTTTATCGGTGGCGGAAAGCTTCAGAATTCGTACGCGAGGGAAGCCTCCAGTGCACACAGGTCGTAGCTCCAAGCCTTGCGGGAAAAGTTGAAGGACTGACTGTGCAAAGCGGCTCACAAGTCCTAAGACATGCTCGATGATGATCCATCGGTCCGGGCTAAACTCAACTGCGCGTTGCAGGCCCATGGTGTAGACAAGCTCGAACCGAACACTCAAAATTTCATCACTTTCGTCTAGGATATCACGCGAATTATCCTCCAACCAAAGTTGAGTCTGGGTCAGGACGTTACCCAGCTTCGATTCGCCAGACAGAAGTCGTTCGAGGCCCATCAGCTCAAATGACAGTAGGTGTTCCGGCTGGACGAGAAGTATCCCACCAGTGTCCATACATTCTTCGCATAGGTTTCGGATTTGCCTCGCCTTGTGCACGTCCAACCGGACCGATCGTGAGATCGGCATGTGGAAGATGCGTCTGCCAAGCAAGCCACCAAGCTTCCTCAGCAGCACGTGGAACATCTGGGTTGACAGTGGTTTGAGGACAACGACCCGCACAAGCTTCTTTCCATCTGCTAGAGCCGCAGCCACAATGGGAACGATGACGGACGACTTTCCTTCGCCCATATTCAGCTGCAAGATCGAGTTCGCACCAGACGACGGTGAAATCATTTCTCGGGCAATTTGAATTTGCACCCGTCGGATCAAGATATTGTTTTCGATTTCGAGGAGCAGCCAGTCCGGATATCGTATTGGGTCCCAACCTCGATGGCCCGGGTTACTGAGTTCGCTCAGCAGTTCTAAATCGTTTCCGATACACGTAAGGAGGCGCTCGGCCCGTTGCAGATTCGATATGGCAACTCCATACTCAATCAAAGCACTTTTCCAATCGCCGCGCAACGACACTACCTTGCCGCCTGCTAGATGTTGGAGGAGCGAGGTGGTTGACAAGCGGGGCCACATTTTCGCCCGACAAGCTAGCCGACGCGTCATGGACGATTCTTCCTGAAGGCGATTACAAATCGTCTGATACACATGATCGACGTGGTTCTTGCACAGGGTTAAATGTTGTTTTAGCAGTGGCCGTAGCGTCTTTGGTGATCCGCTGAGTCTGCCATCTGCACTGCCGTGAAGTGCGTCGAAGCTCTCCAACAAATCATTGGCGTATCGTTGCTCATAACGACCTGAAGATTCCGACTTCAGACGCTCTAAGAGTGAGTTGAGTTTGCCGTGATCCTCCTCATCTTCGTCTTGCTGACTGATCCAGGAATCAAAGTTTTCAAGGCGAGCCGGAGAAAGGCTGGGAGCAGATCTCCCCATGATGTCATCAAATTCGATATGACTCTGCTTTGGACAGTAATGGTAGCGGGGCTGCGGAAAGGAGTATAGCAGCAGGTTTTGATCTCCGGCATTCAGATTGTCTAGTATATCTTGCGTTTTGCCGATATACTCTTTGAACTTGGCATTGCGATACCAGCTTTGAAACCAGATCTGTGCATCCTCTGTGGCCTCCTTTACGGAAATGTAGGTGTTCAAAAGAGTGTCTATAGGGTCGCACGACACATTTGGCGCGGGCCATTGATAGATGAGAGCATCCGCGAAGATGCCGAGACATTCTTCCACTGCCGCTTGGTGCTTGTCCCTTCGACGCTCATCAGCGTCTTCCCAAGTCTCATAAGAGAGCTGAGGCAGGCTGGATTCTGGACATGAATGAAACGGCCGCGCCCTGTTTTTAACCACATCCACCAATTTCTTCCTGTCTGGTTCAAAGCCATGCGATAGTTCGAACGACATATAGTCCGGCGGTCTTATTGTACGAAGTTCGGGGACCGTTGCGAAAGCCAAAAGCGTCTCGACAAGCTCTCTTTTCGCATGCTGCGAATAACTTAGGGTGGATAGAAACATCATGATTCTGTGTTTATCTTTTTCGATCGCACTGTTAGATAAGGTAGTTTGTAGCGTACACAAATCTGTAGGTAGAAACTCGGCAGGTGGATCTAGCCATTTCATGTCGTAGTCTAGAGGGAAGGAATTTTCTATTCTGCAACCGAGGACCGGCTTCCCCCATGCATCAATCTCATGGAGCAACTGTGAACATCCTCTCAAGTTTGCAGACCAGCCGTCGACCAGCTTTGCAATTCGACAAACCTGGAACTCTTGTACGCTATTTGAGACATTATCTCGGCCGATATAAACGACATCATGTTCTGCTGTGTGATCCTCTGCCCCAAATCCGTGTACGCGATATGTAGAATCCCGGATGGCAGCCCTCTCGGGCAAGTGTTGGTCGCCGCAGATTTCTGCATCCGATAGTTCCGTGGGCGTTTCATGAAATAGACCGAACGTTCTTGCTTGCTCAAAGATTGACCGCACGGATTTGCAAAAGGAATTGTGCTGCGAAAGTGAAGACAGTGTTTCCCATTCTACTTCCTGCATCACCCGGAGATTCTGCGGGTAATACTGACGGCGCGGAGTCAGTCGTGCAAGGAGCATCAACAGATCGATTTCCATTTGCTCAAGCCTGGGAAAAGATCGGACAGAGGGAGATGCTAGTGTGAAGAGGGCTTCTTCGGTGCCAGTCCGACCGGTGAGTTCGTCGGTCAGACAGTGAGCTGTTATAGCGTGAAGATAACACTTGAACAGCTTGCTCTTAAGGCTGCCGTTGTCGACAAGTCGTCCGATTTGACAGTCAATGTGGTAGAGATAATACGAAACGTGCTCCGTTGAGGTGTCAATATGTACACGTACGTGGGGTTCCTCTGGTTTGAACAGAACGTCGCCGTGAGGGATGATGACGCTGCGCAACGAGTCGTTATTCCCCCGAAGGACAAGCTTGTTGACCAGTCCGGTCAGGGTGCCGAGCGATTGGTTTGCATCCACGGTCATCCTACGGAATTGCTTCGATTCAAGGTGCGTGGCACCTTTTCTCAAAAAAAAGTCGAGCCAGATAGATCCGTACCAGCATGCAAAGAAAACATCTCGTGCGGATTAGGAATTCTTTGGACAAGAACAGTCCCCTGCTTTCCGGGTCTTTCTTTTATTTTTTAAAAATTTCAGACTATCAGCCCGCATCGTAATGATCGCTCCTGGTCTCGTTTTGACTACATCCATGTTAAATGCTATGCTCGGCTCCTTTGATAATGTGTAAATGGTACCAAGATCCATGCCCTCCATCTTGCGAACAAATGTGCCTATTTAACGCCTTTTCCCAGAATACCGGCTTGGACGTCTGAGATGAAGGTTGTCTTGGTGCGTCATCTTGAGAATATAAGGGAGTTGACTGGCTGTCGTCTTGTTCGAGGGACTCGGCCTTTGATCGCTGTGAGAGGGGCTCCACAAAGAAGACTTCTGGATTGGGCCGCTGGTCGACAGCGGCACAAATTATTCCGTGGATTGGAAAGCATATGTATTGAAATGGATTGATATAGGTCAAATCGCTCTCCGCTCACAAGTGCTATTGGAGAATGGATCTCGTAGGACATGTGCTGTGCTTGAGATGAAACAGGTGACCGCGGTAGAGAACTATGCCTTTGCACGAGCGTAGGTGGATCAATAACTTAAGCTATTCGCTGCGCAGCGAATGATCCTGTCAAACAGCGCGTGAAAGACTTTATTCGCGAAATAGAAAATTATCACCTAGGATGGTCGAACATGACTCCAAAACCGACTGACCTCTGACCTTCTCTCATTAGCTATAAACGCAGTTTCTGCAACAGTTATCATGATTCGTCTCTTCTTTGGGTATCTCATAAATGGCCAACTCTTCAGAATATGGCGACGGCTGTGAGTCGCATGGAACTTCTTCAGATATGGCAAATGTTGTAACGCTCTTCTTCTCGTTCTTCTTGCTCTTATCCTTTATTGTCATCTTCCTTCTGTTACCAAAACTGAGATCCTGTTGGGAATCACCAGAATCAACCTGTATAGACGGGGGATCCATGATCGATTCCGATTCCGCAAGCTCGAGCTTAGGAATAACCTCTCGGACTTCAGTTGAAGGATTTTGCTCATTACTGAACGCTAGACTCGCAAACAGGTCCCCAGCCAAATGGCCTCCTCTCATAACTGCAGCAGCAATCCAATTCTTCCGTACTGTATCTTTATTGTCTTTGAATTTTCTTGTAGCCTGGCTCTTGAACTGTTCTCTAAAGGAAGCTCCTTGCCCTTCCTCAAGCTTCTTGTAAATTTCCTCGGCAATCTTAAGAAAATCGTCAAATGGGATGGGATCGTTTATCTGCATTTTTTGGATCACAAGGTCTTGCAGTTGGTGAAGTTGGTAGTCAAGAGCTAGGCAGTAGAGGCGACCTTCTTTGCAGTACCTGACAGAACTCTCGTCTTCTAATTCCAATGTCCTCATATCGAGGATATCTTTGCTCGACCAATCTGGACTGGGGTTGAAGTCTCCGGTGTAGAGGAAATCAAGGAGCAGCGCAAATGATTCCGGGTCAACGTGTAGCAACTCCAGACAAGGAGAGCTGTATACGTTGACCATATGCGTGCACTTCTCCTTTAAGATAGGGGATGCCGAAAGGATGGCTTGATGAACCGAGAACATGTCCTTGAGTGGGCCGACGGTGACCGAAAAGATAGAGGACTTATACAGCCTGTTGGAGTAGAAGAAGAGGAATCAGTTGTTGTGAAAATCTATGTAAGAGGGGACCGGGAGACTGACGAGCTAATCAGCCCTTTTACTGCCTGGGGCGTTGTGTTGACAACTGACGGTTCTGCTGAGACGCCGATGGATGATATCTCGGGGGTGTCTGGACAGCAGCGTGAGTCGAGTTCATGTCACATTCACGATAATGAGGGAAATCTTGCCTTTGGGAAGAGGTTCTTCAAGGTCCAGAAGTGAGCCACCTTTTACAGGTTAAAAGCGTGCCCACTCTAGTCATTCACCCTAGGTTCTTTTCCGTTCACTGTTTCCAGCGTCAGTGATTGTCACAAATAAGCACTCTGATCATTCCAGAAGTCAACCCTTGCACGCAGTCATAGCTTCAAGCATCATTGGCTTTCATACCACCATTTCCACTCATAATATGACTACGGCTCTTGTCTACTTAACAGTAGAAATATATACATTTGGAAACATCTCCCCACCCCCCTTACCTGCAAGTGCGAAGCCTGGACAGCTGCCGAAAATCTATCAACATCCTTCAGGAAGGGCGGATGCGCGCAATATTGATGGGTGGGGCTGAATGCCAAGCTTCTCGGAAGAAAGCGTCAGCCAATCGTCTAATTTGAGCAATGGCTGCTTGGTCAGAGTGCCGACTATCCTTGTGCAACCACCACCTCTTATCCATGGGTAACCAGTCTTTTATCGTCCCCACCCTCCGCCACGCTTGAATGCAGACCTGCTGCAAATGAACTCCTCGACGTGGCTATTCAAGATTTGATCTGCGTAATGCACAAGATTGTTTCCGGCGAACTGCGCATACTGAACCTCCGCAACGTTCGACGTGGCACCTCTAATGACCCATCAACGCTCCATCAAAGTGCGACGGAACGCCACGCGACTTTCCCTAGCAGCTGTGATCGTGATGGAGGGGAAATCGACTGATATTTGGATGTGCCCCAGCGCTTCCCTTGCGTCCTCGCTGGCCCCGATGAAACTTTATGGGCAGACTCTACGTCCTAAAGCCTCCAAAGAAGCGGAGTAATTGGGTTTCCAAAAGCAAGATCATCGCTCGTGCCGTCTTCGGCTCTCTCTCGACAAGTAAGAAGTTGGTTCCAGTAGCATCTCGTCGGATTTCAAGCGTGTGTTCCCCCTCTATCTCGCTATAATTTTCCCTTGTTACGCCGTCCTCGATTCAACCCGCTTTCCACTTTGATGTGCGAGGACCTATGCTGCGAATTCAACCCCGATTGACTACCCGGGACTGACTGTTTTCAAGATGGGACCGAGAGACTCGAGGGACTCGACCGAAACGAACGGGAATGTCCATCCGGCGGGAAAAGGCAAGGGGAAGGCAAAGATCTCCCGGACTTCGTCCAACGCCAGCCTTGGGGACCAGACGCCAGAGGCCGTGGACGCGGGTATAGTCGCCCTGTGTCAGATATCCAAGATCCTTCGTTTCGCGCAGGGTTATCACGAAGAGATTAGTGATGTCGAGAGTATCTATGGTCTCGGCATTCGCCAGCAGGCCCGGATCGACGAGCTCGAAATCACAGTGACCAACCTTGCTTTTCGAAAGGTTCAAGAGATGGCAAAACTTCGAGATGAGAACGACGCGTACCAAGCCAACGCTCGCCAGTTTATGCTCGAGAGAGAGAAGCTTGAACAGGAACAAGCAAGTATGGATGACGCACGTAAGGCAATGCAATCAAAGATGGAAAGACAAAGGGAGATGGAGATCAATGAAGCAAAGCAAGAATTCTCGGACAAATTCAAGACTAGGGTCAAGCAAATAAGAGAAGAGCTCGAGAAGAAGATACAGGCCCTGGAGAGGGATAAAGATGGACTGAAAGACGCCATTAAGAAACTCGAGGAGAAGAACATACAGGCCCAGGAGGACTTGAAGAAGCAAAAGGAGAGTTTGGAACTCGACAAGAGAAGTTCTCAATCGCATATCATGCGCTTGGAATCGGAGCTACACCAGATTGATGCCGCCTCCACGGTGTTGCCGCAGACACCTGAATTCTAGTAATTATTAACCTCGTCCATGTCCCACGATTCGCCACTGATTAACATTCTTAGTATCGAGGGCTTTCGCCAACTGTGGGAGGGTATTCAAGATGTGGCGGTTAATGATTTTAGATTCCTGCCCGAGGATACAAAGCCGGTACGCTAACTGATGCAAGCGGGGAATGCCCCGTCAGCGTTATTGACATCGTTTATAGTTGGACAGCGATGCGGTTCGATATCGGCTATCCAGCGCCAGTGCGATTTTCAAATATTCGTCATTGTCTACCGAGAGCGCTGTTGCGACCTTCCTACGGGCGTGCGCTATTCAGAACTTCCTATCCACAACGACTATATCCATCATACAGCGACGATATTTCGCGGAACCGACGGCGGCAGTGGAACACAAATCTGGAACACAGCCAATGGATTCGATTCTGGACATCATCTCAGATGTTCCAGCGGCGACTTCGAGCCAAGAGTTGTCCTGGCGGTTAACGACGGTTGACAAACTTGATCGTCTCGGCTCACATGGTCTCTCGGCACCAACCGATGTCTCCACTGAACCTAGTCGGGGCGACATCATAGAGGAAATCTTGGACCTACTTCACTACTTTCAGAGCCCGACCGATCAGGGACTACGTGCCAAGCTTACGGAGATCACAAGTATGGCTATCAAGCTTTGGAGCGCCCTTCGGAAGGATAGTTGTCGGGTCGGTTTCGACTACGACCCCTCGACAGGTGATTGGCAGGAATTGGATTTTGTCGATGACGTGGCGACAAGTAGCTCTATGGCGGCGAATTCGTCCAACGATATACCCGTGGCCCAACTGCCCTCGAAATCCTTTACGCTGTTCCCTCGAATCACGGGCTCCTTTGACTCTGATTGTGCCAGCCCTCGCATCCTGCACGCGGGTTCGGCTCTTCCTCATGATTCTCCGGCTTTTCGAGAAGCTCTTCAAGAAATGAAGCGCATCGATTACGCGACAAAGGAATTCAAACGTAGTCTGCGCAGAGGATCCAGCGCTCAATCTTCACCAGTAATGAGCAAACGTCAGGGAGATTGGCCCGCTCTCCATCGTGGCTATAACTAAGTCCGTCACATTTTGATGCAATGGGGGAGGGACAACTTCGACGCCAAGAGCGGCCTATCAACAGTTGATCAATTGAAGGCAATGGCCAATGTACCTTAAACACGTTTCCCTTCGTTACTATTTCTTGCGCTAGCCTAGCTCCGTCAGAAGGCCAAAGCACTGCAAAGCTCACGGCTCGTTGTTCATTGAACAAGGGTAATGATCTTACAACATTATCAAGTATCTTGTATATTCTCTGTTGCTCGAGGGAAATAGGACAAACAATAAAGAGAAGATATGCCAAATAGCAGTACACCTAGATGCAAAGCGCAGCCTGCACGACATTGGAGCGATTCAACGACCGATATCAGACCGAAGCTCTTGTTTCCCGTTCCTGACATGCGAGTTGAAGTGCGGCGTCGTGGCATTTGATGCCGCAGACCGACTTAGGATGACGGATCACGTAATTATAAACGTGATTACTCAGCATGCGGTCATAGCCCAGTATAATTAAGTTGTAGATTCCCAGTTGAGATCGACTGATTGATCTACAAGAAGGTATTCACAACGGAGAGGAATACCAATCAACATTACCCTACCTCCCTTGTCTCCACAACCACCTCTCAAACCCACCAGTATCCAGCCCCTTCGGCACCAGCCCCTTAGCAGTCTTCCACCTCGTAGAAGCCCCGAAATTAATGTGCCCTGCTGGATTCGCCATCAAATTCTTCACTTTCCGCGTCTCCGGGCTACCCTCCCCCTCGCAATTTACTCTCGATTCGTGTCCTCTCCCCGCACAAACGCTCGCTCGAGCCTAGTCGCCATGGGTGATACTGATTTGGAAGGCGTCGTAGTAAAGCCTAGCAATCGAGGCACCAGCACCACCATTATACTCCTCCTCGAGAACTTGAAGTAAGGAGTGACAATCTGCTAGACAATCATCTGGCCTATTCATCGCGCGGTGTGGATCACCGATTGCGTCGTCTAGATGTTGGATCTGAAGGCGGCGAGCGTCGCTGATTTGGAGCTTAGGAAGTGAGAGGGAGCAGAGACTGCAATTGCAGTCGAAGCCGAATGCATCTTTCAGATGCGTTCTTCGGGAGTCGGAGCAACCGCCTTTGTCGTAGGAGATGGTAACTTCCTCCCCGGCATTGATGTAACGGATTGCGTGGATGGTCTCGCACTTTGTATCGGTGTTCCAACTATTGTGAGCATTTGGAAGACAGCTGTGGTTAATTCTATCGACAGCATCTGAGACAGGCCACGTAAATCCAAGGCGCTTACCAAGTCAGGATGCAAGTTGTACGACTGCTGAATGACAGGCTTTGCCTGCTGTTCAGACAAAGCCATAGGTGCGCCACGACCGGGTTCTGCGTCAGAATCACGGGCGAGTTACCTTCTGACGATCGTGGAAAGACGCATTAGGCCGGCTTTGCTCCGAATGTTTTTCCAACAAAGACAGTTTTTGGAGGACTTGGTCGAGGTCTGCATTGCTGACGGAGATTGCCTCATTGTCGCTTTTCCTCTGTAGCCTCTGCACATTGTACATATAAATCTTCGCTTGGTGGAATATAACTGTCAACACATGCCGCCCTTTTCAAGAAGTGCATTATCGGAATTTTCAGGTCCTTAACTGCCTGGCAAAATGACCGGAAGAGTTCAAGAAGCAAGGTATGGCTTTGTTTGAGGGCCTTGGGCATTGAGAGGAGTCGCCCTAGTCCTATCAGATTTGCAGGCGTTGACGGCGACTCATCCTCGTCATCAGGTCCATCGAGGCACCAAAGGATCAGCATGTCAGTCAAAGTCAGGGCCAGCTCTTCGGGCGCCAGGGAGGTCTGAAAGATCCTAAATAGTTGCAACTTAACACGCTCCCCATCTCTTGTCTTCAACCATTCTTGTAGCATTGTAAAGACCTCATCGTCCTCGGAACTGTGGTAGCATTGGTGGAGCTGCACAAGATCGCGATATTCGGGTTTTCGGAAGCTTGGGAATTGCTCACAAATGTGTTCTCTAGTGCCGTTAGCCCAAGAGCCTTATCTGCAAAGTGATCACTAACGTGCCCAATCGAACCGCCTCTTGGTCTGTAACATTCATCCTATCCGAAATTGCAGTAAAATTTGGCGTTAGTATCTGCTCAAAGTAAGCCTATGGAAATCCCATGAGCTTTCCTTACTCACCTCATTGTTCCGAGGACAATCGATCGGTAAATGATATCGCAGATATCTATCCCACATTTAGATCTGCGAGAATATGGTTGTTTGATCGACGGAAGGCCAGACCACTTGAAAAGCTCGAGTGAGCTTTACTGTGTCAAGCGGCTGGAAAGCTCCTAAAGGTTTTTCGTTAATTCCAAATGCTTTGATGTAAAGGCATACGTTCTGCAATGGAGTGAAATCAGGAGAGGGTTGAAGAAACAGAGGCGTGTTTCCCCCATCAGAAAGCCAATGGAGCCCAGAGAGCAGCATTTGCATCTGTGACGACAGTTGGTCTGGGGATTTATCGTCGAACACAGTTGTCGCGGAGTAATATTCGTCATCTGAAGGAATTGTTGGAGTCGGAAGCTGTTGAACTTGGTGAAGAAACGTGTGCTGGAAACTTTCATTTGTCCTGTTCAAGATGAGGAAGACGACGATAAATTCAAATTGGCTCCGGCATAGAGTCTGAAAAGTGTCAGATTTTTCTTTGGAAGCCGGTGTGATGTCAAACCTCCATGTCTAATTGGAGTTTTCCACTGGGCGACAAGGGTTGAAAGCTTTCTCATTCCTTGATGTTTGACTCAGTGGATAGGCACGACCAAACAGTCATTCACGATATCCGATTAAGCGTACGAGAAGAGGCTGTAATAACGTTGTATTCAAAGCTCCTGCTTTAGCAATTGGAAAGAGAGCTCGGATAGACACGTCTCATAAAGAGGGGGCTATAACACTGCCAAGCTAGATTCTCCCTCAGACTTCCTCAAAGCCCCAAATTCGGGTCGGAAGAAGCCGTCAATTCTTTTCAAACTCCCAAATTTGGGTCGGCGCAAGTTGCTAATTCCAACAACCCCAAACTCCCAAATTTGGGTGGGGGAACTTGCGGAAGCTTTGAAGATCAATGTGATCGCTGTAGATTATGTAGCACTGCTCAGGAGGGTCGTGCTATGCCAGGCCCAACACGGTGCTAATATCTTGCTTTCTTATGTTAGCTCCTTAGACCACCTTAGCTACCATCTCTGCTCACACTACAATAAATGGACAGTCTGCTCCAGAAGCACCCTTAGAAGAGCTATTGCACAGAGACGATCCCTTCGTTCAAGCTTTGATGTCGCATCTTCTTCAAATAAACGATGACGCGTCTCGAGTCCTCGGTGCAGCAACTGTCAGAAATTTCGCGAGCTATGGCGAACACTCAGGCAGTCGGTTTCTCCCTCTAGATCAGGCATATCAGCAGTCCTCTGCCTGCTCGCTTCATCATCCTTTCACACCTACCACCGGAAGTCCATCAATTCAGACCCTACATGAAGAGATTTCATATGTTAATGCAAAACAATTCAATCGCATATTGAAACGGCGCGAAACGAGAAACCATCTCGACACAAAGCTAGGACGCTCGCCAGGAAACCGAAGAAAATACATCCACGAAAGCCGACATCAATGGGCAAGAAGGCGACTAAGGGCGAAAGGTGGCAGGTTTTTGAGCGTCACTGACGTGGCACAACTGAGGACGGGATCAGAAAAGAGAGAAGCAAAGGAGAAGGCTAGTAACGCTAGCATTTCTACGGGGTTGAAGAGCTGGAAGAGTTGCATAAGCGGTATCCGACCTAGGACCGCAGATGCTGCTGCATCAAAGTTGATACAACTCCGACTCTACCATGCAAAAATTCTTTAGCGAAATTGAAAGCAATATCATACAAATACATTACTCTTAAGTGACAGCCTGGATATGCTGGATTGTAGCCTCACTAAAGATGTAATTCTTTTCGACAATTCATGAGTGGCTCCATTTCGCAGAGTGAGATATTAAACCATGGTCTTGGTCCTGCGTCTTCATGCGAGGATGTAATCTAGTCCTAAAGCGGCTAGCGTATATTGACTGCGGCATTGCCATGCTTGGTTTACTGTCTCCCACCATATTTCAGCTCGCGATTGCAGAACCACAGGTACTGCTCAGGCCTTCATAATCCTGCGTTTGAAAGGAAGGGTGCTCTTGACTCTGTTGAAGGTGTGGTGATCTTGCTGAGGGTAAGGTCAGAGTTGTAGTAGAATCTGAAGAATCTGCAGCCCTTTTTAGGGGAGATCTAGGTTCACTGCCGGTATTTGCACGATCTTCACCCTTTATAGGATTGAGCAGATCGTGAACGCCAGCTGTACGCAAACCCGGTTGTTTTGCCTGCTTCGAGGGCGGAGAATTTGGCACAGGAACACTGGTGGCTGTTTGTACTCGCTGAGAGGTAGTTTTTGATGCTGAAGTTGGTATAGGCTTCTTGATAGGAGGTAAAGTCCGGGCCTGAAGGGAAAGGGGGTGTAAATGGTCTTCATGTGGTGGATCGGTAAATCTCGCAGCAATATCAGAAAAGCTGTGAGAACATCCCCGATCGAGCTTAACAGATGAATGACGGGGAAACATTTTGAAATATAGAAAACAGAAGTGACACTTAATTGCCCAATCCACCATCCACTCGAGCCAATCCTTTCGCCAACCACACTGAAGCAACCGGTGCTGGAAATGTTAGATTCTGGTTGAAGCGGCTAGGTTCCGGCTCACCTTCATTAGCTCGTCTACCGAAGAAGCAGACGTCGTCGCCGACAAAATTACGTCTTAAGATAGCTGTCTCCAGACCTAGTATTTCTTACGACAAATCATGTCTCCAGACACAATATGTCGCCAGACCTAGCATGTCTTTAACAGAGTATCGATTCGTTCTTGCTTCTGCTACCCAATCCATGTTCTTTAACCTTCAGGGGAAAACAAGCGCTACTGGGACTACCAATGTTGAGCGCATCAGAAGAGAAATGGGAACAGCTAATTTGGATTCGATGAAAGATACTCCTACGATATCGTTACGGGTTTTTTGAGATGTATCACGAGATGAATTCGAGAATGTGCCCGGTTGGCCCATAACGTGCGAGCAGTTGGTTTGGCAAGTATTAAGACAACCGAAAGGGAGAACCAGAGGGAACCAGAAATGACGGGGAAACCAGAAGTCTATTTTTGGGGTGGACCAGCTATGGCAGGGGGGAAAGGAACCAGAAATGGTCCTCAGGGAGCCAGAATCGAACATCCAGAGATCCGACGAAGTTGGAGTTGATGAGGATCCAAAGAGCAGTATGAAGTCCATAAGCGCATGGACATTCCTCCAGCGTCGTCTCAATGTACGTCCCCAAGCGAAAGGTCATTTAATGATACTGCCAAGTCGTGCTGATAGAGGTTGGATAGTGGAGGCGGGCGGCTGCTGACGATTTGCGGTGTCGGAAAGATGACTAACAGCTTACAACGGGCGGGGCTTAGGCTGCCAGGTAGGCAATGAAGTGGAGGCAAAAGCAGTGGGTCTCCTGTCACTACCACCTCTTCCCTCACAAACAGACAGCGTGTCCATTCTGCTTCGATATCAGACGCGTCCGGCCTTCGTTCAGAATTATGTGAGACTGCTCAGACGGTTTACACACAGTTCGACTGCGACGAAAGACTCCAATACAAATACTAAGCATGTCCCTTTTCTAAAAAGAAGCCTCGTTTCAAGATTCTTTCACTCCTCTCCGGTCAATCACAGTAATTGCGACTACGGCAGCCCTTGTGCCTGCTCTGAGTGCATGCAAGATCAGAGGAAGCCGATATGTGAGATCTGCAGAGTCCGTCCGACCGTGCATCAATCTTATGAAGATTCTCGTGATCGGAAAGGCATAGGGTCCTTCAGCTTTACCTCATTTTGTGAGCAATGCTGGCAGGAACGTGAGACAGCGCACAGAGAGAGAGAAGAGAAGGAGAAGCAGACTTTGGCCTTGTACAAGGCGAGAGTGGCTAGCATGTTGAACAATGTGCAGCAAATTCGCTTGGCGGAGCAAGTTCCCATCGTTTGTGCCGTCAACAAGTTTATGAATGAAGTCAAACCTGTGCACAGTTGAACTCCATCAGGACGGATAACGGCTAGGATGATAGATGAGGTGCGGAAAATACGCTCAATGGAGCAGGTTTCTTACTTGAGTGCCCTCAAAGAGTATGAGGCTGAAATCAGAGAAGTCAGATCTATGCAAAGTCTTAATCGGTTCCGGGGGAAGTTTCAGCGCCGAATTATCGATGATATGTTTTGTTGGAAACAGGGAACAGTACTGTTACCCCTGTGGTTAGGAATCTCCGCATTGATCCGGCGGAGCAATCTCCGCATTAATCCGGCGCTAGTGGATGGGTATTTACCCTTCGCCCACTTCTTTCCTT
>JAABUI010000400.1_pt1 | contig 35209 bp, 31 predicted proteins | sample 5559111 | NCBI WGS metagenome assembly JAABUI01 (sample SAMN10711870, study PRJNA513365) | rock metagenome | isolation source: Antarctica rocks | place: Antarctica: Victoria Land, Buttleship Promontory | reverse complement strand
CCCGAGCGCTTCGGGCGCCGACCCCTGCCACCACCGATGCCCACCCAGTTCTGGATCAACCAGCCAGCACCCACCGAGACCCAAATAAACTGACCATCACTGTCTCACTTGACTTGACAGATAGCGCAGCCGCGCGGACGGTTTGACCGCTCCGGCGGTGTCTAGGGGCTCGTGCGTCCACTGTTGGCAGAAGTTCGCCAAGTTCAGCCTTCCGGGCCCCATCTGCTTGCGGGGTTTTCCCTCGGCGGCCTCTTGACCTATGACATCGCCCGCCAGCTCGCTGAAGCAGGCCACCAGGTCGATTGGACGGGCGTGGTCGATTGTCCGACGCCCCGTGTCGCAGGTGCGCTTTATGAAGAGGTGCCGGTCACTCTCCGGCAGCGCTACCGCCGCCTGCGGGGACGTAGCCGGGCGGAGCGCCGGGCGAAGTATCGTGAAGTGCTGATGCGGACCGCGCGCGGGGGCCCGCAGGCGTTCAGGTCCGTCGAGGAGTTCAACTACCTCGGCGCGCTCGACATCTCACGGCGATACGCCCAATCATATCCGGGCATCGTTCACCTGTTCGCCACGGCGGGCTCAGCCGAGGAGGTCGACAAGTCTTCGTTGGGCTGGGCGGAGTTTCACCCTGGTCCACTGGACGTGTGCGAACTGGCGGGGGACCACTGGACGGTACTCGATCAGCCACAGATTGATGACGTCGCGAAGGCGATGCGCAAGAGCCTCGACGATGCCCACAGCAGGATGCCGATGCCCGCAGCAGAATGCCCCAGTGGGAGCCCCGCCAGCTAGTCGGGAGCAGAAGCTCGACTTTTAACCTGGCCGACCACGTACGCGGGCCGACCGTTTGCGCGGACGGCCCGGAGGGCGAACTCCGCGGCCACGGGCTGCCCGTCGGCACGCACAAGCTTCTCCGTGACGGTGTACTCGTCGTGGTTCTCGGCGGCACCGCCCTGGAACATCGCCCCAAGTGCGGGGGCACCGCCACCGTCGATGAAGTCGTGGAAGCTGCTGCCGAGCATCTCCGCCTTGGTCCGGTCGAGCAGCTGCAGCAAGGCGGTGTTGACTTCGAGCACCGTCCCCTGGGGGGTGAGGACAGCGGCGCCGTGCGGCGCGCAATCGAAGGCACTTTCCAGCCGGTCTGCCCGGTCGGCCAGCTCGGCCTCGGCGCGTACGCGTGCACTGACGTCGACCGAGGTGGCGATCACCTGTCGCATCCGGCGGGTTTCCGGGTCGCGGATCGTCTGGTGCGTCGACTCCATCCACACCGCGGTGCCGTCCTTGTGTAGCAGGGGATGGGCAGGCGTGATCCCCGACCCGTCGTTGCTGAGGAAGGGGCCGAGGACGCGGTCGCGATACTCCGGGGCGACCAGGTCCATCGCCGCGGTACCCACGAGCTCGGACGGGTGGTACCCGAGCATCGAAATTGATTCCGCGCACACGTAGGTGAACTTGCCTGCTGCATCGACGAGTGTGGTGAGCTGTCCGCGGCTGCCGAGCAACGGGCGCGTCCGGGCGGGTGTGATGACGGTGTTGACCAACCGTGTGCGGTTGTCCACCAGGGCAGGCTCCACGGCGGCACCCAGCAGGTCACCCTGGGCGGCATCACAGCCGATGGCGGCGAGCTGCTCGAGCTGGGCGTGGCGGTGCACGCCCTCGGCGCAGACCCGCAGACCCAAGCTGTGCGCCGACTCGATGACCAGGCGGACCAACACTGCGTCCGCCGGTTCCACATCCACCCGACCGATGAGCTCCTCATCAAGTTTCACCCAGTCCAGCGGGAGGCGGCGCATCAGGGTCAACGACGAGGCGCCTGCCCCGAATCCGTCCATCGTCAGACGCAGCCCGGCGTCGTGCAAGCGAAGCAGCGCCGCGACCAGCTCGGTGCGATCGGAGCTCATTGCTGTCTCTGCGACTTCCAGGCTCAGACGGGACGGTTGCAGCCCGGAGGTCGCCATGATTTCGGCCAGTGCATCGGAGAAATCTGCGTCGACGAGTTCAGCGGGACGGATGTTGACGGCCACGACTGGTCCTTGGGCGCCGTCGGGGGCGTGGCGGTCCCAACGCCCGGCCTGGCGGCAGGCCTCGCGCAACGCCCACTCGTCCAGCGGCCCGATCAATCCGGTGCGTTCGGCCAGCGCGACGAGCTCGACGGTGCTTAACGTGGCCCCGGACGGCTCGGGCCATTGGATGAGCGCTTCGAGCTCGAGCACCTCGCCGCTGAGCAGGTCGATCTTGGGGCGATAGCGTAATCGGAGGCCGCCCTCGTTCAGTGCATCTCGCAGACCTCGGCCCAACGCCGGGTCGTCGGTCCCCCGCCGGCTCTGGGTGGCGTTGGGCGCGACAGTGCGGGGGGTGTAGATCTCAGCGCGCCCGCGCCCACGGGTCTTTGCGCGGTACATGGCCAGGTCAGCACTGTGCAGCAGCGTCTCCAGTGTTGGCTGGTCGCCCTCGCCGCGTCTGACGGTGGCCGCAGAGGCCACCCCGACACTCGCCCCGATGACAACAACCCTGTCCGCGACGAGGAAAGGTATCGACGCCGCCCGCACGACCCGATTGGCCACTGCCACGGCGTGGGCTTCCGTAAGCGGGTCGACCATGAGCAGTGCGAACTCGTCACCAGCCAGCCGGGCCGCCACATCGTTGGGGCGACACGACTCACGGAGCCGGCGCGCGAACTCCACCAGTACGCCGTCGCCGACGGCATGGCCGTGCTCGTCGTTGACCGACTTGAAGTCGTCCAGGTCGATGTACAGCAGCACCGGTTCGGGTTCGGACTGGGTGACCGCCGACCGGGCGGATGGCCGGGCTTGGCCGAGGCGCTCTACGTGGCGCTGCAGCAGAACCCGGTTGGGCAGCCCGGTCAGCGGGTCGTGCAGCGCGGCTCGGCCAAGCTCGGTGTTGACCCGGGCGAGTTCTTCGCGGGCACTGGTTTCCTCCGCCACGGCGTGCAGCAGCTGCTCCCGGAGGGTGGCGGTGGCCAGCCCCGCGCCCGCGGTAGCGGCCAGCTGCGTGCCGAGGCCGACGCAGAGCCCGGTGAAGCCACGGGGCCGCACGCGCGTGTGGGCCACCAAGAGCAGTGCAGTCGGGGGATCATCGATCGGCACCACGAAGTATGAGCGCACCCCGGAGGCGGGATCCAGCGGCGCGGCCAGCGGTTGCTCGGTGGCATCTTGCGCACACCGGGGCAACGTCTCGCGCTCCTCCCACAGCCGGCGCATGATCGGTGCGAAGTGCTCGACGGGCGCGTCGCGAGCGGGTAGTTCGGCGGAGACGTGCCGGTGCAGGCGCCCGTCCGGGAGCCACGTCACGGCGATCTCGCAGCCGAGAACGTCGGCCGCCACCGTTGCCGCGTGACTCATGGCGTCTTCGACGCTGCCCCCAGGCCGATTGCGGGTAGCCAAGTCCTGGCAGGCGTGCAACATTTCCAGCTCGTCGGCCAGGTGCTTGGCGGGGGTCACTGCATCAACAAGCTCCGCGGCCTGCTCGGCGGCCGCCGACAGCTCCGCGGCGGAGCGATCGAAGTCGGACTCGGGCGCGGTGGCACCAAAGATGACGAGGACGTCATCGCTGGGTCGCACCGCGGCGGCGGCCACCGCGTAGTAGGGGCCGAACACGTGCTGCGTCTCCTGGTGCCGGATACGCAAGGGGCGATCGACCCGGACCTGCGAGGCCAACGGGTCGGCGTCGGCATCCAGCTCGATGTCACCGGCCCAGGCCTCGCCACGCCCGAGGCCACCGACATGCACGAAGCGCGCGTTGGCCACCCGGCGGAACACGAAGATGTCCGACGCTTTGATGGTGTGGCCCAGCTGCCTGAGGCCGGCGTGGTGATCATCAGCACCGTTGCCACCTGGCACGGGCGGGCTTGGCTCGCTCACGATCGCCCCACCTACCAATCAGCTCGCTTCCGGCTGCCGTTCCACTTCTGGGTGCGGCCTGTATCCGAGCGCGCGTCCATTCAGTAGCGCTCTTATTGTGCCAGGAAACCCGACGTTGCATCAGCTCAGTGTTAGATTGCTATGTCACAGCGTCATATTGGGCGTTGCGCAGGGAAGGGGCGCGGGCCGATGAGCTGCCGAATCGGCTGCGACCTCCTTGCGGTGGCCGAGGTGCGCAACAGCCTCGACCGCTTCGGCGATCGTTACCTGCGGCGGGTGTACACGCCGCACGAGGTCAGTAGCTCGGGCCGCAGGCCGCACCAGTTGGCTGCCAGGTTCGCCGCAAAGGAAGCCGTCATCAAGGTTTTGCGTCCCGCCGACACCGCGGTACCGCTGAACGCCATTGAGGTGCAGCGCCGCGAGGGCGGGTGGTGCGAGATCAGCTTGTCCGGGAGCGCACTGGCGTTGGCCGAAGACCAAGCGCTAGGCGATTTCCAGGTCTCGCTCTCCCACGAGGCGGACTACGCCATCGCCGTGGTCCATGCAACCGTTTTCGTGGAGACCGGCCGGCCCGAGACTAAGGGGACGTTGTGACGGATGAATCGATCATTCGAGGATTACTCCTTGAGCACGCGAAAATTTCGGTAGACGCGAAGACTGTCGACAGCGAAGATGATCTCTATGCCGCCGGTCTCACCTCGCACGCCAGCGTCAACGTGATGCTTGCTCTCGAGGACGCCTTCGACATCGAGTTTCCCGATCGGCTGTTGCGCAAGGCGACGTTCTCCAGTGTGCGCGCCATTGCGGATGCGGTGCGTGAAGTGAACGCCGGGAGCACGCCGTGAGCACGGTGGACGGACGCGCTCGCGTCATCGCCGCGAGCGTGGTGCAGCAATGGGCCGAGGAGGTGGACGCCGCCGCCCGTTTCCCGCACGAGGCGATCGCGGCGCTGCGGCAGGAGGGTCTGCTTTCCTGTGCGATCCCGGAGGAGCTCGGCGGTGCGGGTTGCTCGCTGCGCGAGGTCGCCGAGGTGGTGCGGGTCCTGGCCGAGCACTGTGCCTCGACCGCGATGATCTTCGCCATGCACCAGATCCAAGTGCTGTGTCTGGTACGCCACGGCTGCGCAACGCCGATCCAGGACCTGCTGCGCACAATCGTGGCTGAGCAGAGCCTGCTGGCCTCGGCGACCACGGAGATCGGCATCGGCGGGGACGTCCGCTCCAGCAGCTGCTTCGTGGAGCCTGCCGGTGATCGCATCGCGCTGGTGAAGAACGCGCCGGTGATCTCCTACGGCGAGTACGCGGACGCGGTGCTGGCCACGGCCCGGCGCACCGAAGACAGCCCACCGAACGACCAGGTCCTCGTCGTCTGTCGCAGCGAGGACTTGACCCTGGAACCCACCAGTACCTGGGACACTCTCGGGTTTCGCGGGACCTGCAGCCCCGGCTTCATCCTCCGCGCCGACGCACCGGCGGAGATGGTGCTGAGCGTGCCCTACGCCGACATCTCGGCGCAGACCATGCTGCCGGTCTCGCACGTGCTCTGGGGCCACGTCTGGCTGGGCATCGCCATGGCCGCAACCGCCAAGGCACGCAAGTACGTGCAATCCGCCGCCCGGCACAAACCCGGTGTCGTCCCGCCCGGCGCGGTCCGTCTCGTGGAGCTCACCGGGCTGATCCAGCAGTTCAGTGACCTGGTCGGCGGCGCGGCGCAACGATTCGACGAGGCGCCGCTGGGCTCGGACGTGTTGACGAGTATCGGGTTTTCCTTGGCCATGAACAACCTCAAGGTCACCGCTTCGGGCCTCGTCGTCGACGCCGTCGGCAAGGCCATGCTCATCTGTGGCATCTCCGCGTATCGAGAGGACAACGAGTACCGCCTCGGCCGGCAGCTGCGCGACGCCCATGGTGCGGCGCTGATGGTCAACAACGACCGGATTCTGACCAACAACGCTCAGCTGGTGCTGGTGCACCGGGGGAACTGATGCAGCCGGATGCGGCCCTCGCGACCGCTCACCAGCAGTTTCAGCGGGAGTTGACCGACGCCGGACTGCTCATACCCACGGCCGTGCCGGGCCTGTATGGGCGCTCGGGTGTTTTTGAGGACGTCGTCGAGGGCATCGACACCGTGGTCCGCGCGGCTGGTCCGGGGGACGCCGCCGAGCGGTACCGGTTCCCGCCGGTGTTTCCGCGGCAGGCCTTCGAACGCACCGACTACATCGCCTCCTTCCCGCACCTCACCGGCGCCATCAACACCTTCACCGGGGACAACCGCGCGCACGCCGCACTTCTGGCCGCGCGGGCCGACGGTCAGAAGTGGGACGGGTGGCTGACGCCCGCGGGCACGATGTTGACGTCCGCCGCTTGCCACCCGGCTTACGCCATGTTGACCGGAACCCTGCCGGAGCACGGCCGGATGCTGGACATCTACGGCTACTGCTTCCGGCACGAGCCTGCGATCGACCCCGCGCGCATGCAGGCCTTCCGCATGCACGAGTTCGTCGTGGTCGGCGACGCAGCACAGGCCGTGGCGCACCGGGAGGCCTGGGTCGAGCGCGGGCTGCAAGTACTCGCCGACCTGGGTTTGACCGCCGAGGCAGTCGTGGCCAACGACCCGTTCTTCGGGCGGGCCGGGCGAATGCTCTCGGCCAACCAACGCGCGGAGAACCTCAAGACCGAGCTGGTGGTGCGCCTCTACGGCGACCTCGACGACGCTACCGCCGTCGTGTCCTGCAACTGTCATCGCGACCACTTCGGCGTCAACTTCGACATCCGCACCGCCGACGGCACGGTGGCCCACAGCGCCTGCGTCGGATTCGGGATGGAACGGATCGCGCTGAGCATGCTGCGTACCCATGGGCTGGACCCGCGGCGGTGGTCTGCGCAGCTGCGGGGTCGGATGCGGCTGTGAGGCTGTTGGAGATCGACCCGGACACCTACCGGTGTCATCCGGTGCACGCGACGGACCGTGTCTGGTCGGAGACCAACTGCTACGTCGACCTGTGGGTGGAGGTGCTGCACGCGTTGGGGCACAACCCCATTCCGGCCGCTGCCGCGGTGCTGAGCACGGACTTCGACGGGCACCAGTGGAGCTTCCTCAAGTTCGCGGCCGAGGACCTGCGTCTGCTGTACGGCATCGACGTCAACGAGCTGAACATCTGGCAGACGGTGCTGGAGCACGCCGTGCAGGAGTTGCAGCAGGGCAGGCTGTTGACGGTGGAGGTCGACGCATTCTGGCTGCCCGACACCGCGGGCACCAGCTACCGCACCGAGCACACCAAGACGACCATCGTCCCCAACAACATCGACGCGGTGGCGATGACGATGGAGTACTTCCACAACAGCGGCTACTACCGGCTTGACGGGGACGACTTCCGCGGCGTGTTCCGGCTGGGCGGGGTCGCGCCGGAGGTGCTGCTGCCCTACGTCGAGGTGGTGCGCCTGGACCGGCTGCATGCGCCGGACGCCGCGGCCGAGCTGGACCTGGTGCGCGCGCACCTCGCCCGCCGGCCCGCCCGCAACCCGGTCGCGGTGCTGGCCGATGGCGTGCGTGCGGCGTTGCCGTCGATCAGCGCCTCGGGACTGGAATCGTTTCATCGCTGGTCGTTTGGTGTGCTGCGCCAGTGTGGGGCCAGCGCAGAGCTGGGCGCCGACCTCAGCCGGCACCTCGACGGTCGGGGGGTCGTCGGTGCGGTGGCCGCGGCCGAGTCCTTCTACGCGGTGGCCCAGGGGGCGAAAAGCGTGCAGTTTCGGCTGGCGCGGGCGGCACGGGGGCGCACCGTCTCCGTCGACGAGGAATTGATTGCGATGGCCGCCGCCTGGGAGTCGGCGGTTCAGACGTTGGCGGACAGCGGGTGAGCGCGGACCTTCTTCGCGACGCCGATTGGGCCTGTACTGCCGTGGCCGCGGGCGCCGCCTCGACGCCAGATGAGGTGAAAGCTGCTGACTCGCAGTGGTATCCCGCCACAGTGCCGGGCACCGCCGCTGCTGCCGTCCGGGCCGGGCAGGGGAGAGCCGCCGCCCTCGCCCGGGACTACGACGCCGAGGACTGGTGGTTCCTCACCACGGTGCGGGTCAGCGGAAGCGGGCCGTGGCTACTCACCGCCGAGGGGCTGGCCACGGTCGCCGAAGTCTGGGTGGACGGGGTATTGGTCGCCCGCTCGGAGTCGATGTTCCTGACCACCACGGTTGCGCTGGGCGAGCTGCCCGCCGAGTGCACCGTGGCGCTGCGGTTCGCCGCGTTGGGGCTACTGCTGGCGCAGCGTCGACGGCCGCGGGCCCGCTGGCGCACCGCGCTGGTCCGGGAGCAGGGCCTGCGCTGGTGGCGGACCAGCCTGCTGGGGCGCGCGCCGCTGTTCACCGGCACCGCGGCACCCGTCGGCCCCTACCGCGCCGTCCGCTTATGTGCCCGGGAGCCCGTCGAGGTGGTCAGTCGCTCGGTGCGCACGAGCGTGCGTGGCTCTGCCGGGGTCTTGCAGCTATCGGCGCGACTGCGGACGCATGGTGTTGTCGCTGGCCCCGTTCAGGTGTCTGTCGGTTCCGTCGTGGCCACTGTGGACCTTCATGCAGAGGCCCAGGAGCTGGTCCTGCAGGCCGAGATCAGCGTCGCCGACGTGGCGTTGTGGTGGCCGCACACCCACGGTGGGCAGCCGTTGTATCCGCTGGCTGTCGAGGTCGCCGGACACCGACTGGACTGGGGCACGGTCGGCTTTCGGGACATCGCGGTGGACCGGTCTGGTGGCGGGTTCGCGCTGTCGGTCAACGGCGTCGAGGTGTTCTGTCGGGGCGCGTGTTGGACCCCGGTGGATCCGATCGGACTGGTGCCCGCTTCCGGCGAGGTGCGGGCCACCCTGCTCCGCGCGCGCGAGGCCGGATTTACCATGATCCGGGTCACCGGCACCACGCTCTATGAGGACACCGAGTTCTGGTCGGCCTGCGCTGAGCTCGGCCTGTTGGTGTGGCAGGACGCGATGCTCAGCACCCTCGATCCCCCCGACGACCCGCAGTTCATTGCGCTGTTGAGCGCTGAGATCGAGCAGTTGTGCAGCAGTCTGCAGGGCAACCCGGCGTTGGCCGTGTTCAGCGGGGGCAGCGAGACCGAGCAGCAGCCGGCGCTGCTCGGGCTGCCGCCGGAGCGCCGCGCGATCGACGCGATCGAGAAGTTGATCCCCGCGATCGTCGCGCGCATGGTGCCGGGGACGCCGTACGTCACCTCCAGCCCGTCCGGCGGCGCGCTGCCCACCCACGTGGGTACGGGGGTCGCGCACTACTTCGGCGTCGGCGCGTACCTGCGCCCGCTCAGCGATCTGCGCACCAGCCGGGTCCGCTTCGCCGCGGAGTGCCTGGCCTTCGCCATCCCGCCCGAGCGGCACGCCGTCGACGAGTTCTTCGGCTCGGCCGCCGTGGCCGGGCACCATCCACTGTGGAAAGCGGCCGTTCCCCGCGACCACGGCGCGTCCTGGGACTTCGAGGACGTGCGCGATCACTACGTGCGGACGCTGTTCGGCGTGGAGCCCTCGGCGGTGCGGCGCGCCGACCCGCAGCGCTACCTCGACCTCGCGCGCGCCGCGGTCTGCGAGGCCATGGGCGCGGCCCTCGGCTACTGGCGCCGCGACCCGCGCTGCGGTGGTGCCCTGGTGCTGAGCCTGCGTGACCTCGAACCCGGCGCCGGTTGGGGGCTGTTGGACGCTGCCGGCGAACCCAAGGCGCCGTACTACGTGCTGCGTCGGTTGTGCCAGCCGGTGGCGGTGCTGGTCGCCGACGAGGGCCTCGACGGCATGCGGGTTGATCTGGTCAACGAACACTCGGAGGAGCTGACTGGGACCTTGACAGTGACGGGGCACCGGCTGGGAGGTGCCCAATCAGCGCTCGCCGAGGTGTCGGTGGAGGTGGCGGCGCGGTCGTCGCAGCACTGGTCCGTCGATGAGCTGGCGGGTGCCTTTCTCGACCTCAACCACGCGTACAAGTTCGGTCCGCAGACCTACGACGCGCTCACCCTGAGCTTGAGGGACGTCGAGGGCAGGGAGATCGCGGCGGCGGTGCATCTGCTCGGCGAGCACGGACGCGCGCTGCAGCGGGATGTAGGCCTGACCGCGACGGTCACCGACGCCGGTGATGGTCGGTGGACACTGGTGGTGGCCACCAGGGACACGGCGCAATATGTCTGTATTGATGTCGACGGCTACTGCCCCGAGGACTCGTGGTTTCATCTGGCGGGGGGAACCCAGCGTTCGCTCGCCCTGTACCCGAGAGCGAGGAGCGGCGCGGGCCCGGCCCGTCCGGTTGGCGTGGTGCGGGCGCTCAACTCGGTGCAGGAGGCCTCGGTGGTGATCTGCCAATGACCGTGCACGCCACCTGGTTCGGCCGGGAGGACGCGCCACTCCTCGGATTCGTGCACATCCCCGAGGACGGTCAGGCCCGCGGGGCTGTCGTGCTGTGTCCGCCGCTCGGCCAGGAGCACATCGACTCCTACCGAGGTGTCGTACTGGCCGCGCAGCAGCTCTGCGCGGCAGGTGTGATCGCAGTTCGCTTCGACTACGAGGGCACCGGCGACTCCGCCGGTGACCAACTGGCGCCCGACGCCGTCGAGCGATGGATACGCAGCATCGTCGAAGCGGTCCAGCTGGCCAGAGCCACGGGCGTGCAGAGCGTGTCGTTGACCGGTCTTCGGGCGGGCGCGCTGCTTGCCGCTGCCGCCGCCGGCCGGTGCGGTCCGCTCAGCTCGTTCGCGCTGTGGGATCCGGTGGTCAACGGGCGCGCCTACCTCCGGCAGCAGACCACGCTCTACCGGATGTCGGTGGGCACCGACAGTCAGCACGACGACGCAGTCTCGATTTCCGGGGCTGCATTCGCCCCAGAGGCCGCGGAATTGATCAGCTCGCTACGGTTGGGAAACTTTGGTCCCGCCATCGTGGCGCAGCCGCTGCTGGTCGCTACTCGAGCGGGGACGGCGGACGCAACCCTGCGCGAGCTGATTGACTCCGCCGGCGCCGCGGAGCTCAGCCTGCAGGGCCAGGAAGAGCTTTTGGAGCGCCCGAGCTCGCACTTCCGCATTCCCAGCCGGAGCATCAGACAACTCACGGAACGGCTTGCGGAGGCATTTCCGGTGGTGGGTAGGTCGGTCGCCGCGCCGGCACTTCGCGAGCGCGCGTGTGTCAGCCACCCATCGGAGGACCAGCCCGTATCCGAGACTCTGCGTCGCTGCGGGCCAGACGGGCTCTTCGCGATCGAGACCAGCGGAGGATCGAGCACGCGTTCGGTCGTGCTCTTCAGCCCCTCGAAGGAGCACCGGGTGGGTCCGGCCCGGATGCATGTCGAGCTGGCGCGGGCGCTGGCGGCCGCGTCGGTTCAGACCATTCGCTTCGATCGCCGTGGTACCGGGGAGAGCGGTGCGGTGGCCTGGGACGAGATGACCCCCATGTATTCGTCGGAGTCCGCAGTCGATGCAGGCAACGTCATCGCTCTAGCAGCCGCTGCGCCGGCAGATACGGCGTTGGTCGGTCTGTGCGCAGGCGCTTGGATGGCGGTGATGGGCGCGTTGGCTCATCGCGTGGGCTCGGTCGTCATGTTGAGTCCGATCATTTGGGCGCTGCAGACCAGGGAACGCAAGATCGCCGCCGCTCAACTGTCGATCGACCGCACAGAGTCACAGAACGCGCGGCTCTCGCGTCGCCAGCGGATCAAGGGCGTGTTGCGTCGCCATTTGCCTTACGTGCTCTGGCGTTGGCTGGGCAGGCGTGGAATCACCCAGGTGCCTGAGGTGGCCCTCTCGGCACTGCTGAGCCGGGGGGTGCGGGTGACCGCGGTGATGCCGCCCGCAGACTACACCTGGTTCGTCGACCAGCGGGGGCTTGAGGGTCTGCGCCGGTTGCGGCGCAGATGTCTGTATCCCCAGCTGTTGGTGACTGAGGCCGGTGACCACAGCTTGCTGCATCGGGCTACCCGCGAGGCGGCGATGGAGTTGGTGAGCCAGGCGGTGACGACGGGGTCCAGGAAAGAGGTACCGCTGTGACTCGACGAGTCGGACGGTGCGGCCGCGACACTAGACTGTGCTTGGTGGGCGCACGATGAACGCAGTGAGGAGCTGAGGAATGGCACACAGCGGTCGCGGGACCGTGGGGTTATCAACGGATCCCGTTGCTCCAGCTACGCTCGATCTGGCACGCCATTTCCGCGAGTTGCGGGCGGTTGCCCTCCCCGCACTGCTGGCCGCAGTGCTCTGTGCGGGCATCGTGTTCGGCGTACGTTCGGCCGCGCCCGCGCAGTGGGCCGCGACGGTGTCGGCACGCGCGGAGACCACCACGGCCAGCACCACGTCGAGCACCGACTCAACTGCCGCGGCACTGCTCACCGCACCGTATGTAGCTCTCGGCACCGACACCGCGGCGCTGCACGACATCATCACCGCCGCTCGAGTGCCGTGGAGCGATGCGGAAGCACGCTCCCGAATCACAGTGAGCGACGGTCAGACGCCGGGACTGGTCACGGTCGAAGTCATGGGCGCTTCTGCCGAGCAGGCTTCCGCCGTGGCGAAGCAGGCCGTGCTGACGTTGGACAGCGCAGCGAGAACACGGGCGCGAGAGTCGGCTTCGGCCGAGACGACGCAGCTGCAGGCCGACGCGGCGGCGTTGAACGACCAAGTGCAGTCGCTGGCGGTGCTCGATCCCAAGCGTGCAGCGTTGCAAGCGCAATTCCAGGCGGCGCAGGATCAGCTAAGTCAGATCCGCGGCTCGGCCTCGGCGCGCTTGGCGGCCTTGTCCGATCCGGTTACCTCTACGGGCCCGGTTTCCCCGCAGCCTGCGCGTGACGCCGCCCTAGCGCTGTTGGCGGTACTGATCGTCGCGGCGGAGATCCTGTTGGCCGTGCGTGGGCGCTGGGGCAGCACGGTGTCCGCGAGCTGGGTCGGCCGGACGGCGCGCAGGTACGGAGCGTTATTCGTCGACTGCACGAGCGGTGGTGGCGAGCTGGGCATCGTGCAGGCCGTGACCCTGATCCTGAGCCACCTCAGGTCGGGCGCAAATGTCTTGATCCTGCGGAGCGGATCTGTGGCAGATACTGCCCTCAACGGACTGGTCGTAGCGACGCAGGAGTCGGCAGGTCAGCCCGACGGGGCCGGCAGACTGATCGAGGTATCCGGCGACCGTCCGTGGTGGCGTGGCTCGGGACTCGAACGGGCCGCTCTCGGCGTCGTCGTCGCGCATCGTGGTGCGTCTGAGCGCGCCGCGATTACGCGCCAGCTCGCCGCGTTGGCGGAAGTAGGCCTGCCGGCCCTGCTGATCCTCGTCGAGCAGGCGCCGGACGCTGATCCGGTGCCGGCACCTGACGCTCCAGAAGGTACGGCCCCCGAGGAGGCTGCCGAGCACGAGCCCACCGCCGAACTCGATAAAGCGGAGCCTAGCCGAACTGGCTCATCGGGTTGGCAGATCGTGCAGTGACGCATCATCCGCGTGTTGCCCTCGTCCACGAGCGGTTCACCGAGGTTGCGGGTTCGGAGAACGTGGTCGAGCAGCTCTCCATGGAGTGGCCCGATGCGTCTGTCCGGGTGCCGATAGCCCGACCCGGTGGTGTTCCGGCAGGTCTCTCTGTTCCGCCGTGCACGTCGGCCTGCCTCGACGGGCTGTATCGGCTGAGCGGTCAACGCAGCTACGCGCCGCTCTTACCGCTGCTGCCGCTGACGTTTCGGCGTATGCCCCTGCGTGACGCTGACGTGGTGTTGACCAGCCATCACGCCTTCGGCACCCAGGCGGTGTTCGCCACCGAGGCGCCGGTAGTCGCGTACGTGCACAGTCCTGCGCGATGGGCATGGGACGCCGACCTACGGGCCGGCGAAGCCGGAGGGCGCCTCGGTGAGCTTGCATTGACCGCGCTGGCCTCGCGAACCCGGCGTGGTGAGCTGGCCGCCGCGCCGCGACTAGCCCGTATCATCGCCAACTCGACGGCCGTGGCCCAGCGCGTCGAAAAGTGCTGGGGCCGGTCGGCCGAGGTGGTCTTTCCGCCGGTCAACACCGAGTTCTACACACCGGATCCGAGCGTCGAGCGCCAGGACTTCTTTCTGCTCGCCGGGCGGCTGGTCCCCTACAAGCGAGCGGACCTCGCGGTGCGGGCAGCAAAGATCGCGGACGTGCCGCTGGTGGTCGCCGGTGACGGACGGTTCCTCCAGCGCTGCCGGGAACTGGCGGGCCCGCGGACGACGTTCCTCGGTCGGGTGTCCGATGCTCGCCTTCGGGAGCTGCACCGGACGAGCAGGGCGCTGCTCATGCCGGGGGTGGAAGACTTCGGGATCGTGCCGGTGGAGGCGATGGCCTGCGGCAGCCCGGTGCTCGCCCTGGATGAAGGGGGAGCCCTGGACAGTGTGCTTCCGGGTGTCACCGGGCAGCTGATCACCCACGGCACGGAGGCGGCCGTGGTCGACGGGTTTGCGAAGGCGATGGCCGCCTTCCGTCCTGCGACCTACGATCCCCAGGAGATTCGCGTACGCGCTGAAAGGTTTTCACAGCATGTGTTCCGCTCGACCATGCGCACGGTCGTCGAGGAGGTTACCGGCTAGTGGGGCGACAGTCCGAACAACGCGAGGAGCCACGTCCACAGGAGGTCGAACAAGGAAATCGGCGCTGTCGGTGTAGGGGGCGGCGGGGGCGTAGTCACGACGGGCGCCTGAGTGCTCGCGTCCATAGCGGCTTGCTGTGCGACGACTGCATAGGCCGGCTTGGCGGACCTGTCGGTGTGCAGCAATCCGAAGTTGTCCTCGATGTTGGCCGTGCCTGTGGCGCCGTCGCGGATCTCATACACGAACAGCGGCCCGAGATAGTCGAATGATCGAGCCGTCGTCAGGCCGTCGGCGATGATGGCGGCCTGCTGCTGCTCGCTGACGGCATCGCCGCCGGGTCCGGTCGGAGTGCCGAACTCGGTCAGCCAAATCTTCTTTGCGCCGTCCCCGTTGTTGACCATGATGTCGTGGGCGTTGCGCAACCGGTAGAAAGTGTTCCAGCTGGCTGTGCTGGAATTCGAGGGAAGCGCCGGGAAGCTGTATGGGTGGATCGACACCGCATCCATCGCATCCTTCGCTCCGTGTGCGTACATCTGCTGCAGGAAGGTCAGCGGCGAGGCGGATGAACCATCCGAGCTGTCCACCCCAGGGGCCAGGGCGCCGCCCACCACCCAGGCGCCCGGGGCCGCTGCTCGGATCGCGGCAGCGCTCGATTGGAGCATGCTGGTGTAGAACGCCGGGTCGACCCGCGGGCTGAAAAAGCTCGACAAGTTGGGTTCGTTCCAGACTTCCCAGATGTTGATGCGGCCCGCGAAGTGCGCAGCAGCCTGTCCGGCAAATGCGCCGAACTGGGCCGAGCTGGCTGGCCGCCCATGGCTCGTCCCCGGCGCAACGCTGGGATCCTGAGCCCACCGGGGCGTGTAGGCAGCGATTCCCACCACCTGCAGTCCCTTGGTTCGGGCCGCATTGACCACTCGATCAGTGTTGGTCCAGTTCTGGTTGCCGCGGGTGGGCTCGATACTCGACCAGTCGACGTCCAGGCGGACCCAGCCGGCACCGGCGTTGCGCATTGCATCAAGGTCTGCCAACAGCTGGGCGTCGGGAAGCCCCAACAACGGGCCGCCGCCGTTCATGCCGATCAATGCCGAGGCAGGGGGTGCGGCCACAGGCCCCGCAAAGGTGGTGGCCGCCGCCGACGGCGCGAGGGCGAGCACGGCAGCGACGAGCGGCGCTAGGACGCCTAGTTTGCGCACAGTGTTCCCGATGACTTGGAGTGATTGGTGAACCGGTCCGGACGGAAACGGCCCGGGCTCAACGTATGCGCAGACCGTGATCAACGCAACACGAAGTGTAGTTGACTCGTTATGCGGCGCTAACGATTTCCGGCGTACCGTTGGATGACCTGGTAGGACGCTTTCGGGGTGAAGTCGCTGCGTACTATGCCGAAGTTCTTGAGGATGTCCGGATCTCCTGTCCGCTCGTCCCTGATGCTGTAGATGAACACCGGTCCGATGTAGCCGAGCTGAGTGGCCGCGCGCAGACCATCGGCGATGATGGTCGCCTGCAGTTGTCCGTCGATGGGTACTGCTCCTGTACCGGTGCGAACGGTCGCAGTGGGAGCGCCGAACTCCGTCAGCCAGAGCAACTTCGCCCCGTCGCCGTAGCGCTGCATGGTGGCATGCAGCGCGGGAATCTGCTGGAACGTGTTGTACGACGTCGTGCGGCCGTCGCTGGGCAGCGCCGGGTAGCTGTAGGGATGGACCGACACAGCGTCGAGGCTCGCCTTGGCGCCCGCAGCGTACATGCGGTCGACGAACGAAATAGGCGCGATCGTCTTTCCGTTCGGATGGTCAACGGCGGGGGCCAGGCTGCCGGCGACCACGGTCACCGTCGGACTCACGGCGTGCAGTGCGTCGTAGCTGGCACGCAACAGGGCTGTGTAGTAGCCGACGTCGGGCCGGGGCTCGAAGAAGATGCCCAAATTCGGCTCGTTCCAGATCTCCCACGTGTTGATCTCGTCCGAGTAGTGTTTGGCGGCACGCGCGGCGAAGGCGCCGAAGAGTTCAGGCGTGGCCGGTCGGCCGTGCGAGGTATCGGAAGGCACAGAGGGATCTTGCGCCCATTTTGGCGAGTAGGTGAGGAGCCCGAGCACCGCAAGACCGCGGCTGCGAGCGGCCTGGACAACTCTGTCAGTTGCCGCCCAGTCCTGCGTGCCCCGACTCGGCTCGATGATGGACCAGTCGATGTCGATGCGAATCCAAGTCGCCCCCGCGCCCCGGGCGGTGTCCAGCTCGCGGTTGAGCGCGCCGCTGGGTAAACGCACAAGCCCCCCTCGGACACTCCCACTGCTGATGGACGCGTGACCGGCTTCACCGAGTTGGTCGCGGGCGTTGTGGTTGCAGACTCGACCGGCCGCGACACCGCGTCCGACCCTGAGCAGGCGGCCATGGTGACGATGGCCGTCAGCAAACAGGTCAGCGCGAAGCAGGACCGGACGAAGCCTGAGGCGCTGCGGGACTTGTCCATTCGGCAGTCAGATCCCTCCGTAGGCGTGCCCGCGGGCACTGCGTAGTGCAGATGGTAGGTCTTCGGCTGACGCGTGCGTCATTCGGCAGAATCATCAGCCGGCAAGCAGCGCCATCAGCATGGCGGGAAGGGTTTGGGCGATGTCGTGTCGAGTGGCGATCGACCGGCGCGCCACTGTGGAGCTGCTTACGCGAAACCCGGAATCGGTGATCGCACTGTGCAGTGCCGACCTCAGGGCAGCGGTGTCCCCCGATGGGACCAGCAGCCCGGCGCCGTCACCGAGAAGCTCACTGGTGCCCCCGTGATCGGTGCCGACCACGGGCACTCCCAGGCTCATCGCCTCCAATACTGACAATGGGCAAGCTTCCGGCGAGGTGCTGGCGGACACGGCGACGTCCCAGCGGCGGATGACCTGCAAGGCATCGACATGGCCGAGAAATCGCACTCGGCCAGCCAGGTCCTGCTCCTCCGCCCGACGGTGCAGCGCCGCCGCATACGCGGTGTCCGTCGGGAAGACGCCGCCGGCGAGCTCGAGCTGAACTCCGGGCAACCCGGCAACGGCGTCCAGCAGTACCGCATGCCCTTTCCAGGGCGTCAGCAGCGCGAGGCAACCGACGACCGGGGGTGCGTGCGGAGTGAGCGGAGCCGCCTCGACCGGCCACCGCACTCCGTTGGTGGCCACGACCACCGGCATACCCACTCGGCGCAGCGGTGCGGCCGTGGCTTCCGAGACGGCGACCGCGCGGCGTAGCACGCTCCTGCTCGCTCGCACCAGCCGCGCCTGGCGTCCCTGATGCACCGTGTCGTGCACCAACCAGGACGCCCCGCCGGGTGGACGGGCGAGCGACACCGCAGGCAGCGCCAGCAGCGAGTTGACGATCGTCCGCGCCCCGGGCTCACGGACCACGGGTCGCAGGATCCGAGCGGCGCGGACCCAGCGGGCGGCGAGCCGAGCGCCCGCCACGGCGCGATGTCCGCTGCCCGTTCCGTCGCTCAGCCCGAGCGAGGGCAGCTCGACGTGCCGTACGGCCGCCGGAAGGCGCTGCAGCAGCGGGCCCGACGGTGCAGCCACGGTGACTCGGTGGCCGCCGGCGAGGGCACGACCGAGCAGGGCCAGCAGCACCGCCTCCGCGCCGGACACGTTGCCGGTGCTGTTGACGAATACCACTGGTGCAGCCGTCATGACCGTCGACCCCGCAGCAGTCCCGGAAGGTTCAGCTCGCCGGTGAGGCGCAGCAGGTGAGCAGCCAGGGGCAAGACGCAGACGCACACGAGGGCCACCGCCGGCCACGCCACCCAGTGGGCCAACAGCTCGCTGGCGGCACTGACGGCAACCGTCAGCAGCATCAGCCCGCACAGCTGTCGGCCCGGCACCAGCCGACGTACCGGGATGCTTTTCACCACCACCACCCAGACCAGCACGGTGAGCAGACCCTCGGTGGCAATGGTCGCGATGGCCGCACCGTAGTAGGACATGGCGGGGATGAGGAGCAGGTTCAGCCCGACGTTGACCACCAGTCCGGCCAGACCCAGCCAGGGGTAGACCCGCTGGCGACCGGCCGACACCAGCACCATGAACCCCAGCTGACTCAGCATGGCGATGCTGCCGCCGGCGACCAGCAGCCGCGCGGTCGGAGCTGCCGCACCGAAGCGTTCGCCGTACAGCAGGGTGAGGACCGGCCCGGCACTGGCCCAAAAGGAGGCGATCGCTACCCCGGCGAGCAGACCCAGGGTCAGGCTGGCCACGCGTACGCGCCGCCGGAAGGTTTCCGGGTCCTCCGGCCACGCTCGGACGAGCAGCGTGGTCACCGGCATGGTCACTGCCATCCCCACCACAACGAGAACGTCGGAAAACTTGTAGCCCACGGAATACAGGCCCACCGACTCGAAGGTGTCCAGTCGGCTGAGGATGAGCACGTCGAGCTTGGTCAACACGGTGACCAATGCGGTGCCGATGGTGAGCGGTACTGCTTCGATGAGCATGGAGCGCCACAGACCCAGGTGCCGGCCGCGAGACGGGCGTGGGCCGCCGTGGCCGCGACGTACCCCGGCGATTTTGATTCCGAGGGACACCAGCTCATTGATCACTGCGGGCAGGACAAATACCAGCAACACGGGAGCGAAGAGCGCGGCCGCAATTGTCAGGCCCAGCTGTACCAGCTGCGCAGCAACTTCGGCCACCGCCACCAGGGTGAGTCGAAGTGTGCTCTGGAACAACACCGACAGGGCGTGGCTGGGGGTCGCGATCACCACGACTAAGCCGGCAAGTGCGGTGGCCCGGATGACCGAGCCCGGATAGCCCATCGCCGTCACGTACGCCAACGCCACCAGGTAACCGATGACGCCCAAGGTCATGCGTAGGGCGATGAAGGAGCTGGCCAACCGGGAGACCTCGTCCGGCTTGGAATCCATCAATCGCGCCAGTACGACGCGGCCGACGCCGAGGTCGGTGACCACCGACAGCAGACCGAGGAGGCCGAAGACGAAGGCGAACTGGCCCCAGTCCTCCGGCGACAGCTTGCGGGCGATGAGCACGCTGCCGGCCCACCCCAAGGCGGCGACCAGGAGACGGCCGAGCAGGATGGCCGCGGAGTTGCGGGCCGCTGCCCGCCCGGATTCCTCGGTGCTGGATGGGTCTGCGTCCACTGCGCTCACATCCGGGCGCCCGTCGTCCGGTAGGCGGCCACGGTCTGCTCGGCGGTCGCCGCCCAGCTCAGACGACCGGCGTCCACAATGGCCTTCTCGCGTAGCTCCCGGCGCTGCGCGTCATCGCGCAACAGCGGACGCAGTGCGGCGACCCACGACTGCACCGTGTGGCGAGACACCAGCACGGCTCCGTCACTGATCACCTGGGGGAGGGCGCCGACCGCACTGGCCACGACGGCACCGCCACACGCCATGGCCTCTACCGGGGGAAGGCCGAATCCCTCGTAGCGCGACGCGTAGGCGACCACAGTAGCCGCGCGGTAGAGCGCAGGCAGGTCGGCGACGTCGACGTAGCCCAGCCCCAGCGCACCGGTCGGCGCATCGGGACCTGTCGAGCCGGCCCCCGCCAGCACACAGACGGCATCGAGCTCACCGGCCGCCTGTGCCACCAGAGCAACGTCTTTGCGGGGCTCAACCGTGCCCACCTGAAGGACGAACCGATCGGGCAGGCTGTACTTCACCCGCGCAGCAGCCACCTGGTCGGCGGACGGCGGGCCAGCCCACGGCGCCGGCGCCAACGGGGTGACGATGCACTCGCGGCCGATCAGCGCCTGCACCCGCTCGGCCGTGAAACCCGAGACGGCCAACAGCACGTCGGCCCGGTGCAACGAGCTGCGCAGCAGTACTCGCTCACCCATGGCGCGAGCCCTGCTGTAGGCCCATGGCGCGTCGAACACCGACATGTCGTGCACGGTGGCCACCCGCGCCGCGTGGGTCGCCACGGGCAGGTCGACGTCCAGGGCGTGCACCAGGTCGACGTTGCGCATCGGGGCCAGGGCGAGCGCCGCGCGCCGGGCGCCAGCGACAACCGGCTTGCTGATGGCATGAACCGAGTCCGGCAGCTCGCCGGTCGCGTCGCGCTGCACCACCGCGGACAGCTCCGCTGCGGGCAGGAGTGCGGCCAATCCGCTCACGAGCTCGCGGGCATAGGTCTGGACTCCGCTTCCCGCTGGTCGAAGGGCGAGCGCTCCGAAGCGGATCCGGGCGGACCGACGGCGGTCGGCGCCGTAGCCGTCAACCGAGCTGTGCGCTGAGAGACCGAACATCCCACCACTCCTAGAAGTAACCAAAAGTAGACGTCGAGCGGAAAGATCTCGAAGTAGGTGGACACCAACGACGCGGCAGACGCGGCGAGCACAGCCGCGCTGACCCCCAAGGCCAGCGCAGCATCACGCCCGGACAACATTTGCGCCGCCCGCAGGGTCGAGACGAGCGCGCTCAGCAGGATCAGGACGAACAACCACAACCCGACGGGCCCCAGCTCCAGCGCCATCTTCACGTAGTAGTTGTCGGGCTGGTATGTGGTGCTCACCGCCCGGCCGGCGGCCTTGGCGATGCGCTCCGCCGCCGAGCCGCTTGCGCCCAGACCGAGGCCCAACGGGTGGCTCAGCAGGTCGGAGAAGATGGCGGACCAGCCGCTGCCGCGCTGCCCCAGGCTGGTCGAGGAGAACAGCGGCGCCAACACCTTGGGGGAGACGAACAGCAACCCGGCCAGTACGGCCGCACTGAGCACGGCGAGCACTCGCAGTAGCTGCCGGTAGCGATGCACCGCGAGCCAGAGGAGGCCGAGGGCCAGGCCAAGGTAGCTGGCACGGACGATGGATACTCCCATCCCGGCAACCATCACCGGGGTAGCGGACAGGAACAGCGCATTGCGAACCCGGCGCGGTTCAGCCAGCGCCACGGCTCCGCCCACCAGCAAGCTCAGCATGACGTAAAGGCCGAAGGCAAAGGGTGCATCGAAGGTGGCGAACGAGCGCAGCAGCCCTCCGGCGGTCCGAACCTGTGTGTTGTAGCTGTAGCCGAGGCCGACGAGGTAGGCATCACCTACCCACTGTTGCCAGAGGCCGACGAGGGCGGTGATGACCCCCACCGACATCAGGATCGTGACCAGCGAGTCGCGATCGCGGGCGCTAAAGGGGGCGTGCCACAGCACGAGCAGGATCAGCAGGTAGAAAAAGGTGATCTTGATGGCGTAGAGCCCGACCAGTCCGGCAGTGGCCAACGCAGAGGTGGAGCCGAACACGACGAGAGCCGCGACCGCCGGCCACCAGGGCAGGGTGGGCGCCGGCCCTGCGTCCGCGCCACCCTGCAGCGACCGCAGCGGCGCAAGGAGGGTAGCTGCGAGCGTCATCAACAGCAGGGCTTCTTTCCAGTACGCGAAGGAGGCGCCGCCAGGCACCAGCACGAGCAGTCCGTTGAACGGGGTGAGGGCAGCAAGCAGGAGCAAACCGCGTTGCGGCCGCTGCCGTAGGGCAGCAAGCCCGAGCACCAACAGACCAGCGGCCAGCACCGCGCCGAGGAGCAGCCCGAGCTCAGCCACCGCTGCGCCGCAGGACCGCGAGCACGGTGCGCAGGATGATTTTGCAGTCCAGCCACAGGCTCCAGTTCTCGATGTAGTAGTTGTCGTAGGCGGCGCGCTCGCGGACCGAGGTGTCGCCCCGCAGGCCGTGCACCGCGGCCCATCCGGTGAGACCGGCCGGAACACGGTGGCGGGCGCCGTAGTGCCGCATGGCTTCCTCGAACTCTGCGGCAAAGTGTGGCCGCTCCGGGCGGGGGCCCACTACGCTCATGTCGCCGATGAGCACGTTCCAGAACTGGGGCAGCTCGTCGAGCGAGGTGGCGCGCAGGAATTTGCCCACCTTGCCCAGCCGGTCATCGTGGTAGGCGCTCCACTGGGTGCTCGGCTTGGCCTCGTCGACGGGCTTGAGCGAGCGGAACTTGACCACAGTGAACTGGGCGCCGTCGACGCCGATGCGATCCTGGCGGTAGAAGATCGGAGCCGAGCGGTCGGTGAGCCATACGATGGCGGCGATGACGGCGAGAAGCGGCGAAAGCGCGAGCAGCGCGAAGGCACTGAAGGCGATGTCGAAGATCCGCTTGAATCGCCACTCCAGGCTCCGGTAGGGGGCGCGCCGGATTCGGGTGAGCGGCACGTCCCGCACGAGCTGCATGTCGTCGGTGAGGCTGGCCAGCTCGAACAGCCGCGGAACCACCAGCAGCTCGCAGTCCAGCCGGTCGCAGGTACGCAGCGTGTCGAGCAGTTCGAGCTCGTTGACCTCGGAGAAGGCGACCACGACGGTGTCCACCTGCAGGGTGGTGATCACACCGGACAGTTCAAGCGCAGGAGAGAAGAGCTGCACGTCCAGAGTCTGCGTCTCGGGGACCGGGTGGGCGTCCACGATGCCGACCGGGACCAGTCCGAGTCCACGGTGCTGCAGGGCGTTGCTGGTCAACCGGGCGCCAATGGTGCCGCCGCCGATCACCAGCGTGCGCGAGGACAGGCGTCCGCGCGTGCGCAGCTGTCGAACCACTGCGTAGGTGACGATCCGGCCGATCGTGAGCGCCACGATGAGGGCGGCGGCGATGATGACGACCGGAAGCAGCTGGGCGTACCGGTGGCTTGCCGCTGCGCCGAGAAACACTCCCGCCGCGCCCGCGAAGGCCAGCTTCGGTAGGTCGTCCAGTACCGACAACGTCAGCTTGCGCCGGTAGGCCCGCTGCAGGCCGAGCGTGGTGACGGTGATGAGGGCGGCAATCGCGACGTCGTCCAGATCACTGTCGAACGCGACGAGCACCACCGTGGCGAGCAGGAAATCGCCGAGGAAGATCAGGACCGACGTGCGCCGGGCCTGCGAGGCCCAGTTGCGGCGTTCGACAGTCGCCTCAGCGGGCGGGGCAACCGAGCTCCGATCAACCGAGGGCACGGCGCCGGCCACTGGCGCTGTTGGTGGCGCACCAATCACTCGATCGTGTTGCTCTGAAACGGAATCCACTGGCTATCCTTCCGAGGATCCGTGCCGCCGGCCTCACTGCTTGCACTCTACTATCGCGGCCCACGGGTCAACCGGTTCGATGCCAACTAGATGCGGTAGCAGCAATTTCGAACTTGGTCAGCCTCGGACCAGGGAAGCGAAGACGACGGTGTTCGACTCGTAGCTCTTTGTCGTCTGGTCGACACGCCGCCACAGGTGATGACGCGCAGACCGGCGTAGTCGATGGGCCCGTAGACCGCCGCCGTCGGGAACTGGTTCTTGGCGTAGCTTTTGACGGCGTCCACGCGGAAGTGCGCGACGGTCGCGTCGGCGCGGGTGACGTCGATGATCGCGCCCGGCCTCATGGCCCCCAGGGTGAAGAACACTCCTGGGCCCTTGTAGGAGTCGACGTGTCCCACGATCACCGCAGGCCCGAGCGAACCAGGGATGGGCCCCAACCGGTACCACGCTGCGGTGTCGTAGGCGACGGGTACCTCAATGGTGCCGTCGGGATTGAGTCCTACTTGGACCAGTGGGGACTGCATGCCGACGGTCGCCGCGCGCACCGACACTGGTGGCGAGGCGGGGAGGGTGCGGGGTACGGCAGGCGCCGGGGCTGCTGGCGGAGGTGACGCCGGCGCAGGCCCCGTCTGCGAATCCCGTGGTGGGGGCACGCTCACGAGGACGGCGCCGGAAGCGGAGGGGATCACATCCTGTGCCGCCGCCGCCGGCTGCGGCGGCACGGGCGACTCGGCGAAGTAGGCGCCGGTCAGTACGACCGTGCTGGCAAGCGACACTGCACCCAGCGCGAAGTAGAGACGGCTGCGCAGCCTCGCCCGGTGGGTGGGGTTGACCATCCGGTCAGTCGTCACCTTGGGGCACCACGTCGGTGACGAGCTTGCGGTTGCGGTGGTACCCGCTGGCGCCGACGACCGTGGTGACGGCTGCCACGGCGCCGCCGATCAGGAGGCCGGCGTCCCGGCCACCCGCGGTTCCTCCAGCGCCGGTGGCGGCGCCACCCGACGGGGTGACGCCGACACCGACACCGACGCTGGGCGTGTGGGCTGGCACCGGTGCAGCGCCCGGGCTGGGCGGGGCCGCCGGGGCGTTTGGTGCGGGCGCAGGCGCGCTGGCCTGGCCGGGAGCCGGGTTGGCGGGCTGGGGGCCGGGCACAGCGCCTGGGGCCCCGCCGCTCTGCTTCACCGTGCCGTTGAGCCCGTTCGGGAAGAAGCCGCCTGCCGAGGCCACGTTGGGAGTGAGGTACACAATGTTGAGCACCCGCTCCGGCGCGCGTCCGAATACCAGGCCGTTGTCGTCGGCGGGAACAATGTTGGCGGTGCCGTTGAGGATGATGCCCTGGTCGTCGTTGCCGACGCCGTCGAGGCTGTTGCGGACCTTCGCAATGAGGTCGCCGGGTTCTGGCTGGCCCGTCCCGTAGAGCGTGGAGCGGATCAGGCTGGCGTGGAAGGCCTCGGTGCCCAGCATCCCAGCGGCCGCCGCCATCGAGGTCTTGTCGGTCAGCATCGGTATCGCGCCGCGGAGCGCGGTCACCCCGACGTCCTCGAAAACGTAGGCGCCTTAAAGGAGCAACTGCTCACTCTCGTACGGGTCGAACGTCTGGCCGTTCTTGGTGATTCCGGCTGCCGTGGCGGCAGTGGCAAAACTTGCGGCCAGGTCGATCGCCGGCCGTGCGACCGCCTGTGCCCCCAACGTGGAGCGCAGGAACTTCACCTGGTTCAGCTCGTCCCTGGCGATCTCCTGCGCGTACTGCTTGACGAAGGGCGTCTTGAACGCGACCGCACGGCCACCGGTGACCGCCCCCCTGGTGCCCGTACCCGTCGTCAGCTCATCGGGTAGGCCAGCGCCGGTGGTGGCCATGGCGTAATACTCGGCTTCGAGATACTTCAGGTTCAGGGCGAAGTTGAGGATGGCCGCGTCGCCGGCCGTCTTGGCGTCTTCCGCGGACGCCGAGGGGGCTTGCCGCACCGACCCCGAGGCCGCCGATACCGGCTGCTTTCAGGAATCGCCGACGTCCCAGTGGGCTACCCGCACTGTGCTTGGCTGCATTGTTGCTGTACTGGGAGGCGAACACGCTCTGGTCCCCTGACGTCGGGTCACGGCAGCATCACAGTGACTTTACGTACTGTCTTCTGAATGGACCATTGCTCGCAAGCGAAAGGCGCGAACAATGGTCGACCCGCCCCAGATCAGCACCGTCTGGCCCGTCGGAACGGGCGTCGCGCGCGGGTGGGGGAAATTGTAATGAGGCACTAACGCAGCGTGATGACGAAATCAGCCTGCGTAGTGATGCACGGAGCCGGTGACCGTAAGCCCAACCGTGCTTTGCAGCGGCGGTAGCGCACGGGAGGTGGTGCGCGCCAGCACCGCGGGCCCCGCCGGCAGCAGGCGCAGCGCGATCGTCGCGTCGTGTCCGTAGTAGTTGAGACGCTCGACGCACGCCGGTGTGGCCGCAGGATCCTCGCTGAGCACGATCTGCTCGGGTCGAATGAGCACGGTGATCGGCCCGTCCTGCGCGGCTCCCTGCAAAGCCAACGAGCCGAGGGCGCACTCGGCCCGGTCGCTGTGGGCGGTCGCGGGAAGCAACACCGCCTCGCCGACGAAGGCAGCGGTCGCGGTGTCGGTGGGCGCCTCGTAGACCTGCGTTGGCGTGGCGAACTGGGTAACGCGCCCGGCGTGCATCACCGCGACGTGGTCGGCCATGGACAGCGCCTCGGTCTGGTCGTGGGTCACCAGCACTGCGGTAGCGCCCGCGGTGCGCAGCGCGTCGGACACGGCCCGGCGGGTCTCGGCGCGCAGGCTCGCGTCTAAGGAGGAGAACGGCTCGTCGAGCAGCACCAGGGTGGGCTGCGGGGCCAACGCTCTGGCCAGTGCCACGCGCTGCTGCTGCCCGCCGGAGAGCTGGTGGGGCAGCCTTAAGGCGTGCGCAGCGCTCAGCCCGACCAGCTCGAGCAGCTCGGTCACCCGCTGCCCATCGCGCCGTTGCGGGCGGGGCAGGCCGAAGGCGATGTTGTGGGCCACGTCCAGGTGTGGGAACAGGGCCCCTTCCTGCGGCACGTAGCCCACGCGGCGGCTGCGGGCCTTGACCGAGCGCCCGTGCCCGAACACCAGTTGTTCGCCGAATCCGATGGTGCCCGCGTCGGGGTTGTCGAACCCGGCGACCAGGCGCAACAGGGTGGTCTTGCCGCAGCCGGACTCGCCGAGCAGGGCGGTGAGGGACCCGTCAGCGACCTCGAGGTCGACGCCGTTGAGCACCGGGGTGGCCCCGAAGCTCTTGTGCACGCCGCGCACGGTCAGCGTGCTCACGTGGGCAGACCTTCGTCGGCCGCCCTGGTGAGCAGGTAAGTGGCGGGCAGGGAGATCAGGACCATGAGTGCAGCGTAGGGAGCAGCTGCGCCGTAGGACAGACTGCTGCTGTAGCTCCAGAACTTGGTGGCCAAAGTCTCGGTCCCGATGGGGGCTAGCAGGAGCGTGGCCGTCAACTCGGTGACGACCGAGAGGAATACCAACGCCATGCCGGCGCCGAGCCCACGGCCGATCAGGGGCAAGGTCACGCGGACAAACCGGGACAGTGCTCCCACACCGAGCCCGGTGGCTACCTCGTCGTAGAGCGGCGGTGCCTGCTCGAAGGCGGCACGGACATTCACCATGGCCAGCGGCAGGAAGAGGATGACGTAGGCCGCCACCAGCACCGGGCCGGTCTGGTACAACGCCGGCGCGAAGCGAATGGTGATGGTTACCAACGCCAGGGCCACGACGATGCCCGGCAGGGCACTCGCGAAGTACGTGCTGCGCTCCAGCGATGTCGCCGCCCGGCCGTGGTGCCGGACGCTGAGCCAGGCCACCGGCACCGCAAGCAGCGTGGTGAGCACTGCGGCGCTCACCCCGAGGCCGAGCGAGCTGAGCAGGGTGGAGACCAGGGTGGCGCCCGGAAACGCGGTGGACGTCCCCGTGACCAGCCAGCGAACGAGGCTACCCAGCGGCACCACCAGTGCGAGGCCGATCAGCGCCGCCATGATGGCCAGCGCCCCCGGCGTCGCGCCGCACAGTTCCAGCCGGGGCAGTGGTCGGGCTGCGCCGCCGCCCACCCTGGCGTATCGGGCGCGCCCGCGCAGCTTCAGCTCGCCCAGCAACAACACCAGGCAGGCGAGCACCAGCACCGCGGCCAGGGCGTTGGCGGCCGGACCGTTGAACGAGGATTGGTACTGGTCGTAGATGGCGGTGGTGAAGGTGGGGAACTGCAGCATCTGCAGGGCGCCGAACTCCGCCAGCAGGTGCAGACCGACCAGCAGGCACCCGCCGAACAGGGCCGGACGCAGCTGCGGTAGCACCACCCGTCGAAACGTTGCCCACTGCCCCAGTCCCAGGGCGTACGCGGTCTCCTCCAGTGCCGGGTCCAGCCCGCGCAGCATCGCCGCCACCGGCAGGTACACCAACGGAAAGTAGGACAGCGTGACGATGAGCCACGCCCCGCCCAGGTGCTGCATCGACGGCGCAAGGGACACCCAGGCGTAGCTGTTTACGAAGGCGGGCACCGCCAGCGGAGCAACCAGCAGGATGTTCCAGATGCGCCGTCCCGGCAGGTTGGTGCGCTCCACCAACCAGGCCGAGCCGAGGCCCAACGCCGCGCAGGACAGAATGGTCAGCGCCGTGAGCCGGGCGGTGTTCCACAGCAGGTCACCGGTTCGCGCGCGAAAGACGAGCTGCGACACCTCGTCCCAGCCGGCGCCGATGGTGTAGCCGACGATGTAGAACAGCGGCAGTAGCGCCAGGAGCGCCACGGCGGTAGCACCCACGCGGAGCAGGAGCCCAGCGGGAATCGCCGTGCTCCTGCTCCCACGTGCGCGAAGGGTGATCACCTCAGATCAGGCTCGCCTGGCGCATCAGGTCGACGACCTTCGGTCCGTTGAGCGCGGACACGTCGACCTTGGGCGGGTTGAGCTCGGCAAGGGGAACCAGCTTCGGGTTCGCGGGGACACCGCTGGCGATGCTGTATTCGAAGGCGTTGCTGTCGGAGAGAACCTGCTGGCCCTTCTGACTGGTCAGGAACGCCACGAACTTCTGGGCAGCGTCGGAATGCTTGCTGGACTTCAATACACCAGCGCCGGACACACTTGCAAAGGCGCCGGGGTCTTGGTTTTTGAAATACTTCAGCTGGACGTTTTTGCTGTTGGCTCCGCTCTCGGCCTGGTCCCCGAACCAGTAGTAGTGGTAGATGACCCCGGCCTCGACCTCTCCGGTGTTCACGGCCTTCATCACCGAAGTGTTGCCCTGGTAGATCTTGGCGTTCTCCTTGAGACCCTTCAACCAGGCGGCGGCAACATCGTCACCCTTGAGCTGGACGACGGCGCTGACGATGGCCTGGAAGTCCGCCCCGGACGGGGAGATGCCGATCTTGCCCTTCCACTGCGGCTGGGCGAGATCCATGATGGATGCGGGCAGCTGCTCCGGGGTGAGCTTGGTCGGGTTGTAGGGCAGCACCGTGGACCGCGCGGCCCACCCCACCCAGTTGCCGTCCTTGGCGGCGTACTGGTCGGGGACCTGGGCGCGAGTGGCCTGGTCGACACTGGCGAACAAGCCCTTGCTGTCCACCAGCGTCATACCGGGCGAGTTCTCGGTGAGAAAGACGTCCGCGGGTGAGGCTGAGCCTTCCTGCACGAGCTGGTTGGACAGCTCGGAGTCGTCACCGTTGCGCAGGGTGACCTTGATGCCGGTCTGCGCGGTGAACGCGTCCGCCTCCAGCTTGGTCAGGTCCTCGTGTTGGGCGTTGTACACCGTGATGCTCTGACTGTCTCCGCCGCTGGAGCTTCCGCAGGCCGCTGTCGCAGCGGCGACGGCCACCACCATGCTGGCCGCGACGGTCGCACGGATCAGTCCGCGTCTACTCAGTGTCATGCGGGGCACCTTACTCGCTCGGTTAGGGTTGCCTCACCTTAGCCCATTGGGTGGGGTCCGCAGACGCCACCGTGCCTTCGCTTGGGCACGCTCACCCACACCGGATGTGGCTGAACGTTCCCAAGCGGGGTGGGAACCGGCTTGCCCCCGTACGCGTCGCATCGCTGTGTTGCTCACGCATGTCCTCCGTCGCCAGGACGGGGTGATTACCTACGCCCAGGCGCTCGAGTGCGGGTTGAGCGGACGGCAGATCGAACACCGCAAGGCCACCGGTAGCTGGCTACGGGTCGGCCCGCAGGTGTACTTCACCGCCGACCGGGTGTTCGGCGACCGGGCCCGATTGCGCACTGCCGTCTATTCGGCGGGTACAGGTGCGGCTGCGGACGGACTGGCAGCCGCGTGGTGGCTCGGGCTGGTGGACCGGCTTCCGGGGACAGTGACAGTGACTGTGCCGCGGGCTCGTCGGCCGACAAGACTGGATAGGTGTGTGGTGCGCCGGCGCAACCTGCACGCGTCGGACCTGGTGGGTATCCGCGAGCTATGGGTGACCGACTTGGCGCTCACCGTGCTGGAGGCCGCCGTGGCCACGCCCGATGGATCAGCCTTGCTCGACCGCGCGTTGCAGCGCCGGACCACATTGACGGCGTTGCACAGTGCCCATCGGCGCAACCTCGGCCGCCACGGCTCGCGCGCGGCAGGTGAGCTGCTGGTGGTGGCGGCGGACCGTGCCGGATCGCACGCCGAGCGATTGCTCATCCGGCTGTTTCGCGAAGCGGGGATCGGTGGTTGGCGCACCGGGTATCGAGTGCACAGCTACCTGTTGGACTTCGCATTTCCTGCGGAAAAGTTGGCCATAGAGGTGGATGGTTGGGCGTTTCACTCTGATGCCGACAGGTTTTAGGGCGACCGGACGCGGCAGAACACGCTGATCAATGAGGGCTGGCGGGTGCTGCGCTTCACCTGGCACGACCTCACGGGGCGACCAGACGTGGTGGTCACCCAGGTCCGCCACGAGCTGGACCGCTGAGCCGCGGTTGGGCACGCTCACCCACACCGGATTTGGCTCAGCGTGCCCAAACGGCGAGGGTCAATGGAGGGCGTCCAGTCGTTCGGTCAGCCGTTGCTCCATCGCGGCAAGCTGCGCGCGGATATCGGCCACGATGGCGTCGTTGGCGCGCAGCATCTCGGAATTGGTGATGTCCCGTGCCTCCTCGGTCAGCGTCACGACGATGGATCCCCCGGGCGCCAGCGTGGCGCGCTCGACGTCGTGCACGTCCGCGGCCCCCTGGCGGCGCAGAGCCACGGCGATGTCCGCCTCGCGCAGACCCAGGTTCCGGATCTTGTCCCGCAACATCTGCCCTCGTTCGACGAGCAGGGTCGGGGTGCCTTCGAAGAGCCGCTCCAGCGCGGGGTGTCGGTTGACCAAGCGCACGGTGACGCTGTTCACCGTCACCAGCACCAGTGCGCCCAGCAGCCCACCGGCCAGGCTCTGGTCGTTGCCGATCACCGCGTTCTGCACCACGTTGGACAACAGCAGCACCACGACAAGGTCGAAGCTGTTGAGCTGGGCCAGCTCCCGCTTGCCCCCGAAGCGGAGCAGCACTGCGAGGCCGGCGTAGACCAGCACGGTGCGCAGCACCTTCTCCAGCAGCGGAATCTGTACCGTGAACAGGTCGTTCTAGATCATGCTCGCCCGCTCTCTCTCGTGCTCCCGTGTGGTCGGCGGCCGCCGCGCACGTCAGTCTGCGCCCCGCGGCCGGCCGGGCGATGCCGACTGGCGGCACGACCATTAGTCGCTAGGCTGTGCGGATGATTCGCCAGATGACGATCGATGACCTTGCCGGCGCGGTGGACGAAGGCGAGGTCATCGTGGACGTGCGCGACCCGGCCGAGTACGCGCAGGGGCACGTGCCCGGTGCGATCAACATCCCGCTCGACTCCATCGTGGACCGCTGCGCGGAGTTGGACAGGAACACGCCCGTCTACTTGGTCTGCGGCGGCAAGAACCGAGCAATGGAAGCGGCGGGAGCTCTCGATCAGGGCGGCTACGAAGCGCGCCCGGTCGATGGAGGCACGCGCGGTTGGATCGCGAGTGGCCGTGCGGTGGACAGCTAGGCGGAATGCTCCTCGCGCGGGCGCAAGATCATGCCCAGTGATACGAGCGCACGGGGCGTCAGCAAATCGGTGATGTACTCCGCCGCCTCGGCCAAGCGGTGGGCACCACGCGGCAACGTGTAGAGGTGATCGGACGTGGTCGCTGTCTTCGCCCGCTCCAGCGCCGGGCCCCAGGCCTGCGCCGCCGCGGCCAACGCGCGTGGGTCGATGTCGGAGTCGTCCTCGCTGATTCCGTCGAGCTCGACTGCCTCGTGCTCGACCAGCTGCACAACCGCGGCGGCCAGTTCGGTCAGCAGCACCCTTTCCTGCTCGGAGACGCGAAGCAGCTCGGCAAAGGCCTGGGTGCTGTCGCAGCCGTAGAGCACCATCAGGACGCCTTTGGCGACATCGGGGTTCGGACGGGACTGCATGCTCTGGCGCAGCTGCTCGGCGTCGGCCGCGAAATCGACGCCGTACACGGTGTTCGGGCGCACAGTTCCTCCCCTCTCCGACGGTGGGACACCCACTGTCCCGCTCATGGACCAGGATGGTGGCGCCACGGCAGCCGCGCCACCCCGACACGCGCGAAATGATTTGCTTACCGCGATTTGGGTCCCTTGACCTGGACAAACAGTGGTCCGTAAGGCTGCTCACAGTGCGACCCCAGCCAGCACGTCTGTGCGCCAGGTGGTTTGGTATCTCCATGCTTCTGCTACGGCCACCTGGGGTATATCCGCCGCAACACGACACTTGGCTACTCGCCGACGTCTTTCGGGCGGAAGTCCGAAAGCCCGGCCAGCATGTGCTCGACATCTGCACCGGTACCGGGGCGCTGGCCGTCGTCGCCGCACTGCAGGGCGCGGCCAGCGTCACCGTGGTCGACGTCAGTCGGCGGGCTTTGACCGCAGCCTGGTTGAACGCTCGTGCGCGAGGCCTCCGGGTCTGTGCCCGGCGCGGCGACCTGGTGGCGCCCGTGTCCGATCAGCGCTTCGACGTCATCTTGTCCAACCCGCCTTACGTCTGCGCCGAGTCGGATCACCTGCCCACCCACGGACAGGCACGGGCGTGGGACGGGGGCGTCGACGGGCGGGCGGTACTCGACCGCGTGTGCGCCGAGGCGCCGAAGGTGCTGGCGCCGGGGGGGACGCTGCTCATCGTGCACTCTGCGCTGTGTGGAGTGGATGAGACGGTGCAGCAGCTCGCCGGGGAAGGATTGGACGTGTCCGTGGCAGCCCGGCGACGCTGCGAGTTCGGCCCGGTGATGCGCGCCCGCGCGCAGATGCTGGAAGCGCGCGGCTTGATCCAGGCGGGCGAACGGACTGAAGAGCTGGTGGTCGTCCGCGCGGTCAAGCCAGTCGTCTGAGGGAGCTGGCCCCGGCCGCCCAGCTATCCATCATGTGTTGCGCGCCCAGCTCGTCCATCGCCAGGCACACCTGGGCGCCGAAGAGAATGTCGGCTGAGCGCTCCGGTTGCTGCTTGGACAGGCCACCGGCCAGGTCGCGGCAGACGATCTGCTCGTGCACGGCGTCGGCCTCGACGTGTTCGTCGAAGAACAGCGTGGCACCCAGTCCGAAGCCCAGGCGGCGCAAACCGTGCGCGTACAACTTGGAGGGCAACGACGACGTCATCTCCACGGCGCACAGATGCCCAACCAGCGCGCCGAGCAGGCGTCGGTGCACGGCGAACAGGGACAAGGCGTTCACCGAGGCCAGCGTGATGGCAGGGACGCGGTTGAGATGCGCGGCGTAGGAGCTGTCCACGCCCAGCTCCTGCATGGTGCGGGCGAAGAGTGCGGAGTGCATCCGTTCGGGGCGTCCACCCCCGTACTCGTCGGCCTGCACCTCCACCAGGGCCGCTTTGGCCGCCCCGGCCAGGCGCGGGATGCCCAGGGTGTGCGGATCCGCCTCGCGCAGCTGATAGATGGACCGGTGAACCAGAAACTCGCGCCACTGCGGCAACGTCGCCGTACGCGCCATGTGCCGGGAGAGACCCGGACCACCCTCCGCGGAGGTGAGCTCGACGAGCCCGGCCTGCACATCGGTAGCGGCGGGGCGTGGTGCAAGATCGCGCAGCGCACGTTCGAACGGAGCTTCGAGCAGGCTCCGGGCGGCCAGCAGTTCCGGGTCCCACTCCCAGTCATCGCTCACCCCGGCAAGGCCCTGCAGGTGCAGCTCGTAGAGAAGAGTGAGCGTCAGCTGCACGTCCTCGTCGCGAAGAACGTCCACGCCGTCCCAGTCCTGCGCCGCCGAGCGGACATCGGCCGCCTGCGCCGAGCCTGCGAACACATCGACCAGCAGCTCACTCAACCGGCCGCGCGGAGCCGGGAGGGGCATGGCGGTGGCGTACCCGGGTGGCGTACGTACCCCATCGTCCAGTAGGACTTCAGACATGGCTGCTGCCCCCGACCCGGATCGCGCCGACTTCTTGGGCCCTGAGGTCACCATCACCGTCTGCCCGGACGGCCCGCTGTTGGTGCGCGGTCCTGCCGAACTGCTCGACGGCGATGGCGTGGTGCTGCCCCGCCACCGCACCACCGTCGCCCTGTGCCGCTGCGGTCGCTCGAGCATCGCCCCTTACTGCGACGGCACCCACAAGAAGCGAAGGGGCGGCGGGAGTTCCGCGGCTTGAGACGGCCATGACGTCGAGCCTAAGTCAGCCGGAGGCCGGAGCGCGCGGCGAGTCTGGCTCACGGTTGGATCAGCGAGGCAAAGACGACGATGTTCGACAGGTAGTTCTTCGTCTTCCCGTCAAAGGCGCCACCGCAGGTGACGAGTCGTAGTCCGGCGTAGTTGATGGGCCCGTAGACCGCTTCGGTGGGGAACAGGTCTTTGGGGTAGCTGTTGATCGCGTCGACGCGGAAGTGCGCAACGCTCTTGTCGGCGCGGGTGACGTCAATGACTTGGCCAGGGCGCATCGCTCCCAGGTTGAAGAACACACCCGGGCCCTTGACGGAGTCGACGTGCCCAACGATCACCCCGGGCCCCAGTGAGCCAGGAGTAGGACCGAGGCGGTACCACGCGGCCTCGTCATAGCTGGTGGGCACCTCGATGCTGTGGTCCTTGTTCAAACCGACCTGCAGCAGCGCGGAGTCGATTCCCACCGCGGAGGCCCGCACGGCTACCGGTGGCGAGGGCTTCATGCTGAACGGCGGTGGCGGCGGCGCTGGCGCGGGCGGCAGGGTGAGCGTCCCCGAGAGGTCGGTGCTCGCTTGCGGATCGCGGAGCACGGGCGGCGGCCCCGCCACCTGTCCCGTCATCGCGGCGGGGATGGTGCCGAGCGCGGCGGCCGGGGCCGGCGGGGGAGGAGACTCTTCGAAGTAGCGTCCGACCGTCAGCGCTGCGGTGGCCAGCAACACAATGGACAGCACGAGATACACGCGATTGCGATGGCGGCGCGCAACTGCACGCCGTGGTTTTGCGTGCTTGCGGTGCCGGACATGGCGAGTCATCGCCGGTGGCCCCTTTCCGTAGAGCGCACTCCGGCCCTGCGGACGGTGCGTAGTGCCCGCAGGGCCGGAGTGAACAGGTGCTCGCTCAGTCGGTGGTCTCGCTGTCTGCGGGGACACCGTCCGAGGCGGTCTTCTTACCGTGCTGGTACACCCCAGCGGCAGCAACCGCGCCCGCTGCGGCAATTGCACCGCCGACCAGCAACTCAGTGTCCCGACCACCGGAGGTGCCACCGGCGCCGGTCCCGGCACCGCCACCCGGGGTGGAGCTCGAGCCGGTGCCACTGCTACCCGAGCCGCCGCCGCTCTGGTTGAGGGTGCCGTTGACGCCGTTGGGGAAGAACCCGCCCGAGGTTGCCACCGACGGGGTGAGGTAGACGATGTTCAGCACGTGCCCGGGTGTACGT
>JAABUI010000399.1_pt1 | contig 35264 bp, 31 predicted proteins | sample 5559111 | NCBI WGS metagenome assembly JAABUI01 (sample SAMN10711870, study PRJNA513365) | rock metagenome | isolation source: Antarctica rocks | place: Antarctica: Victoria Land, Buttleship Promontory | reverse complement strand
AAATTTCGTCGATGAAGATACGATTAGATCAAAAGTGCAAGAACTATGCAATTTGAATAGTTGAATTATCGAAAAAACACTCTATCAAAAAAAGAACATCTATTTCGTACTCATCTCAATACTCTATCGAATTGAACCTAGATCTGAACGCATCGAAATATCTGAACTGAAACGAGATGAAGGCGAATTTATCTCGAAAAGTCAAGAAGTGCAAAGACAGACTCACGCAGATATATCAAATATTGAACAAAGTGCAAAAAACACTGAATTCAATAAAAGAAATCGAAATTTCTCACTTCAAGAAATTGTGAGGTCAAGAAATCAAGCATTTAGCAAAAATTCAAACCGAATTTGCAAAAAGCGAAACTCGCGAAACGATCAATACGCACTACAGGAAATTAGAAAGAATTATCAAAAAGGCGAAAAATATAGTGATGTATATCGACGCATCGCAAATTCAAAAAAAGATAGCAGAGATCGAAACAGAAACTGAAACAACAGTGATATTCACGTATGAACTCGTCAGATTCAGCAAAGCGACAAGCGTTTCTGACAAAATAATCACAACGAAAGCGAAACTGCAAGCTGTTAGCGATGCAATCACAATATGCAGCGAAAAAGCACTCAAAAACAGCGAAATTTGAGTGTACATGAACAGTCAAATGACTTTGCAAAGACTAAATGCAAAGAGCAACGTCAATGCAAAGTTATTCAATGACATACGACAAAACTTGATCAATTTACGTCAGAATCAGTGTCAAATTCGCATACAGTGAATATTGAGTCGCAAGAGCATTATTGAGAACGAAAAAGCAGATCAATTGATCAAAAGCGCTGCTCAAGAACTATCAGTTATCAACAACATGAAAGCAATCATCATAAGCTTCGTCAAAAAGCAAATTTGCAAAGAGGCGAAATTACAATGATTAAATGTCTGAAAAAGCAGCATCAAGAAGGGAAATCAGTATCAAAAGCACATATCAAATGTGAATTTAAGTCATAAATCACTAAAAGAGCTGAGGAAAATCGATAGACTAACGTTTTCAACCTTTATTCAGCTGAAAATGAAACATGACTATTTCAAGAGCTATTTGCATCGATTATCAGAGAATAATTCGAATAAATGCTATGAAATATGCAATGCAAGACAAACGTCAAAGCATTTACTGCTGAACTGCAGACATTATAGAGCAGAGCAGATAAAGCTTAAGGAAAAAGCTCAGCTCAAAAACACAGACACTATATTGACACTGTTCATCATCAAGATTGAAAGAATCGCAACACTAGAGTATTTGAAAAATACTCGAATTGCGACGAGAAAATGACTATTAGAAACGAAAGAGTAGAACGCGAAGAGTGCGAAGAAACAAAGAAAAACGAAAGTACGATGACGAGAGTTTAAGAAAGAGCGCTTGTATGCGCAAACTATCGATGTGATTGATCAACGAAAAGATATAAAGCAGCGACTTTGACCAGGTTACATGTAACTTAGCATACATACAGCGCCTAGACAGTGTCATAGTCATAGACTGCATGCACTTAATGAAGAAATAAAAATAAAAAACTAAAAAACTGCAACGATTAGAGCTAGAATACATGTAATTTAGCTTACACACAGCGCTTCAGTGCAACTATTTAGGTAGATAGCATCGTGTTTCATAGTCATAGACTGCATAAGCACGTAAAACTTGAAGAAATAAAAAAAAAAAATTTAGAGCTAACTCAGATCTGATCTTTGACTCAGTCTTTGATTTAATCTTTATAAATCAATTCATCATGACAATTGTCTTCTTTTTTAAGTGAGTTCATTCTCAATCTTAATAACTAATGTCTTTGTTTATTCTGATAAACGATGATGTGCACTCATTGATTCGCTCTAGAAACTCTTAATAAAAATCTTTAAATCTTTGTAAGAAAACAAGAAAAAGAGAACTTTTGATTGAATGATGATTCATCTTCAATTATAATGCGTATAGATGATTGTCTTAGTTCTCAGACATGTCAACGTCGCTAAGTCTCTTCGAATTAATACTCTGCTGACTTCGTAGCATATGAGCGACACGTCTGAGTGCAAATCTCTGTAAGATAGATTGATCTGCGTTAATTTGATGACAGTTCACACAACTTGTCTTGTTAACTTTTACAAGTCACAACATTCTTGTTTGTGACATGATCATCAATGCACAACATGTAAATCATAATGTATGTGAACTTGTGATAGTACTTTCACATATGCTTTATTTGATGTATTTAATTTAAGTATCAATAAAATTCTGCAAGATTGATAAGTTACGTCATTGCATCATCAAGTCAACTGCATGCGATAATTCAAGTAGTTGAACAGCGAGATTAAGAATATGCTAACTTCGATTTTTTGCTCTTGTCGTCAGATATCTCATGATCATATCATTGACTGAACTTAGTTAAACTTGTATCATGTTGTGTCATGAAGATTTGATTTGAATGTTCTTTTTGATGATCGAGAAAGCGCGCTAAGTCGTTTTAATAGAAAGTTTGATAAAGAGTTTGATAAAGAATTATAAAGAATGCTTTCTGTTGAGCTAATTAGCATGTGCTATGAAGCATATATGAAACATACTATGAAGTAGATCATAAAGCGAATGATGCTTATTTAAACATGTCACATGAAGTATGTTTTAAAGCAATTTTGAAGCATGTTTTGAAGTGAGTAGAGTGATAAGTAAATGATCAAGTTGATAGCTAAGTTAATAGCTGAAAATGTAGATAGACGAGTAGATAGAATGATGAGTAGAATGATGAGTAGAATGATGAGTAGAATGATGAGTAGAATGATAAGTAGAGTGATGAGTAGAATGATAAGTAGAGTGATAAGTAGAATGATGAGTAGGTAGATAAACAGAGCGAAATTAATTCAATAATACGCTCATACTTTATCACATTAGATAAGATGATCAACAAAGTTCGATATTATTTCAGAGTTAACACAGATCAATCTATCTTACAGAGATTTGCACTCAGACGTGTTGCTCATATGCTGCAAAGTTAGTAAAGCGCTAACTTGAAGAGACTTAGCGACGTTGACACGTCTGAGAACTGAGGCAAATAGATGACATTGTAAATAGTATATATGATGTGTAATTAATGTAAATGACAGCAATAATGATGTGTAAATAGCACATAAACATTGTTTATCTTTCAAGTAAATGATGTTGTTAAAACAATAAAGTGTAAACAAAAGTGAATAATAATTGTTAATTTGTTTATCATTCTTTCAATTCTTCTCAACTTTTTATTTTCTTCAACTTCATCTTTCTTCAATCACAATCATATTTTTATCATTGTATAATTACTTTTAACAAACTTTGAGTATATCTGTATAGTAAGAATAAAAGATCTAGATCATGAGTCGTAAATGTGCAGTGACGCTTAAAGAAAGTCGTAAGATGATGAAGTTGACTTATGTTTAAGTCAAAGTCATTATGAAAGTAAGTGATGTCACAACTTGAGATTTCACGACTATTACCGCAACTAACAGTATCATAAGTCTGCTCAAAAGACATTGGTCAAATATGATGATCATGATGTTACTGATGTTGAATTGCTTGTGATAATGCAGATGTCATCAAATTCTGATCAAGAATTCTTTTCTTTTCTTTTCTTTTCTTCATTAAGTGCATGCAGTCTATGACTATGACATTGTTTAAACGCTGTGTATGTGCTACGTTACATGTAATCTGATCAAAGTCGTTGCTTTATTAAACTGATTACGTTGAGTCGAGTCATCAAGATCGAGTCGAGTTCTCAACTCATCAAGACTTGATTCAAGTCAGAATTTTGAAATCAAGTATTTGAGTCAAGTCAGAATTTTGATATCGAGTATTCAAGTCGAGTCACAATGTTGATATTGAGTATTGACTTGAATTTTCAACTCAATTCGTCAAGATATGATTTACTACTACTAAATTGTTGAATGATAATGCAACAGAATAATGCAATAATTTGATCATATTTTCATGACTCATGAAGATACTAGCTACTACTAATAGAGATTTTCTCATGAGTATTGATCACGATTCATGAGAATACTGACTACTACTAATAGAGATTTTCTCACGAGTATTGATCATGATTCATGAAAATACTGATTACTACTGATAGAGATTTTTCAAGTTTAGTAATTGCAAGCATAAGCTTTAATCAATTGCATTACTGTGATGATCAAGTCTACTAGATGAATAGATGAGATCTATAAGAGTGATATGACAATGTGATATTCTAAGCAGATACAGAATGAGTATATATTATGATAGAGCTAATTATTAAGAAGCTCTCGATAACTCAAGAGAATCGATCAACTATAGAGAGTTTGTCACAAGTCGAGCACGACATAACTCATGACATATTAAGTTGAAAATATGACGTAGTCTAAATGATGTCTTGACAGAGTCATAGAGTTTCAGAGCTAACTCAGATCTGATCTTTGACTCAGTCTCTGACTCTAGTCTCTGATCTAATTTCTATATATCAATTCATCATGACAATTACTCTGTTGCATTATCAATAGTATCATGAATTCTGCTCGAGAAACTTCTATCAGTAGTTGAACTCTGAATTTTCGATTGCTTGATGAGTTGAGTCAAGAACTCGAATTCTGACTCAACTTGAGATCAATATCGAGTCAAGTCACAAGATTGATATCAAGTATTCAAATCAAGTCACGACATTGATATCAAGTACTTGAGCGAGTCAGAAAGTAGGTATGAAAACTCAGTTCAACGATTAGTCTATGCTTTATATCTTCTTGTTGATCAATCACATCAATAGTTTGCATATACAAGTGCTTTCACTCAAACTCTTGCAATCATACTTTCATTTTTCTTCATTTCTTTGCACTTTTTACGTTCTACTCTTTCGTTTCTAATAGTCATTTTCTCGTTGCAATTCAAGTATTTTTCAAATACTTCAGTATTGCAATTCTTTCAATCTTGATGATGAACAGTATTAATATGATGTCTGTGTTTTTGAGCTGAGCTTTTTTCTTAAGCTTTCTCTGCTTTGCTTTATAATGTCTGCAGTTCAGCAGTAAATGATTCAACATTTGTCTTGCATTGCATATTTCATAGCATTTGTTCAAATTATTCTCTGATAATCGATGCAAATAACTCTTGAAATAATTATGTTTCATTTTCAGCTGAATAAAGATTGAAAACGTTAGTTTATCAATTTTTCTCAGCTTTTTTAGTGATTTATGACTTAAATTTACATTCAATATAATTTTTTGATACTGATTTTTCTTTTTGATACTGCTTTTTCAGATCTTTAATCATTGTAATTTCATCTTTTTGCAAATTTGCTTTTTGACAAAGCTTATGATGATTGCTTTCATGTTGTTGATAACTGATACTTCTTAAGCAGCAATTTTGATCAATTAATTTGCTTTTTCATTCTCAATAATGTTTTTGCGACTCAATATTTACTGTATGTAAATTTGACATTGTTTCTGACGTAAATTGATCAAATTTTGTCGTATGTCATTGAATAATCTTGCATTGATGTTGCTCTTTGCATTTAGTCTTTGCAAAGTCATTTGACTGTTTGTATACACTCAAATTTCGCTGTTTTTGAGTGCTTTTTCGCTGCACATTGCGATTGCATCGTTAATAGCTTGCAGTTTCGCTTTCGTTATGATGATTTTGTCTGAAACGCTTGTTGCTTTGCTGCATCTAACGAGTTCATGCGTAAATATTACTGTTGTTTCGATTTCTGTTTCAACTTCTGCTATCTTTTTTTGAATTTACGATGCGTCTGTATACATCGTTATGTTTTTCGCCTTTTTGATAATTCTTTCTAATTCTTTATAGTATGTATTAATCATGTCGCAAGTTTCGTCTTTTGCAAATTCGGTTTGAAGTTTTGCTAAATGCTCAATTTCTTGCTTTCATGATTTCTTGAAGTGAGAAATTTCGATTTCTTTTATGAAATTCAATGTTTTTTACACTTTGTTCAATATTCAATATATCTGCATGAGTCTGTCTTTGCACTTTTTAACTTCTGATCAAGAACTCATCGCTTCTACTGTTCAAACTTTTGAGTACATTTCAGCTATTAAAGAGAAAATTCAATCAGCAATGAAATTCATCTGTACGCGATGCTGACTACGAATTTACTGTTTAGCTACAGTAGAGTCTAAAGATTATCAAAGGTTTGAATGACATCAAAATGCTGCGTGATGATGAAGCGCTGTGCGTTGATCGCGTGCAGAGTTTTCGCGATCGCGCAGACTTCAATAATCTCAATGCGCATGTTACAAGCAATCTGCACGCAGATGAGAAAGTCAAATAGAACGCAGAACTACGAGGGAAATCGCTTATGAAAATCATTCGATTCAGTATCTCGTTGTCGTGATGATAAGAACTGAGACAGAACATTCTCATGTTTGATTTGTTGAGAATGATTAGCAGAAAGAACTTGAATCATGAACATTCTTTAAATCTACATGCTAACTATGTATAGATCTTGTTAAGACTGCGTGTCTGTTACTATGACATGAATAACTCACGAGACTTGTTAAGTTCAACACGAGCAAACTTAAAAATCTCATTAATATCGTTTAACAAATGTTCAGACACAGACATTTTATATGAGAATGATACGTTGATGAGAAGACTTCATTAAAAGAAGAGATACACAAGCAAATTAGTAATGAATGATCGAACTTCGCTGTCTGATTAAAAGTGTAGCATATAAACATTTCTGCAAAACATAATTGATCTGCATGAGAAAGATCTTTACAGATAACATGAAACAGATGAGTTGCATGCTTTCAAGCGAAGTGAGCATCTGCAAGACGTGATATACAATGATGATGATTATTGATCTCAAGAATCTCATCTCTTCACTGAGTTCTGACTCTTGAATGTCTTGATGATAAAGTTAATTTCTAGTCAAAAACATCATCTGTATAGCTCAAAAGAACAGTAGCGCATGTCAATGTGATTAAAGAAGAAATTGACTGCGATATATATGCATATCACAGATGAAACATTTGTAATTCATGCTTAAGAAGTAAACTGTTGAAATCTGAGCAGTGAAAGATCTCGTTCATCTTGAACTGTGAATCTGTCATAAGAAATTCTCTCTGAGTAATCTCTTAAGTCTAAGAGAAAAATCAGCATAGAAATCATGCTTTATGTATGTTGCATGCAATGTATAAAACATATTTTCAATAAACTGTTGAATCATCAATGATTGAACAGAGTACATTCAAGCATGTGACAAGAAGAGCAAGATCATCAGAAAACAGAAACGCAGTGAATATCAAGAGATCATGCGAAACGTTGAACAATTCTCGAGAAAACTGTTCAAAACTGCAAAATGAATAAGAAATGCAATTGCAGACACACTGACTCAAGCGACAATTCTTCTTCTGATCAAGTCAGAGTGCTTCAACATCGCTACGACAATGCAGAATAAGATGAAGATGATGTTTCAGACTCACTTTTCATCATCTTCAGAGATTCTCATGCTGAACATAGAAGACTTCAAGTATTTGCTCTCAATTGAGAATGACATCTCACTGATGCATTGCAAGATTAAGAAAGTTGCTTACAAAATGATGTTTAACAAGACTTCAAAACACACAGAATACATAAATAAAATAATGTGCGAACTCGTCAACAATACATCAGAATAAATATGCTCTCTTTTTGAAAGATGTTTGCAGAAGAGAATACAATCAACTCAGTTCAAGAATGTAATTACAATAGTGATGTAAAAGTCAGACAAGAAGAACTACTTTAATGCAAAAATATATAAATCAATTATGCTATTCAACACGCTAAGTAAAATATTGAAGTTCATCATATTTGAATGTTTGCAAAATATCATAGAAGTGTGCAACTTAATATTGAACATTCAAATGAGAGTTTGCAAACACAAATCAACAGATACAACTTTGCAACTGATTATAGAAAAGATACACATTATATGAAGTGACACAAGAAGAAAAGTAGTTTCACTGCTAAGTTTGAATGAAGAGAGTGCATTCAACAATGTAATACATAGCAAACTCTTGCATGATATGAAAAAGAAAAGAGTTCTCAGACTGTTTCTCAAATTTGTGAAGAACTTTCTGAGAAATCAACGCATCATGATCACAATCGATGATTACACGATGATGAAACGTAATATAAACATTGACATATCACAAGACTTTTTGCTATCATCAATATTATATTTGTTCTACAACGTGAACTTGTTAGAAGCATGTGATGACATCAGATTGAGAACAAGCTTCACAAATTTCATAGATGACATCAATATCTTAATATATGAGAAGTTCATGAAGCATAACTGCAGAGTTCTTAATGAGATCTATGATAGATGCGAACAGTGATTAAAAACGCACGACATCAAGTTTTTAAAGATAAAGCATGAGTTAATTCACTTTACGAGAATTTCTAAGTGATTTAATATGAACATCAATGTAAAGCTGATGAAACATCAGATTGACTCAAAATCAGATATTAGAGTTTTAAGAGTTCAACTGAACTTCAAACTGAAATGAGTGATTTACATGCATCATGTTGAAGCAAAACTAGTGATTAAACAAAAGATCATGCAGACAATCATTGAGTTTACTTGAAACTCATTAATGACGATGAAAAAGCAAATATACTTCGTGATGATGTACTTTCTGCTTAGTCATGAAATCATCATATGATACATGTCACAAAGAATGAAGAATTATCAAAAAGATCTGAACGTCAAGCTGAAATCAGTACAAGAAAGAGCATTGCAACAAATCATCAATGTCTATCATGTGATATCAACAAAGACTTTACAGATAGAAATAAACACAGCATTAATAAATATTCATTTATGAAAGTTGATATAAAAGTCAATAATGAACATGAACTTTTGAAAATCAGATGAAGTTATTGAGACAATGATGCATTGAATTCATAATGACTTGATATTCAAAAGAGATTGAAAATCAAAGCTATGCAAAACATTTTTGCAGCTGAAGCGAAAGTGAATGAAAGAAACATTCAAATAAATGAAGATGAAGTGAAATCATTTTTACATGATGATTCTCTGATCAGAGTCATTGAGAATAATTATAGTTGCAAACAAGAAAATGTTAATAAGTCAACATCATCTTGACACATTTGCATTGAAGCAAAGAGTTTACTTAAATAATAATGACAGTAGAGAAAATGTTACAACAACTGCAATAAGAATTAACTGAGAGTTAAATAAAAGACTGAAAAAATCGACTTTAATCATCACTCATCATGAAAAACTGAAAGAATTGATCGCAAAGACAAAACATCTTGCAAACGTAGCGACAGAGAATCGAAAGTATCATGAAAAGATATACAAAGTATACAGTGATAGTCAGACTTTTCTGAAAACAGTGAAAGCTATGATATTAACAAAAGATCAGACACATCTGCAACAAGTTCAGATTGCACATGAAAGCATTTGATCTTGAGAAGTCACGCTGAAGCTACATTGAGTGATGAGACATGCAGAATACTCAAAAATGAAGTGATGAACAAGATGATTGATGATGCACATGATTTATCTTTATTGCTGACTGAGCATCAATGCACTGAAGTGATGACAAGACTGATGCTCATACAGAAACAGATCAGAGAAATTCAATGCAGCTCATTTTTAATATTTGACATCAAAGATGATACATCAACATCTGTGACTGCACAAGAATCATGCAAAGTCTCACAATGCATTATTGATGCAGTTATGCACAAGAAAAATTAACTTCAATCAATTTTTACATGAAAGATGAGTATTTGATGTTACTATAATGACATGCAAGTGTGACAAAGATCAAATGTCAATCAAGCACATTTTGTTAACATGTTTCAGATGAAAAGTAGAATGAAAAGCAATGCAATGAGAAGAGAACATCACGAACTTGAAAAAGCTCTTAGAAATCATGAGCGTAATGACAATGATCATTCAAATGATACTCTCAACGAGCATACTGAATCAATTTCAAGCTGTGACGTCATTAAAGAATCAAATGAAAGAAAGAAGAAATAGAAAAGAAACAGACTTATAAAGTTCTTGCATTGAAAACAGTTATAGTATAAAGCACAGAAAGAAGTGATTTTTGATGCGAAAAGAGCGCTGCGCTAGCGCAGCGCTCGCTACAGTATATAGAATCTTGCATAGATTCATAATGAGTGTTGAATTGAGTAAGAATTAAAAAAAAAGAGAAAATTTGAAAGATAATGAGAAAAGAAATGATTATTAATGCTTTGTCAATGAACTCACAGACTTCGCGAAATCAAAGAATGATGATGAGATTCACTTATTTCACTTCTTGATGTTGTTATTGATGCTTTTCAGCTGTCAATTGTGAGAATAAGTGAAAGAAGTGTTGCTGATCTTGAAACTTTAAATAAAGTAATTTGTATAAAGTGTGCTCAAGTTCTACATATTAAGAATAAAGCATCGCTGTGTGATATCATCTTTCAAAGAAAGACAATGTATAAAAAGTGTGCTCATTATGCAAGTAATGAGAATTTCTATATTGCAATGAATATACTTATCTGATACATCTGCTAAATGCTCATGAATCAATGTTTAGATTCTTGACATCTGCATTTCAACTGTCAATGAATTCTTTTATCTGCAGAATATTCATAATAATGCAATTTGAAAATGAAGAAAAGAACGTCACTTTGAAAACATTCATTGCTTATCAGAAAATTCTTTACAAGAAATTGATGACAACAACTTGTGTAAAGAATCATCTCAAAGAAACTCACAAACTTAAGTCTTTAAAGATTGAAAAGCTCATTCTCAAAGAGATGATAATTATCAATGACATTGTTAAAGAAATTCTGAATGTAAAGTGCTTTGTGATATATTCAATCTCAATTATATATTATTTTATCAACATTTCTAATTGTTCTGATATATTTTAATACAATCTGTCATCTTTCAAATCTTTATCTTCGCGTCTCAATGTAAATCTGATGATAAGAAAGAAGAAGAAGTCTACAATCTTGTCTCATGTGAGAAATGTTTAATGAAGTGATGATTGCATGATGTTTATTATGTCGTGATGATTACGCTTTTTTGTCGAACGTGTTTAAGCATCTTTGCGCTTTTTTCTTCTGTCTATTGATTTACATATGTGATCATCTCATTAAAGAGCGAAACTATCATAATACTTTTTTTTTTCATTAAGTGCATGCAGTCTATGACTATGACACTGTCTAGGCGCTGTATGTATGCTAAGTTACATGTAACCTGGTCAAAGTCGCTGCTTTATATCTTCATGATTACAAGTTTCTTATCTGAATGCATAGTTAAAACACATTAAATTATTGATTTTGTATCTCAGCTTCTTGCATGATCAGCATGTAAGATTGAATGAAGCAGCATTTTGCTTGAACTCATTAAACTTAAGTGTTGCATCATCTTTAAACTGCGTGCTTGAAGCAGAGAACTTCAAATTCTTTGTTACAACGATAAACTTCATCTTTTCATGCAAGAATTGAAAACTCTTCTGAGATGCTGCACTTTCACTTTGCTGCAAATGTAACTTCAACAATGTGTTAATGTCTTACAAATGCAAGTCAATGTTTATAAGATGCTTTAATAAATCAACATAATTGATAAAGATGTATGAAATGCAAAGAAACTCATTCATGATAATTTCATTAATCTTTATTTGCAAATACATCATGCAAATCTCATTAAATATATAATAGTTTAAATCTGCATACAGTCTGATGAAATACTGTTTGAAATTTGCAATGCTTTGATTGACTCACTACTTTGCAACTTCAAGTCAATATTTTATTTAAAAGTTATGAATTTCAGAATTACTAAGTTTAGCATGTAAATATTCAGTATAGTACTTTCAGTTGAGTTTCTCATCATGATTATGCATGCTCATCACATGATTTCATCATTGATTGCAAGACTTCTCTAACAAGTATGATGCAAATCATTGCAGCTTCTCTTGTTTCATGATGAAATCAAATGATGTCACAACTATGAAGTTTTTACAGTCTTGCAGTCAGAATATCAAGAAGTCATAGTTTATGATGCTTTGCTCTTTAAACTCGCAAGATTAATTAGCATGCTTATGTGCATTACTTCAATAGTGATCATCACTATGTTAATGTTGATGATCAGAGATTGATTGAATTTTTTGCTTAAGTTTCAATATGCAAAGTTGTAAAACAAGCAGTATGTTCTGCATCTTCAGATTCTTTAACTGCTTACATACTGCACTTGTCAATCATTGAAAAATATGATCTGTCTGTTCGTTAAATTTTCGCGACTCAAACTTCTTATTTGCATGTTTAAATGCATGATTAATAATAAATTCATACACTCTTGTGATATCGATTAGATTGACTCATGAGAAACTTTGTGTTATGTGTATCAAGTGAATAAAACTCTCTGAGGTAGAAAATTACTCGCTATCTATACGACTGCTTCACGCAGTCGAAACAACAAGATTAAGACTATGTATCAAATTTGTTCGCGTTGATTGCACGTTAGAAAATGAGTGTTCTAGTCACTTTAAATTGCTTCAGAAACTTCGTTTTCATCATCATTCTTGCTGCTGCTCTGAGATCTTTCGTGATCGCGACGATTATTCGATAGTTCAAGAAGTTGATGTCGCGTAGCATTCTTGATCGCAGATGCGTTCAGTTCGAATCTATCAAAAATATGTTGTATACGTTGCATGCAACATACATAGAGCACAATCTTTATGCTAATTTCTCTCTTAGACTCAAAAGATTACTCAGAGAGTTTTCTTGCAACAAATTTACAGTTCAAGAGAAACGAGATCTCTCACTGCTCAAATTTCGACAGTTTACTTCTTAAGCATGAGTTGCAGACGTTTCATCTGTGATATGCATGCATATTGCAATCGATTTCTTCTTTAATCACATTGACATGCACTACTGTTCTTTTGAACTATACAGATGATGTTTTTAATTAAAGATTGATTCTATCATCAAGACATTCAAGAGTCAAAGTTCAGTGAAGAAATAAGATTCTTAAAATCAACAGTTATCATCATTGTATATCATGTCTTGCAGACACTCACTTCGCTTGTAAAGCATATGATTCATCTGTTTCATGTTATTTGTAAAGATGTTTCTTATGCAGATTGATCATGTCTTACAAAGATGTTCATATGCTACACTTCTAATCAGACAGCGTAATTCAATCATTCTTTATTAACTTGTTTATGTTTCTCTTCTTTTAACGAAGTTTTCTCATCAACATATTATTTATGTATAAAATGTCTGTATCTGAACATTTGTTAAACGATATTAATGAGACTCTTGAGTTTGCTCATGTTGAACTTAATGAAACTTGTGAGTTACTCATGTCGTAGTAACAGACATGCAGTCTTAACAAGATCTATATGTAGTTAGCACGTAGATTTAAAGAATGTTCGTGATTTAAGTTCTTTCTGCTAATCATTCTCAACAAATCAAATGCAAGAGTTTTTAATTTTTTTAATTTTTTTATTTCTTCATTAAGTGCATGCAGTCTATGACTATGATACTGTTTAGACGCTGTATGTATGCTAAGTTATATGTAATCTGGTCAAAGTCGTTGCTTTATATCTTTTCGTTGATCAATCACATCGATAGTTTGCACATACAAGCGCTCTCGCTCAAACTCTTGCGATCATACTTTTGTTTTTCTTTGTTTCTTCTCACTCTTCGCGTTCTACTCTTTCGTTTCTAGTAATCATTTTCTCGTCGCAATTCGAGTATATTTCAAATACTCTAGTGTTGCGATTCTTTCGATTTTGGTGACGAACAGCGTCACTATAATGTCTGTGTTTTTGAGCTGAGTCTTTTTCTTAAGTTTTATTTGCTCTGATCTATAGTGCTTGCAATTTAGTAGTAAATGCTCTGACGTTTGACTCGCATTGCATATTTTATAGCATTTGTTCGACTTATTCTCTGATAATCGATGCAAATAGCTCTTGAAATAGTCGTGTCTCATTTTCAACTGAATAAAGATTGAAAACGTTAGTCTATCGATTTTTCTAAGCTTTTTTAGTGATTTCTGACTTAGATTCACTTTCGATATGTGCTTTCGATACTGATTTCTCTTCTTGATACTGCTTTTCCAGACATTTAATCATTGTAATTTCGTCTCTTTGCAAATTTGATTTTTGACAAAGCTTATGATGATTGCTTTCGTGTTGTCGATAACTGATAATTCTTGAGCAGCAATTTTGATCAATTGATCTGCTTTTTCGTTCTCAATAATGCTCTTGCGACTCGATATTCACTGTATGCGAATTTGACACTGTTTCTGACGTAAATTGATCAAATTTTGTCGTATGTCATCAAATAATCTCGCATTGACGTTGCTCTTTGCATTTAGTCTTTGCAAAGTCATTTGACTGTTCATGTACATTCAAATTTCGCTGTTCTTGAATGCTTTTTCGCTGCACATTGCGATTGCATCGCTAATAACTTGCAGTTTCGCTTTCGTTATGATGATTTTGCCTGAAACGCTTGTCGCTTTGCTGCATCTAACGAGTTCATGCGTAAATATCACTGTCGTTTCGATTTCTGTTTCAACTTCTGCTATCTTTTTTCGAATTTGCGATGCGTCTGTGTACATCACTATGTTTTTCGCCTTTTTGATAATTCTTTCTAATTCCCTATAGTGTGTATTGATCGTATCGCAAGTTTCGTCTTTTGCAAATTCGATTTGAAGTTTTGCTAAATGCTCAATTTCTTGCCCTCACGATTTCTTGAAGTGAGAAATTTCGATTTCTTTTATTGAATTCAGTGTTTTTTGCACTTTGTTTAATATTCAATATATCTGCGTGAGTCTGTCTTTGCACTTCTTAGCTTTTCAAGATACATTCGCCTTCGTCTCGTTTCAGTTCAGATATCTCGATGCGTTCAGATCTAGATTCAATTCGATAGAGTATTGAGATGAGTACGAAATAGATGTTCTTTTTCTGATAGAGTGTTTTTTCGGTAATTCAACTATTCAAATTGCATAGTTCTTGCACTTTTGATCTAATCGTATCTTCATCGATGAGATTTCGACTTCTATTTGCATAGCGTCTATCAATGATGTTCGAAACGCATTCAGAATTTTCCGTAATGCAGCGTTTTGCAGTTTGCGAAATTTGACTAAGTAGCTTTTTTGATGATTTCATCATATTTTAACGTCATAATCGCTAATAGACGTGACGCATGTCAGATATAGCTGCTTTCCTGATTTGACATTTAGTTCTCACTCGCTATTCATTAATCTAAACAATGAGTGTAGCGTTCTTGTGACTGTCGCGATTTTCGTTTGCACATGAACTTTGAAGTTGAGCTTTCGATTCAGTCAGACTTCTAATCATCGTACGCATGTCTTTGATTTTATGATCATGTTATTGAATAGAATAATCATTTGATTGAGTGTCGTCTTGTGACTATCAAAGTGTATCAATTCAGATTTTGAGTCATCGAATTGCACTGCGTTCTTCTTTGCTCATGTAAAAGCGATTTTTGCTGCATTTTTCAGCGTTTTTACATTCTTATCAATATTCTTTCTCTTCATGTATAGTGCTACGTCGTCAATGTAGCTAAGCGACTGTAGATTTTCGATCTTTGCGCGAATCTTCGAAAATAAGTATCGAATATAAATTAGAAATAGAATGAGTGAAATAGATGAATCTTGCGATATTTCTGTGATTATTTCCTTTGATTTCTGACGTTCGTCATCAAATGCTAAGTCAATAACTCGATTTTGTAAGAAGCATTTTACTCAATTGATTAAATTGATCAATATTTTCAATTTAATCAATATTTTGATCAGCTGTTTCAACGTAACATGATCAAAAGCTTCTTTGACATCTAGAAGTAGACAGATAAGCGTGTTTTCGCGACTTTTTGCCATTTACGCATCATGTACTAGGTTTAGTACTGCGTCTATAGCTGATCTTTGTTTTCTGTCTCTCATTTGATCAAAATTCAGCAGCTTGTCGTTAATTTCAGCTGTGTAAGACAGTTGTACTGCTATTATTTTTTCTGCTACTTTGTTTAAACAGTTTAGCAGCGTAATGATTCTGTATGTCTTCGAAATTGAATAATTTGACTTGTCTGATTTTTTCAGAATAATTCTCGTGTCTTCACGTCATATCTTCGAATGATAGTCGTTTTCAATCAAATCTGAATACACTAAATTGAAGATTTTCGATATGCTTTTGTACGCTCGCTGTATGATTGCGAATGACATATCGTCTGATTTGAATGCTTTTCTGAGTGCTGAGAAGTTAATAGCGTGCTTGATTTTCTCTTTGATAACTCTTGATCACTGTATACTTTCCTTCGATAGTAATTCTTCATTGATTTGAATTTTCGAAAATGATGAGTACATTGCTTTCAGAAATGCCTCGCACTTTTCATTGAATTCGATTTTCAATTCTTTTTACGAGTTTTGTATCAAGAATAGCTTTTCAATTAGACGTGATTTAGTGAACTTGTATGTCTGAAACACTTCTTTTTCTTCAACGTTGTTCAAAAAATTGATTCAGAATTGGTTTTTAGTCAGCTTTATTGCATCATGATACGAATTTCGCATTTGCACTATCTCTGCTCATGCATCATCATTTCTGCATCTTTTTCAGATTCGCTTTTTTGACGACAACGTCTTTCACATTTCAATGAGCTTATTATTTCATCAAAGTTTTGATTTTGCACATATTCGCTGTTTAAATACAAATAATTTCACTGTATTCTTGATGCATTCAGTCAAATAAATGACTTTTGCTTCTAAACTTGTGATTCTTTGCATCTTGACAATCATTTTGTCTTTCGTCTTTTGCAAATGCTCATCAAAGTCTTTTCAGTCGGCTTTTTGCAGATTGTATGACGCGTTCAACGAATTTTCGATTAACTTCATCTTTTTCGTAACTATTGTAAATAGAATTACTTCATGATTGAATTCTGTGTCTGCGTTCTCGTCTATATGTCAATTCTTGATGTGATTACGCATATTCTTTGATGCAAATGCTAAATCAAGTATCGAGCTTGACTGACTCGAATAGCTGTGATATGTGTCTATATCAGAAGTGTTAATCAGATTGCACTTATGTAAATTTACTCAGTTTATTAATGCTTTTGTTCTAATAGAGTTTGAAATTTTTGCGTTTCATCAGCTATGATGTGCATTAAAGTCTTCGACAATAATAACTTTTTGCTCAGAATTTAGCATAACTTTTGCTAATTCTCGCTCAATCGTGTATAATTGCTCGTCATCTGCGTTTTGTGACTTTTCATTGTAAATATTGAACAATAAAATTTCTTTCTGAATTTTATTGTTCGCTATTGATATCGCTTGCATATCTTCGCTATTGACTATGTCTGATCTTGATGTGCATGTAAATTTCTTTGCGTTTTTCGCAACAAATATCAGTACTTTGACACGAGTATTCTGAACATTTGATTTGATGCAGATAAACGACGAATGCGAAATTGTTATATTCTCGTCTCTCATTCACGATTCTTGTAATATAACAATATTTGTCTTGTTTTTCGCAAATTTCATGCATGCGTGCATAATTTGCGTTGATCTTGCGCAATTGTGCTGTAGAATTTGAATATTCGACGTGTTTGCAAAGCTTTTGTCATTTACGTTGTTTTGTGACATTTCGACTGCAATACTTATTACAATTTCGTGACTAGATGATCTTTTTGTGAGCTAATAGACTGAGCTGCCTGATATGTTTCGCACATTACGCTATTTGCGAAGTGCGCATTTTGACAGTTGCAGCAATTAGAAATCATGTGATTGCATGATTGCTTGTCTTTGCACATAAATAATTAACATTTATGCTTTCAGATCTAATGATTTCGCTCGCAGTACAAGCATCTTGATGATCTGTTACATTTGTTTCATAAATGTTCAAAGATTTGACATTTTTAACATTAATCATTTGATCAATAGTCTTTATATTCAACTGTTTGATATGTTAATTTCGCAGCTAAAAGTCGTTTTTTCAAATATCTTTGTGCTTCTGCCTCGATTTTGAAAGCTAAAATCATCAATGCGTGTTTATTTCGTAATTGATTTTCGCTTTTAGATAATCGTATAGAATTGATTATTAGTTTCAATTCAATGTTGAAGAACTTTAATTCAGTTTTTAGATTTTTCATTTCAGTTTTTGTGTTGAAAATTTCGATTTTCAGACTGTGTATAACTATTTTGTGTCATCTCTCGTCTTTCTTAATGCTTTTAACATCAAAACCATGCTCTCATATTGCTCTTTGCGCTAGTAAGACGTCTGCGATGTATTTTTTCAAGATCATCAGAGCAATGTTGTTTTTCTTTTGCATTTTGACTATCATGATGACTATTAGATTGATTTTCGTCTTTTTCAATGTGTTATTCATCGAATCTCGCATTTTCATCGTCTTTAAAGTTCAGTTCTCATTTTTGAGATTGACAATGAATCTTCTTTTGCAATACGATATTTCTTGTGATTTTGACGAGAATTTCTTGATGATCAAATTTCATTCATCTGCATTTACATTCACATTTGCATTTGTGTTTGCATTTGCATTTATGCTTGTGACTTGAGCTGCTTTTTGCACATATGTGAGCTTCTGCGTTGGTTTTTGCGAATTTTGCATGACTTGCGACGTTTGCGAACTCTGCATCTTCTGCAAGATTTGCAAATTCTCTGTCATTTGCTTTGCATTGATTTTCTTTTTAATGTTTTCAGCATTTTGTTCAATCAATTGTTTTTTTCTTCATTAAATGCATGCAGTCTATGACTATGACACTGTCTAGACGCTGTATGTATGCTAAGTTACATGTAACCTGACCAAAGTCGCTGCTTTATATCTTCTCATTGAACAGTCACATCGATAGAATGCACATACAAGCGCGTGAACTGTTTATATGATCAAGTGATCACATAGACAACTCAAAATTGTGAAAGCTGATCACTTCAATGTGAGCTTTCAACTTGTCTGTATAGTCATCAAGCTAAGCGAGCTAGATGAGCTTTGATCTATGTAGATGAAAGCTGATCACTTCGACGTGAACTTTCGAGTTCAAACGCATGTAAATCGATCAGAAAATCGAAAAATCGATCGATTTACTGCATCGCACAGATGTTTATGTGCGCAAAAGCTGAGTCGTGTCTTCGCAATGACTGTGTGAATGTCGTATATTAGTTGCAGCGTGTGCGCACAGACGTTGCTGTCGTTCTGTGTATATGAGCAAAGACTGTGTCGTGTCTTTGCAGTGTATGTGATTGCGATGCATGTAACTCGACCTGATAATGCGAAAAACCGATCAATTTACTGCATCACGCAAGCGTGTAGATGCGCAAAAGCTGAGTCGTGCCTTCGCAGTGTATGTGTGTGTGACGTATATGAGTTCCAACGCATGCGCAAAGACGTTGCTGTCGTTCTGTATATATGAGCAAAGACTGTGTCGTGTCTTTGCAGTGTATGTGATTGCGATGCATGTAAATCGATCTGATAAAGCGAAAAATCGATCGATTTACTGCATCACGCAGACGTGTAAATGTGCAAAAGCTGAATCGTGCCTTCGCAGTGTATGTATGAATGTCGTATATGAGCTCAACGCTGATTCAAGTGCTGTTACTGCTCTGTGTGTAATTGCGATGTGTGTAAATCGATCTGAAAATGCGAAAAATCGATCGATTTACTGCGTTGCACAGATGTGTATGTGTGCAAAAGCTGAGTCGTGCCTTTGCAATGACTGTCTGAATGTCGTATATTAGTTGCAGCGCGTGCGCAAAGACGTTGCTATCGTTCTGTGTATATGAGCAAAGACTGTGTTGTGTCTTTGCAGTGTATGTGATTGCGATGTCTGTAAATCAATCTGATAAAGCAAAAAATCGATCGATTTATTGCATCATGCAGACGTGTAGATGCGCAAAAGCTGAATCATGCCTTCACAGTATATTTATGTATATCTTATATGAGTTCAACGTGTGAATAAAGCGCTGTTACTGCTCTGTGTATGATTGCGCTGCATGTAAATCGATCTGACAATGCGAAAAATCAATCGATTTACTGCATCACGTCTGTCTGTGTGTGCACAAAAGCTGAGTCGTGCCTTCGCAGTATATGTGTATATGTCGTATATGAGCTGCAGCATGTATGCAAAGACGTTGCTGTCATTCTATGTATATGCGGACTTTAATGCGCTGATGATCGCGTTGTTATTGCCTCACTTTTCAACTGTGTGCAAGCTCAATGCATAAGTAAAGCGCTGTTACTGCTCTGTCAATGTTGATGAGATTGTTCAGCTCTTCTGACAAGCATAGCTTGCAGAAGATTCGTAGTCAGCATCTTGTACAGATAAATCTCGTTGTCGATCTTGAATCAATTGTAGAATGATCTTCAGTTTGTTGTTTGTTTGACTTTGAAGTCGATCAATTTGCTTCTGAGTCGAGTTTTCTATGCTTTCGTTGCATGCTCTTCGAATGTAGATTAAGTTATAATTTATAGTCTTTTTCTGTTCTGATATCGCTTGTCTTAACTGATTGACTGCGAATTCAATTCTTTCGCGCAGTCTCTTTATCTGAATCTTTTTAGAGATGACATCGTAGCACTTACTAGTTCTAACTTCGATGCTAGCTTCTTTTTGCGAACTTTTCATCGCTTTTCGCTTTTTCATTTCTTTGAATTTCACAATCACTCATGTTTGCTCTTTTTGCTGCGAATTTGCATTTCGCAGATTAATTGTATTCTTGTCATTATGCGCATTTGCATGTGAATTTAACATCAATGCATCAAGTGAACTAAACATGTATTACGTTTTTCTATTTGCTGATGTAGACGATTTTTGTTGACTGCAAAATAAATCGACAATGTCGTTCTGCAGTTGTTTGCTTGTTGATGAACTCATGCTAAGTTCATTTCATAAATCTGTTTCAATCTCTAACGTTGACTTTTTGAATTCTATCGTTGACATTTTAAATTCTGACGTTGAGCTATTGCTTTCACTGAGTTTCGCGTTAATGTTTGCGAAATGAGAGAAAGAAGAGCGCATGAAGTGACTCTTTATATTTCTTTTCATAGAGAGTTTTTTCGAGTTTCAAGCTTTGAGCTTCTAGAAAATTCACTTGACATCACTTAAATATCTTTTTAATCTCTTACTCAGAGCGTTTCACATAGACAGTAACTTTAGTGTAGAGATTTCTCAATTTCTATCTTGAAATCTGCAATAAATCGTCTTTTATTATTAACTTATGTCAGATGAAAATGATATAAATTTAGTCTGCAAGAGTCTAGATTACTCTTTTTGATAGAAAATGCTTGACGCAATTGCTTTAGATCTCATGTATCGAAGTAGTTGCTTTATCTCGCTCAGAATAGTAACGACTGATCTCGACTTACTGTCTTACGCATCAAGAAAAGATAAAACAAATAGTGATTTGATAAGAAACGCTGTACTTCTTTGAAACAACGTTGTTCTCTGTGCGATCTTCGAGCGCAAAAGAGTTCAATTTCGATTTTTGTGTCAGTATGCAGTCTTCTGTGCTGTTCTGAAGTCGATTGATGACTTGTTCTTTTCATGTGAGTTTGCTCTTCGATTTATCAATCAAATTACTGTCTAAATTGATGATTCTTTCTTCTGCGTTGATGAACTTTCGTTTCGTCGTCGATTTTGATCTGCGTGAACGCGAAAAATTTCAATTTTCGATTTTTGACTTGCGACGCAGTCACCTGTGAAGCTATTGAGTCGAATGAGAGCTTGTTTTAATCGTACAATTGTGCTCTATAACTTATCGATCGATTTGATATATCATATGCTTAGGTAGATCACTGTCGATTCTGCTATGTTGTATGTTGAATTCAATGAAAAGTGCAAGACATTTCTGAAAGCAATGTACTCATCATCTTCGAAAATTCAAATCAATGAAGAATTACTATTGAACGAAAGTATACAGTGATCAAGAGTTATTGAAGAGAAAATCAAGCACACTATTAACTTCTCAGCATCAAGAGTTTGTAAAGGGTGACAGAGACAGATTTTAGCGCTTTTAGCGATCAATATCTCAAATATTCGTTTAATCTCATGTTTCAGATTTGCGTCAATTTTAGCTGAGACATATTCATAAAAGCGCTAAAATCTCTAGAATTTCTATGAGCGCACTATGCGTCTTTATTGTTTGATTCAACAAACATGATCTTGATATCTGTAGCATTGATAGTCGTGATGTCGAATAATATCAGAGACATGCAATTCACTGTTATCTCTGCATGTTCTTTCTTCGTTAAATTCATTGAATATGATCAAGCTGTTGACAGCGTGATCATCATTTATTGCAAACATAGCTTTAAAGTCACACAAACTGATTACAGTGCTCAGTGCATCTTCTTTTCTCTAGTAATCAATGTCATTATATGCATCTTCGTCGTTCTTCTCAATCTTGTCACTCTTTTCTTATTGTGCACTTGCATCACTTCTAGCACTATGTTCTCTCATGTCAGCACTTGCAACACAAGCGCTTTTGCACTTTTGAGCAAAATGTTTGAAGTGTTTGATCAGTGCGCTTGCATCACTATCGATACTATGTTTTCTCATGTAAGCACATGTGACACAAGCGCTTTCGCAGTATGAAGCAAAATTTTCGCTGTGTTCAAATCATTTGATTATAGTGATTACTGTGCTTGAGTTTTATTCTTCTCTAATTTCTCTCTTTTTGCAAGTTACGTTTACAGTGCTTTTCTTTCTCATTCTACGCACGAAGCTCTCATATTTCATCTCATCGCTTAAAATTTTCTTTGTCTTGTTTACTTTATATCACAAACGTTCGTTCTCTTTCATATCTAAAGTATTTCACAAGTCATCAAACTTTCATTCTCAGTTGATCTTAATCATTATCAACTCATCATCTTTCTGTCGCTCTATCATGAACTCATATTCGTCGCTTCGCAATGTGATACATGATGAATCTTTAGTCTGTGATGTTGAGTGAAATCTCTGACTAAGAATTTGACTGTTGCTGACTTAAACATCATCACTCGATGATTCATTCTCTGTGTTCGATTCAATCAATCTCTTCTACATAATGTCAGTGATCAAAGATTTAATTATGAGTTGCAATATTTATTGCTTTATTCAATAATACTGCTTTCAAGATGAGTGATGATAGTTTCAAAGATTGAAAGACGAAAATGCTTTCTTGATGCAAGAATATTTTCTTATGACTTGTGTTTGAATCAAGTTACGTGTCGTTTTCTAACTCGTATAATGAGAGATCATTAAGACAATCAACGTATATATTGAGTACAACTTGAATGTCAATAGTCATCTCAATATCATTATTATCAATCTGTTGCTTGATACAACATAGCAGAATCTTCAATATTGCTTGTTGATGATAGCAGACTTGTTGATTTCATGTTACGTTGACGCGCATTCATGTCGCTGCATGTTATAAATTTCAGCTTCGCTTCAATTACTTTAATCATTGATATATGCAAATGTTCACTTACTCTTCACGTTTGATTTTTCAAACTTGTTTAATCTGTGCTCTTCTGATTTATATTCTCGTATACAATGAGTAATCATTGTCACTGTGATGAGAACAACATTAGTAGAAAGCAAATTAAAGAATATCTTCATGTATTCTTGATATGCTATCTCATCTTTGACTTTGCAGTAAAACTTCTGAATCAGTATGTTCACTATAATTCTTGTGCAAAATCTGTCTTGAAGAATCTTCTCATGTTAGTTGATGTTGTAATATTTGATTAGTACATATCTGATTACATGCAAAGTCATCATTATTTAGCAGACTCTGTGTCAAATTCTTTTGCACTTTTCTCGTGAGTTGCTTCTGTTAATTGTATTCGCTCTCGACTATGATTTGTACTCGACTCAGTATACTCAATCATTACGTTTCAAAGAAGTCATACATCTACTTAGTATGAGTTTTATTCGCAACGAAAAATCTGAGTGTGTTATCTTTTGAGTCTTTGTCTTCATTGAAATGTTCTCTACTTCACAACATTTGTGATCTGACTTCTTGTTTAAATGATTTGCGATCTTCTTTCACGCTTCTTTTAATTTCTCACTAAGTCATTCTTTTTTGACGTTTGATCATGAACTGCTGTTGTTATCAACATGATTGCTCAATATTTATTCAAGTAAATAACGAGTGCAAATCTTGACAATTGACTCATGATCAATGATGAATTGACATTTAGTTCAACGTGATATCTTTTCTCATAAATATGATGTTATTGATTTTCAGTCTGCATTGTTGATATCATCATTATCAAAATAAATTTTAGTATGTCTGTTATTGATTGATTGAAAAGAATCAGACTGTTTGATGTTGTATACATCGAGTCTTTGAAATGTTGTGACAACTTCACGAAAGTACTTTCATTGAATGCTTTGACAGTGTTCAATTCTTACTATTTTCAAATTAGTCATTTATTCTTTTGAATTCTTAAACGAGTTTTTACTTCAAGAGTGACACGTCTGTCTTCGTTGAAGACTCTTCTTACAGAATCACTGTTGCTTGAGTCTGTTATGATCTTGTTGTCATCGTGAATCTTTGTATGTTCAACTGCGCTGCGCTTTGATGATGATAATGTCTTGAAGTTACTCGTGTGATGATATCTTTTCTGTAATGTCACTTAGTATCTTGATAAATTCATCATCATTAAGATCGACGTATTCTCATGTTGCATTTGAGATGAAAGTCGTTTAGTGTGACTTGACAATGTATGATCATGAAGAAAATCTATGCAACAAATGATTAAGAAGAAGAATAGAAAAGAATGTTGAATTACGAATAATTTTTTCTCATGATAAGAGAAAAAATTATCTTATCTCAAGCACTAAGAATGATTTATTTAACATTAACAAAAGTTCATTGAATTCTTGTTAAGATTGAATGAATCATAAGTCTTATCACTCAGTCTTGAGATTTCTCAATTATGACATGATCTCACTATGTCATTTTATAATGAGAATCTTGAGCATGAACATATTTTCTATGAACATTCTACATAATTTCTTCAGTGATCAGCTGCTTGAATTGAGTATCACAAGAAATCTGAAACATACAATCGTTGTTTGCAGCAGATTGAATTGTAAAAAGAAAGTGAATAAACTTTTCTGCATGCATTTCTTTCAGTGCTGTTTTTCATTCACGCTCGTTACTAATATATATTCTTGCGAATTTAGCTCGATCATATATCACTGTATCTGTGACACAGTCGTAATTTAGCTCATTCTCAATCAGCTTTATAAATTTATCATATTTCATGTCATCAATGTAAATCAAGTTCTTTACTGCTTCACGTTTAAGAAGATCTTGTGATCTGCAGCATGTGCTACAATTGAGATTGCAACTGATTTGTATTATGATATTTTTGACTGATCTGACTGATATTGATTGAGATCTCTTGCAATCTCTTTCGTCGCAGATGACTTAACTCAAGATATGTGAGTGTGTCTCTAGTTAAGAAGATGATAAAGAATTGTACTTAAGATTGTTTCATCATGTCTCTCTGACTTTGAATCATCTTCTTACATTGTAATTTGATCGCTGTATCATGAACATTAACATAGAATCACTTCTTGATCTTGTGACATCGTTGAAATATAATATGAAACTCATGATATATGACTTCAAATGTTGATCTGAGAGTCTCTTTCAACTTGTTTATATTTAGCTTTCATTTTATAAGTTGTAGAGATTTCATCTGATTTCATATTCGCATCTTCAATTGCATGTATTCAGACTCGTCAATGTTGAGTTTTTCTTTCACTCTGTTTATTGATCATTTGTAGTGTACATACTCTTTACATGATATCTTCAATAATGCATTCATTATATTAAATAGAAAACTTGATGTTTGTTGAATCTTTTTGCGTCTGTGACTGATGACTGCGCTTATCACAAAAAATTTTAGCATCAGCGATTCATAACTTCAGAATTTGATTGATGTCACACTCGCTACATCTTGTTTATGTAATAACTGATATCAGCTTTCAGTGATCTACTTATTGCTTAAGCTTTCAACTAGATTTATGAAATACATATTGATTATCTAGAATCTATTACTGAGTCACTCACATTTCTTTATAACACAATCGCTTACGATCATCAAGTCAATTCGATTTTTCAGATCAATTCATTAATACAATTGACTTTGATTGATTGACATCATGATATCAAATTTGTAGCTGATGATACTCTTGCAACAAGCAAAGCTTTGTTTGCTATGTATATTTCATAAGAACACAGCTCTTGTGAGATTAGACTCTGATTTTAATTCTCATCAGTTCATAGTTAAGACTTCTGTTCATCAAGAGAAATTTGATTGAGCAAAGTCAAGAGATGATTATAATTCTTAATTGATTAATCATGTAGCATCGTTGACTTTGATGATTCTGTATATGCTTTGAGACATAGATATAATACATATACATTGTTTGATTTTTGTCTGCAATGAGATTGAATCAGTTTCAAATATCTTCAGCTTTCGCGTTTGAAGTAGTATTCTGCTACTTTCGTTTCTTTATGCAAGAAATTCTTCTTATAGATTGAATTATATGAATCTCAGTCATTAAAGTTGTTAATGTAGAAGAACTTGTTTTTGTTTGACTCGCTACGACTATCATTTGCTGATACAACATGCACACTTTTCAGAATTGTATGCAAATGAAAAAATTGACTAGCTTCGAGTGAACAAGAATTTTTGACGTTATTCTTAAATCAATGCTTTATCTCAATCATTTCATGCACAGCATGTTGAGTTTTCTCATTACGAAGTTTGAGTAGTTCGACGAGAGCATCATTGTGTCGTAGCTCATTATTCTTGTTATCTTGACGCAACGAATTTATAATGAAAAGAATAAGTCGTAGCTGATCAGACAGTTGATCATTTAGCAGAGTTGATGCTTCAGTCGTTTCTTTCGATCTCTTCTGAATCAGAACATAATCACGTCTTCAAACTCTCTTCTTTTTCTGTCAGTTCAATGAGCAGTATACTCTATCACTGACAAGATTCTTTAAGTCGTTGATGTCTTTTTCGTCTCGTTTTCAGCATTGAAGTGACTCATGAACGCTTACGTAGTATGATTCAATTCAGATCGAGTCTTTTTTCTTTTTATTCAACTTTTTATCTGATACAACTTTCTTGTCAACTATGTTACAACACTTACACATGAAGACTGTCAACGCATCAAGAAGCTTCTTCATGTTCAGAATTCTGACTAAGATTGATGCATGATATCATAACTTTGAATTGAGTTTTGTCTTTTATATTTGATTGCATTGTTTGCAAATGAGTGTGTCTTGAATTTTACGAAGATTAAAGACATGATTGAATCATGTTATCATAACAGTCAATGCATGCTTGTTAATCTTGCTCTGTCTTGTATTTCTGTAAAGAAGAATATCTTTCATCACAAGAAAATTCAGATGTCAAGTATTATGATGCAATAACTGTGTTTGAAACGTGTCTCATTTATTGATGCAATCAAAAAAGATCTTTATTAAATACTTATGTGCAATCTCACTGTGCTTTGTATTAAAATCATTAGCACTATTGTATCTTCAAATCTGACTTGCATAATGTATTATCACATGTAGTTTTGAAATGTTGAAATGATTGACGTCTGTATCTGAACACTCAAATCGTAAATGACGAAAAACATTCTTTAACTTGTTCAATTGAAAAAGCGCATGTTCAAGATATTAAAGAGTTTCTTCATCATGCAAATGATACTGAGCAAGTATCACAAAGTTTATCACTGCTTAAGCAAAGTGAACTGCTGCAGATGCTCTTGTGATCAGAAGTGATGTGATGATTGATATAAGTTGACATATAATGAACTTTTGATCTGCATCAGTTTATTACTTAATCGTACTGTACTTAATAAATCTCTTTATGTTTTTAAATGACAAAATGACGTGAAATCTTTGATTCAGCTGAGCTGTTTCTGATGCATCATTTAAAGCTAATCTGATTTCTTTTCTTCTTTGACTTGTACAAAGACTTTCGTTGATAATCTGACTGAGTCATAACATCAAATATGAGATGATTTTCTTAAGTAGTTGATGTAACATGTTTATCATTATTGTCTCGTGAATATGAATAAATATATGTGATCATGCAAAGTTTTTCACTGAATGTATTTAAGCAGAATCATTCTTGATCATATTGTTCTTTCTTTGTTGTCTCTGTTAATTTCTAGTAAATGCATGCGTTTGAATTGATCATGTTTTTGTTAGAACTCTTTCGCAGATGATTAGATAAAGCAATGACTAAATAAACATTGTGTAATCAGAGTCTTGAAGTGTTCGCTCTGATTGCTTGAATTAGAAGTGATCACAGTGAGCATGATGAGCATGATGCTCATCTTGCTCATCTTGCTTAAGAATGATCAAAAAAATCATTCAGAGCAGAGACAACTTGACATGATTCTTCTATGTTTATATAACGATGATCATTCTCTTAGATAGAAGCTTCGTGCTCAACTCATGTAATAGTCAATACAGTCTATTGTCTTAGCTATTCTCAGATCTTCAGTCTAATGATTAGTTTGTTACTATACTGATCTCTGTTTATATCTTGTGTTGTTAAAGAAACAATCATTACACTTTGAGCATCACTCTTTCACAAGATATCAGAGCATCATCTTATCATGATTGTTATGTCATTCTCAGAACGAATCATCTCAGCAGACATCACTGCATTCTCAGATAGCAAGTCATTGATTAAAATATCGACATCAAATCTGTACTATGAAGATAAAGATAAGCTTGATGCTTTTCTTATACAAGTGAATGTTTATGTCAGAGCACACAAGAAACTAAGTTCATCTCATGACAAGATATTGTTTGCATTCTCATACTTCAAAGAAGATGTCTTCAAATGATTTAAATCATTGATAAAGAATCACTTGAAGAATAAGTCAGAAGATCGAGAAGACGAGATTAACAGAGTCTTTGAAAACTTCTCTAACTTTGAACAAGCAATACGAAGAATGTATGAAGACATAGATGCGAAACGAATCGTTGAACGACAGCTGTATGACATTAAGCAATCAGAATCAGCATTCAAGTACATCACTGCTTTTCAGTCAATTGCAGTAAAGATCAAATGAAATGACTTGACTCTTACAGCACAGTTCTATAAAGAACTGATGAATGTGATAAAGAATGAGATAGCTCGTATGAATAAACTCGCGACTTTGCACGCTATGATTAACAAGACAATCGTGCTGAATAATCAACAATACAAGCGAAGACTTGAAAAGAAGAACAAGATCGCTTATGTCTCAGTTGCATGAAGCAAGAGAAAGAAGAAGCAACTTTATTACGATTCTCAGTCTATGAAGTTAGATGCTACTCGAAAGATATCAATGAACACTCGCGATAAAACAGTTCAGCAAAGCAAAGCATGTTACATATACAAAAAGCTAGATCATTTCTTCAAAGATTGTATTCAGAACAAGTACAAAAACAAGTCAAAGCTTTATGATAAACAAGACAGATCTTTCGCAGCAACGAAAGAAGATCAGAAAGACAAGCATTAAGTGTTGTTGTGAACAGCATGTTATGAAAACAATTGTCACACTTATCTGAGCAATAAAAAAGATTCTGAATGATATTTGAAACTCTTGCGAAAGAATCGTTTCTACGCAGCAACTCATCATCAGTCGAAAGTGCACTATGAGAAAAGTGACAAAAGTTTGTTCACTATGATCGCGAAATCAGAGATTCTCGACAGCGAAGAATATAACTTGAATAGATCGAACAGCACAGAATAGACTATTCATCAAGCAGTCGAGAAAGAAAATCGACTTAGCGAAACTCTACAAGCATTCACTATCACAGCAGAAGACACTTTTAAAGAAGAAGAAAATCATCTTGAAGTAAAGAAAGATCTTAGAAAACTTACAAATCAGACAAGTTTTATAAGCATGTACAACGAATTGTACACTTTCTTCAGACAGAAAGAGAAAGATTTTTCACAGCGTATGCAACAGATCAAGAATGAAATACATCAAGCTATTTATAACGTGATTCAAGATGAATTGATCACATTACGTAAGAGCATTTGATATCATGACATAATTATGAAGAAGTCATTCACAGAAGTCAAGTTCATCAAGCAAGAAGAATATGTACTTCTTGATGAAAATCATATATTCAGAGAACTTAGACAGATGACAAAAGTCATCAGAGAGAGATTTGATCTGTGTGATTCAAAGAAATATTCACAGAAGAAGATCAATTCAAATCGATTTCAGTACATAAAACAAGTACTTGAGAAGTAAGCTTCTAGTTCAAAAAACTAGAAAATTCTTTGATCAACAGATCATCAAAGAAGTTTAGTCAAAGATCGAAAATTGAAAGCATATTTATCTTCACAAGCGACTCAACACAGTTACGAGTCTGAGTCAAGATCAACGATTATACAGCATGTTTATTTATTGACAGTGACTGTATGAAGAACTATATGTTCTCAGAATTTGCTAGAAAAACGCAAATATCTTTGCAGAAGAAGAAAGAATCTTACAGTTTGCGAAACTTCGATGAAACATTCATGAAGTATAATAATAAACTAATAGATCAAAAGACTTGACTCATTCACTTGAAACTTGAACGTCATTGAAAGAAGTTACGTTTAAATGTTATGAAGCAGTCAGGCAGCGATATAGTTCTAGACATATCATGACTTCGTATGATCAATTCAATGATAGATTGAGTCAATGAGACAATCGCTTTTCTTCATACAGAAACGACGCGATTGCACTCAATATTGAAGTCATCAGAGAATGTGAAAATCTTCATAATGACAGCGAACAATATGCGCAGCGAGCTGAAGAACAGCTCAGATGCACAGATGTTATGAAGCAGAGAGGTTAAAAGTAATCTCACTATCGTTAAAATTTCTAAAGAATATCAGAAATATAAGGTTCTGTTTGAGAAAGAGAGTGATCAAGAGGCACTATTCAAACATCAATCGTGAAATCATGAGATCAAGCTCATAGATGACAAGAAATTCACGAAACAGTTCATTTATTCATTGTCAGCAGAAAAGCTTGACGCTTTGTGACAATATCTGAAAGAGAACATGTGAAAAGAATTCATTAGAGAATCGCAGTCATCAGCAGAATACTCAATTCTGTTTGTTTTGAAATTGAATGAAAGTCTAAGACTATGTGTCGATTACTGAGCACTGAATAACATCACGATTAAAAACAGCTACTCGCTATCGCTTATATCTGAACTGCAAGACAGACTTCAGAGAGCACAGTGATTTACGAAATTCAATATACTTGAAGCATTCAATCAAATACGAATTAAAGAAGAAGACGAGTGAAAGACAGTCTTTTGCACTCGACTAGAACACTACGAGTATTTGATCATGTCTTTCGATTTAATCAATGCTTCAGTCACGTTTCAGACATTTGTGAATAACGTGCTACGACGTTATCTGAATCAATTCATCATAGTATATCTGAATGATATACTAGTATACTTCAAGACGAAGAAAGAACATGTGCAACATGTTAGAAAGATTCTACAGACTTTAAAGAAAGTCGATCTACGCATTAAGTCAGAGAAAAGTGAATTTCATGTACAGAGTGTACAGTTTTTAGAATTCATAGTCACGTCTCAGAGTTTAAGAATGAATTCAAAGAAGATAGAAGTTGTTACGACTTGATCGACATCAAAGTCAAAGATCGAAGTTCAATTCTTCTTAGAATTTGCGAACTTTTATAAACGCTTTATAAAGAAATACTTCAGAATCATCTCGTCACTTACGAATCTTATGAAGAAGAACATATCGTTTGTGTAAACTGAGAAAGCAGAAGAAGCTTTCAAGAAGCTGAAGAAATTGTTCATCTTTCAGTCAGTACTGATCATGTTTGAATCAGAAAAATCTATTATGCTTGAGATAAACGCATCAGACGAAGCTATTAAGACGTGTATCAATCAATCAGATGATAAAAAACGTCTGCATTTTATTGCTTACTACAGTCGTAAGCTTACAGTCGCTGAATTGAACTATGAGATACATGACAAGAAGCTACTAGCTATTGTTGACTCTTTCAAACAATGAAGAGTGTATCTGAAAGAATCTAGACATCAGATTCAAGTATATACAGATCATAAGAATCTGCTATACTTCACGATCACGAAAGTTTTGAATTGAAGACAGATCAGATGATCAAAGAAATTGTCATCGTACAACTTTCAAATTCAGTATCAAAAGAGATCTGAAAACTCGAAGATCAATGTCTTGAGCAGAAGAGCAGATCACATGACAGATAGATCACAGATAAATCAGACTATTTTACAACAAAATCAAGATGATTTCATTGTCTACAATAAACAAAATGCAGCTACGTTACGAATCTGCAATCGAGATCTTGAAAAATGAATAAAGCTAAAGTTAGCAAAGAACTCAGTCGCGCAGAATATTATACAGAATATCGCTGACAACGCGAACTTTGAGATAATCAACGAAATACTAACATTTTAAGATCTCATCTATGTTTCAACAAGATGCAGACAAGAGATAATAAGCGATTATCACGAGTCAATGATACATGAACATCAAGATTCAAGTAAAATCATTGAAAGAATATCTAGAATTTACTACTTTTCTAAGATAAGAAAACAGATAGAAAATATCATAAGAAAGTGCGACATATGCATTTGAATGAAGCATAGTCGACACAGACTCTACGAACTTTTGAAAAGTCTCAGCACATCAGATCATGCGTGAAAAAGCATAGCTTTGAACTTTATAGTCAAGCTATCAAAGTCAAAAAAGAAAGTTACAAGAACAATGTACGACTCTATATTAATGATCACAGACAGACTAATCAAGTATGAATACTTCTTGTCATACAAGAAAGCAACATTCGCAGAGAATTTAACATACACATTTCTAAGAACGATTGTAGCAAATCATGAATTATCAGATGAGATAATTTCGAATAGAGATAAGCTCTTCACATCGAAATTCTGAAAATCGTTGATGAATCAATTAAAGATTCATCATAAGCTGTCTACAGCTTATCATTCACAGATGAATGAACAAACAAAAAGAATAAATCAGACACTGAAACAGTATCTCAGATGTTATATCAACTATAGACAGAATGATTGAGTACAGTTACTGTCAATAGCTCAGTTGACTTTCAATAACACAATGACGAAAGTAATCAGCATGTCATCATTCTTTGCAAACTATGAGTTTGAGTCAAAGACTTTCAAGAAATCATGTGAATTTGTGCAAATAATTCAGAAAGTTACAATACAGATTGAATAAATACATTTGTTGCACAAAGAGTTGCAGAAGAACATTCAGTTTCTAAGCAAGTGCATGATTCTGTATGCAAATAAGAAAAGAGATAGAGAATTTACTTTTAAAAAGAGAGACAAAGTTTATTTACTAAGACGAAATATCAAAATGAAAAGATCAAGTAACAAGTTGAATCATATGAAACTAGAATCATTTGAAATTCTAGAAGAAAAGAGATTAATTAACTATGAGTTGAATCTTTCAGCACTCATGAGAATACACTCAGTATTTCATATTTTTCTTTTGAAGTCTGCAGACTTGAATTCATCAATTCAAACAGAATTTTCAGAAATCAATTCAGAGAATCAGAACATCAAGTATGAAGTAAAGAATATACTAGATTAACAGAATATCAAAGATCAGTTTCATTGATTAGTCAAGTGAAAAGATTATGAACATATCAAGAACACTTGAGAATCAAGAAGAAATCTCAAGAACTGTCAGATGCTTCTGTGACAGTTTCAGTTGAGAAATTCAGTCAGTCAAAGTTTGATGAAATCTCAATCTGCTCAAAAGACACGTCAAAAAGAAGATCATTCAACGATGATTCATTAATTCTTGTTTCTTCTTTCTTGAGCTTGATGATGTTTTGAAACTTTCGTTCAATCATTGTCTGTTTCTTATTCTTCAGAAACACAAATCGATTTTGCAGATGAGTAGCTTTCGCGAAGATTTCTTACATCTGCTTGTGAGTGTTCAGCAGCTCATGAAGAACGCGATCGTGTTCTGTCTTTATTCTTTTTCACTTCATCATCAAGAAAGTAAGATTGCACTTGCGATTGAGATGCATACACTCGATGCAATGATCAAATTTGTTGTTAACACGACATTTCTTTTGCAAGCGACTGCAGTGTTCATAAGAACGCATGACAGCATGCTCAGAACTTGTACGCTCAAGAAGATTTCTGCAACGCAAGATAAAGTTTTTTGTTGTGCAATGAGAAAACATGAAAGAAAAGTGATTTTCAAAATGAAAATCTTAAAAGAGAATTTAGTGTTAGAACTCTCTTGCAGATGATTAAATAAAGCAATGATTAAATAATCATTATGTAATCAGAGTCTTGAAGTGTTTGCTCTAATTGCTTGAATCAGAAGTGATCATAGTGAGCATGATGAGCATGATGCTCATCTTGCTCATCTTGCTTGAAGATGATCAGAATTTCTGATCGCGTCAAGTTGAGTACTCGACTCGAAAAGTGTCGAGTTGAATTGAAATTTTTTTGAAAAAGTGTTGAGTTGAATTGAGAAGTTGAACTCGAGAACTCGAGTCGAGTTGAGAAGCTTGAATCAACAACTTGACTCAACAACTCGACTCAATTTGACAAGATATTAGATAGATGTAAATAGCTTGATCGAACAGTCTTCATCATGAAGACTTCATGATTCTCATCATGACTTTCTATTGAACACTCTTCATGATAATGCAAAAAGATAATGCACTATGAATTTATAAGATTATGAATTATGATTAGAACTTAGAAAGTAAGATAAGCGCTGTTCGCTAGTCGAACAGCTTTATTATTTTCTTTTCACTTTCATTATTCTCTTTCTTCTCACTACTGATTATCTCATATTCATCATGTTGTAATTTCTTCTCATTCTTCTTTGCTTCATAACACATCTCTGCGTCATCATTTTCTACTATGATGAAATCATTTGAATTAGAATTTATTGCATGTATTGAATTCTGAATTTCTCGTTCTTTGACAGTTGAGAAAGTGACGAATTCTGTTGCAAAATTCTGAAAAGCTGTCATAGAATTAGTATCGTCAGTCTGCTTTAACTTCTTCAGATCATCATGATGAAGAATTCTTTGTTGAATTAAGTGAACTATAAAAATCATAAATTTTGATATTTCTTCGCTTACGTTCAGCTCGTCTGTTGTCTTCTAAAATT
>JAABUI010000398.1_pt1 | contig 35283 bp, 31 predicted proteins | sample 5559111 | NCBI WGS metagenome assembly JAABUI01 (sample SAMN10711870, study PRJNA513365) | rock metagenome | isolation source: Antarctica rocks | place: Antarctica: Victoria Land, Buttleship Promontory | reverse complement strand
CTTTATTACGGTATAAAACTTAAATATAATATCGCTAGTAGCCCCCCTATTTATCTTAAATAGCTACTTATAATATAAACCGCGCCCGGCTATAGCCTACTACGCGTCTATCCCTCTATACTTACTACCGGCCTAATTCTACGTTTCGGCTATATAAACTATTTATTACACGTATGCTAATAATTATATTAAGTACTATTCGTATAATTACCCTATTCGGTAAAGCGGTACCGACGCGACGTAATTTTCTAACTTTAACGAGGATCTAACTATAATCTAGGCTTTTATACTTAGACGTGTAAACGCGAAGCTAGTAGTTATTACACGCTAAACCGAAATAGGTTTAGCGGCGGGCGCTAAATATTAGCGGGCTTGGCATACACGTCTGAGGTACTGAGGCAATGAAATTCCATCAATTAAAAGTTGCTTATTAAGCACGGGAGCTAGTGTTTAGCGTGTACCTCCCGCTCACAAGGAAAGGCATAGTTTGGCACCCGCGGGGCCCAGCTGCGAGTTGCGACCGGCATTGAATTGTCGCGAGACGGGCTAAGAACCCGCTCGCGCCGAGTCATCCGCTCATGATAGGTTTATAGCCCCGCTTCTTGTCTGAAAATTTCAATAGTCTACCTAATACCTCTTCTGCATTGATATCCTCTGCACTTTTCAGTCAACTATATTGACATCAGTGTTTCTCGAGTCTGATTCGTTGAACCCTACGCCCGTGGTATTCTGACTGCAATCTTCTTCTTCTTTAGAGACAAACGAAGCCTTCACTGCAAGCCTAAGCAGTATGTTTCTCCCAACAAGAAGCCTACCCTTATACACAATGGATTGTCCTCGAGGTAAAGTTTTCAAAAGCATGACGGGTGTTCCAGCATTCTCCATCGCTTCTCTTGCCACTACCGTTCGCTATCCCATTCGACGGGACTCGTCAGACTACACGTGTAGCTGGTGGGCAATGCGGATACGTAGCTGGTGGGTAAGGTGCTTGCGAGATTGCTGGATCTGAGATTATACCGTACAAACTTGATCTTGGATAATTCCAGCGAAAGGACATGCTTCCCCTGCCCCGGTAGAGCTGAAATCTAACGTTTCAGTCTAGCCTTTTGGTCTTTATCATGTCGAGCGATAAGATCACTTTCTTGATGAACTGGTAGGGATAATGGAGCACTAAATTCAGCGTCGGCAAGGAAGACTGATATGTCTGCAGGCATGCCACTCCGTACCATGCGCCGGTTTACCTTGCTCAGAAGCTAGGCTACTTCGCAGATGAGGGCATCAAAGTAGCTTTACTCGAGCCTAACGATCCTAGCGGTGAGTTTTTGACTTCTCTTTGGATTCATATTGTTTGTTAAATTTTGGCTGATCATCGCTTAGATGTCACCGAGATCATCGGATCCGGCAAAGTAGACATGGGCTTCAAGGCTATGATCCATACCTTGGCTGCTAAAGCCCGTGGCTTCCCTGTCACCTCAATCGGATCTTTGCTTGACGAGCCATTCACTGGGGTCGTATACCTCAAGGACAGTGGAATCACGACGGACTTCAGCTCCTTGAAGCGAAAGAAGATCGGATATGTTGGAGAATTTGGAAAGGTATAACTACCAACCACTTTGGGATTCCAAGGTCCGAACTGACCAGCCATTGCACGAAAGATCCAAATTGATGAGTTGACCAAGTACTATGGAATGAAACCAACCGACTACGAGGCTGTCAGATGCGGCATGAATGTTTCCAAGGCCATCATCGACGGGACCATCCATGCCGGCATCGGTCTCGAAAATGTCCAGATGGTCGAGTTAGAAGAATGGCTTGCTAGCAAGGGACGTCCACGCACTGATGTCCAGATGCTTCGCATCGACGAGCTTGCTGAGCTTGGCTGCTGTTGCTTCTGCTCCATCCTTTACATCGGTGAGCCTACACTAATCTTGAGGGTGATGTTGCCTTGCTTACGTGCCTGTCCTTGACAGCAAACGAAGCCTTCATAGCTGCCCAGCCCGAAAAGATCCAGGCATTCACGAAAGCGGTCAAACGTGCGACCGACCACGTTCTCGCCGAGCCCGAGCAGGCATACAAGACCTACATCTCCGTCAAGCCCGAGATGGCGTCCCCAGTTAATCGTAAGATTTTTGAGAGGTCCTACGCCTACTTCTCTAAGGATCTCAAGAACGTTCAGCGTGACTGGGAGAAGGTCACCAAGTATGGGAAGCGCTTGGGAGTCCTTGGTGAGGACTTCACACCAAACTACACCAACGATTTCCTTGCGTGGAAGCTGGAGGGCGACTCGGCTGACCCGATAGGTGATCAGAAGAGGATGGCTCAGCTGCAGAAGGAGGCGGCAGCCAAGGGTGGCTTTCAGAGGTTGGCTGTCAGGGCGTCTGCTTGAGACGCGATCTCATAAGAGCAAGAAAGATTAACTCGCGACTCAAACGAGGTGGAAGTTGATGTCAGGTGGATGTGGATATAGATACTAGAGCACACTCATTTGATATATCTTATGCTATGATATCCATAAAATATAAGTAAGATATACATGGAAACCGTACTCTACGAGTGAATACTAAGTAGGTCTATGATCTAAATACCCCTACCTGAAACTAGCCCACGATTTCTTGTACCCTAACCCTAAGTATCACTCCATGCACGGAGTTTCCCATGATATCTTCTTGCCGTATGTCATTTTCTCGTGTTGCAGTTCAATCAGTCTACAGTCTATTATTATTAGAGCCATGGGAACTTACAACGGACGAGTTTTAGTAATTGCTGGCTCTGACAGTTGTGGCGGAGCGTGGGTAATCCCGCTTCATATTATCATGAACCCTTCCGTTAGCTTGGCTGACATGACATTAATCAGGGGCCTGGAGGCCGATGTAAAGCTCAAGATCGATCAAAGAATACATGCATGGGCATTGGGTCTGCTTTAACAATCCGGTCGATGTCAGTATTCAGTCCAAAGGCCCGAGGCAACTGGCTTGAGGCATAGACTAGATGCTCCATTGTATTGCACACTTACGTAGCTGATGATAAGATCAAAAAGTGCCCTCTAAAGTACGTGCCAGGTCTAGCCAAGAATTTGCCAAGATCTAGGGCTAGGGCTGTGACATCTGGAGCAGGGGACCGATGGCGCAAAAAGACCAAAGAGGTCCACTGAAACTCGTCCAATGTTCAGACAATCTAATCAAGGACCTGAGATCGAGCCAGAGCGTTTTGAAGTTCCGAAGCTTTGAAGTTGCAACACCGGCTACGACTTGCTCGACCGACCCTTGGTGCCCAAGACTTGAAAATCGCAACGTGGCCTATCTCGATTTCGCAAAGCCATTTAGGAAAAACGCGATGATAATGGCAACTTTGGTGATGAAATTATGATAGCATGATGTAATTCAAAAATCGAAAAATTAAGATGTCCTTCGAGCCGGGATCGAACCGGCGGCCTCGGGATTTTCTGAGTAGCATCCATTACAGTCCCACGCTCTTCCATCTGAGCTATCGAAGGTATGTGAATGAACGTCAATATTGAAGTATATATTCATACATTTAATTGTACAAAGAAAGGCGGCACGGACTGGCAGAAGGCGGAATCCACCTGACGGACTGTGCGTTTCTTGGTTGCAGGATGACGTCTCTTCACATTCTGCCGAGTTTGAAGCGGATTGGCACTGCCTTGCACTCGATGATCAATACAGAATTTGATTCTTGCTTCTTTTGACAGGCTTATTACCCGGCTTTTTACTTGCGCTCGCTGATTCCATATCGTGTCACAGGATTACGTGATCAGCAGGTTGAACCACCAAACCTCTGCGTTGCTCTTGCGTCGAGTGTAAAATGATCATCAAGCGCTTTTATTTCTTAATTGAGCACAATGACTTTCAAGGTCCTGGAAGTAGACCTCGATCAAGACTTTGACGAACTCTTCGCCGTCGAATGGACCGCTTGGATGAATCCTCCACAAGCGCTTTGGGAACTCATGTTCCCTGTTGTGGGCGACGGGCCTGACGCTGAGGCAGCTGCCATCAGAGACGGTGCAGCCCGACAGCTTCTAGCTAGCAAAGGCGATCCTCACGATCGATGGGTCAAAGTTGTCGACACAGATACTAATAAGATCGTAGCGGGGGCGTTGTGGAAGTTCTACGACACGAATCCCTATCGCGCGCCATTGGACGATTTTGACGCTGTTTGGTGCCCCCCTGGGGAGTTGAAAGAGCTGTGTAATCAAATGTACACACAGCTGCAGGCGTGGAGGCCTAAGACTATGGCTGTAGCGCACGCTTGTAAGTGTCATCTTTCATGTCATAAAACGCACTTGCTAGTGCAATATCGTTTAATCTACTTCCCAGTTCTAAACATTCTTTTCACGCACCCCGAGCACCGTAATAAGGGAGCAGCCGGACTATTAGTGGAGTGGGGGACGCAGCAAGCCGACAAGTTGGGGATTGAAGCCTATGTCGAAGGCACCTATCTTGGAAGAAAAGTGTACGAGAAATATGGCTTCGTCATGATGCACATGGCGGAGATGGTCTTCCTTGAGTCCAATGAATCGCCGGGACAGAAGTGGAGACACATGGTCAAAGATATGCAGAATAACCCAACCGCCATCATGTGGAGACCAGCTGGTGGGAAATATGTCAAGGGAGAAACAGTAGTTCCATGGGAAGGCACGCCGAGGAAGGATTAGAATGCTTTCCACGAAGGCCGTTGTCTTGAATCAATGCGATAATTCGGTTCAATTAGCATGTCAAAGCTTTCTTCCTGCAAAAGAAAAGGAATTTGATGAAAAAGTAGGCGATCAAAACAAAAAAATTTCATTCTGAAACATGAAAGGCGATGCTGCACTACTGCATGAATGATAAAATGAGCTCGTGCGCTGCTGTGATCTTTGGGGAGACATTTGTGGAAACGTCATAGCTTGTCTCTGCTATTGTAACGAATACGCCAGTGAAAAGCTATGGTGGTCATCTTCGCTATGAAAATAATCCAGAACCTGAAGGCGACGATGAGTCAAACAAGAGTTTAAGCATTGCTACAGATTGATTGTGAGTCTTTCGAAATACAACGGGAACGTTCGACTCCTCCTTCGGAAAATCAAGTATACCATAATATTCCCTTTCTTTCAATGTCGATGGCCAAAACCACATTTCAAGACTTGGCAGTTGGTCCACTGGTCGGCTTACGTTATTGTTGTATATCAATGCTTAGTCATAAGTAGGTCGCGAAACGTCAGCATCATCCTCAGCCCAGAAAATTGAAGGCATGTAGGCGACGTTTTGCCTGTCCATCCCAACAGCTGAGAGCAATGTTGAGCCACCGGAGAAGGAATATGAAAAGGGACGCTATATCTGTTAGCAATGCTTGTCAGTACAAGCTTTGAGACTTGAAGCTACCCAGGTTTTGGTGCCCGGCCCGCAGATGCAGCTGGCGCGGGGACAAGCTTCCATATGCACGGAGATGCTGGGATAGTTCTTGTCAGGGCTATCCTGCAACCGCAACATTTTCAGATGGGAGGAGAAAGTACTGAGGACTGGGATGAATGGCTACGATCAGGTTGGTCATTTTGATATCAATCATTTGTAATTCATGAGAAATAAAGCGAGACTTGACAAAGGATATCGTGTCCGTGCCAAATTACGAGACGAATTGCTATGAAGCTAGAGAAGCACTTTTGCAGGGAAGGCATTTGATCACGAAGAATTGCTGAGACGCCAAATGCTTGACCGAAAAACTCAAATAGAATGTGACGTACTACGATTTGGATCATCTCCGAGGCATTGGTTATTGGAAATTCCGGTCTCACAGCAATATGCCAAGTTTTTGAGATTGATCTCTGTATTCAACTCCTGTATAAAACAATCGACCAACCATTCACGTTATCAACTTGACGTTCCGTTTATCACGAGTTCCAGCATTAGTGCCACAAAGCATCTGCGCCCGCTTGACTAGCATCCTGACTCCTGAGTCTTTCGTCATCTTCGAACTCCACGTATAGAGCTTTCTTATCCCGTATGTCCGTGGAATGGTCCTGAAGCGTCCCGTGCAAGTCAAAAAGTAGTTTTCGACCCAGATCTGGAGAGTTCCTACCATTATTGATAACATGACTTTACATAGCCAAGCCCTGAAGCTGACGACTGGGCGAACAAATCTCTGAAGGTGGGCCAATACCTTGTCCGCCGGTCGGCAAATTTTTGCCACACTTGACAAACATTCAAGCGGCCAAGGTGACAGGGCTGATTGACGAGTCATCATGAAACAGACGGCGCTTGCTAGTGCTCCTATCCATTGTTTGCTAGTCCGTAGCCGCTGCCGTTCGGCAACTTTATCATGACCACATTGTAGAACTTCTCTATCGAGAACACCTGAATGAGGTCTATTGAAGAGGAATACATCTCGCCGATTGTCGATCTCCGATCCAAAGCGATGTTCAAGGCTCTATCGATGGCCTTGCACAATGCAAGTACGGAAAGTTTGGCCTGTCGCAGCTATGTTGCACCACTTGCGATACTAAGGCAATGCCCAATCATATATTTCTCATCCGAGAGGTGCGGAGGATTGATCCACGACTCAACGATATGATGGAAAAAACCACTCAGACGTGTAACAGACTCCATCATTCCTTGATTCCGAGATGCTCGTTTCGCGTTTGTCCAAGAGGGTCTCAATACATAATTTAGTTCTTTCTAAGCGTCGCAGCTTTTTCGCTGTTAAACATCGACCTTTCCTTATGCAGATCATACTTCAATTTAGATGTAAAAGCCACCGGTAATGGAAGACATCAGGACAATGGCAAATTTTCTGTCAACTCGATCGTCTTGTGAGTATCGTACGTAGCTTTCGCTTGTAATACAGTGGATTGAGATTATGAAGACTTAATAGACTAACTTGTGATCCAGCCTCACGACAAGAGCATGAGGGTCCAAATATGGTAAGGATAAGATATGCTGCAATCCAGAGAAATACACACGAAGCGGCGTGTCAGTGTCTACATGAGTGTGGCGTATGACGGCCTCAGGGATTGAGAGACGAAGGAGATTAGTCCAACGATCCGGTTGGTCTTTTGGTTGATCTGAGATGCGAAGAAAGAAGGCTGATGACTGTCTGGAGGTATCGAAGTTGCAGAACTTGAAGTTGGCTCCTCGCCAGTGTTCGAAAGACATGTTTGCTCAGACCCTCGCTTGAAGAGAAGAATGACTCCGCTCTCCACGCCGTACCCGGAATGTCAGCCTCGGGACTGAACTTTCGACGGTCCGCGTCATTAGGTATGAGATCGTGTTCGTCTCATGCCTAAACCCATTCCTGGGTCGTTTTCGGAGAAAAGCCTTCTGCAACGCTAATGCAGAGCCAGCTGCACACCTACGGTAATCAGCGGGCTGTACTGCAACGTCACGCCTTTTCTAGATGACACCTGCGACCACGCGTGGAAATCGAGCGAATGACAACATAATTCAGCCGTTCGTCGCTATCACTCGCTTTACAGATATTACCAACACTTGTTCATTGGTATTTTGGGGGGGGCCTTCAATGAGTTTGGCGCCCCATTCTTGGTCCAATCTGTAACTTTTCCCCTATCTTATCTTAGAGGGAGATCACCACCATTTGGGAAGGCATTGAAAAGCGGGCGAGCGCCACAATCCTTATTTGCGTACCGATTTTGGCTCCTACCGAGGACTCCAGGACCCACCGGGCCTAAAAACGACCCAGGTCTTTCTCTTCCAGGATGCAGCATATGTTTCTAGATTTACTCAAATCTAGAAATACTCCGGGGCACTGTACAGACGATTAGGGCTGTCGCTTTTGCAACCGGTTGGTAGCTACTAGCACGTGTATTTCCCATTTCGACAGCTTCCTAGGATTCGGTCTTCTGACATCAACAATTAGCCGTGGCACTTGGCTTTAGAAAAACCAGGATACCTCCTGATCTTGCCCGGCGGACGAGAGATTCCGTAGCGGTGCTGGCGTTATCTCAACTGTTCGTTTGCGGTAACGACAATGCGCTGACATTTACAATGGAGCGAGTCCTCAAAACAATCACAATCTATCAGCCGTAAGATCTCCTGGTTTGCTGTAGTCTAGACAACGTCAGAGTCGCAAGAGTGTTCTCTGGAAGAATGAGGAAGGGGATTGTCAAACGACAGCAGGATGGATAGCGATGGCTGTAGGATACGACACTCTGTGGTTACCAATCCGATTGACGGGTGTGGGGGGAATGCTAGCGCAAGCTATCACAGCGAGCAAAACGAAGAGTACCCCGGTGTTTTGGTGGCAATATTCGCACGGTCATCGTTCATTGGATCGAGTATTTGACGCCCCACACTCGTTGCGTTTGTACATCTGCCTAGGGTAAGTGGAGGACTTTGCCAACATCACCCATCGTGCAATCAAGATATCGCCTGCGTTTGCATCGCGCTTGTGCATGAGCCGGCGGAATCCTCAATAACACAGCATAATCGGTAAATGTGCAGCGGATCCTTCCGTAGGACCGGGGAACGAGCAAGCTGCTTCCAGCAACGAGAGTCTTCTATGTATTCCGTTGCGTGCACGCCCTAGACGATAAGGGTGGAGCGATTGGAGATGCTGAGGATGACCAACGGCAGGAGACTAGGCTATCAAAGTGTGTTCCACGACTTGGACAGGAACCCTAGAATTCCATTGTGTGCGATACTTAGGCTTGGAGGCCGCAGCCTGGCTAGGGTGATCCCTACCTTGTCTAGGCCCCTTGAGCGCGGCCCGAGGCCCCTACTAGAATAGCACTCTACGGATTTGGTCCTCTCGGTCCTGACGTAGTATCTGCGCCAGGACTTTGCACTTCCCAATTCCTCCTGGCCTCTGCTTCTACAGTCGCGAGCGGACTGATAAGACATGAGGACCGCTTTTGGTCATAGCACACGTCTTGTACGCGCGTTTTCCGTCTTCCAATGATACTATGACGTTGAAGTGCCTCCGAAGTTAGCTGCCAAGCTACTGGCGGGTGTTCCTCCAATGTTGGCACAGGCATCCTCCCGCTCTGATCGCCCAATATTTCCCGATTCCTGCGAAAAGGGGCGCCGACAGGGCAACCCTGCGTCAGTTGGAAGAGGGCGGTCTTTATTCCCATTGGGTCGAGTGCGCCATCTCAAGTCCTGAGGACGTTGCTGGAGGACCATGCATGCGACCTCGCAGCACAACTTACCAAGGATAATAGGCAGAGACTGTATCTTCGCTCCTTCCATGCAGCCACATCTTGGCTCATCCCATTATTGCCGAAGGTTCTGCCCCCCTCAGCAATACGACGACTTACCAGTGACAGAACCACCGCCTACTGCCTGGACTGCCAGAAATAGTATTCTTTACCGGCTGTGCAGTTTCGGCCATGCTTGGAGTAGAAGAGATCAAGAGGCTGTGTTTTTCTTGGGCAACGTATATAGATGGCGAGATGATGTCTAACGTTTGTCGTCTCCTAGAAGTTATTCTGAATGCGTTGGCAAGAGAGGTCGGCATTTATTACTCTCGAGAAGCACTACTCACGCGACTGCTCCCTTCGAGCTTGACATCTGAGTTGCGGTTCCGTAGGTATTAATCTATTGGCGCGCACCTAAAGTGTGAGATGCTTCTCAAGGGATCAGCCACGAAGTCTCGGTGTGCCTCGCGAGAATTGCATGGTATGTACCGCCACATCTGGTGCGTCCCCCACATTAAGGATGATTGCTAAAGCAGAAGCAACCCCAGGTGGCGGCCATCGCGCCATTTCATTTGCTATAAATTCCCTCGCATGGTTGTCGCCCCTCGGCAATAGCTCTAATGGGCTTTCTTCCAAGCGTACCCAGGCTTAAGCCTTTTGCGCATAGATCTTTGGCCCGAGCCTGGCCTCACCCCACACAGCTAAACGTATTTTACACTTAGCCTGGTCGCCTTGTTGCCTACGTTTTCCCCAACCTCCGCGCCTATCAGAAATATTCCCACTTTGGAATCGCTACACATGGTCCTTCGCAAGTGTCTGTTGACGTTGGGAATTGAAGCCACGCCTTGTCGGCTATAAGCGAATTCCTCCTTCCTTGACCAATAATATGCTATTCGGCAAGAAGGCGCCCTTCTCCGTATACCAGCGTAACGGCACCACCAGCATTGAGGGATTCACAGGCTCTACCCTGCAAGTCCTCCCTCACCTACGCACAGGTTTAGGTCGTCCCGATTGATCAAATCAGTGACAAACTACGATATGCAGCCGTCCTTGGGTACCTTACCGACAGGATACCAGATGACCAAGCGCACATTGGTCGACCTCTGGAGGATCAATTGCTTGAGTCCTGATGGGCATTTTCGCCAGACCTCACCCCGAAGCCGCCATATTCCTCCATGATGTAGGTATACATTGCTTTTCCCCTCGTCGGCACATCCATCCTCAAATCAGAGGATGTCTCCACTCATCCTCGCAATTCCTTCTCTCTTGCACCCTCGGCAGCCAGGCATAAATAGAGCCTTTCGATCGCCTCTCGCATTTTATGTGGTATCTCCTCTAATCAACGTTCTGTACAATGGATCAGCACATGTTAACGCCTTTGCAACGGATACCTTGCTCGTAAGGCCTCCAAGCTACCGTGGGGAATTTCATTTTTAACAAGATCAGATTGCAGCATCACGTCCTCTCGAGTCACCACATGAACGACCTCTGCGACCTCTCGGAGCAAGAGTGTCTGAAAATGTTCCGCTACTGGACTTTCCACATTCGGCCAAACTTACCCGGCACTCGTTTAAAAGAGTACCTTATGTGCCCGATGCTCTGGTGCCGCGAACCATTTAACGATCTGTCTTCATTGATGCAACATGTCTCTACGTGCGATTGGCTTTCGAACGCCTGGTATTGGTGCCCGCAATGCAGCCGCCCAGAACGTTTCATGGGGCATTCCAATGTCAGCTTGACGGGCCGGAACCACGTCTTACGAAGGAAGGAATCCACGTTGAGGAAGGCCGTGACTTTTTTCAAGCACTTGGGTCGTAAAGCTTCGTCCAGGGAGGAGATTGCGCTATCGATTCCGTGCTCCGAAGTCGACACCACAGGTTGGGCTGGCAGCGTTGGGTATTCGCCACTGGAAAAAACAGCCAATACGGCAAAGTTTTCCTCAGGGGTTGCGGAGATTGATGGCGAAACCGTGGAGGAGTTGGCGCGCTCCAGTCAGATCAATTACAGACGACCATTACATGAAATGGCAAGCCGGCTCAGCCACACATTTCAGCACGAACTATTCTCGCCAGATGTCCATCGTCCATCTGAGCTTCATGGTGATGGGCTGAATGGCTCTGACAGTTTGAGGGCTGTACCTGTGGCACTGAATTTGCATCAACCAGACGATACGGGCAAAATCCAATTTTACACAAACGACGAAACTCAGCCTTCACGGCATCTGCCATCGACCTCGGTATGCGTGTCTAGGGTTTCGCAGCACCCCATCCAACAAACTGTAAGAGACAGTCTCTACGAGACTCACTCAAATAGCTCAGCCCTTGTTCACCCGTCGTCCAAACGGTTACTATCAGACCAATCGTCAGCAATCTCATCATCTGCTTCTGATTCCCCATCAAGCCATAAGTGGAACGCTGAGTCATCATCTGAACGTCGCTACCCCCGACCATTAACCAGACTGGTGACGTCATCTAGCTGCAGGGACTATGATGCGAATCCAGGCTCCGAATCCCATGTCGCACCGGCAGATGTTGTGTCATCTTACATCAATCGAGATGTAGCATCCCCTTTCTCCAGTACGCAAGCGTCAACGCGACAATACGTGGAGGAGCTCCGGGATTGTTTTTTCATCGTTAAGCATGATTGGGAGAAAAAGCTATCTTCAATATCAGATCTCGCGTCAATGTATAGATTGCCTGCACGCGATTTCTTCGAGCTTGGCATTGTATCTCTGAAGCAATGGTACAGAGGGACCCCTGCTGAAACCTTTCATGATGTCTTTGCCATGATGCACCTCGCCTCGGCGTCGGCCTACATTTTACATAAGGACGACAGATCATATTGTTGGGATGAACTATTCCAGGACATGCTCCCATGGCAGCACATGTTATCGAGTAGGAGTGACAAACTTCTATTTGTAAAGGTTGTAGAGAAGCTGTCGTACTCGGAAAGATTTTCAACGTTCTCATCTGCTACAAATGAAACGCCTATTACTTCATCCCAAGACGAACTGCTGCGATATCTGAGGAAGGGGCGTATCGCGCAAGATTGCTCAATGTTCTTAGGAGGTATGAATTCGTGAAGGGGGATAGTTTATTGCCTGACGCATGATTAGATCTCGAATGTGCCAGGATTCGCGAACGCAATGAACAACTACTGCCTGCTCATTGGGCTTGGTTTGCCGACAAATATGCAGAAAACATAACTGACATGATCGGACAGATCACACAGCCACTTTTGCAACAAAGTGGAATCGAGGCGCTTCGAGATGGTGTGTTCGACTCACAGGCTCAACTGCACACTGGCTTGTTACGCGACCCATGGGAAGTCGAGGTCATGCTGATCTCGAACGGCAAAGTGAGAGCAGCCATCTGGCGCAATTCTCTTCAATGCTGATCAATTTTAGATCCGCTCGCAGTCTCGCCGATTATATCAGAGGTATCATGAAGCTGTCACCAGTCTGTGTGACCGAGCAATGCATCAAGTAGATCCGACATGGCGTTATCGCTATTACGCTACGTCCCTTGACATGGTTCTTGCTATATCGTTAAAGATTGATAACGGCAAGGAACTTGACCCTCCTCATTCGAGGCAATGGCCAAACGTCAGCGTGCGCGACGAAGTCAGTCGCAGCCAAGTAGGGAACGAATCGCCCTCCCTGTCAGAGTCAGCGGAGACCGAAGAAAACATGAGATCTACGTCCTCCGCCACGACCTCTACTTCTTCCATGTGGTCTTCTGCGAAGGATACATGCGAGAGTACTCTCACATCGCCCACGACCATCTCTTTGGCTTCGCCACTAACGTCTTTGTCCCCTGTATCCCCGCTTCTCCAAGTTGAAGATTCACGGTGTCATTTGTGTGGCAAGGTCTTCAAAGGTTCATCAAGTGGCACCAACCTACAGCGTCATTTGCGCTTTGCGAGGGTGCATAACAAAGTCCCAACATTCGATTGTTTCGCACAAGGATGCAGCGCCAAATTTGGTCGCTCAGACAATCGGTACAAACACTTTCAAACCGCCCATAGTCTGTCTCCATATCCCCAGCTGCAGCGACAAGGAGCCATGAAGCGGAGAAGAGCCTCTTCAGATGAGCTTGGTCGTCAGGCGCTCCCTGTTGAGATAGTTTGAATACCTGGCTTCATGGGATAAGACTAGTATGCTCGCTATGTCTCTTATCAGGATGTTGCTCTGGTTTCTAGGACTAGGCTCCAATAATCTCAGCGCTACAGTTCATGCTCTTACTTCTCGATGGTCATTGGCTTCACTTGTCGTCACTTTCCATATATAGCCCTTTCAATAATAAGAATCGTTTTAGAATTAATGTCCCGCATGAAACACCATCAATCTCAGAAACCGATGTGAATAAGATGCAACCGGCTAGTCCACCGATTGTCCAAAAGTCGAATGGCATGAGCGTACACGCTGGCTAGACGCTGATTGCTAGTATCTACTCGGGACCAGATCATATGACTGACTTACAGGATATGAGACTTGAAGGAATCCAGGCCCAAAAACTCGCCCACATACAAAGCTAATGCAGGAACAATCGACCCTCCCGCAGGCCGATTATGGCTTTCTCCTGATCCGCCTGATCCACGTCAACCCTAATTCATTCCTACAAGTCCTGAATTAGTACCACAAGACGTTTTTCACGCGTCGACCATTGAGGCTGCCACCAGAAATTCAGGAATTAAAGCAGGAATGGGCCCCAGGACTTTTACCCGCTGGATTGATGCTTGTTATGGAGCAGGAATTTCAGAGAGGATCTCTTTTGGCGCTTGATCTAGGTTGTCTATAAAGCGATCGGCTTTCTTGTTCTGGGGCTGTGTTTCTTCAAGCTACGAAGAGCAGAGCAGATCGTTTGAGGCTGAACCTGCGTCACATCACTATACTATACCGACTATCTTTGATTCATCCAATAGTCGTCCACTGCATATCTTCCGCCGCACTGAAGCATAGCCGGGTCCTTGCTTAGACGCTTGTCATACTATGCCGTATGTAATCGTCCTCTAAGCTTTAGAGTATTTCGCTAACGCGTTTTTTCTCCATCCAGTCCTAAATTGACAGAGGTGTCTCTCAAGTCTCGCTCGGACCGACCGAAGTCACAATTGAGAGAATGGAAGAAGAAGAATGAGAGTCATGAACAAGTTGCAGTAGGGGAGAGAGTTCAGAGATCTTCGGAGAAGCAGATAAGGGAGCAGCTGGAGAGGAGGCAGAGGGAGAGCGAAGGAAGGAGAGGGTAGGGGATGAGGAGGGGCATATTGACGGAAATTGATTGGAATTGAAGAGTCCAGGCTCTTTGGATTGACAGGCTGGTGCCTTGTCGCATGTGTTTTCATCTTCATCCCATTCCCAAGTTGGGGGGTCTCTTAGTTGTGTTCTGTGGCAAAGGATTATGAATTTCGACGATCTTGATGATTGTCTTTGACTGAGTTGGTTCTCGACTGGCAGAAAGAATAGTAATTCTCCAAGCATAAATCAAATATATTTTTCAAGTGAAAGGAAGACTCATTGATTGATCTGCCAAGACGCTATACTACTTTGGATTCTACGCTAGCCGGAATGGTCGCCCCATACAAAGCTTTTTCGCAGCAGGTCGTAAGCGTCCCAAAGTATCAAGAGTCGATTCCGATCTTCAGCGCAGTCTTGCCTAGGCAGTAGCCACGTGGATGGCCCGATAGAGACGCTCTGTATGTGCTTCGTGTAGGTATTGCCGCCAGAAGGCTCTTGTCACAACGTCGAAGGGACCGGACCACGGTATCGAAGCAACACCAAGGCCGAGGGTGAGTCAAGGCCGGCAAAGCAACGTCAGGAGCCTGGATGTGTGAAGGGAGGGTCGTATTGGATGGCCGCGCTGGTAGGGTTTTCCTGGATGGATCGCCACTAGCTTGCCACCTTCCAAATCGGCCAAGCTCTGCCCAGCTTATGGCTTTACTCAGCGAGTCTCGACTGTCAGCGACGACAGACTGGGTTGCCTCTGGCTAGATCCCGGCTTGATTTAGCTTTGCAATCTCTTTAAGCCGCGCTGGCGAGCGTCCCGAGCGTCAACTTTAACACAACGTGGTCTCGGACCTTCAATCCTGGAGTTTTCTGGAGATGGAGTCCATTTGAATATCGCGCACGCTCCCACGCAAGCATATTCTGGTTACGACGGTATGATCGCACGTCCTGTAGCCCTCAAGAGCCACCAGGCCCGGGTTCTGACGGCCCGCCACCTTTGCCTCAATGGCTACCAGCCCAATTCGTCTCCTTTACATTTGCTTTTTGCTGTTCCAACATTTTCCAAGTTTGAAGATTGTTCCTTGGACCAAAAACACCAGCTGATGTTCGGTATGTGTATGGGTGTAACCATGTGGTCAAATTGTGGGTCTTGAAGTTTCTCTTGCCAATTGTCTTATCGCCCATTTCCCGTCGTCTTTTCCATGTATAAGCCGCTTTACCCGCTCTTGAAATTTTTGTCTATCTTCAATCAGACATTTCTCTTTATGATAAAGGGCCTTTGGGTTGCCAATTTTTCCTGTGAAGGTAAAATAAACGAAGGGTCCGGCCATTAGCTTCATGGACTGCAACAGATGTGGCTACGAGCCTCGACTGACGTACTAGGAACTGGATGTGCGAGATTATGTGTGACACCAGGACGTCGATGAGCTTCGGACCTGCTGAGGTCATTCATGGAAGGTTCTCGAATCTGACATCAGGATCTTGAGAAAGACTGAAGTCTTAGGTGCCGTCCGAGCCGTACCACTCGGGCTGTTACGGAAGAAGTCTTGCGGTGAGCATCTCAGAGCTGCGCATTATATATTGTCCAGCCTTTCTCGATGTTCATAGACACTCTTCTTCCAGAAATGCCCAGTGACTGCTTGCGACACGACGGGAACTTGAGGAACTCATTTCCTTTTCGGGGCCGGGAGCCTTCGACCCTCGAGGAAGGATTTTGTTCAATACGCATAACAGGGAGAATTATAAAGGTGACTGATGTGCTCGAGTTGAGCCGTTAGATGTTCCGATAAAGACTGCGGTTTCATTGTGAATAGAGGCCAATGTGGACGGGCATCGTGTGTCGCGAGTGGGGGTGTTCTATTGTGGCACCCTCCTCATTTAAAGCGATACCTCGATGGGTCCGCGGCTTGCATAACAAACGACGCTAATGCGAACTCGCCTTCCATAATCGTACGACTTTCGCGCTCATCGCAATTCAGCCAGGTCATCAGTGCAGCTTTCTTCGTCGGGAGGATGCGCCGTCTGCAACACTCGTCTTTCTTTTTCGATCTGCAGGATGAATGCTTCCCCGCTAAAACGTGCGGGTGATAAAACTCGAATGGTTCCCTTCCCATTTGCAAAATTTTGGGCACTCTACAAGGCTTTCCTGAGAGGACTGCGGCCTAATTTTCGAGTTCCGCGGCTGCTGGTTCCAAGTTCAGGATCTACAAGACATCTGCAGGCGTACAAGCCCGATCGCAAGTGTTCTAGTTCTCCAACCCGAATTCAGGATCCCTCAAGATGACGGAGACTCTTCAGTCTCAAGACGCTGGCCGCGCTATACTCTCACCGCGCCTTCAATCACTGGCCAATTAGTCCTATCGCTCGTCTTTCGGTGACAAATTGCCATGTCCTAGTCTACCACAAGGACGCCCCTTGACTGATACAGAATCTCCGTACCAGGCCGGTTCCCAGAGTCTCGCCTACGGTGACCTTGGGTACTCTTTGCTGGGCGCTTGGGTGGCCTGATCCTATTCGCCATCATGGCTAAGCTACTCCTGCGGAAGCCGGATCCCTGGGCCGGAGTCGTCTTCTCCATGATCCTGCAAAGTCGGTAATGTTTGACCCTGCAGTACGTGCGGCTCTACGAGTGGCGACTATTGTTCCGCTCGCTCTGTAGGATGCAACAAGCGTCAGCAACCTCATTTTTCCTCTGTTCGGGAATCAGATTCGGACTCTGGCCTGGACTGGTTCCCTCTCATACACTGATCCAGCAGATTCATCAGCAGTACCTCGAAGATGGACCCAGGCGGGAGGCATGGTGCCCCGCATTCGTCGCTGACAACCCGATCTTTATCAGTGAGCTGCGATGACCACCGGTCACAGGAGCTTGCGAATTTGGCGCAATTCTTGCTCACATCAGTGAGACCTCCTCGCCCTTGCGGGCCACTTCACCTCCCGCTAGACCCTATGCTAGCTCCTCTTTCCAGAAGGTCTAACCTTGAGCGGTGCTGCCCTGAAGTGGAGCTGCAATCCCTTCGAAAGCGAATGCGATGCTTCCGAATGAGAATCTACGGTGTTGGGGATAGGGGCTAAGCTACAACCTATCATCGATGACCAAGTTACTTCAAACAGAGTGGTGGTCGATGAATGATGGAGTAGCTCAACGGGACGAAAGGTGCTAGTGGGGCCCACCTTTCTTGGCCGTCTAGTCATCTAGTCACCTCTCCCACGTTGGGCCTCTGTGCACATCAGTCTTGCTCGTCGCCGCTCGCTGTTCCTTTTCCGCTAGCTGATCCCAAGGTAGTCATCTGCCACACCTGCTGCAGCGTCAAGGTTCTCTTTCGGCGTCCTTGCTATCTTCTACAGAGCGGTAATAGCTCACGCCAACGGCGCTTTTCAGTGGATTTGCTGAAGTGGAACCTCAAGCGTCTCCTCAAGCTCTCAACTCCACAGGCGTATGTTCTCATCCTTGGAGCAACGAACCACATCCTGATCGCCTGGATCACTTCACCAACTGAGCAGCCCTCGTCCCTATTTGGGACATTGCCGTTCGCTATTGACGAAGCGGATACCAGTTTTCTTCGTGCGCTTTGGTCTCTGTCAAAGATAATTTACGAGGTCTTAGCTATTCATAACGTCACAAAGCTGTCCAGGAGCCAGGGGTTCTCAATCCCCAAAGCTGTGAGAAGTCGATTACAATGTCCGAAAATTATCGTGCTAATCTATGAACAGTGCATCAGAGGATCAGGATTACAACCCACAAAACAATTCTACACTTCTAGCAGGACAGGACCATTAGCGTTCACCGCTGCCTTCCGTTGCTTCACAGCGAAGAACGGATTGGTGGATGATGGCCAGTGCTGTTGAGAGGCAACCAGTCAGTTCCCGTGGAAGCGTTTACTCAGGCGAAATAGAGAACATCTCTGACGATTATGCATTAACCGCTGGGACACTCTGCAACACAGACCATGCTGGAATTGAGTCCTCGGAAGCCTCCTTCCCAAATTACCCAGTTACTTATGACATTGCGACACAAGTCGTCACTCCTAGCATATCTCGGCAGCCGGCTGTATATGAAGACGAAGTGCCATCATCGTCCTCCTCGGCTGTGGGGGATCGGTTCAATATGCCTCTGCTGTTTTGTGGTGCCCAGTTCGACACGGCGCTTCCTGAGAGTACGGAGGACCCTGAATTGGAAGACCTGATTGCCTCCATGGATACTCATCGAGACAACACCTGCTTCAAAGGAAGTCCCACAATGTCCTCTGAGGTCGATAACGCTACGGCTTCAATCATACGTACGGAGTCAGCGGTTGACGAGTCTCTGCTGTTTCAAGACGCTACCCCGCCTAAGTGCAGCCGCGTGGACGATAGCCATGAACCTCGCAGCGGCACCAAATTGCCAACGTACGAGTACGAACGACCTTGTATTGTTGTCCACGACGAAGAAGGCCGCCCCGTCCTACCCGTGGCGGATGACCTGACCCCCTTTTCCGTGTGTGACGACTCAGTAACGCCGAGCGCCATCATCGAGAACACCTATTTGCTTGTGAAAATCCTGAATACTCAGTGGATACCAAGACTCGCCTCGGATGATAAACTCCATGAGCAATGCAAAGCACTCCCCGTGGAAACGCTCTTTGATGTTGGCGTCAAGACGTTGAGGAAAGTTTACCTGGGTATTCTGCCAGGGACATTCCAGGATTTATTTGCCCTTATGCACATTGCCTTTGCCTTCTCACTGATAATATACAGAGATGGCAATTCTTGCTACTGGGACGGCTTCTCGCGGGATGTATACTGGTGGCACCAGGCTCTAGGCTCTACAACCAAGGAGGCCCATTTGTTCGTACAAGTTTGGCATCTATTATGGTGTCCCCAAGTATCTAGGCGACAAGGCGTACACGAAGATGGCTTCCATGATACCGGTCAATCGAGAGCATCTCCTGCAACAAGCAATGGCTCCACCTGTGCAGAACCTATTTCTTCATGTTTAAACCCCGAAAGATTTCCAAATCCAAATCATGATACCTTGGGACACCCAAGTCAGCAAGAGCCTCATGATATGCTCATGGATGGTATGGTAATCAAAGGATGCTCAAGGTTTCTTGATTGTGAGATTGTTCTAGATCGTGATCAAAGTATCCCCACTGACCTGCGGTCAGACATCGAGTACGCCAACATCCAGGAGAACAAAACGGGCTGCTTTCCCGGACTACCTCGAAGTGACCCGAGACACCTTGTTGAATCTATCGTAAAGCCTTTATGGCGATGCCGTGCCGTTCAACTAGCCCCAGAACATATCGCAGACACCATTGAGAAGGTCCTTAAGGGTGACCTTGTCAACGTGCGGCAAGTAGAGGTGACATTGATCTCCTGTCGTGAGGTATGACGTGGATTTAGGGGAAAATCGTATGGATGCTGACAATTGGAAGTGGACTCGGATACCTCGTCAAGCCCATGACACGTACCTCAACCATGTCGCTGCTCAGTGTGACAAGGCAGATATACGGTCAAGCTCCAGTTGGCGCAACCAGTACTATGATGCGGATCTGGAATTGATCATTTCCCGAATTGTTGAAATCCGCCAACAACGATCAATTATCCTTCATCCGGTCCAGCAAACCGACATGCTTAATGGCGAGATTGCCAGCATGACTCAGTCATCTTTTGGACTTCACTCCAATTTTCACTCTCTTATTCCTCCAGAATCGGTTGTCAAACCTCTGCTCGCGTACGGAGCCTCATCTTGCTACGAGTATCACGATAGTGACAATCCAGGCATGCATCTCAACACTCTACAGAACACGCGCAGGGTCAATCCAACTGCCTGTTCAGTGACCGAATCCGATCTTCTATCGGACGGTTCACCCTCCTCTACTCAATCTCTTACCGAGCCCTCCTCACAGACATCCGTGGATATTACCATATGTCCGTACTGTAGCAATAGGTCCTTCGAGGGAGAATCTCAGAATCGAAGGAGAAACTTACGGCGGCATATGCTCAGTGAGCACGGTGTTGATCCGAGGCTGCCATGCCATGTAGCTGGGTGCCCTGCTACCTTCAAGCCTGGACGCTTTGACAACCTGAAACGACATATGAAGCAACAGCACGGACGGGACTCGCCACCTGCTTCGCCAACGGGTCGTAAGCGAAAGGCCATTGACCTATGATTGTCGGCCTTTAATCTTCAGAGGCGGCAAGATTGATCCACGAGTATTACAAGGAAATTGTGACATGCGCACGTCTGTTCTGTCTAGAGAGACGGCAGGAGAAATTTTCATTCCATCTACCAGGCGTTTAAGAGCGGGAAGCCGGTGCATAATTCATGAGTTAATGCTTTCCCTGATTCCTCTTGGCGGACCTCTGCGGCCTTTCATGCTAACTTTTATGGTAATAACAAGACATTACACCGAGTTGTTCTACTCTAAAGTATGTCTGCGAGGACATATTCCGCTATTTCCAAGTACAAAGGTGGTTTCCTATAGTGCTTGGCGGAGGGATATTTCTACTCTGATGCCGAGATTCAGGTGCTGATCCCACCATGATTGGAGCTCTATATTCCGAATCTAGCTCTCGCATCGACGTCTTAGGGAGAACTTGCCCTACTTTGTGTATGCTTATTATTTTCTGTTGAGTTCGGCCACTTTCTCCTTCCCAGAGGAGCTGGGTGATGCTGTGGTAAGACTTTCGAATGCAACTTTGCGATGGAACATTGCAAACTGGCTTGGGAATGCTAGGCTAATATTCCCTACGTACGGGTGTTCTTGGCACATCGAAAATGCCTCTGGACGTGAGAACCTGCCATGCTATGAAGGTACACTCTGACTGGATCGCAAGCATTGCGCCACTTTATGACAACTGACTTTCTTTCCTGAAAATTTTTGTAGTGCTTAGACCATGTTTTTCGTGGTACCGTGAGTAAGGAGATGTCGTTCGATATGGTTCATTCGATAAGATTGCACTACTGCGCGATTAGTGGCTTCTTCCGTGGGAACGGAGCCGGGAGGCTGACTATTTTGACTACGTGACCTGGATTCTAGAATTTATTGGACGCCTGTAACCAATGGAAAGTATGGAGAGAGCCGCCTGGCAGTTACCGGAGAACAATTTGCATGCTTACTTCGTGGCGATCATGAAGGTTGTATTAATGAAGCAGATCCGATGAGCATAGAAGCTTTCTCATTCTCCATCTAAGCATGGTAGTCCCAGACCACCGATTAGCTTTCTGAATGACGCTTGGCTCAAGAGCCAAGAAATCTGGGGTAGACAATCTGGGGTATTGCCGCTTCTCCACAAGGACCGATGGAAGCTTTGCCGTCTCGACTAGCTGTGCCTGGTGCTTGGCTATGACGACGCGAATTCGTGGATGATCATCTTGAGGTTACATTCGACTCCTGAGTACAACTTCTTCAACCACAGCCTGTTCTTAGAATGGTAAACCAAGGATCTGATGCCACTCTGATGATATGTCTAGGCCCGCTAGGACAGATGTAACTTCCATCTGGCATCTCAAGGCTGCATCTAACTTCTGAGAGCCTTTACGATCTTGTATCGGGACCATTCAGAGTAGGTACTTGCCGACTGTGCACATCCTTGGCTTGTCTACCAGAAAGATATATAAGGATGTATCCGTCCCACTGAACTCCTCACAGCCTCACAGTACTCAGCCTTTGTTTTCAACGGTCGTTTCTTCAGCACTCCGAAAAAGACATCAGCTCCAACAATCATCTATTCACTCAGGTTCTTGATACAGCACCGAGTCTACTTTACCATTCGACATCATGAAGGTCACCGCTTCTGCATTACTACTCGCCGCAGTAGCCGTCCCTGGTCAAGCCCATCCAGTCCAGACGCCAAATGACTATGAGAACGGAAAATGCGTCTCTCTTCGCCAAGCACATGATGCGTTCGCTCAAGCCCTCAAGAAAGTGAATGGAGATGAGCTTACTTCGCGTTGGTTGAATGCCCAAGTCGCTCATATTGAGCAGGAAACGAAAGCGCTATCGTGCCCAATTGGTGCAGATTTGTTCAAACCACTACAGCGTCGCGAAGCTATCGCCGGATGCGCAGAACTCTTCAATGAGCGCGGCATTCTCTGGAAGTCTGTTAAGGGCTCGGCGGTCAATAGCAATGATCGCAATATCGGATGGCAGGAGAACATCAGCAGATTCTGTCAATTGGAACGACCAGAAGAATTACAATGGCGTTGAATGGAACAATCCAGAAACTTACAAGAACGTCGACTGGGCCTATGTCAATTACAATGGGGGCGCTGAAGCGACTCCAGCCTCCCAAAAGAGACAGGACTGGAGTGACCCTGAGACTTACAAAAACGTCGACTGGAAAACTCTTGAAAGCTACAAAAGCTTTGACTGTAACAATTCAAAGAACTACAAATCCGTTGAATGGGCGAATGTCAACTATGCGGCCACGACTCCTACTTTGGAGGCGCCTACACTGATCTCCACTTCTACTACAGCTCCGCCTGAAGGGAGTCCTGTACCCTCAAAACCAGTTGAAAGCCTTACGACGACTACTACCGGGTTTTCTCCCTCCACTGCGGAATCTGCCATCGAGAATGCGACTCCTATCCCAAGCCAGACCGCTGCCAGTGACGAAAACGCAGAGTGCAAGCGCCTTGGCCCGATACTCAACGCGACCCTCGGTTTACATAAGTCTTGTACGAGTCACTGCACCCAATACGATGATCGGGTCAACAGTTTAGTTGGAAAGATGAAGCCATTGGACTGCGATATCGATCTTTATGCTGGCAACGGCAAAAATCCTCTCCCAAGGCAGGAGAGCGAGATTGGGCAGACTAAGACGATTGGAAAGCGCGGAACGGTCAATGTGACGCAGCCCAAGCATGTAAGCTGCAGCATACTTGGCCCAAGGCTTCAGTCACTGAAATCGGGCCGTGATCAATGCAACTCCAATTGCGACGCGATCGAAAAAGCACTCTTGGTCACCGCCCACAGAATGGCGGAATTAGATTGCAAGACCGACGAAGAAAGCGCAAAGCCAATTCAGCGCCGTCGATTCAATTGAAATGCGATGACTAAAGATGCTCAGAACGCGTATGAGGCATGGGAGTCTGCAATCGGTGCTCCCGCCGTGTCCGACCAAATGTCTGTTGAACAGAAGAAGTAGCTATGCGACAACTTTCACAAAGCGCTTCTCAGCTATGCAGCTAAAACATCGAGATTCGTGATGTTTGCAGGAGGTCGCCAGTCAGTCCCACAATCTTTGAAGGATTGGCACAGTGACATAATTGCGCGCGAGGAGCAATACGACTGTTCAAAGGAGCAGCCGATTCCACTTAAGGCACGTTCGGAGCCATCTGAGGACACTACTGCCAAAGAGCTTGAGGTCACATTTCCACCCAACGAAGCTCGACCTGATCAGAAGACGCTGGTCTGTAACTACCTACGCAAGCAGCAACTGCAGATCTTCAACGAAATGTCTCAAGCCTACTTATCTGGTAGCAAGCCGGAACAAGCTTTGCTCGAGAAGCTACAAGCTGTGGAAATCAGCCAAAAGAGGTGGGGATGCCCTATCTCCGCTCCTCAGGGCCTCAAGGCTCGCTCTGTCGACATCGATAGTGGAGGGTTGGTAAAGCGTATCGGTGTCGATGATGATAATGAGCATTTGAGCAATATCATGGATGGGCTTGGGCAACTTGGCGACTGCGAGACTAGTGGCAAGTGTTCTTGGTGGAAGTCTTGAGCGACAATATGGGAGAGAGACAGAGAGTGATAATGGAACGGTAGTATCTGGTTTAAAGTTGAGTTGATTATCTCGTCAAAAAGGTACCAAAGATTGAATTCTCGTGTTTAAATTCAATCTAAAGTTATCAAAAGCGTGATTAGTAATTCAAGACAATTAATACTCTTACCCTAGATATTCTGACCATTTCCTCACCGCCTCCTCCGTGCCATAGGGAACTCCCTAGTAAGCCCTAGTCTTAGCGAAGTGCAACTATACACACTTTCTTTTATACCATTACTCAAACCTGTAGCTTTTCGATCAAAAGCCTACAATCTCTTCAGCGAGGATGGGGCCTCGTAAGAAGACTGATATGCATCCTTTTCGCAAGCATCAAGCAGGTCAAATGGCCTCAGTCTAGTTTTGCTTCTTCGGCAACTCCATGATTGATAATCTCCGGCAAGTCAACAAAAATCCACACCCTCGCTAGCGATCGCGAAAAAGAAAAATGGAATGGCCAGCAAGATTAACCAAGTCTTGACCTCTTAACCCTCGAGCTTCCTTTTTCGTTCCTCTCGATTTTTACAATTCCTTGTTCTCTGCAACATCTTCTAGGTACGGGATCTGACAATAGTTCTGCTAACAAAAATCAGTCTTACTGCTTCAATTTGATTATCTCCTAGGAACTGTATGGTCTCAACTCGCCTCTCAACGATGAACTCATCGCAACTAGCACTTTAGTACAAGTGTTCTGCAGAAAAGGTGTTGTCAGTTTCAGCCTTCCGAGGTTCGGTTAAAAAAGTCGCTGCCGATGATCCAACTTCAATATTTTAATCGCGTAGAGTCCCTACGACCATAACGAGCTCTAAAAATTCTGAAAAAAAATCTAGAGTACTCTCAAGCTTCTTGAATAGACTCTCTAAAAGTTTCAGTCGATCCTAAAGTATAATGGGGGACTTATTGTGGTGTTCCTTCTGTTAGGTATTTTCGCGCTACCGGCAACGACTTTTTCAACCGACCCTCGTTCCTCCCTTCCACGAGGCCACCAAGCTAGTGTAGCGAGCTAACACTAGCGCCGGGGGCAGCCGATGATAACCCGTTCGAGCCGGTTCTTTCAGCAGGGGAAGGAAGGACGGCTGATCCTGCTTTTCAACATGTCTGGCACTCGGCTTTGGCTGCGCAACATGGATTGCGAACGATTCAATTGACCACATTGAGAGCGGCGAAGGTAATCCTCTCTTCATTTGGTCCATCCATTGTCTGCTTCTGGGCCTTCTCAGAGTCTCTGCAACCATTTCTGCAAGCCGAGGTTCCGGGCACCAGTCCCCACTTCAGGCATACGATATCTCACGGGTCGTAGCGGCTGTTTCTAGAGGCGAAAGTTGCGGCTCCAAGGGCTCATCATTGCTGCCAGTATGTATTATCAATGGTTGAGTCTGCCAATCGCAGGATGTAAACGCATCAATCTTCCGTCTTCCCGTGAGAGTCTGTTGGTGTCTATTGTATGAAGAAAACAGTATTTCAGAGCGCTTTCCTCGTGTCGTGTAATGAGGCAGCCTGATGTCTAGACTTTCATCCCGTGTTATCATGAGACTAGAGCGTCTACCGCCATCACCCCCACCCGGGGAAAATTGAGGTGTGGATGCATTACTCATCAAGAGTGCGCAGATCGAGTCGCAAGAATGCCTCTCACTAGACAGTCCTTCTGAACTGTGTGGATGGACCATAAGCGAAGGCGTACCACCCAACACGGTATGAAATCACAGGATGAAATCCTGCGAGGGGCTGTGAAAAGCAGTGCTGTAATAAGGAGCTCAAACCCCCCATCAAATTTAAGGAAACCTCTGCAACTCAAGATGCGCTTTCTTGGCTGCGACAATTTTAGCTGCCAGTCCACGGATCTGTCAGATACCCGAAAACTCTCTTCTAGATACTAGCTGCCGAGTCAGCCCTGCACGTGCAATACCCTTACCGGTGACTGCCTTCTCGCGAGGCTGATTCGGAGTGATAGATTCAAAGCTTTCTTGAGCGGGTGCGATGGCTTTTACCTCGTTTAGTACGCCTAATATGCTCCTTGAGGCTCACACATGCACCTTCTAATCGAGACACCTGACAGACCTATTAATTCCTGTTGGCGTCAAACACACATCCGCTGCAGGTGGCCAAGTTTACGCCGGCTCATTGGCTGCCACGCCTTGCTCGCGCTGCGCGACAACGCGACTTGGAGCCCAAGAATCTGAAAGATCACCTGTGGCTACGGAACCTCGTATAAGCATCAACACCGATTAAAATGGCCGCAGTCTATGCCGCCAATGTATAGGGTATCGCGGCCGTTGAAGGCTCAGTCGAGGATCGGTGGTGGCTTCGCGTCTTCCAGAACCAGACGAGTGACCTATGACGCGCGAAACCCAATCAGCTCAGGAATCCGATGTCGTTCGCATTGCCGACGTCACTTGGGGAATCTTCCATTCTGAAAAACCAAGCCACACTTCTGGCGAGTCGAGATGTCCGTCATGACAGAAAATCCTCTCGGATGACAGGGTTGTCTTGGAAGCGCACTGATTAAGATATGCTTTATCCAAACCGAAAATCTACAACTGGTCACGGGATTTCACAGACCATGCACTATCCGAGGAATGGCTTTTTGTTCTTGGAAGTGCCGGGCCAGCATATGTTGACACGGTACGGTCGCCACGTCCCACGGATAAGTCATTACTGTCATTTAATTAGGCCAGTCCTCCACCGGCATCTCGCTCCTGGCACCACGAAAATCCTCTTTTTTTATTCCTCCCTTCCCCACTCTGACGCTGCATTTGACCATGATGAGGCTTTGAATCAAACTTGAGGATCCGTTTGAGGCTTCTCCATAACTGGCATTTCCCTTTCTGGCATTCTCCTTTATCGTGATACAGTCGCATTCTTCTGACCTCTGGAGTACCCCGCGATCGCGCTTCCTTCCCCAAGTCTGTCATGGCCTGCGGCGTACTCTATAACACTCTGTGATTCTCCGTTACCATACCTTACGTGTCAGACTTCTGCAGTGCGGTGGTGTAAGAGATTGCGACCCCAACTCCAGATCGGTATCTCCGATAAAGCCAACCATATTCATTCCGGACTATCGACGATGAGCGCTCCTCGTGCTGAGACACAATCGACAAAACCTTTTGCCAGGTAGGACTTGGTGTGATCGTCAATTCCGTCGACTAACATGGAAAATAGGCAGCGAAATGGGCATAGTCAATCGAACGTCGGGGCTAAACCTCTAGCTTCTCTACGCCCTCATGCTGCAGCTGATACAGAGCAACTCAATCATTCCAAATCCAATCGAGGCCCCAGTGCCAGTCTAACCCAGGGTGCGATTGTTCAACCGCCTTCAAATGTGTATCGAGCCTGTGAACACCACATCCCTAGTAGTGTTTCCACAAACGATCGGACGGCTGCAGTGATCAATGCCGGCATATCTTCAGATCATGGACGGATTCCATTTCAGTGTGCCGCAACACCTCGAATATTTGATCTTACCTCGTCACGTTCAACAGGAAGCCCTCCAATGACACCGGGATCTGCTCAACATGGATCAATGCAGCAGCGGATCAACCCCTTCGCTGCAATTGGTGATCAATTCCCAAACGGAGATGTTGCGATGACGGCTGCTGGTCAAGACCTTGATAACAAGTTTCCCAGTACTTTTCCTGGTATTCCTCACAACCATCCATACTATTCCACGACTCCCACTGTGGCTGGCCCACCGCAATTTCGGGTCCCTGACCCTCTCGATCTGCAACTGGCGTCTGTGGATAATGACTACACACCTGGCTATCCTCTTTCCCAGTCTTCCAATTTCCCCCAGGACCCGCGTGGACAAAGAATACAGGGCTTGAATGGGGAAATTGCTGGAGTCAACAGCATTAACGCATCAAGCGCATATACTTATCGTCGCATGAGTCATGAAGGTTCAGGGTCAGGTGGTGGATCATATTTTGGAGATGACCAGGCTTTGAAACAGTCACAATCGTGGAGGCCTTACGCTGGTAGCGGTGCTGAGCCAAGCGGCATGATGTTTGACCACGGTACCCACGCAGCGCCTCCTTATTTCGGTCAAACGAGGGCATTCAATGCATCAATCTCGCAGGCGAGTCCCAGTGCAGACACAGGAACAAGCCTGCAGTCGGCACCCTCAAGGGTCCCAGTGCTTGACAACAACGCCGCTCCCTTTGCACCCGTCGTGCATGGCATGCCTCTCCGATTCTCAACCAGAACATCTGGCAATTCTGTCAGTCCCCAGCAGCTGCCACCCCATCATACCTTAGCAGGAGGCTCTCTCTCGACTGTAACATCATCGCTCTGCTCTCCTGATTATGGTTCGCCTGCCGACCCACCGAACGAAGATGTCGCTTTCTGCGAACCTTGTGGCAAGATAGTTTCCAAAGCTAAGAAGTCAAGCGATCGAAAGTCAAATCTCCAAAGACACAAGCGACTGGAACACAATGCGAATGGAAAAACGAGACTGGAGTGTCCAGACTGCAAAGAGACAATTGGGCGCTCAGACAACCTAAGAAGGCATCAAGAACGAAAACATAGGCTGGGCTCCTAACATTTGGAGCTTTGGGTATCTCGGGCAATGTTGCAAGCGTTGGCAAATGAGCCTTCGTCCGCGCAAGAGACGATTGACGAGCAAAGACTTCTATTCATTCGTTGCTATAAATACTGGTATAATGAGACGGCGTCATTCGTCATGTCCCTGCCGAGAGCGAACGAGGACCTTTCTTTGGAAGGATATTTCAGTCTCAGCATTGATTCTAACGATTTATTTACTCTGATACGACAGTTTTGGACTTCTCGATGATCAACGTTGGCAATGGCAAATCTCTCAGTGATCTAGGCCAGTAGGGGTCAACAAATGGTAGCTAACTTGCTACAAACATAAGTTTCAATTGCAGTCCCTTTTCTCCACAATTTTTCAATACACCGACGTTTCGACTTTCAGTGCTCAATTTGACATTGAGAAATTCAAGTTCATCCGCATTTCTGCACAAGTCTCGGATTCTCGCAGACCATGCCACAACTGGGGGTCCTGATTTCGCTAAGGTGATGGAGAAGGATTCCTGCGCAAACTCAACAATTCTTCTGGTCTCTCTATCGCAAGGGCTCAAAAATGGCATTGCCAAGAGTCCCGCAATGAGGCCTTTTTTATCATTGGAGAGTCGGAAGGGTAGTTGCATGTTGCTACGGCGGGCGCTCCATACCCCAGGGCTAGCCTGAAGACGGAGGACCGAAGATGCGACTTTGGGCGCTGATTCCTCCCATTCTGTGACTGCTTTTGGGGTTAGAGAGGGAGAACTAGCAGGATCCGCCTGATTTCCACATTCTAGACTTGCTGCAGGGTCCGCCGGAAACTGAGCGCTCTTCAGGGAAAATCAACAGTCAATCCTGGGTCTTGAAGGACTTCGCTTCCGCTATGCTGGAGCAGGACAGTCTATAACCGACCCACAGAAAGCCACTATCGATCCACCCCAGTTATATCTCAGAGCTTAAGTGAATATCAAAGGGCAAATCGTAGATCGCGATGATCCCCCACAGCCGTTTTGGGCCCATGAACGGGCACTAACAACAGACACCTCGTCAAGAAGTTTCTTGGGTTTCACGAAGAGCGAAGCGACCGGGGGGAACGCTGCCCGTGGCAGTTCCCAAATCCTAAAACCTCGGGTCCCCGCTTGACCCCGACCCTGCGTCCGAGGAGGACGCGCAGGCCCCTGAATCAGTGCCAATCGGCGACTTTTCTTCTGCCCTCGCGATTCATGTTTGACTGAATCGAGCCATGCTCATTCCGGGTATGCATGCAACTATATGCGCACCACCTGGCTTTCGTCCCAGGTCAAGTCGTTCAATGCCGACTAACATCATCTGACGATGGAATCTGGGATTGTGGTGACTGTCAACATGAGCATTTGACATACACGCCTCGGATCAGGTGCTTGTCGGCGACTTTGTGTCCTGGTCTGGGACACGAAACTGGAGCTCAACCAGGCTGCCTTGATTTATTCAGATGAATATGAGGAGCCACCAAATTTCGTTTATCATACTACGAATCCTTCAAATGGTATCCATGTCGGTCAAAATGTCGTGCGTCATCACTGCCAGACAGATAAACAGATCTTGTCGTCGGACAGACTGTGCCGTGATGTTGCGTGCTAACGAAGCTAAGTCTCCTTTGGATATCGCTGATATTCAACCTCCCAGAAAGTGTCGCCTTCGAATTTGAAGCATTCACAACGTTGATATATTCCCATTAGTGCCATTCATTTGTAAATTCGCGAGCGTAAGTTCAGGTTGATCGCCTCCTTTCAAGTAAGATTCCCCAAATAACTTGGTTGGCATTATTGACATTCGTCAATATGATTGATGTGCTACAAAGTTTTGACAGAGCCATACCCCTATCTCCAGTGATCGATGCTGCTTCAATACGATCAGCAGGCTCTTCTATCCCATGAACCAGTGACTTGTTTGCAAAATGGCTTGGCACACCCTTGGTTTACCCATGAGATTTGCAACCTACCGGTTCATGGGATACGGCGTGGCTAAAGCAGTGCATATAGTTGTCGCTTCGATCTCTTTGTTATAAACAATAGCCCTCGTAGAGGTTGCAAGTCTCTCAGAGTGGTCTTTCATCTCAAATTCTTGCTATGTCACTCTGACTTTCTTGTAGCAAACACTTCTGCGTATCAAGTGAGAGCAAATCGTTGGACAGATTGAAGACCCTTACTTTAGCTAGACCTGATGACGGCAGTATCAAATCGACTGGCTAAAAAGGCAGACTGTGTGATTTGACCTTGTGACAACTGGGATGCGTATTGTGCTGGCACTGAGAGACCGCGCACTCTCATTGAATGGAGAGTCCAGACGCCGCTCATGTATAGAAGAGAAGTGGCGGATGAGCGAAAGGGGGAAGGGTTATTATTGCTACAACCTGGCAGTAAAAGAATGCTAAATTAGTCTTTTCTCTCGAATCTAGGCAATGTTTATCCTTTCGTATTCTCGTAGCATGTTCGCTGTTCATTTCAACGAACATATTCTGCATTACAGGTCCCAAAACAGATAAGAAACCCCAAGACAACATACGCGTTGACGTTGATTTCACAAGACCGACCCTCTCGCTTTCTCATTCTCAAGTTCCCATGATCCTGCTCCTGCTTAGCTGCTTCCTGCTGCATCTTACTAGCATTGGCCTTCAACCAGCACGCAAAGAAATAGTTATGAGAGTCTCCATTTTCTTCGCTTCTAGTAGCATAAAAAGTAAAATCATACAACCAATTGGATCCTCTGAATATAGAGGAGAACGCTAAAGTAAATAGCGCATTATCGCAATCATCAAACAGGCCGGGTACCCGCAGGGCGTCAAGTCGGAACGTCAAGTTAGCCCATCGTCAAGTTCGGCAAACTTGCCTGGGTACCTACTTATTGCCTTGCGCACCACATTAATCTATGTACTAGTACCTACATAATGTGCTCGACTATAAGTCGAATCAATTGTTTATAGGGCTGATTCGTAAATTTATAATAAAGGTACCCTGGAACAGGCCTCAGAGTGAGCCCCTAGGAATGTTTACTAGAGTATACCATAGGGTAGCTCGGGGTGATGCCCCCGGGCGTTTAGGGGGGAATTGCTCTTGACGGGTCCACTCAGGGGGTACACCCGGGGGACGCTCTCGGGGTTGCTTCGGGGACTGTTTAGGCTCTGTTTCAGGGGCGAAGGCTTGAAAGCTGGGCCACCTCGCCTATCTTGCGCTGCGCGGATCCAGTGATCAGGGTAGTAAATGCTATTGATTCGACGTAATCCAGCTGACTGTAAATTATAGTGAAAGTTATGTCCAACTCATCTTTACGGCGAGAAGCCTGAATAATGAGTAGGGACGTAGATTTATCTCGTGCGCAAGTGAAAAGGCAGTCCGGAAGCGGCCTTCTCTAGGAGGCCCTACCTTTCCAGCATTTCGATGGTCGGTGGTGTTCAGCGAGTCAATGAGTTCTATACCCTTTATCGCGGTCGCCATAAGAAAGGAAACGGAATGGCAACGAAACCTAGGCGAGCCTTGGGCCCTCCATAACTGACATGTGCTTTTCATTCCTCTCGATCCCTATAATCCCTTGACATTGGCGACAGGACTCTGGGTACGAGATCTAACAACATTTCTGCCAACAAAAGCTAGTTGTCATAGTGAGCATCAGGGATGATATTCCTGACTGTCGCTTCGGTTTTTCAGGGCAACCGCGAGCCTCACATAAATTTCTCCAGTCAATCTAGACGACTAGCGTGGAGACTAGTGCTAGTGCCGGAAAATCCCGATTGCTCCGTCTGCAACCGCTTTTTAGCATTGCTTACGGAACTCCACATTTCCCATGATTTGGCGCCCAAGCGACGGTACAAAATGTTTTCATAGTGTGGAAGTGTTGACAGAAGTAAAGAAAATGCGTCCAGCGCATAGCCTTTCTTGGAATATCGGTGAGGAATTTCCTATTTTGGGGGCTATCGTTCCGTCCAAGCAAAGTATCCGTGCACACCCCTCTCTCATGCATACGCTATTGCATTTGGAGTAGCGCCTTCTCCTAGCTACAGACTGCGGCTCAAAATTCCCCTTTCCTTGTTGCTCGACGGTGCAGATGGCATGCACATCTATCGAGTAGCAGAAAAACGTGTGGGCTCTGTTATCTCCTTCTACCCAATAGCCAATTGGAGCTCGGCACAAGGGTATTCAGGTACTCGCAGCATCTGTTTCTTGCATGTGCGAGTCCGAAAACGTGGGTCTAGGCTTTCATCCCGTGTTATGATGCGATTAGTGCGTCAACAGTGATCACCCCCACCCGGGGTAAATTGCTTAGTGGATGCAACACGAATCATGGCCACGCAGATCAACCCCAATCGACCCTCGCGCTGGGCCAATCAGCATATTTGGTGTGGATGATTTCCACGCGGAGACGATGGAAATTTGGCTGTTCTCTCGCTTACTGCAGCGGCGGCATGAGATGATGATAGGGAAGGCTTGGAGGAGCTGAGCGATGCGAATCAATAATAAGGAGCCTGGAAATCCCTCCAGATTTCTACCACTTCTGCTTCTTCTGGCATCGATTCTGTGACCGCGACGTTTTAAGCTACAATTTTCTATCGATGCCGCAGAACCGTAACCGGCACATTCCAGGTGCCGGCTGAGGAGTGAGCCCTGCTTACATCTCTCGTGTGGCTATTGGCTACCTCTCTAGTAAGGCGGAGCCAGCATTATCGAATCAGCGCATTCACGAACTGCTTTAGCTGCTTCCATTCGCTCAGTATGCCCTTTGTTCATCCCCTGGGATACCATGGTCCTTTTCTGATCAAGAGTACGCCAGATGTCTGCACGTCCCCGGTGTCAAATGGAAATGTCCCGTGCCGGATCGAAAACCACCAACATGATTGCCCACGCCCTTGCCACCATGCGCTACCACGCCTCGTTGGGCGGCAACGCAACCTTGAAGCACAAGGATCCACCCCAGCGTCACTATTAAGAATAAGCGCTGCAGCAGAGCATCATAGTCGTCATATTCATGGCCTGCTATATCATTGTGCTGAGCAACGCGGCTCTTGGAGGCTTGGCCAGGGCGCGGTGGTGGCTTCGCATGCCAGCAACATGAGACAGGGAAGGTCGATGCTTTCCAGCCAGTCAATATTCGGACTAGTCGGCGGAAGCAGTCCAACTCAACTGTCTCTGAAAGTGCTTGCCGGTGCGACCGAATCAAATTGAATCTCATACTGGTCAAATTGGGATACTGTTCGGGAAGCGCAAAAGTCAACAGACATGCTGTATACCAACAGCTTCCGAATTATCACTCGGCTGTCACCGAATTGCATATTGGCCCATGAAGGGATCATCATTCGCTGATATGCTCAGTTAGCATCCCCAACGGGTTGCGGGCACCAACATCTTCGGACTGCTAACTTAACCTCGTCAGTCCTCCGACAACTTCGCATCCGATCCAGCGGATCCTCGTATCGTGTAAAGCAACAAAGCGCCCCGCTTGAATCTGGATGTGGAAACGTATTGGGGCCTGGCCTGAGATCTCTTCGTGTCCATGCGCATGATATTCTCATCACCACCATACGTCGATCTCCGCCATAGGCTGCTGCGCAATCGAGCTTCATTACTTCAACGATGCTCACCGCTTCCATCTTACATCCTATTGTCTCAGAAGATCCCAGCGAGTTCAGTCACATGGTCCAAGCTATCCGCGAGTGAAGCAACCATTTTCTCTCACAAAACCTCCAAATCTGGGCACATCTCCACTAAAACAGGTTCCGTATCTATCTTCATATCGTCGATGCTGGACATACCCCATGCTGGCCCTAGGTCCGGAAGATCCCCGCACAGGTGACACCATATTTGACCAAACATTCTCGTCGACTAATATAAAAGTCAGACAACGCACTCAGCGCAATATTCTTGCCGACCGTACAGCGTCTGTCCATGATCCAACCATCAATTTCTCTTCTCCCCTTTCAAGTCACTCCTCAGGTATTTATGGAAATAATCAACAACTCCCACGAATCGCTCGAGGAGATTACCAGTCAGCCCACAGCAACTTCTCAATCAATGGATCTAGACCATTCAGGACCAACGCTGGCACATCCCCAGATCATCAACAAGCTTTTAGCCAGCATGCCACTGCAGCACCATCGCCTGGCCGTGCGATTCCTCTTGCACCAACAAGCCTTGAAAGTTCAGCATCATCTCGTTGCTATAAACCTGACGAAGCCAAACATGATCCCCTTACAGCCGTTGGTGGCCAGTTTTCATACGACCATGGTGCATTAGCGACGGGTCACTTCAGCCAACACCATGATGGCGACCTTGGTAACACCTCGCCAGGAAACTCATACGCTCTTCAGCGTCCACTTGGCCCTGGTTTTACGATAAGCTCAGGGTATTTAGGATTCCAACACGATAGGAGTGGTCATCCTCAATCAAACCTTGAAGATTGGGTTGACAGCAACACGCCACGTTTCTATGGGCAAAGACTACGAAATTGGAGCTACAACAGTACTCTGGAGTATGGCTCAACTGCGCGCGCAGTAGACCACAGCTGCTACACAGTTCAGCAACAGCTGGAGTCAAGCAAACAAGTTTTATCCAGAAGTGACCTGCCCATACAACAGCAACATCCGCAGTACCATTATCACTCCGATGTAGGTGAGTTAAACAGC
>JAABUI010000397.1_pt1 | contig 35283 bp, 38 predicted proteins | sample 5559111 | NCBI WGS metagenome assembly JAABUI01 (sample SAMN10711870, study PRJNA513365) | rock metagenome | isolation source: Antarctica rocks | place: Antarctica: Victoria Land, Buttleship Promontory | reverse complement strand
TCGGTTCTCTGCTTGTGGGCTGGTGCTGTGCTGTCACTATCTAGCGCGTTTGTTTGCTGTTGCAGCGGGAGCTGTGCTTCCTTGCTTCTGGCCTCTTGTAGCTACACAGGCGGTTTGTTGTCAATGCTGCAAGAAGGGTGTGACGCTGCCTTTAAGTGGCAGCGTGATTCCTTGACATCTGCATCATAGCTGCAAGGCTATACTTGAAGGTAGCAGAGTGGCGTCAGCTGGGTCCTTGTCTCAGAGTCAGAGGCCAGCAATGCAATCTGACACAGGAATCTGGTGCAATCAGTCATGCATATGGTGAATCTTGAGTGCTGACCATTGTACTGTGTGAGCAGTTGGAAACACAATGCCACCAGTGTCTTCAGGCTCTCAACAGTCAGGAGCAAGCACATCAGGTGGACACACAGTGCCCAGTGAGGAGGTGAATAGCTGACTGTTGCTTGTATGACACAACAAAACAACAATTGTAAAGGACGATTTGATGCATGAAATGCATTTGTATAAGTACCTTGCTGACTACTGACTCTGATCTGCATGTATCGTTGAACACCTCTGGCAGGGCGTGCAAGTTGCAGCATGTATGGTCACAAGTGCCTCTCTGTACAGAGAGGCATTGAACCGTGCTGCCTGGGGGTAACGGTACCCTTGAGGACTGAAGTTTCGGTCTGTGCAACATGGAGAAGCCTCATGGAGAAAATCATGACTGGCCAGCACCTGCAAGGATTGCGTTGCATTGCCATGGGAGACTGCCAGTGATCATCTGCCTTCCCAAGTCCATGGATCCACGAAATCCCCTCCGAACGGTTTGAACCCGGGATGTCCTAATTATAATGGATAACAGCACACTGTGTAAAGCATGAGGTTGGAATATACGTAGGCGTACAGCCCTACTCCCTCCCCTACCAAGTTGGCGAACTTCCTCGCTAGCATGATGTGGACGCATAGATTATGCTGGCGTTATGAAAGCGTTACAAAAACCGTATACCTTGGACTCACAAACTCCTCCGTCTGCGCACGACACCGCTAGATCAAGCCCACAGTAAGCGTCTTTGAAAGTTTTTGGTGCTCTTTGTAACACAGTTGTGCTCTTTGCAACATACTTTGCTGGCCACCTGATATGGCAGAGGCACCTAAAATGATCGAGCTGCTCAGACGCCTCGCACCTGCAACTGCCGTCGGTGTGGTGACAGGAGCCGCGATGCGTACGACTTTGCTTTACACGTGCTCGAATGGTGTGCAGTTCACGAGCACACGGACTCACGGTGCTTCTGTCCTGCAGTAACGCTCGCCGGCACAGCTTTCTCTTGCACAAGCTGGTTCACTTCACAGGGTGGGGCGGCACCAAGTGAACAGGCAAGTTTCGCACAGCACTAGTGTTGTTAAGGAGTAGCAGCTACGTAGGTATAGTTTTCTAGTTATAGTAGTATCCGTGAATGCAATAGCCGGCTGCAGGCGACTCAAGCGCCTGCACAGCTCACTGGAAAGCAGCTTTTGCTCTCAGCGCCATGGGTAGTGGGAGCCACTGTTGCTGAAAAGGTCATGTGACATTGGACTTGTGTCCTGCTGCTGCATTCTTGTTTCTTCTCACAACATGCATTGTTGTCGACTTGCAGGGCGCCCTGCAGCTATTGCAAGACTCACAGGGATTTCCTCTTGCAGCCGAAGTGGGTGGTCTGAGCAAAGTGATTGGCTGGATTGTAAGCGTGCAAGCCCTGACATGCTGTTACATCAGTGGCCCAGGTATGTGCTGACAACAACTTCTTGTGTAGGCCAGCAAGCTCATGGTGCCATCAACAGTATCACAACTGGACACCCTCCTGCTGCTTGGGCCATCAGGGACTGGCAAAAGCACAGCAGTACAGGTGGGCAGTCAAAATTCTTCCTTCTCATGCGCGTACTGGGTTCAGGCCATCCTTTGTTAATTTTTCTTGTACAGCTTCAAATGCTGCCACAGGCTCAATATAACAGGCGATATGCTTCTCACAAGCCAGGTGCATGTTGCAGGCGGCGGTCAAGCTGTGTGAGGCCTACATGTTGAAAGTCACCAGTGCCGACGTGCAAAGCCATGTACCTGGCGGATCTGAGAGAAAGATCAAAGCAGTGTTTGATGTGGCAATTAAATTGTCACAACATGGGCGCTGCTGCATAGTGTTTGGTACGCTTGCAAGTCAAGACTCACTGGCAGCAAGTTGTTTCAAGAAAGAATGCAATGTTGAACCAGCTTGCTCCCAGCAAACATTCCTCGCACCTTTGCTTGCAGCCTCCATGTTGCACCTGATGCTGATTGCCATATCATTGCTGACCTTGTACAACACAAGCTTGTGTTGAAAAGCCTCAATGCTGAGCCTTTGCACCTTGCTAAGTGGTGTGTGATGAATGACCAATGTATTCAGTGCTGTGCAAAATGCATCTGAAGGCTCGACCTTGAGCAAATATAGTAGCCTACACTCGCTTTGCATTGTTTCCTGCAGACCAATTTGACACCATGTTCCCCAGCAACGGTGCAGTTGGTGATTTTTTGGGGACAGATCTCATCAACGTTTGGGATGCCATCGAGGCTGCGCAACCAGCCCAATCTCCAGGGTTGCACCAACTGATCCAGAGGCCCAAGCCATTGATCATAGCAGTGACCCACAGGCTTGAGCTGGTGCCATTGGCTGTGCGCAACAGGTACTTTTGCACTATCCCTTGGGAGCAAGTGCTAGCCCAACTTGTGTGACAGCGCTTGGCAAGTACTGGTACCGTTGCACACTGCAAAAGCCATTTGTGACGCTACATATACATAGCTGTTCCCAAGGGTTGACTTGCATCATAGTGCACCGTGTGAATGCAAACACTAGCAGGCTTACACGAGGTATTCAGTTAAGATACGGGTAAATCTACTTTCACATGACAGCAAATATCCTGTTCATGCTCTCAAGTATTCCAGGTTTACGGAGTCTGTCAGCATCCCTATGCCAAGTGCAACAGCCCGGGAAGATATCCTGTGCAAGCACATACAGAAACTACAGAGAGAGCACAGCAGCACAGGCAGCTTCTCCTTTGACCCTGAGCTCCTGCTGGTGAGCATTCATGCTGCAGCAAGTATGCAATGCTTGGACAATGTTGTGGCCAGGTGTCCTTTCTGCATATTGTACGGTGAATGTGTGACTCACAGGCATGTGACCTTGAACAGCCTACTCAACACCCAAAGCATGCAGCCCTGCGCCCCTCATGTGCATGTGTGGATTGACCTGAAGCTGCTGCAAAATGTAGTGGTCAACTTCTGAATATCTGGTGGATTACTTGGCAGCAAGACATCAGCTATTCCATGTGGCATGCATAGGACTTGTCCGCCTTACAGTCATTGGCTGATTTGCATGGCATACTGATGTTGCCTTGTGAACATCTTCACAGAATATCACACTGGCAGCGCATAGTCAGGCAGAGCAGCGGCCTGTGCAGCAGATTGCAGCACTGACAACAGGCTTCACAGCAGAAAGCCTGCATCAGCTCATGCGAGTGGCAACCAGGCTAGCAACGGAGCAGGCGCACAATAGCAAGATCAGGTGAGATGTCTGTCTTGAGCTGCAGCACATACTTGCATCAACAGACGCATTATTTGCATCAGAAGCCATGCCTTACATTTGGATTTTTGCAATCTTAGTTGCTGCCTTTTGATACAAAGCTGTGTGTGCGTCTAGCTACTATGCATAGTGATGACTTGGGGGCATGTGTGCTACAGGGTACAGATGGCACATTTTGTAACAGCAAAACAGCTTTACTGGCCTTAGGTTGAACATTACAGCCGCCAGTTCTTTGTCAAAGTGCCAGCCTCATGTGTCAGCCAAAGCACATCAAACAGCAAAAAACCCCTCTACACATTTAGCACCATTCACCTTATTTGTACATCAAGCAGTTGCTGCAGCAGCCTAGCCGGCAAAGACCCCATCTCTAATCCTGGTCAACAGTTGTACAATCCATCTCCAAGTCTGTTCTCAGAGCCTTCTAGCGTGTATGAGTGCAGTACATGTCAGCAGAAAGATTGCTAGCTGTGTAGAGGGTGTCCAATTGGCATGCTGTTATGGCACTGAATCTGCATCTTCTCCCCTGTGGGAATGTAGCGCGGCTGTGCGCTGTCTGATCCATGCAGAAACTGTCTCACTGTCAAGTTGGCACTTCAGCACATGCTGAAACTGTCTCACTGGGACCACTGCAAATAAATCTGTCAAGTCTGATCGTGCAATATCAGACAGGTCTTATTTCGTCACATCTTTTACATCAGATAGGATCTGACTGAGGGTGATACTCTCATCAGATCTGTCTAAGAAAAGAAAACAAAAGGTTACGCTTTTCAGCGATCATAACGGGAGGCGGCAGCCCGGACCTATGACCGTAGGCCATAGCACAAAGGGAAAGGAAAATCCTAAACCCAAGGTGGATCAGGCCTATTCTGTCTGGCTTTGTCTGTCTTCTCCCTCTCTAATACCCTTCTAGACATAAGAAACTTGTCAAATGTCAAAACAGAGTGTTCATGCAACTTGGACAAAACTTTGCCTGCAGGTCCATGCTCTATACCAATCTTCGCTAGAGCGTAAGATGTAGTGTTATATTGTGACCTGTAACGAGGATGATGCAGGGTTCCTCCTGATCAGATCTGTGTTTAGAGTTCTTGCCGGAGTATGGTCTGCATCCAACCAGAGTCTGTGGGATACATTGAGCTAGCGATATACTCTGGTTGGTGCCTTCCAGCATCAAGCCAAACAGCTTTAAGCTATTTGTAATCATATTTGCCTTCGCCCTACAACAGTTGGTTCTCGGAGCAGGTTTTGATCACAGTTGACGACATCTTGTCTGAAGTGAACCGTTTTCTGGACGCCGACGGCGACGCTCACATGGAGGAGCAACCCCCCATGAACAATACGGAATTGACCTATATGCAATTCAATGGTAGGGGTCCTCGTGTTGAGTTGTCAGCTGGCCGTCGTGAGCGTGTGTCGGGTCCTGAGGAGGATCGTATGTATTCTCCGTCCCCTGAACGGGAAGACGGGGAACGTGCTCCTTCACCTCGTGCGCGTGCTGACAGACGTGAGGAGTATGCAGGGCCTCTCAGAGGAGAACGCCCTGCCGAGCGCACTGGAGGTGCTGGTGGCCACGGTGGTGAGTCGCGACAGGCTACACCAGCTAGTGGTCCGTCCGAGGGGAACGGGGAGTTGAATGGCGAGCAGGTCGCAGCCATCATGGGCCCAATGGCAAAAGTGATTGTCAAAGAGGTTCTTCAAGCTGTGGGAGTTGGAGGTAGAGGTCGCTCTGCTGACTATAGTGCTGTGATGCCTGACATTTTTACTGAGCAAGGTGTGAGTGTTGAGGAGTATGCTCAGTTGGAGAAATATGTCAAATCTGTGAAATTGAACCCACCTGAGAGGTGGAGTGCTGAGGAGGAAAAGAAAGGCCGTGATGTGAGAGTGTTTCTGAGTGACCTGAAAAGCTTCTTTGAGTTGCGCACATTGCCTTCTGTGTTTTGGGGTATGATGGCTCGTGACCATCTTAACTGGCGGACTAACTTGCAGTGGGACTGTAAGAAGGAGTCCCTCAAACTGCAGCGAGGTGCTAACTATTGTGGTGTGTCACGGCAGGACTTTGAGGCTTTCATGCAAAGGTCGTTTGCGTCCTTGATGCCTGCTCGTGAGGCTAAGCAACGCTACTCTAAGCGGAAGCAAACTGGGTCTGTGAGAGAGTATGTGCGTGATATATTGCAAGTTGTGCGTGAGCTGCAGGGGACTGTGTTCCATCCCGGGGGTTCTGTGTTTGATGATTTTATTGATGGCCTGAAACCTGGTGTGCAGAGATTTGTGCAGGATAATGCGCCTACTGGCTAGTGGACTGACATAAATGACCTATACCAATAGGCATTGGACTATGAGTTGAATGGTCTTGCTAGTGGCAGGTCACATGAGAGTGATGTTGGCAGTGTTGGTCGATCCAGTCGTTCAAACAGGTTTACGCAATATGCAGGCAATAAGCGAGGACGGGATGAGAATGATGGGGATGAACATGGAGATGGACAGGTTAGGCGCCTCAACAATGGCCAGGCTGCTGGCAGAGGTGGCAGGGGTGCCCGGTGGTATGGCAGGGGTCTTGGCAGGGGTGGCCGGGGTCTGAACAGGGGTGGCAGGAATGGGGGTAGGGGTGCTGGTAGGGGTAATGCCCATGATGGCCAGGCTGACCCCCACTATGAGCCACGACAAGGGTGGGCTGCCCGTGGATATGCGGGTGTCTGCCAGAAATGTGGAAGTGCTGAGCACTTCAGGGCTGATTGTGAAAACCCTCCCCCTGTGGCAGAACAGCCGGTTTTCTACGACAGGCAGTAGAACAGGAGCACCTGCTGCCTGGTTGTGTGGGTGTGAACGCTTTGAGCCTGAACAATGTGCAGTCAAACACTGACAGGATGATTGTTAAGGAGGTGATTGTGGATCTTGAGGCCTTAACAGGTAAACAGTTTACCATTGACGCATGTTGTGATGATTCTGGTGTAAATGCCCATTGTGCTGAGTTTTGCTCCCCTGCAAGATCTTTTTTGTCCAGTGATGTGAGTGGTAAGCATGTGTGGTTGAATGCGCCTTTTGCAAGGGTTGGCCGCTTTCTGAAGCATTATTTGCGCTGCAAGTCAGAGCACATCTGCTTGCATTTTGGTGCCTGCTAATTCAGATGCACGGTGGCGCAAGTTGTTGAGTGGTATGAGACTGTTAAGAAAATATGAGAAAGGTTGTATGTTGTATACAGAGGCGGGCCACAGAAGAGCTTTTGGCCCTTCGCCCTGGGATGTTGAGATTTGGTTTGACCCGCCTGCTGCTGAGATGCAAATGAGAGCTATGGCTCAGATGAGTATGAATGTTGTGTCTGGGGTTGAGCAGTTAACCTGTCAATGCCTGGTTTTGTGGAAGGCCATGCATCATGTACACTGTTTGACAGTGGTGCCACTCATGATTACATTGACAGTGCGTTTGTGGCAAAGTGTGGCATCAAGCAGTACCCTGCTGAGGGGCGTGTGAGTTGTGCTGGTGGGAAGGGTGTGCCTGTGACAAATTATGTGTTGGCTCGTGTGCAAGTGCAGGCCCTGTCTGAAACTGTGGAAATGTATGTGGCGGACATGCCTAGTCCTAATGTGCATGTGATCTTAGGCCAAACATGGCTGAAGAAGCACAAGGGTGTGATTTCGTATGCTGAAAATTGTGTGATGTTCTGGCAGGGCAACAGGCGTGCTAAGCTGAAGTGTGTGTGTGGTGATCCAGCTCTGCCGCCTCCGCCCAGTTTGCCATATGGCTCAAGGAATTTTGTTGAGTTTCAGGCAGATGTGAAGAAGGGTTGTCGGTATTTTGTGGTGAATGTGATGGCTCATGAGGAAGAAGAGGGAGGGGCAGTATCTGCACCAGATTGTGGCAAGCCCTTTAAGGCGGTGTTTCACCCTGTTGTTGAGGAATACCCTGATGTGTTTGCAGATTTGCCTGCTGGCTTGCCGCCAGATCGGGGTGTAGGACATAGTATCAATACTGGCGACTCACCTCCTGTGTCTAAAAACATGTACAGGTTGTCCCCCAAGGAGAAAGCAGAGGTAGAAAGGCAGCTGAAGGAGTTGGTTGACACGGGCTTTGTGCAGCCCAGCCACTCTGCTTGGGGGGCCCCTGTGATTTTTGTGGCAAAGAAGAGTGGGGAACTGCGGATGTGTGTGGACTATCGTGCTCTGAATGCAGTGACATAGAAAGATAAGTACCCTCTACCTCGCATTGATGACCTGTTAGACAGACCGCGTGGGGCAAGTGTATTCAGCTCACTTGATTTGCAGTCAGGTTATCATCAAGTGCGAATTGCTGATGCGGACGTACCCAAAGCTGCGTTTCGGACGCACAAGGGTCTGTTTGAGTTCAAGGTGTTGAGTTTTGGCTTGACTAACGCACCTGCGGTGTTTTAGCGTGAGATGAATAAGGTGTTTGGTCATTTGCCATTTATGCTTGTGTATCTGGATGACATTCTTGTGTTCAGTAAGACCCCTGAGGAGCATGTGCAGCATTTGAGGCAGGTGTTGGAGGTGTTGCGTCGTGAGAAGTTGTATGCTAAGATGTCAAAGTGCTTCTTCTTCAGGGAGTCTGTTGAGTTTTTGGGCCATGTGGTGTCAGCCCAGGGGGTGCAGGTGGACCCCCAAGAAAGTGGCGACCATTGAGAATTGGCCGCTGCCTAAGAATGTGCATGATGTGCAGTCATTTCTGGGGCTTGGGAACTACTTCAAGCACTACATTCAGGGGTATACTAAGCTTGTGTTGCCTTTGAGGGAGCTGACTAGAAAGGGGGTGCCTTTCAAGTTTGGAGAGTCTGCTGTGCAGGCATTCAATGGTCTGAAGTATTGCTTGAGTCATGCTCCTGTGCTTGTGCTGCCGGATCCTGATCTACCATTTGAGGTTGTGGTAGACGCATGTGACTATGGCTGTGGTGCTGTGTTGTTGCAGGATCAAAGGCCAGTGGCCTTTCACAGCTACAAATTGAGTAGCGCTGAGCGCAACTACCCCATTGGTGAGCAAGAGTTGCTGGCAGTGATTACAGCGTTGAGGCAGTGGCGCTGCCATTTGGAGGGTGCTAAAGAGGTGGTGGTGGTCACTGACCACAAGCCAAACACCTTCCTGGACAGTAAGCCTTCTGTGCAGTTGAGTAGACGGCAAGCACGTTGGCAAGAGTTTCTGTCACGGTTTGACTTCAAGTGGGAGTACCGTAAGGGGTGTGCTAGTGTTGCTGACCCTATCAGTCGCTGCCCTGCATTGTTGAATGACCTGATGTCATGGGCTCCTGATGGTTGTGAGACTGATGCTGGTAGTGTATTGCGGCGTGTGCGTGATGGTTATGCTTGTGATAAGTGGTTTGAGGATGAGAAAAACACTGCACATTTGTCTTTCAGGGAGGGTATGTGGAAGAAGAATGGGCTGATTGTGGTGCCTGATGTGGCAGATTTGAGAGAGAGGTGTCAGTATTTGCACATGATACCCCCTTTGCTGGTCACTTGGGGCATGATCGTACAATGCATTTGGTGCAGCAGACTTACTGGTGGCCTGGCCTTGAGAAGCATGTGAGGCAGTATGTGTCTACTTGTGATTTCTGTCAGCGTAATAAAGCATCTAATGAGAAGCCTGCTGGCTTGTTGCAACCATTGCCTGTGCCTGATTTCAGATGGCAGTGGGTGACTGTGGACTTCATTACAGATTTACCTGAGACCAAAGCTGGCCACACGGCCATTGCGGTGTTTGTGGATAGGTTGAGCAAGATGGTGCATTTCAGTCCTTGCTGGAATGACATGGGGGCTGAGGAGTTTGCCCAGATCTTGGTGAGAGATGTGTTCAGGCTTCATGGGGTTCCCCAATTCCTGGTGTCTGATAGAGATAAGCTCCTGACCTCTGAATTCTTTGCCAAAGTGTCTGAGTTGCTTGGCTTGAAATGGCGCTTGTCTACTGCATCTCACCCACAGACAGACGGACAGACTGAGCGTGCTAACAGGACTTTGGAGGACATGTTGCGGCATTTCGTTAACCCTGCTCAGAATGACTGGGATGTCAGGTTGCCGTGCTGTGAGTTTGCGGTGAACAATGCATGGAACCGGGCCATTGGGAGCACTCCATTCTTTCTGAATTGTGGTAGTCATCCCAGGACACCTGTGAATGTGGATGTTGTCACTCCATTGCCTGCAGCAAATGCTTTTGCGGGGAGGGTGCAAGAGACAGTAGCGCGTGCACGTGATTCACTGTTGAATGCACAAAGACGCATGAGTGCGTATGCAGATGAGAGCAGGAGAAATGAGCAGTTTGAGGTTGGGGAATATGTGTTGCTGTCTACCAAATTTCTGAGACATGTGCATGTAGGCAGAAAGAAGCTGTTGAGCAAGTACTTGGGTCCATTTGAGGCGTTGACCAAGAAGGGTGCAGTTGCATATGAGTTGAGGTTGCCTGCATCTATGGGCAGAATGTTCAATGTGTTTTATGTGTCTTTGCTGAAGAAGTACAGGGATGGCTGCAGACCTGGAAGTTCTGCGCCACCTCCTGCTGTGTTGGATGATGGTGAAACTGAGTGCGAGATTGAGAAAATCTTGGCTCATCGTGATACAAAGACTGGCCGCAGGTCATACTATGTGCAGTGGCCAGGTTACCACCTGAGGAGAATGAGTGGATGACAGCTAGTAAGCTCAGAAATGCTGCTGATGTCGTGCAGGATTATCTGGACGAGTCGAAACACAAAGGCAGACCTGCTGCAGGAGTGGGCAGGCCGGATGGAGCCGCCAATGAGGCAAGTGATGATGCAGCTAGTGGTGATGCTCATTTAGGCAGACCAAATACAGCTGCTGTGAAGCCAAAGCGTGGCAGAGGCCGACCAAGGAAGAAGCGATAGTGTTGTACAGCATGTCATATTGCTGCAGTGCTTGGCGGTGGCCACAGCTGAGTAAGTGCGTGTGTGCATGTTGCCTTTGTGGTTTGTGTTGTGTGGTTTTGAGGTAGTGTAGGTGTGAAGGCAGTTGTGTTAAAGTGCTGTGCACTCCAATGACAATGTGGATGAATATGAATTAGACCCTGCATGAGGTCTATGTGAAGTGTGTGTGTGAGTGTGTGTGATAGGCAGTGCTCAGTGGGGCATGCCTTGTGGGCAGTACTATACTCTGAGGTGGCGAGATTGGCTTGTGTTGGCTGTGGTTACATATCCCCATCAGTGAGGGCTCTGACATTAGTGGGGGGGAGTGTTACCGGGGCTAGGTCTTGATGCAGGGTTCATCCTGATCAGATCTGTGTTTAGAGTTCTTGCCGGAGTATGGTCTGCATCCAACCAGAGTCTGTGGGATACATTGAGCTAGGAGATACTCTGGTTGGTGCCTTCCAGCATCAAGCTAACAGCTTTAAGCTATTTGTAATCATATTTGCCTTTGCCCTACAACAGTAGGCTTATGGTGCCGACGGAGCATGTTTGTCTGGAGGTCGCTGACATTTAGTATGACACAAATTACAAGTATGAAACGAAGACTGGCTCACTGACTTGCAGATCAGGCCCTATGCCTATATATTCGCTGCCAGTGCTGTACTGGCTCATGGCTGTTTGCCAAGATGCTGATGTCCAAAAGAGCTCGCTGGGACTGTGACTGTGATAGCCATACTTCTTGAAAAGCTGCAGCCAGCGACCAATATCTGCAGCTGCAGCATCAAGCATCTCCAGAACTAAACGTCATGTGCACAGTGGTATGCATAGTAGCGTCCGCAGCAGAGCAGGTGCTTACCTGAGAGACGCTTCATCAGAAATGCCATGACCTCAGCCTCTCGATTAGGCTCTGGGCCAGCAGATTCCTTGTCTGTGTCTATTTGCTGCATACTGCCAGCTATGTAGTCAAGCATGTGGTCACAGAGGTCTTGCTCCTCTGAAAAGTCTGCAGTTGGGATGACACAGCCTGACTCAAGATCCTCGTCAGCTGGTGGCAGTGCGTGACCTGGTGGGGAGGCGCGTCCAGGACATAGTTAATGCTGTCGCCAGGATTGCCACAACAGCCTCAGGTTTTATAGTTTTTGACCTGAAGATACGATCGATTACACATTTCGCACTGCTCTTGTCTGGCGTCCGTTTGCCAGGTAGTCATTTTGCCACTTCCCGCAGAGAGTGATCATGATCTTGGCTAGAGACTCTCGAGTAGAGAGATGGAGTGTTACCCGCCCTTGAGAAACAGCTCCCTCCACAAACACGAACGAGGCTAGCAGGCCCAGCGTGCAATTGCGCCGGTTGCCGTCACCAGGACCGAGACCTGCTGCAACACTTTGACACAGTGTGCAGTCGTGCTGAGATGCCCGCTGAACTTCAGCAGACCTGCGCGGCAACTGAGCGTGTTTGATAAGTGTAAGGACTGGTGATCAGTCCAGCTGCACCGTGAAGACACGCCGAGCGGTCTCCCAGGACAGGCACAATAGCCATGGACGGGATGCCAATGGCTGCAAGACAGGTACAGCAACCGCTGCTGCAGAGGCAGCAGCAACCCTTGCAAACCTAAGATCAAACAGAATCTCAAAGACTGCCTGTACTGATACAGGCACAGGTATGGTCAGCATCAATGGCATGTTGCACAAGCTAAGTAACTCTAAGCATTTCACTGCACCGCTAGCCTTTTATGCACATACCTTGACAGACTTGACATGCTGCCTGACTGGTGTGCACATATCTGCAGGCTCCAAGGAAGAAACGTCACTCACAGAAGCGTATGTCAGATAGTGAAGATGATGATGAGGAAGAGCGTGAACAGCGATGAAGAAGAGGAAGGTAAAGGCTGTTGCTCAATGTTGTTAATGATGTCTCTGCGGCTCTGCGAGATATTGTCCCCATTGCAAAATGCTTGTGGTGCAGGGCAAAGACAAGCCAAGGCTGCAGGCAAGCGGATCTGTTTCTCAGAAGAGTTGCAGTGACTTGGCCAAACGGTGTAGACAGAGAGTTGACGGAAGTGATGATGACTCATTGAACACAGACAATTTCCCGGGTGTGTTGCTTTTGTCCATTACAGCAACAAGTGCCACTGGTGATCTTGATGCATGGCAGCCTGTTTGCACATCACATTCTGGTCGTGTTCTGCAGATGAAAACATGATGAGCCGGTCTGAGAACTACAGCTCCCACATGCTCCTAGATATGGCAAAGAAGCAGGATCTCATTTTTGGAGGAGCTCAGAAAGCAGAATGTAAGTCAACCTTCATATTAATCTGCAGTTTTGAGGTCTGCAGTTGTATGTTTCATAACTTCTGGTGCTTTGTTGACACCTTGTCTGCAAACAAATGTCAACTTTACTGTCACTTTCTTACTCCTTGTCTTGACTCCTGCTGCTGCCTCCCTGTTCACAGGCATCTGGGAGCAAGAAGGGCAGTGATGGCCTTAAGGATCAGAAGAGGCTGTCAGCAGAATTGTACCCCTTGATCTGGAATGTGATGCACATTCAGCCGTACCCAACTACACAAGCTATAAAACAGCAGATACTGGTGTATGCTGAGTGCAACTCCAGCACTGAGTTCAAAGACAAGTTTGCCCCAGACTTGGTTGGGAAGAACACTATAGCACCGTTGATGACCTTTGTACTGAATAAGGCGGGGGTTGTTGTCCCAACACTGTACTGTTCAATTGCAAGTACAAAAAAATTAGCAGCCGGTTGCATTCACAAGTCGTGAGCACAGGTTTGTTGTCTGACCTAATTGGCTTGCAGCTCATGCATACGTCAGCATAATGCTCTGTCATGCTGTTTCACATGCCAGCTTCATGTCATGCCTGCCACAAGGATGCGCACAACTCACCATGTCAGCGTGCACACCTTTCAGACTTGACATGACCAAGCCCTGTGGTGCTGCAGGCCAACAGGTACTTCAGCAGGAATGCAAGAGGCAAGGCTGCACTAGCTGTGCGTGACATGGCTGGGCAAGTGTACGGCAGGATGGTGGATGACTGCAGGGACAAGAGCACAACATTTGAGTCCTTGAAAGCAGGTGAGGTGTTAAGTCCAACAGACACATCCGCAAGTTGCTGTGAGACCACATGACAGTGCATATTCTGGCACCCGATGGCTCATGTAGCAAGCTGAAGACTTTTGCCTAAATGGTGACATGTTGGTGCATTCACTGCAGTAGTCCTGTCCTTCCCAGCATGATTGGCTGCAGCTGGTCCTGATTGCTTGTTATATCATATCTTGTGCTGTCTAAGACTGTGCGTGTCATGCTATAGGTGACAGGTACAGAGATGAAGGGGGAGGCTACTGCAATTCCAAGGCTTTCGAGTCTTGCCTCATTGCCTACTATACACTACAAATAAAGGGGGGGGGGTTACATGGGGTGGTACTACAGGTTACCATTGCATTGCCATCAGACTACCATGGTAGGATGGTTCAAGCAGACACTTCCATGGTAATCAGCAAGGAGGTGCATGGAAAGTGTGTGGCAGTGTCATTAGAACTCTGTACTACACATGGTAACGTTGAGGAGGCACATCAGCAAGAGATTCCGCTGTATGGCTAGCCACAGTCGCTAAAAATGAGCGCAAGTATGGCAGAATATTGCACTGATTACAGTATTCTTTGACTGTGTGACAAGAGTCAAATTGTCAATGAGTGTGCATTTGCATGGCTCATCACAACATTAACAACTCAAGTTCACTCACAGACACAACAAAAGCAAGTCCTGAGCTATCAAGTTTCACTGTACTAACAGGCAAGTACCTAGGGTCTGTACACACACAACAACTTGGCTGCAGGACTATGGTACATGCTTCAAGAAGCTAGCAAATCGGCTCACAATGACCAGTCGATTACGTCATGTGCGGTGTTGGACAGCACCAAGCTTGCATGGAGCTAGCTGATCTACAGGCCACATGTTGCCACTTTGGTCATCTTTGAACGCCTTGAGGAACACTGGACAATTCAGGGTTGGTGACATGGCCTCACACTGTGGTACATTGCCATACCAATGCACATGTGCAATGTCAATTTCAGCATCACTGCCTACTATTCCACCAGGTGGCATGTGACTCAAAAAGAAACGCACCTGGCCAGCCCAATAGACACCATCATCCTTCATTATCACTACGCTGTCATGAGAAAACTTCTTGCCCTCTGTTGCCATGGTGGAGAAAGTGGCGCCCCCTATGGTTGCCCGGTCAAATACATATGCAACGCACTTTGGCCCATAGCACAGTTGCTGAGTATGGGCACGTAGATCAGGTTGTTGCTTGCGCCATTTGAACCAATCTACTAGTGCAAGAGGCAGCTGCTGCTTGTTGTGGTTGGAACTCCCTGTAGCCTGTAGAAATCTGAGCGACAATTGATCATAGCCTTGAGGCTGATCACAGCACGTGCACACAATGCACTTCTCCGGGAACTGGCAGTAGAAGCGATGCAGCTCTGCTTGCCATTGGTGCTTGTCTGGCCTTTGCCCAAACCCAAAGGTTTCGCTGCCTTTGGAGTCAAAGAGTGTGACACTAACTCGGTCAGCTGCTTGCAAAAAGTCTGGCAAGATGAGCTCATTGGTCAGCCTGTCAAAGGTGATGAGCTTGTGGTAGAAGATATTGGAAGCCTGACAGCCATGACCCTCAAGAATGTGGTCCTCCTCGTCTTGCAACAGAGCCTCGCCTGTATGAGGTAAAGCTGTGCATGCTGATTTGAAGGAGTTGTGAGCATTGAACATGACAGCTTCTGGGTGAGATTTCTGTGTCATCCAATCTGTAAGGTGCTTCCAAAACCTCTCTACACCAAATATAGCCCAAAAGCAGCATGGGCCATTGGCCCTGATGGCTTGCACCAGGTGCAACATCATGTGCCGGTTCATGTTCAGCTCCCATGCTGGCAACAGCAGCTTACGCGCGTCAGAACCAGGACATCGTACACATTGTCCACTTCTACCAATAGCCTGTCACGCTGGATCTCAAAGGCGTCAGCCATGTTTTGTTTGCATGCACACGCCGCACACAGCAACACAGTAGGTACAACGCAGAATCTTTGCTGTTTTTGCTGAGATCAACGAATCCAGATATATTCCTATGGTCCTTGTTGTTGTGTTTCAGTAGTCCACCCCACCTCTCGAAGATCACGAGTGGCTCTTGGCAGTGAGGGTGGTAACAAACAAAGCCTGGCTTCTTCAAGCACATGCCGCGCACTGAGAGCTTGGTGCAAGGTAGGTTTGGAAGGCAGGGTAGTCCATGCCAATCCATGTCAATCCATGCCAATCCATGTCAATCCATGTCAATCCAGCGTTGACTCATACGGGAGTCAAGCTCAGCTTGCTATCGACATGCCCGTTCAACTTTGCGCAGCGTGTGCTCGCTTGCAGCCATGACTGATGCCTTTGAACTTGAGCGTGACAAGCTTTTGCAGGAAGTGGACAATGTGTATATGTTGTGGTATACACATTGCTTTTTGTTACAGTATGTGCTTGATGCAACTGTTTGTGCTTTTGTCCTGAGAACTGTGCTTTCTATTGACAGACACATTGCAGACACTGCCATGTTGGAGGGCATGCCCTCTGAAAGCCTACCAACAACTATTTACACTCATTTGTTCAGAGATTTGCTCTGGTTCGTTGCACCAAAGCCTACCTGTGTCAGTCATTGCATTGAAGCCTACCTCAAGTATTTGCATTCGAGTTCACTCATGTCATTTCTTTGCATACAAGCATACCTACATCAGTTCTTATCACACAAGCCAGTACCCATTTTTTTGTGTTGAAGCTCACCATCATCAACCCTAAATATATATAGGTGGTTCAAGAAGATCAAAGGACACCTGAGGGTAGAGGAGACATCCTTCTCCCACAATGAGCTGGCATTTGTGACTTTGGAGGTCAGTCCTTTGTCCTCAGGAGCCTGCTTAGGAGCCTAGCAGGCTAAAACCCACATTTCTTCTTCGTAGACAGTTGTCACTGCATTGTAGACAGCAACATGCATAGCCTGCTATGGCATCAGCTGAAGGCATGTCGTGCTGCCTGTCTTTATGCTACTTGGCAAGACTTGTCAAAAGCACGCAAATAACAGATGCGACCGGGTGCTGCAGCCTCTGACATTCATGCTGCACAGCTAGATGAGATATTGGCAGATCTGACATGCAAAACTGACAGTCGTCTTCTGCACTGCTGCAGGTTCTGAAGGTACTGAATGATGATGTGGCCAAATCTGGCGTGCATGCTAATCACATCCATGCAGAGAACAAGGCCACCTGCAGCAGTCTCTCTGCAGAGTATGACCAGATCTTTGGGCAGCCAGAGACTGAGCCCAAGTTTGTGATGGAGACCACTGTCAGTCAAGATTGATGCAGCACAATCACAGCTGCTACAAGCGCAGACAGAGCTGAAGATCAGCATGCAATGTACAGAGCCACAGCAGCATGCTCCAGGCCGGTTACCAAGCATCTGGCAGCGCAGACTTTTGTTTGGTATGGGCTAATTGTTGTGTGTGTTTGCTGAAGGTCAGACAGATTGCCACTGTTGAACCACTGGAGGTGCTAGTAGTGATGTTAGTGGGTAGCACTTGGCAGCAGGGTTTAGTTCATAGGACGAAATGTGAGGGAGGAATTCTGTAAGCGATGTCAGTCATGGGTGTCCACGTGACTGCTTGAATTACTGATAGCTGCAATGAGCGTCGCAGACACTTTTCTATGAAGAGCGTCTCAGACGGCGCGTCTCAGGCGTAGCTTCTCGAGAAGCCTTGTCTTGGAGATGCTCACGAGAAGCCTTGTCTTGGGGACGCTCACGAGAAGCTTTGTCTTGGAGACGATTGAAGGACGCTCCTTCTTTGGGACGGCGTCTCGCAGAGAAGGGGCTTCTGGATTTCTCATCTCGAGAAGGGGGCGCTCTCAAAGCGTCTAAGACAGAACACATGGGCACTCGATGTCCACTGCTTTTGTGATCAAAGGGTGCACTACAGCTAGTGGACGCCGAGCAGTCGATTAGCCGGCCTCAGTCACACGCACAACCAACGATGTTCAAGTACACGCGCAACACATTGCCGCGTACAAGCTCACGTATCATGCAATTTGCGGGCCGTCAGACAGGCAAGATCCCATGATCGCGCATTGGTGTGTTGATATATCACAGAGTACGTCCGATTGCTTGTTCTATGCTTCGCTGCCTTGTCTGCAAAGTGAACAACACAGAGCGCTTGACGACGTGAGTAAGTCCCGCTGGTTGTCACTTGTGCTAGCAGGTATCAATCCAGTTCCTGATTCATCCTTATTCACTATGCATAAGGTGTGCCCAACCTTCTGACCTGGTGATCACCAACTGCTACCTGCGTGTCCAGCAGAGAGCAGCGTCATCAGGAGTTCATAGAGCTGTGCTTATGAAACAGCATGAAGATGCCTGACAGTGGTACCCACCAACACACTCCACAAACGTCTTGTGAGCAAAGCAGCACCTGACATGCTCTGAGGCAGTATGACTGCCAGCATATAGCTGACATATGTGAGGTGTGTTTCACACTTGTCATGTCTCATTGTTCTGACGTGTCTACCCTGCTCTGCTTCTGCACATCTGCTTGTTGTGCGTTCTGTGGCAGTGCTAGCAGACCAACACAGCACGGCATACACTCATGTTGCATGGTCAAAACAGGCTTTTCAGGCACCCCACAACAGGTCCTGTCATGCTTCTATTTTGCAAATCTGCTTGATGTGATGCTTGTGCGGGTGCAGCACAAACTATGCGCAAGCTTTCAGAATGGCATGAACTTGTTGACAGTTCTGTGCAAGCAGCCTGCCAACACATGCTGACACAATGACAACCTGGGATAGAGGCACAGGCGTCAGCCCTAGCAGGCACTTCTGGGTCATGTTCAGGCAACATATTGCCTTGCTTTACTGACTGATCTTGCTGCAATGTGGAGGAGTTGCAGACAGTGAATCAAGTTGGCAGGGTGCAATGCTCTGTTAGCTGTATAGATTGCATCCGAGAGGACGTTTCAATTTTTCTATGGTCATAACAGGCTTGCCAAACAAGCAATCAGCTGCCTTCTAGCTAAGCATGTGCTTGATGTATTCCCTTACAGACTACAGACAGAATGCATGCTGCACAGGCTCCTACCACAGCATGTAATGATGACCACGCAGGCACTTGCTGCCCACCACAACAGTTGCTTTCATGTTTTCTGCTTGGCAGTGTGGCTGCAGTGACTGCCAGGGCTGTTCTGCAAGCTTCTCCTAGCTGAGCTTGCATGACTGCTGACTGTCAGCAACATAGATGCCACTTATGTACACTTCAAAGCATTTCTTCCACATGAATGCATACTTCCAGCTCCCAACAACAGCCAACAAGCAGCAGGCATGCTCATCAGGGCCAAAGTAGTACATTGCTTGAGTATGCTTCCTATTGCAGCTATGTCTGAATGACACATGGTGTGCTTGTCATGATGACTCCTTTAATGATTTTGTGCATGGAATTTTGTCTGTGAGCTACCATGTCAGAAGTAACAACACATACTTGAACGACTGACTGCTGTTGAACCTTGTCAGGATGCAGACTGTGTGCCATTAATGGATCACCTAGAAACATATCTTTATACACGGCTCAAATTTGCATACAGCAGGGACGTGCATGTACTACAAATTCAGCAAAGCCAGTCATAACCAGGAAAAAAGCCAGTTATGACTGATCAGAAGCCTCCAATAGCGCTCTGCAAGGCTCTTTCTTATTGCTGGGTTAACAAGCGCGGTCACAATGTGTTTAAGCGTATACATACATGACAGGAAACAGCACTTAGAAGCACAGATATGAATGCATTGTAAGATGTGCAAGAATAGCACTTGCAATGCTGCATGCACAGAAATGGTCAGCATCGGCTCTGATATGTGCTTGCATCAGAAGAAGCAGCACGTTGGGTCAGAATCATAGACATGTGAGCTGGCAAGCAAATGAGTGAAGGAGCGAGATAAAGAAAAGGGAATGAGAACAGCAATGCATACATCAACGCCACACCTGGGTGATCCATACTTCTGAACTCATATGCACAGTAAGCTTCACCTGCAATGCTGCATGCACAGCAACAGTCCGCATCGACTCTGATGTATGCATGCATGACTCATGTCGGACATGCACCAGTACATTGGGTCAGAAACAGACAAGAGCGAACAGCAAGCTTCACATGCATTGCTGCATGCACAGCAGCTGTCAGAATCGACTTGTGGCTGCTGCATGCATCACATCACAATGAGACATGACAAGTGTGAAACACACCTCACATATGTCAGCTACGTCAAGCGCTCTTTATTGTTCACTTTGCAGACAAAGCAGCGAAGCATAGAACAAGCAATCGGACGTACTTTGTAAGATATCAACACACCAGCGCGCGATCATGGGATCTTGCCTGTCTGACGGCTCGCAAATTGCATGGTACGTGAGCTTGTACGCTGGCAATTTGTTGCGCGGTTACTTGAATATCGGTGGTTGTGCGTGTGACCAGGCCGGACTAATCGGCTGCTCGGCGTCCACTAGCTGTAGTGCACCCTTTGATCACTGCTTCAGTGGACATCGACTGCACCCTTTAGTCTTCAAAATTCTGTGGCCAGAACCTGCTAGTACAGTGGTCGTCAAAAGTCTGTATCCAAAACCAGTCCTTGCTTAGCAGTACGGTCTATGCGATTTCAGGTCAGCTCCATGTACATGTCATGGAGCTTTGTCCGCATTGCCTAAAGCCTGTCGACTGGGACAGGGTTCACCAAGGCAAAGGCTGTCCGGCAGACTGGTGAATGGCCATACTGTTCGTGCCCAGTCGAGCGTCAACAAAGCGCTTTGCTGTCTGCAAAATGCAAACTGCTGCGTCAGCGGGTGCTGTGCCTGACACTGTAGAACCGTTGAACAGCTGGCCATAGCGGCGGACTTGGTCCAGCAGAAATAGACCTTTTCTGCAGATCAGTCAGACAGTGTTGTATAGAAGGACATACTTCATGTTATGCTTTAGTGTATCATCTCGGGAATGAATCAAAGTCACCAAAAGCAGTAGATGAACGCCGACAAGCTTGACCTGCTGTCAGATGTGGTGGCATTTCTCATACAGCACCTGTCAAATATGCCCTTCTCATCTTGTGTGAATTGCTTGTGAAGGCAAGTCTGGTGCTATGTCCGTTTGTAGTGTGCTCAAGCAGATTCTGCAAAGCTTTGGTCGTCTCAAAAGCTTTGCTCTCAAAAGCTTGTCAATACCATGTACTGTTACGACAACATCAGGAAGGATGACATGACAGACACAGCTTCTACAGCACCGCAGGAGGGGTTTAGGAAATTAGTCAAGCTTGCGGCTGCTCATACCAACTTCAAACACAAAGGCTACGGCAAGCAGGTAAAGACTCTTTTGTTGCCATGCTAGGCATCAGTGCTCTCAACAGGCTGACTCTTGGCATGTGTTCGGCTGTCAGGAAGTTTGCACCTGATGGAAGCTGCTGTGGCAGCTAGCAAGGCCACATCAGTTCCTTCCTCAAATTCCAGATGTGGCAACAGAACTGTAAGTCAGTGTCTAAGAGCAAAAGTATTGTTTGCAATTATGCACATGTAGCCTTGTCAATGTGCTGCCTGTGTGCAGTGATACAGGACAAACAAGAACAATATTCACAGGTGTCCAAGCGGTCTTTCAAAGTCTGTGCTATGGACCACATATGAATGAAACAATAGGTACATGTACTGTCACATTTTCAACTTCAAACTCCTCTCATGTGCATGCAATGCTGCTGGGAGATGTTGTTCAGACTCAGTGCTGTCTGTGGAGGAGCTGTCCAAGGCTGTCCCTGCCCTTTAATATTTCTCAGATGCCCTCTATGACTGGGCTGATGATGATGGAGCAGATCTCTTGACACCAGAGGTTAGTGAACTCAACTGCTCACATAACGCTCAGCGTTCATGGTGCATATGCTGGTCTGTGCATCAGCCTTTCAGTTTGGCATGCGCATGCATGTGAATTTTTGTAATGATGACTCATGCCAGTCAATCATGTGAGGATGACTCATGCCAGTCAATCACGTAATGAAGACTCATGCCAGTCACAGCGTTGAGCATGCAAATGCAAGGCCTGGTGTTTGCTATGGGCTCTTGCACTGACTCCTGCTGTGCTGGGATGCAGTTTCAAATCAAACGAGCAATGGAGGTTTCCCACCCTGGAGAGTGGCACTGCAGACATCTGTTGCTGACAAAGGGAACCTTGATGTACGCTAAATCTGCTGGCAAGCTAGGGCTCATCTTAAATTACAACGACATAGAGCTGAATGGAAGAGAGCTGTATGAGCGTACAATGACTGTGCGCGCTTGAAGTCCCGAAGAGCCAACTCCAATCAGTTCTCTCTGACAGACTCCCAGCCATCATTATGCACAGGTAGTGCACATGTGCGTTTAATTGTGTGATGCACAAGCATGCAGTACAACTTCAAGATGCTGCAGTCCATCCCGTGTGATGAGGAATGGTGCCGCATTTAGCTTATGGCACTCACTGCACTGTACCCAGGGTTTACCCTAAACCCTATGTAGTGTTGTGCTCTTTTGGTGCAGCCGTACTGTGTTGTCAACCATTTGCGTTGTGCACTCACCAGGAATGCAATTCTGCAAGGGGACTGGCAGGTGAGGCCCCTTTTGCAAGACAAAAATCAACACATACAGTTTGTTGCCGGGGCTACTGGGCATTGGCCCTTAGGGGTCCCTGCTCTCTTGGACCACTTGACCATGTTGTTGCATCACTGCAGCAAAGGTCAGCAAGTGAGCCAGAGAACAATCAAATTACGGCATGCAGATGACGACTGTCGGCAAAATCATTTCATGTGTATTAGGACCAGCCAACTCGTGATGCTTGACTGCTGCTTGCATTGGCATTGCTGCTCTGTGGCATGGCTGAGCCTTTGCATTGCACAAATCAGACAGGCAAATACAATGTGAAGCGCCAGCATAGTACAGAAAGACCCCTCTGTGTCCAAACATGTTGGCTAATATTATTGCAGCTCTGCTGCTGCTGATTGTTGCTGACTGGAATGTGCCGAACCCACTCTACACCCTTCAATTGCCACTGTCTCTTACGTCAATATGTGACATCCTGATTATTGTGATCTGCAGGTTCAAATGCTTTTCACAGCAAGAGTCTGCTATCAGCATGCTCCTGACCTTGCAGAAGAAGCCCAGCTGTTGTTTGCGCGACTACATTGCAGTACCTGACCAGCAGTTGTCAGAAGAACAGATGGAGCAGGATTTGACATTACGCCACCTGGTGTGGGAACAGTCAGCGTTCCGCAACAGGTTTAGGACTCCCATGCCTGCGTACTTGGTTGTGGAGCTTGATGTAGTCAGAAAGCAGGTCTGCATGTCCTCAAACTTCAGGTATTGGCAAGCTGGGAACAGGAACCATTTCCTGTTGAATGACCTCATTGACTGGTGGCCACCCAAGGAGCTCCTTCCGTTGACAGTGGTGCAAGCCTGCAAGGGGTACTGTTGCAGTCCTGAATGACACAGATGATGACAGTGATGATGAGGATGTTAAACAAGGTCCAACTGCTGTCTGATTTCAGCACATCAGAGGAGCATAGTGCACATGGCAAGCAACACCTGTGGACCTTTGTTGATACTCTGTTGACATTTTGAGAGGCTGTGATAAGACTTGGTCCTAGCGTGCGGTTGACTATTAGCAGGCAGTGTATGTCAGTGACTTCAAGTTGTATCTAGAGTTGCAATCAGCGACCTCCGGGCTGCCGCCTTAGGAGGCTCCCGTTATGATCGCTGAAAAGCGTAAACTTTTCTTTTTTTCTTTTTTTTTGCAATCAGCGCTCAGCATAGACTTCTTAGCTACAGTGGTACACATTGTACTGCACACTCCTTGTAATTAATGTGCTATGCTTTGAGACATCAAGCACACCATCAGTGATGCTCGGCTACAGTGGTCTCGTGCTGCTTTGTACGTGGTGTGAGCTGAAACTCTGTGAAATATCACTATGGGAACGAAGCGCGGCTGAACGCCTGTCTGAACGCTTTCAGCCTTGTCTTATGCTAGCTGAAACTGACTAGAGTATGATGAGCAACTTTCAGCTTACGTGTCTGATACATGGCTGAACGCTTTCAGCCTTGTCTTAAACTAGCTGAAAGTGACTAGAGTATGATCAGCAACTTTCAGCTTACGTGTCTGATACATGGCTGAACGCTTTCAGCCTTGTCTAGAGGATCTGATGCTTGCTGAAGGTGGCTAGAGTGCGATCAGCAAGGTTTAGCTTGCAGTGTCTGATCCAACAACGGCTGAAAGTGCTGCAATATCTGGTGTGCTCTGAAGCTATCTTATGCACGTCAGGAAGCAGAACACTGTCAAAGTGTAGCTAAGAAACCAAATGCCCTGCAGAGCTACTGCAGTATGTGACCTAAACAGGCATACTTTGGTAACTACATGCTAAAACTGGTACTGGTGTTGCACCTTACGTGATGGGTTGCAGCGTGAACACACTGAGCCCGCATCTTGAGATCATGCCATGCCAGACGTGTTGTTGTACACCAGCCCAAACAGCTTGGTTCCCTCTGTGGCTGTGACCAGCTTTGTGTCGGCTCTGAGATGTCAACAGCCAATACTTGCTGTGTGCGGCTGCTTAGGCTGGCTGTCATGACATCTTCAGCTCTGCCATACCTAGCAAAGTATACCTTGCACGCTGCCAACCTGAGCACTTCTGCATCTGCACTGATGCCCTGCAAGAACTGCTGGATCTCAGCTATGAACAGGCTTTCTGTGTCATGCCGGATGACAAAACGCAGCTTGGCATAAAAGGACACCCTGCAGTGAGAGCGTGCATGATCTGGCTGCTGCACTTTGACTGAATTAGGGCACAGGCGTTGACACAATTGAGCTCTGATGAGACTGTGCTGACACAAGTGCCTTAATATGACTGCTTGCAAAGACAATTGCCAGCTGGCATCATCGAACGTGCGAGCAAGATGTGTACTTGCCAACTTGCTTTGTGTGGCAGACCTACAGGTAATCACATTACTTACTAGCCATCATGCCAATAAAAATAACCAGGAAGACAACAGCACCCCACCTGGCTTTGCTGTTATTGTGCACCCTAGACCACATCAGCTCGTCGCCACGCTTGCGTGCCAGAGTGTAAGAGCAAAGCTCTACAGGCTTCAGCTTCTTGCCTATCAGCAGCCTGCCAGTGATTTCAAGGTCCACCACCAGCAACAGTAGCACAAGCACAAAGCCTGCACAACCAATTGCTGCATACGAGCCAGCAGTTAATATCATAACTCACAACTATGGAAAAGAAGAGAAGGATGCTTATATGTTTCAGTAGCATATGCTTAACAGGGCATTCTCTAGCCACTGCAGAGCTGATTCAGCATGTGGTGTTACTCAATGGGCAGGCACTGCTGGATGCCATCCGTGATCACACAGTATAACCAACACATGCTACACTGTTTTGTATGCTGCTGGCCCAACTCGACCTGGGGATTACGTGTGTGCATCTAGTCCAGAGACTGGCCATGTCAGTTGCAGTCATGCACAATTCAGATTATTCAGGACTCATGCAGGCCTTGCAGTGCATGCAGCAAAGGAAACAGCAAAATTGCTGCAGAAAGCGTCATATACCTGAAGCAGAGGTGCAGTCTGTAACTGGTAGATGCATGTCTCTCGCCCCAGCACCAGAACAGAACAGGAAGCTACAAGCCTAGAAGCCATCACCTTGCTCAGGGTCTTTCTTATCCTAGTGCTCTGCTCTGTGTGGGCCTCTGACAATCTTGACTGACAGACAGATGGCATGATGTTGCCATGGCTCACACCACTTGCAGGTAACCTTCACTGCAAGCAAAATGAATATTGTTGCTGCAGCAGCTGCCCACCAACATAAATTGCAGCATTTGCTGATGTTGACAGAGCAGCATGTGATGTATTACCTTGGAAGTGGTGCAACTGTCATTAGACTTTGCAATACATACTCCAGGAGGGTCAGCAAGCAAGTTGCTTGTGGTAATGGCCTACAAACCTCTCTCTATGTCATACACACTGAGTGAGGTTGATAAATGTGTGCTTAGGCTGCATATTTGGTGAACAGTACCAGTCTTTTTCAGAAAATCTGTGTCTGGGCCAGTACCATTATAACCCCAGAGCCACCAATGGACGACAAGAAGCTGGGTAGTGGGACGAGAGGGTGTTTAATATCGAATGACCCCAGAACCAGGAGGTACGGCTATGAGCGCACAAAACAAGCCTTCAAACGTGATCACGTTTCGGCTGCGTGCAGCACCGACCTTACAACAACATAAATCCCTCAGTTGGCGCAAGCTACTGCGAGACTCCTATATCTCACAAGCGAGCAGGACAACGGCCATGGCCCAATCAGGGTCACGCAGATGTGAAGGCAGCGAGCTAGGAATACAGTTCGGTCGTTAGGTTTTCTTACATGCGAAACGTTCCCGCGCCTTTTTTGCTAACGCCAACTCGACAAGTTGTGTACCGGGTAGGTTGCGTATCAACCCGCACTTTTGCGCCCGTCTATGTCATGACGCTCGCTTCTTGCGCGCAGCAAACTGTCAACAGACTTGTACACAGGCAGCGATCGTCTTCTGACCAGAGGGCAAATGCAATTACCGTTGTACTGATGGCCCGAGTGGGAGCGTGGGAGAGTTTGACGACAGGGCAGCCAGTGCTCACTTGAGACTTTGTGATACATGTAAGCAGGTAACAAAGTTCTAGCTGTGCTGGCAGTGACTTTGGATGCTGTGAGGCTTATGTCACCTTCTGACACATGTCAAGTGTACAGTTTTGTGAGCTCATTGATGTTGCAGCCTCTTCACAACATGTTTCAATGCAGCAACTCACCAGATCAGCAGAGCAAATGTTGCCTTTAAGCAGCATCAAAGCTGCCATGTTGACAGGGGGTGGTGCATTGTACACTGCTTTGTTTGCTGCAGCTGAACAAGGTGCCGGCGATCCAAATGGCAGGCATGAAGTTTTTTGATTTTGATTGGGACTCGTGTGAGCAAGCCACTGCCGACTTTGCACTGCAAAGAACTTTCAGGTATGCTGCAACCATGTCTTGAGCTTGTTGATGACAGCTCAGTTTGGCAACCTGTTGAATGCATAAAGGGGAGAGCGCTGTCATCACACACAGGCGTTTAGCTACCCTTTTTGGAATTGTCTGGTGCACAACCTGCAGAGCTGAGAGCTTTCATCAGCAACTGCAAACCTCTGCTGCCAAAGTTCTCAGCTACAGCTCATACCACTTTGAGTACTAGGCTTTTGTTGCTGTTCAGCCACTGCTTGAGCTGCTGCTTGTCACTGCTGTTGCATTCACATTCTCTTGCCTCATCAAGCAGTTCATGCAGTGCTGGCTGTGCGCTGCCAGCTTCATTGTGTCTCTGTGATCAATCACGAGGCTTTACGGTCATTGGCCATGCACTCACATAGTTTCCCCATAGGTGCAAGGAACAACATCTTGTGCAGGCAAGAAGAGCAAGCTGGCAGAGATAATGGCCACCATGTGCATGCCTGCCAGGATGGTGAACCCTGAGCTAGTCTTTGCAAGCATCTACGCTACTGCGGAGGCTGGCATCACGCAAAACTTGGCTGGCATGTTGAAGGCAAGTCACAGTTTGGTGCATGAGTGCTTGTTCACCATAGGCATGGCTACAGGATAGAACACATGTTGTGTTGTGGCGATGTGGACCCTGTTAAGAAGCTTGGAGTAACCTGATGACATATTTATGCAAACATGTATACAAGCAACCAGTACCCTGAGGATGCTTGCAGCTTGCTGCGACTGCATGGTATTGAGCATTTGGTGAAAGTAGCACAGTATATGTGCACAGGTACATATGCACGATGAAGAGCAGATCTTTTTCCTTCTGGACAGCCATGCTGTGCAATAATTGCGACTTGACAGGTGTACACCAACTTGCATCTGTCTTCAATGGAAAATGTGGCTCTTCATGTATGACAAGGGCCATGGCTCCTGCAGTGAGTAGCAGTGCAGTGGATGGGGCAGCTGCTGCACTACTTGCATCGCAGAGCAACTCTAGCAAACAACCTGTGAGTATCTCCTGATTTGTAATTTCCTTTGTGAACCTGCTTGCAAAGCAGGATATAACCTGCTGTACCACAACAGCTTTCACAGCTGCAGAGCTGCTGTCACAGCTGCAATTAGTTTCTGGCAGCTGTGCAATAGTAAGTATAAAGCAGCTTCTACAGCAACAATTTGGTTTTCCAGCTGCACAGTGGCTTACAGGTGCACACGTGCAGGCACTGTTGCACACCTGCTGTGGAGCCGACGCAGCAGCTCTCTCAGCTATAAAATTGTAGACTCAGTTGCAGAGTTCCTTCAGCCCAATACCATCTGCCTGCTGTAAACACCTCTGTGGCCAAGTTTCAGCTACACTCTGTGGACAGCTATCTAGTTGACTGCTGTTTGCATGTTGCTGAATTGCAGGTGTAGTGATATACTGCTGAAGTGTCATTGTGCATTGGCTAGCTAGCTGGCCCCAACGACTGTAAAGATTGATTGCAGCGGTTTCTGCAGTTCAGACTTGATTCTCATCAGTTGCCAATTGTTCTTGGCCGTTGTGCTGTAGGCCAGCATGTTGCGCAGGGCTAGTAGGGTCTGCACACATTGTGGTAGTGTGGCTGTTGCAGATGAAATGCACATGATTTTTGCATGTCCAGCTCGTCACACACTTAGGCAGCAGTGTGCTCCTTTGTTTTCCACGGACACCAACACCTGTTTTAGACAACAAGAGCACATGCAAGTTTTCAAATTCGTTCTCAGCAGTCACTCTCACACATTGCAATCTCGCTGTCTCTCTCTCTAAGCAAGCTGCCGCGGCTTTGTCACCGTTGGACTGTATCAAGCTCGTATAGACCTGTATCGCATCAAAGTGGCGACAAATTTCACGACACTCGCTGAACAGACTTGTTCTTCCAACCAGAATCTCCCGCCGGACCTGGCACCATACATTGCTCCTTAACTGGTGTAAGGCGTTTTCACGAGGTGCACGGACAGTCCAGCAGGGTTGCTAGTGACATGGTCGACATTGCTACAGCAAGCACAACTGTTGTATGAAGAGATCAGCCCCTGCCAAGGCACCAAGAAGGCACAAAGCTGCCAAGTCGAAGCTGATTACTTCACCCTAGATCCCAACAGGTGAGCGTACAACAACTCGGAACCATGAACTTTGCATACCTGCTGAGGTACAACGCCGCTTGTGCTAGTAGGCTGTGTTACGGTGTATGCTGTCACAGACAGAACAAATCCTCATGGACAACCATGCAGGCACTCAATCCAAACAACAGCAGCACAACGTTGTGTCTCACTTGAAGTTCACTGAAAGTGAGAGCAAACCTGTTATTTCAAGTCCTGAGGTAAATCAACTCACACATTTGCCTATAAGGTATGATGCGCATCTACCCATGGAGCAGGTCTGGTATACAAATATCAAAGAGCAATATGAACCACTGTGATGATGCAGAGCATTTGTACAACACCATCATTGATGTGTATAGTTAGTGAAATGTCAACTTGATCGATCATGCTAGTTGATAGCATACACAAGAGCCGCAACAATACCAGTTGAAACAGTCACCTTGCCTCAACACCAACTGCAGATGTCACTTTATTAATGACATGAAGACACTGTTTGGCACGCTGCTAAGGAGACATCTGAAAGGTAGACACGGACATTGAGAAAGCAGAAGGCAGCAGTTGCATCTGTTGGTGCACAAGCTTACAGGCATTCCCATTTGCTTCAGGCCACTTGCTGGTGAATCATTTTCACAGAGATGTCACAGACTTGTGAAAGACTGGAAAAAAGTGTGCGGCCCCTCAGCATCATGTTAGTAACTGTAGAAGCATACACACGGGTGATGGAGGATGTGCGGGGCATTGACATATCAGCAAGAAATGTATATCTGTCTCAGCGCACAAGGGGCTGTATTGTATTGTCAATGTGATCAGCTAACCCCAGCTCTGCTCACGATGACCGGCACTGCAATGTTTTGCACCTTGTTTCCTTGCCACATGGACACGCTAGTTAACGCTGCACACAAGCCTGATTGTGCACAACACCCTACATTCATCTCTTAGACTATTGCTCCTCGTTAAAGTTGTCCTGCCTTCCTATCATTGCATCCAACGTAAGGTGTCTTGTTTGCAGGTTGCAACAATGTGACAGACTACATTGCTTTCATCTACGGCTACCTCACTGGTGAACTACAGCTCAAGCTCTGTGAGCAACATAGAAAGTCTGTACCTTGCTGCTGGAAACACCAACATCCCGGGGTGTATGGCTGCCCCAAGCATGTCCACAGTGGCATCGTTTGTTTGAATGCGGTCTGTTCATGCTGGTATACGTGGAAGTATGGGCAGGTGCCATGAAAGCTGAAGATCGAGTGCATATAGATGGCCTTTTGACAGGTGCTGTTGCAGGTATAGCTACATGACTTGCTGCAAACTTGCTGCAGCCGCTTTCTTGGCAAATCGTGTGCGCACGCAGTGACTGTCACTAACAGTGTAGGTGCCTGTCTGCCCATGCATATCGGCCGCTTGCACAAGAGGCAGAGCAACTCAGGGCCAAGGTAACACTGCAAATGCAAAGTTTGCTTCATGAACAAAAGACACTTGCATCACAACCTGCAATGCAGCACATTGTCTTTGCAGTATGGCTTGCTGGACCTGCACACTGTCTTTGGTCTGCCTGAAAATGACAATGCACTGTCTTTGCAGGCTGGAGTGTCAGCCAAGTCCTCAGAGGAACAGCCTCAAGACAAGGTCATTGAGGGGGCACAGCACAGATAGCCTTGTTTGCCGGCTTTACAGTCCATCTGAAGTCAAGATACGGAAGAAAGCATCATAGTTTGAATAGCCTTTCAGTTGTCTCAAGTTTTTCTCAGCTTCTCGCCAAGTGTGGTTAGTAACGTTTTATATGCTGTAGTGCACCTTGCACATGCTCCACCTGCTTTCCCCAAGGATCCACCACAATTCCCCTATGTAATGATGTCCTTGCCATTCCCCCACATGAGAAAGAGTCCCTGCAAATCCCCCACTGCAGTGCTCCCCTATGATCCCTTGACAGTCCTTGACAGTCCCTGCAATTCCCCTCAGCAATGAACAGGGGGAATCCCCATAGCTCCACTACCTTTCCACCACTCCCCACCATGAACTCCCCTCATGTTTGCCTGCCTGGTTCCCCCTACGTTCCACAATTCCTCTGACAGTAACCACCACAGCTCCCCCACCATTCTCCTCGAGGACCCCTGGAGCAGGATCGCTGAACCTCCAGTAGCAGAAGGGCTCTAGCTAGCTGCAGATCCGGTGGTCCACTGCAAGTGCAGTGGACCAGTGCTTTGACTACTTGTCCTCATCAAGGACAGCGGCGTCATGAAGTCCGACTTAAGTGCACCTGCACACTTTGCCGTGTTTGGAGAGAAACGGCGGAAGCGTATGGTTGCAGTTGCAACGAAGGCAATACTGCTGATCACTCAAGGGAAGGTATGAACGTTGTGGCGCGCGGAAGCGTAGCTCTGCATACCAGGAAGCAGATGACACGCACGAAGCGATATGCGCCAGTGAAGGGTAGCAATGCAAACTAGTCCTCCTAAAAGCAAAAGCACCCGGTTGACCTCTGCAAGCAAGAAGCACTGCAAGCTTTGTGACTGGAAGCGGCTGTCCCAACCAGTCAAGGTCAGCAGCCACATGCAAATCTGGATGTATGTGGTTGATACAAAGGAATGGCTGATCTTGTGTCAACTTTGGGTGCCCTTGCAACCGGGAACCCAAATGAAACTTTGTTGCTGACTGATGTGAACACTTATGTAGGCCTTCAAAAGCGGTTTGCATTCAGCAGCTGGTGGGCTTAGTACAACTCTAGACATCTGATGCCTGTTAGGCAATCCTGTTGGGTGAAACCGCTCACATCAGTATGCAGATAAGACATGTTTGAAGCAGCCGTGCATATGCATGGTAGGTGCCCTTGTCATGTAGCTTGTGATTGCTGGCCACCATGCTACCAGCAAGTGATACAGCCGCATTGCTTAGCAGAATCTGCAGTTAGTTCTGTGCTATTGGCTGCATGTGTCAGCTCTGGAGCAGTCATTGTCTGCTGACTTTTGGGCTTGTCTCACAGGTGCTGCCAACCAGTTGCCTTTCAGCAGCAGTGTTGCAGAGCTGCCATGGCTGGGCTATGGCTGTTTGGCTGACTCTCAGGTAGGACCGCTCACAAGCGTGTTTTGATAAGACTTGTGCACAACAGATACAGCTTCTGTGCATGAGGCCAGCTATTGTGTGTGCAGCTGCACACACAGAGTGCAGTGCTGTTGAATCGAGTCCACAAACGTACACATATCAGATCAAGTTTGTGGTGGGCATCAATGACTGTCCTGGCTTATCATGCAATCAGGTGGGCAATTACAGCCTTCACGTACATATTCAAGGGCCACAGGTCTGGAGTCCAGACTTGTGACACAGGCAGCATATATCTCTGGTCATGCAGTGGCCTCGTTAACACGTCATGACAACCTACAACAGCCAAGCTGATTGACAGGGCTACTATCAGGGACTCAACTTCTCCATCAATGCAACGTTGAGTTGACTGAGGCAAGAAGAAGTCACGAGACAGCCTTACTATCACAAGAGATAGCAGTAAGCTCTGGACAGGTTGTGTGCGCTTTTCCTTGACGACAGACCTCCAGCAGTAGGTACTGGTGGCGGGTCTACAATTTTTGTTGATATAAAGTGGTATCACAAGGATGTGTATCACTGCAAGCGCCAAGATTGCCATTTGTGATTGTGTATCACAGCAAGCACCGACATCGCCTTGTCATTTTGGGCAGGAACTTCACATAATTAGACACTGTACTGCAGTACAGCTGTGATGATTAGGATAATATTTATATGTCTTTCGGATAGAGCACAAACTGTTTGGTGTTGTTTTCCTCACTAGGTTTTTAGAGAAGCACCAATTTGCGTGTCTTGTGGTATACTAATTAATCTAAATTTTACACATTCATCGATTTAAAGTCATGGCAAACGCTGCTTGTACAGTTGACTTGGCTTGGTGTTGACAATAATGACAATGTTGAGTTTACAAAATTTGAAATTTGTGACTGTAGCAATGATGACAAGTCTAGACACAGCTGCAAGCTTACTTGTGCTTATGTTACGGTATCAAAGAAAAGAAAAGAAGAGTTTATGCTTTTCAGCAATCATAACGGGAGCCTCCTAAGGCGGCAGCCGGGAGCTATACGGTATCAAAACTTGCTTCAATGCAGAGTGATAAGCATGGCATGACGTCGATGTTCGTAGCCTGTTTACGAGCATCACCTGCAGCCTAGGCCTAGCTGCCATCTCACTCTTTTACCCTCGCTACAACTACTTATGCAATATTACTGTACAATAACTGCACTGTGCTCCCAACTCGTTACCAAGGTCCACTACCATGGTGACTGCCTCACTACCTCACTACCATGGTAATGCCGTTGTAACGCGATTACCAGGGTTGGTAAACCCCCCCAAACCCCCCCTTTTATTTGTAGTTTGCAAAGAAGGGCACCTGCACTCCAGTAGCACATCATTCCGTCAAGGGAAGCCAGGCAATTTAAAGGAAAACCAGACACCAGCAAATGCAAGACTCTTGCTTCAGTGATTGATTTGTCAGCACGCATCATATGATAAGACGTAGGTAAGCATTAGACTGCAGCCAAATTGCCTGGAATCTGCGGTCCACTGACATTTGGCAGTAGGCCAAAGCTTGATGATGCTCGTGGATTGCAAGAGCAGTGCTTTTTCCTACAGCGACACTGAGGGTGTCAAGACCATGCTGTAATCAGCCACAAACCGGACTAGGCTGCAGCCTTAAGGACCTTACCAAGCAGCAACGGTGCAAGATGCCGCCACCGGATCAGGCAAACAGCGGTCACAGACCGTACAAGGACCGAACAGGTACCGGACAAGGACTATTTTGAGCGGCCTGTCACCGTGCCGGTACCGGCCTGTGTCTGCAACATACTGTTGCTGTAGTGTCACTGTTCCAGGACCGTGCTGTCAACGATCAAACACCGGTGTTTGTGCAGTACTGTGCTCTCGCCGTACATTCACCACGCTACTGTTTCCGTGATTTTACCGGAAAATGCACGCCGTACCCGGGCGTCGATTCGCATGCCAATCGTCGGCACCTGCAGACAGGCAGCATATAGTCCCTGGCACGCTCAGTGTCACCCAAACGTGCTCTGACATTAGGCCAAGATTGCTCATGTCTATCAATCGAGGAGCCACCTCGACTTGCGGGTTGGCAGGAGCCATTTTAGTGAGCAGACTCACAACGTACGTGGTTAACCGGGCTCGTGTAAACTGACACCTGCTGGCCATGTCGGACCTCCACCATAATGCAGTGCAGTTTTCTAGTCTTCGACCAGTCCGCTCAGTAGAAAATCGCTCTTGTCAGCCGTTGACAACTCCGGCGACGCTTCGTGAGTCAGGTCAGCATGCCGCAGAGCACAGCAGCGACGTGTTCAGAGACTTTTTGAGAGACGTATTGACAGCCGTCCCGTCACACCATGCCAGCGGAGGACACTCGATGCAGTGAGCTTGCTTTCGTACATTTTAGGCCTGGGAACTAGAGGCGTACAAGTTTGCCCTTGCGCTGTTGAGGACGCCAAGGAACCTCACGTCACCAGATACTGTTGGTGCAAATACATATGACCTGTAGGGGCACTTGGGCAGATGAAGAAACGCGCAAGCGTGTCGGTGAGTGTCGAATTGTTAGAACATATGTATCATCCATATGATGCTCTTTTTATCATTCAAGCATTGTTCATGTGCGCACAGATGAAGGCGCAAGGTTGAACGCGCGGCAACATGCATGGCCATATGGCACGATGCAACACCACATGCCACAGGTGTGCTAAGCCTTATAAGCTGATTAGTTGAATAGAACAATTTATCGCAGAGAACTTAGTCAAGTAACGTTGGCTAATAATACCAGTACTGCATATTGTGACCTCGGCAATCGTAAGCATAAGGTTTGGTGGGAGGGCAATCATAAGAGTTCACAAACTGTTGTGACCAACCATATGCTTTTTGCACATTGCAGGCCAATCGTAAAAGTGAGACTGATATTGCCACGTTGGCTACGTGTTTTCATTTACCAATTGATGAAGCTGCAAGGGAACTTGACATATGTCCAACATTGCTTAAGAAAATATGCCGTAAGCATGGAGTCGCAAGGTGGCCCTTTCGAAAGGTATTGTTCTTATGGTGGACGTTTACAAGCTAAACATGCGTTTTTCAACTAGTGATGTTATTGTGCAGCTGAAAGGAATGGAAAAGCTTATTGAGAAATTGGAGGGTCTATTGAAAGAGGATGCAAACAATGCTCAAGGATACAAGTCGGAGAGCATCGTCAACCAAGTAACAGCATTGAAGCTGGAAAAAGCTCGACTTTGCTTTCAACCTGTCAACCCGTAGCACTGCCAGAAACCACAAGTTCCAAACTTTTCTCATGTGGATAGGAAAATCTTATAGTGTTCTGCTGGCAACCCTTGAACGTGTTACTAAGTTAGAAAGCACTGCGACCGCAAAAATCCCATATACTACTGTATCTGCTTGCATGCATTTGTTCGGGGTTGTGCACTGGTTTGCTAGCTTGCTTCTCTTGCTTCCATCTGATGGTTTATTGGTGTACAGCTGCCGTCAAAAGTCTGCTTACAGTAATGGCACTGCTTCAGCAGAAACCTTAGAGTGAATGCTGTGCGCAATGCAAATGGCGGTGAGGCCAGCCAGTGTTAGCAGACGAGCCTGCGC